>Ga0164302_10000524_pt1 | contig 10846 bp, 10 predicted proteins | sample Whisoiple_202_MG_FD_109714 | JGI IMG/M metagenome (GOLD analysis project Ga0164302, IMG submission 109714) | Soil microbial communities amended with pyrogenic organic matter from upstate New York, USA - Whitman soil sample_202_MG | ecosystem: Environmental > Terrestrial > Soil > Agricultural... | reverse complement strand
TGCTGTTTCGGTCAGCATAACGCAACAATTCCTGCAAACCAAAATTGAAAGTGTTGTAATAGAGAATGTCCTCCAATTGCTTCACAATGGGTTTGTGTAATACATCTGCATTGTGGTAGTGAGCAAAAAATTCTTGGTCGATAAATTCATTTTGTTTTTGTTGTTGATTGCTTTTTGCTGCAATGCGTGTGCGGCTTTATCAGGAAACAATGCAGCCGCATAATTGCGCCATCCCCATTCATCGAGCAGTTCATTTTGTTGCAACAATTTTCTTTCTTTGAAATATAATGAGGAATCTTTTAAAAAGATTTGTTGTAAATACCAATGCGAATATTTTTTATACCCTCCTAAAATTTCGTCTGCACCTTGTCCATCGAGCAAAACTGTGATATTATTTTCTTTAGCAAGTTTGTACACCAAAAATTGTGTAAGCACACTGCTGCTTGAAAATGGTTCTTCCTGGTGATACATGAGTTGCAGAAAATATTTTATGCAGTTATCAGCAGTTGGTTCAACAATGTGTTGATTGATGTTGAAATGTTGTGCGATTTTTTTACTGTATTCCAATTCATCTTTTTCAAAGCCGGGAAATGATGCGGTAAAACCCATGTTCTTCCATTGCTGTGAAATATTTTTTGACCAATGAATTGCAGCAACGACAGAAGAGCTGTCAATGCCACCGCTTAAACTTGTGCCGATGCTTACATCGCTTCGTAATCTTCTTGCTACTGATGTAAAAAAAAGTTCTGTAAATTTTTCGATAGCATTTGTCTCTGATACATCAATAGCATTTGAAACATTCGGATGATACCATTTATGCATTTGCACTCTTCCTTCTTTTGGTGTTACCACTAAATAATGTCCTTGAGGAAGAGAAAGAATATTGCTGTAAAAAGTTTCTGTTTTTTTCTGCGGATTTTGAACAAAACCAAGCGTGAGATAATTGAGCATCATCGTTCCGTTCAATTGTTTGGGCACACCAACTGCCCACAACGCTTTCATTTCACTTGCGAAAACAAATTGTTCAAACTTTCCCCGGTACAAATAATCAGCATGATAAAACAAAGGCTTCTCACCAAAACGGTCACGTGCAATCAAGAGTTGTTGCGATTGATTGCTCCACAATGCAAAGGCAAACATGCCATCAAATTTGTTGAGGCACTCAACTCCCCAATGATCGTAAGCAGCAGGAATTACTTCTGTATCGGATTGCGTAGAAAAGCAGTAACCCTTTTTTTGCAACTCATCTTTTAGTTCAATGTAATTGTAAATCTCGCCGTTGAAGATAATTGTGTAATGCAGGTAGTGTAAAGGTTGTGCGGCTCTTTCAGTCAAATCAATAATGCAAAGGCGGCGATGCCCGAAACCAATTTGTTGTTGTTCATCGATCCAAAATCCTTCTCCATCCGGACCACGATGTTGCAGCACATCAGCCATTTGCTGCAAACGTTGCTGCTGCACCAATGAACTGTTCGGAGAAATTATTCCTGCAATGCCACACATGATTCGAAAATAATCATTTCAATTTTATTCACTTTTCTTCTGACAATTCTTTTATGCAATTCTGTTTCTTTGCGTTCTCTGCGCTGCTTCGTGCTCCTGGCGTCGCTAATAAGGACGCAGAGATCGCTGAGAAGCGTAAAGGACGTAAGTTGTTATCAATAAAAATAAAATGCTTTTTATTCAACTAATAAATGTGCGTTTATTCATTTACAAATTTTTTTTGGTGTAACAATTTTTCGTAATTATTTTCGCGGCCACAATGAAACAAATGAAACATACAAAGTGCACAAAGAAGATTTTCTCCCAAGAGGAAGCCGCTTAACACTTGTATGTTGAATGATATAACTGAAAGCCTTCCTCGAAACAGGAGGGCTTTTTGATTTAAGTGCTGAAGTCTTTGTTGCAGTACAAGAGTGCGACGCAACAGGCGATGATAGTAGCAATGCAGTTCGGCTCATAAAAATTTTAAAAAATAAACAACAAATAAAAACTCAAAAAAATGAAAGTAGCAGTGGTAGGAGCTACAGGTTTGGTTGGCTCAAAAATGTTACAGGTACTCGCTGAAAGAAATTTTCCGGTGACAGAATTAATTCCGGTTGCAAGTGAAAGATCTGTTGGAAAGGAAGTGGAATTTAAGGGCAGGAAGTACAAAGTAGTGAGCATGACCGACGCCATTGCAGCCAAACCTGCCGTTGCTATTTTCTCTGCGGGCGGAGGAACTTCATTGGAATGGGCGCCAAAATTTGCAGAAGCAGGAATTACGGTGATCGACAATTCGAGTGCATGGAGAATGGATACAACTAAAAAATTAGTTGTGCCAGAACTGAATGCAGATGCATTAACTGCGGAAGATAAAATTATTGCAAACCCGAATTGCTCTACCATTCAAATGGTGGTTGCGTTAAACCCGTTGCATAAAAAATATACGATCAAAAGAATTGTGGTGAGCACTTATCAAAGTGTAACAGGAACGGGAAAGAAAGCTGTTGATCAATTGTTCAACGAAAGAAAAGAGGTTGAAGGCGAAATGGCATACAAATACAAAATTGATCTGAATGCGATTCCGCAAATTGATGTGTTTCTCGACAACGGTTATACGAAAGAAGAAATGAAGATGGTGAATGAAACGAGGAAGATCATGCGTGATGATTCGATTCGTGTGACTGCAACTACTGTGCGCATTCCTGTAATGGGTGGTCATAGCGAAAGTGTGAATGTTGAATTTGAAAATGATTTTGATTTGAATGAAGTGAGGCAATTGCTAAGTGAAGCACCCGGAGTTGTTTTGCAAGATGATCCTTCAACGCAACAATATCCGATGCCGCTTTGCGCTCATGATCGTGATGAAGTGTTTGTTGGAAGATTGCGCAGGGATGAAACTCAACCAAATACTTTAAACATGTGGATTGTTAGTGATAATCTTCGCAAAGGAGCTGCAACAAACGCGATTCAAATTGCGGAATATTTAAACAGCAAAAGTATGTTGTAAAAATATTTTTGTGAGGTGAATAAAGCCGGTAATGTTTGTCACCGGCTTTTGTTTATATACCTGCTTCTGTAATTTCATGACGTTAGCTACTTAATAAAACTTTTTCACCTTTCAGAATTCTTTCTATGGTTATTTATTGCTTGTCATAAAACTCAGTTAGTTTAAAGGTTATAACAAATCCTAAATTTTATCAATATATTTTTCAAACCTCTCATTCCAATATTTTTGCCTCATCAAAATAAATAACGATTGCATCTATCAATACCAAAGGAATTACTCGATTCATTAGAACACGTGAAAGGCTTTGACAGAAAGACTTTCGAAGCTGTGCACGAAAGTGAAGAGCAAGTCGTTTCTGTACGATTAAATCCTGAAAAAGAATTCAACATGCAATTTTCAACACTCAATATTCAATCATCAATTCCCTGGTGTCCTTATGGAAAATATTTAAGCGAACGTCCTTCTTTTACACTCGATCCTTTGTTGCATGCAGGTGCATATTATGTGCAGGAAGCAAGCAGCATGTTTTTATGGAAGGTGCTTGAACAAACTGTTGGTAAAAATACTTCGGGTTTAAAAGTACTTGATCTGTGCGGCGCTCCGGGTGGCAAGAGTACTTTGCTTGCGTCTTATTTTAAAGATGGATTGATCGTTTCAAATGAAGTGATAAAATCAAGAGCAGCCATCCTTGTTGAGAATATAACGAAATGGGGAAGTGAAAATGTTGTGATAACAAATAATGATCCGAAAGATTTTACAACACTGCAAAACTATTTTGATGTGATTGTTGTAGATGCTCCATGCAGTGGCAGCGGATTATTCAGAAAAAATCCTGAAGCTATTGAAGAGTGGAGTGAAGAAAATGTAATACTCTGTAGTCACCGCCAGCAAAGGATTTTAGCCGATGTATTTCCTTCATTGAAAAAGAATGGAATACTTATTTATTCTACCTGTTCTTATTCACAGGAAGAAGATGAAGATATTGTTGATTGGATGGTGGAAAAATTTTCAATGGACAATTTGCAGTTGACAACTGAAAATGAATGGAAAATACTTGAAACGCAAAGTGAAAAGCGAAAAGTTTTTGGTTACCGTTTCTTTCCTGATAAAGTAAATGGTGAAGGATTTTTTATTGCAGCATTCAGAAAAAATGAAGGAGAAGAAATTGCTTATCGCATTTTGCAATTAACAAGTGCCTCAAAGCAGGAAATAATTATTGCGAAAAATTGGATTAAGGAAAATAAAAATTTGTTTTTCTTTAAACAATATGAAAACATTATTGCAATTCCTTTGCAGTGGAAACAAGATGTAGCATTGTTTCAACAAAATTTGTATTTAAGAAAAGCCGGTGTAACCTCCGGGAGTTTAAAAGGAAAAGATCTTATTCCTGATCATGAGTTGGCAATGAGTTTACTATTGAATGAAAACACTTCATCATTGAATTTAAATTATGAACAAGCCGTTCAATATTTAAAGAAGAAAGATGTCGCTGTTGCAGATGCTCGAAAAGGCTGGAATATTGTAAAATATTGCGATGTAAATCTTGGTTGGATAAAAATTTTGCAAAATAGGGCAAATAACTACTATCCCACAAATTGGAGAATTCTAAAAGATTAATTTTGTACATCAAAAAAAGTTTGCGATGAAAAATATCCTTCTTCTTTTTTTATTAAATATTTTTTTCTGTACCTCGCAGGCAAACGCCCAGGAAATAAAATACACTACACATACAATTACAAAAGGAGAAACACTTTCTCAACTTGCACAGAAGTATCATACCTCCGTTGGCGATATTATGCGGTTAAACAACATGAATTCTAAAAGTCAATTGAAAATCGGAGAAAAAATAAAGATACCTTCATCGTCTTCAACCACGCAAAGGACAACTGAACCGAAAGCTTCTTCCAAAACAAACACAACGTCACCAGATACTACCATTGCAATACATTATGTTTGGAACGATGAAACATTGTATAGCATCAGTAAGAAATTCGGTGTTACAGTAGAGCAGTTAAAAGAGTGGAATAATCTGCCTGATGAAAACATTCACTTCGGTCAGCAACTTGCGGTAAGACCTGAAGGGGTAAAGTTATTAGCTATCGGAAATGAAAAAACAAACGCAGTTACAACCAATACAACAAGCGCACCTGTGGCTACCTCAAATGTTAATCCGGATTCATCAAACAATATTTTGCAACCGGATAGTTCAAACAAAAACGCTTCCACCGATAGCAGCAACAGCTATTTTGCAAAAGAATTTTCTTCAGACAATAAAAACTTGAAAAGCGTTGTGGGTTACGGAACAATTTTCAAAAGCACAAACGGATGGCAAGATAAAAAATATTATATCCTCATGAATGGGGCTCAGCCCGGAACTATTGTAAAAGTTTCGACACCTGATGGCAACAGCATTTATGCAAAAGTATTATGGGCATTAGACACAACATCAGGTCATCACTTAAATTTCAGTATTAACGATGCCGCAGCTTCTGCACTTGCTGTAAATGAACAGACATTTAGTTTAAGAGTTGAGTATCACGAATAAAAAATTTTAAAATGAAAAACCTGATTCTTTTTATTTCTCTTGTAGTTTTTTCCTTTAAGGTATTTGCGCAAAAGCAGGATGTTGATCCAAACACTTTTCAGCAACATTTAAATGATGGCAATGCGCAGATACTTGATGTGCGCACTTCTGATGAATATCAGGCAGGACATATAAAAAATGCAATGCTGGCGAACTGGATAGATAAAGATGAGTTTACAGAACGTGTAAAATATCTTGATAAAAATAAACCGGTGCTTGTGTATTGTGCATCAGGTGGCCGCAGTAGCCAGGCTGCGAATTGGCTTGCTGGCAACGGATTCACAAAAGTTGAAAATTTGAAAGGCGGTTTTAATGAGTGGAAATCAGAGAAAAAACCTTTTGATGCGCCAACAACTGTTATTCAGTTAACCATTGATCAATATTATGCATCATTAAAGACCAACAATCCTGTGCTTGTTGATTTTGGTGCGGAGTGGTGTCCGCCGTGCAGAAAAATGCAGCCTGTACTTGATGCGTTGCAAAATGAAATGAAAGGCAAGTTTAAAATTGTAAAAGTTGATGGAGGAATCAACACAGCAGTGATGCAGCAATTGGATGTGTCAACATTGCCGACTTTTATAGTTTATAAAAATGGTAAAGAAGTGTGGCGCAAGCAAGGCATTGTAGAAAAAAATGAATTGAAAAAACAATTGAGTAATTAATTTCGTGAATTGCAATCGTGAAGGGCGAGTGTTAAGAGTGGACGAGCGTAACTCAAATCGTAAATCTGAAATTGTTTTTACATTCGCCAGCCTCTTAAAAAATCTTCCACATTTATTCTCTTTTTTCCTTCAAGCTGTATATCCGTTACATGAATGAAACCGTCACTGCATGCGAATTTTAAAAATGTTTTTCCATCTGTGTGCACACTTCCGTTATCAAATGCATTTACTTCGAACTCTTTTTTTGCATGATATATTTTTAAAATTTTATTGTTGAGATAAGTGAAGGCAGCAGGATAAGGTGAAAGCCCGCGGATCAAATTATAAATTTCATCAACAGTTTTGCTCCAATCTATTTTGCATGTTTCTGTAAAAATTTTTGGGGCATGATGCAAGATTTCAAATTTCGGATTTGCGCTTTCAGATTGACTTATTTCTTTAACCATTCCATCCATTAATCCTTTTATTGTTTTTACTAAAAGTTCTGCACCGATTATTTTCATCCTGTCATGCAACTCACCTGCAGTTTCATCATCACCGATTTTTATTTTCTCCTGTAACAAAATATTTCCGGTATCAATTTCATGCTGCAGTTTAAAAGTTGTTACGCCGGTTTCCTTTTCTCCGTTAATGATCGTCCAATTGATAGGCGCTGCTCCACGATACTGCGGAAGCAAGGATGCATGCACATTGATGGTTCCCAGCGGCGGCATATTCCAAACAACTTCGGGCAACATGCGAAACGCAACCACTACCTGCACATTCGCATGCAATGATTTTAACTCTTCAAGAAATGATGGGTTCTTTAATTTTTCAGGTTGTAATATTCTTAATCCTTTTTCAACTGCATATTTTTTTACAGCGCTTTCGCTTAGTTTCATTCCTCTTCCCGCAGGTTTATCAAGGGCAGTCACAACCCCAACAATATTAAACTCTGCTCTCACCAATGCATCAAGCGAAGCAACAGCAAATTCAGGTGTGCCCATGAAAACGATTCTTAAATTGTGAGAGGTGAGTGATGAGTGGTGAGTTTCTTGCATACAGCAAAAGTAAACGAGTGAAGGAAAATATAAGAGCGAAAAATTTGTCACAGAGAAGCGCAGAGATAAAGAGAACCGCAGAGACCTTCTCTGTGTAGCTCAATTTCTCCGTGGCTCTCTGTGGGCTTTCACTGCTGAACAGAAATTCAAAATGTATAAGAGTGCGACGCAAGAAGTGATGCTATAAAAAACAAATGCCGGGCTCAAAAAAAATTTTCTGTTAACACTTCATTGGCATTAGGGAATAATTAATCTTTTGAAAAAGCTTTCAACCCTTATTTTTGCGCAATCTTTCAAAAATGAGTCAAACACTTTCGTCGAACGAATCCATTCCATCATCAAGAAAAAAGATCATCGTTTTAGGCAGCGGACCCAACAGAATTGGCCAGGGCATTGAGTTTGATTATTGCTGCGTGCATGGTTTGCTTGCAATTAAAGAGTGCGGCTATGAGTCGATCATGATCAATTGCAATCCTGAAACTGTTTCCACCGATTTTGATATGGCCGACAAGCTTTACTTTGAACCCGTGTATTGGGAACATCTGTGGGAAATTATTGAACTTGAAAAACCGGATGGTGTGATCGTGCAGCTTGGCGGACAAACAGCGCTGAAACTGGCAAGACGTTTACACGAAAAAGGCATAAACATCATCGGCACTTCTTTTGACAACATGGATATTGCTGAGGATCGTGGCCGCTTTAGTGATCTGCTGAAAGAATTAGACATTCCTTATCCTGCTTATGGCACTGCATTTACCGCAGACGAAGCAATTGAAGTGGCAAACAAAGTTGGATATCCCGTGCTGGTACGACCAAGTTATGTGTTGGGTGGACAAAGAATGCGCATTGTTATAAATGATGATGAAGTTGAAAAAGCTGTAGTGAGTTTATTGAAACATATTCCCAATAATAAAATTCTGATCGATCATTTTCTTGATCGTTGCCAGGAAGCAGAGATCGACGCAATATTTGATGGTGATGATTTTCACGTGATGGGTGTAATGGAACACATTGAACCTGCCGGCATTCACAGCGGCGATAGCAATGCAGTGTTGCCCGCCTTCAATCTTACACCGCTTGTGATTACAACCATGGAATATCACGCAGAAAAAATTGCAAGAGCGCTGGACATTCGCGGTCTCATTAATATTCAGTTTGCGATAAAGGATGGTAAAGTGTATGTGATAGAAGCAAATCCTCGTGCAAGCCGCACCACGCCGTTCATTGCGAAGGCATATAAAATTCCGTATCTCAACATTGCTACAAAAATTATGTTGGGCGCAGCAAAGCTGAAAGATTTTAAAATGGAAAAAAAGCTTGAAGGGTTTGCAATAAAAGAACCTGTTTTCAGTTTCAATAAATTTCCGAATGTGAACAAAGAACTTGGCCCTGAAATGAAAAGCACCGGCGAAGCAATACGATTCATCAAAGACTTACGTGATCCATATTTCAGGCAGTTGTATAAAGAGAAGAGCATGTATTTAAGTAAGTGATAAATTGTAAATTTTTTAAAGCTGGTTTCTTTGGAGACCAGCTTTTGTTTTTTATGGCATCGCCTGTTGTGTCACTCACTTCAACGTTCGGAATTTTATTCAGCTTCGGGATACAAGCTTTGATCTGCGAGTTTAATTCGTAAATGCTCGAAGCTCGTAGCTCATGGTTCAGGGCTTTGTAGGAGTACAAGTGTGCGACGCAACGGAAGCTTCATTCATGCACCCCAGCTAAGTTCATAATAATTCTATACTGCTGTCCATCCCCCATCAACCATTAATGTAGTTCCAGTAATAAGAGAAGCCGCAGAAGATGCAAGAAACAAAACCGCGTTAGCAACATCTTTCGGTTCGCCGATCTTTCCCAGCACTATCTTTGAAAGCACATATTGTTTTGTCTTTTCGTTGGAAAGATATTCTTCGGTGCCGGGCGTATAAATAAAAGTTGGCGCAACCGCGTTTACATTGATATTATATTTTGCCCATTCTACTGCAAAACATTTTGTAAGATGCGCAATGCCAGCTTTCGTTATGCAATAAACAGATTCTGTTGGTAAGGCGATAAATCCTGCCTGCGAACTAAGATTGATAATTCTTCCGAACTTTTGTTGTATTATCAACTTTCCCGCAGCCTGGCTTGTAAAAAAAGTTCCTTTCATATTCACTGCCAGTGTATAATCAAAATCTTTTTCTGTAACGTTTTCTATTAGATTCTCGGGGGCAACACCGGCATTGTTTACCAAAATATCGAGCCTTCCAAAATGAAGTTTTATTTTCTCTATCGCAGAAAATATTTCATCCATCTTACTTACATCCATTTGCAATGGCAAAGTTTTTCGTCCAAGTGCTTCAATTTCTTTTATTAAACCACTGTCAGATTTTTCGTCTCTCAAACCAAGCGCAATATCGGCGCCGGCTTCTGCAAGCGCAAGTGCACAAGCTCTTCCGATACCTCTTGCTGCTCCTGTTAACAAAGCAATTTTACCTTCAACGTTTAAGTCATCAAAATTTCTCATCGCTGAAATATTTGGTACTATTTAAAGATAGGTGAAGCGTTTTATTTCGTAGGATCTTTGTGATGATAATTCAGCAGCTTAAAAAAAATTGAAAAGACGGTTCTCTTCAAATCCTATAAAAATTCCCGCATCATTTATTTTCACAGGATAGGTTTTTAAATAATAACCTTCACCTGTTGTATTTCTTCCGTTTAATAAATTGAACTTGTATCGATGAACAGGACAAACAATATTTCCAATTACATCAATATAACCATCAGCTAGAACACCGCTTGCATGCGGACATAAATGAGTACATGCAAACAATTTATTCTTATATTTTGCAAGTGTGATCTTTTTATTATTTACTTCAACGATCAATAAATTATTTTCAGCAAAAGATAGTTCGTTAACGTTCTCAGCGATTTTAAACCATTGATATTTCTTGTCATTCATTTATAAAAGGAAGGAAAACTATTATTTATTGTCTCAATAAAAATATTCTGTTTTATACGGGTAACGTTTTTTGTAAAGCTCACGCACTTTTGTAAGGATCATTTTTCGTAATTCATCCACATTCATCTTTTCTGTTGCGGAAATAAAAATACAATTGCCATCAGTGTTGTTCTCCCATCTTTCACGAAGCTCTCTTAGTATTTCCTGTTTCACGGAAGCATCGAGCCATGGATCAATATATTTTTCTTCATAGAGATCCATTTTGTTGAAGACAGTAATAATTGGTTTATCAAATGCATTTATCTCCTGCAATGTTTTATTTACAATGCCAATTTGTTCTTCATACTGCGGATGAGAAATATCAACAACATGCAACAACAGATCCGCTTCGCGAACTTCATCCAATGTGCTTTTGAAACTTTCAATCAGATGATGCGGCAACTTGCGGATAAAGCCAACAGTGTCACTTAACAAAAACGGAGTATTTTCAAAAACAATTTTGCGGGTAGTTGTATCGAGTGTTGCAAACAATTTATTTTCTGCAAACACATCGCTTTTGCTGAGCACATTCATCAAAGTACTTTTGCCAACGTTCGTGTAGCCAACCAATGCAACACTGATAAATTA
>Ga0164302_10000520_pt1 | contig 10887 bp, 11 predicted proteins | sample Whisoiple_202_MG_FD_109714 | JGI IMG/M metagenome (GOLD analysis project Ga0164302, IMG submission 109714) | Soil microbial communities amended with pyrogenic organic matter from upstate New York, USA - Whitman soil sample_202_MG | ecosystem: Environmental > Terrestrial > Soil > Agricultural... | reverse complement strand
TCGAACAACGCCAAGGCCTGAAGATAGGCGTACCGGAGGAGGCCGCCTGGCGACAGGGCTTCATTAGCGACGACGAGCTACGTGAGCGCGGTGAATTGCTCTTCAAGTCCGGGTATGGGGCGTACTTGCTCGGCCTTCTGGATGGATCGGGAGCTGAGCTGTGAATCCGGCAAGGCGCGCGCGATCATTCCGGAGTCTGTTTGCTAGACGGAACGAACAGTGCGGAGAAAGCAGCTACCCTGTATCAAATACCGACCATAGGTATTTGCCCAACCAGCGAATAGGGGTGTAAATGATCTGCCGCCTGTGTGAGTCAACTCGCCTGGTGAGTGTTCTCGACCTCGGCGCGACGCCACCGTGTGAAGCCTTCCTCACGGCTGACGAGCTCGATTCGCCAGAGCCCACTTTCCCGCTACACCTCCGCGTCTGCGAAGACTGTTTGCTTCTTCAGATCCCCGCGCTGATCACCCCTGAAGACACCTTCACGGAGTACGCCTACTTTTCGTCGTACTCCGATAGTTGGGTTCAGCATGCAAAGAGCTTCGTCTATGACGCCAAACAACGCCTCGGTCTAGGTGCCGATTCATTTGTCGTCGAGGTCGCCAGTAACGACGGCTACCTCCTCCAGCACGCGCTCGATGTGGGCATACGGTGCCTGGGCATCGAGCCGTCGGTGAATGTAGGAGTCGCTGCGCGCAAGCGTGGCGTACCGACCAAAACCGCCTTCCTGGACGAGCAACTGGCCGCAGCCGTGCGCGACGAACACGGTCCGGCCGACCTCGTCGTCGCCAACAACGTCTACGCGCACATTCCTGATCTACTTGGTTTCACCCGATCCCTGCGCGGACTGCTGGCCGACGACGGTTGGCTGAGCATTGAGGTCCACCACGCATTGAACCTTGTCGCTCTCGGCCAGTTCGACACGATCTACCACGAGCACTTCCAGTACTACACGGTGCTTTCCGTGATGCGCGCGCTGGCCACGGCCGGCTTGGCGGTTGTCGATGTGGAGTTGATCCGGACCCATGGCGGGTCGATCCGCGTGTGGTCGCGCCCGGAAGAAAGCGCGGGTACACCATCCGATCGCGTCGCCGAGGTGCTTCGGATCGAAGAGGAGGCCGGGCTGCATCAGGTGGACGGCTACTTGAAGTTGCGTTCGCGAACCGAGAAAGTCCGACACGACCTCTTGCGATTCCTGCTCGACCGACAGGCCGAGGGCAAGCGTGTCGTTGGTTACGGAGCGCCGGGCAAGGGCAACACGCTCCTCAATTACTGCGGTATCCGCAGCGATTTGCTTGAGTACACGGTCGACCGCAATCCCTACAAGCACGGTCGCTTCACTCCGGGCACGCGCATTCCAATTCACGACCCGGCGCAGATCGACAAGGATCGCCCCGACGTCGTGCTCGTGCTGCCGTGGAACCTCGAGACCGAAGTAACCGAGCAACTTGCGTACATCGCGGAGTGGGGCGGCCAACTCGTCGTTCCCCTCCCCACGCTGCACGTCGCAGACATCTCGAATCCGTTGGAACAACAGGGAGTAGCAACATGAAGGTCGTTCTGTTCTGCGGTGGCTACGGAATGCGGATGCGCGACTCCAGTGGCGACGGCATGCCAAAGCCAATGCAGATGGTCGGACCGCGGCCGCTCATCTGGCACGTAATGCGCTACTACGCACACTTTGGTCACAAAGAGTTCATCCTGTGTCTGGGTTACGGTGCAGCGCACATCAAGAACTACTTCCTCACGTACCAGGAAGCTGCGTCGAACGATTTCGTGATGCGCAACGGCCAGGTCGAGCTGATGCACTCCGACATCAGTGACTGGTCGATCACCTTCGTCGACACCGGCCTCGAATCGGCGATCGGAGAGCGCCTGCGGCGAGTGCGATCCCATCTCGACGGCGAGGAGTACTTCCTGGCCAACTACGCCGATGTGCTCACCGATGCACCGATGGACGACATCGTCGAGAAGTTCCATGCGTCCGGCGCGGCCGCATCGATGATGGTTGTTCCACCGCAGTCGTCGTTCCATTGCGTCGAAGTGTCCGAGGCCGGCGAGGTCAAGGACCTGATGCCGCTATCCGACCTCTCAGTCTGGGTGAACGGCGGGTACTTCGTGCTTTCCGAGGAAGTATTTGATCTGGTGCCCCCAGGCGGAGACCTTGTTGCGGACGCTTGCGGCACCCTCGCGGGCGAGGGTCGGCTGTTTGGATATCGGCACGAAGGTTTCTGGAAGCCGGCCGACACGTTCAAGGAACGTGCCGAACTCGACGCTGCCTACCATCGCGGAGATCGGCCGTGGATGCTTTGGGACCACGGCGATTCCACACTCGGCGCCGCTGCAGCGACCACATGATTCTGCTCTCGACCGGGACGATCACGGAGATCGCTGTTCTGGGTGCGCACTGCGACGACATTGCGATCGGGATGGGCGGCACGCTACTGAGCCTTTCCAGGATGGTTCCTGGGCTGCGTGTCCGCGCGCTCGTGCTGTCCGGCGGCGGAACGGACCGTGAGGCGGAGGAGAAGGACGCACTGCCTGCATTCTGTCCCGGTGCGGATCTCGAGGTCACTGTCATCGATATACCGGACGGCCGGGCGCCCGCACATTGGGAACGAATAAAGGCTCAGCTGAGCGAGTTTCGCGCGGCGTGCTCCCCGCAAGTTGTGTTCGGCCCACATCGAGGTGATGCCCACCAAGATCATCGACTTCTCGCCGAATTGTTACCGACCGAGTTTCGGGATCATCTCCTGCTCGGCTACGAGATCCTCAAATGGGAAGCCGACACACCGTGCCCGACGATCTATCACCCGCTCAATACTGATGTGGCCGAGGAAAAGGCGCGCTTGCTGCTCAAGTACTACCCCTCGCAGACGAGCCACGACTGGTTCGACGAGCAGGCATTCCTTGGCTTGTCCAGACTCCGCGGGGTCCAGTGTCGCAGCCAGCACGCGGAAAGCTTCATCGTGGAGAAGGCAACGGTGACGTTCGAGCGTTGCTGAATCGCGGGCAGTCAATGAATGGGTAGGGCGGAGTCGGACATGACAAGCGGACAGAAGATCGACGAGGCAATGGCGTCCGGGCCTGTGTCGGCGTCACCTCAGCGCCAGTCGGTATCGACGACCGCCTTGATGCCTACCGCCCAGGCAGTCTCGCCGGGGCGCGTCGAATTCGTCGATTCGGTGCGTGCTTTCGCCGCCCTCTATGTGGTAGCGCACCACCTGGATCTCACCGTCTACGGTTACCCCAACAACACGGGTCCGCCGGTATTGGGTCCGCTTCTCTTCGGGCATTTCGGCGTCGCGATTTTCATTGTGGTGTCCGGGTTTTCGCTCGGGCTGGCGCCAGTGCGTCGCGGCTGGCAACTTGGCCGGGGAGGCTATTGGGAGTTCATGCGTCGCCGTGCGTGGCGCATTCTCCCTCCTTACTGGGCGGCACTTGCCGTCTCGGTTGTGCTCGTCATCGTGCTCAGCACGCGGCTCAACGACCCTCTGTCGTGGAAGGGCGTGGCGACTCACTTCTTGCTCGTCCAGAACGTCATCGAGGGAAAGACGCCCAACGGGGCGTTCTGGTCCATCGCTGTTGAGTGGCAGCTCTATTGGATCTTCCCCCTGTTGCTTCTGGTACGGCGACGTCTTGGACCAGTCGTACTGACGACGGCGGTCGTGGCGATGGTGATCGCCATCGGCGTCGCTCATGACCATGGGGGTGGCGTGGTGGTGCAGAAGCTGCTGCACCTCTCACCACAGCTGGGCGCGTTGTTCGTCTACGGCCTGGTGGCCGCTGTGGTCATCACACGGCCTGCCGGCCGATGGCGATGGTGGGGCTACGTCTCCTTGATCACCGGTCTCGCCGTCGTCGTCGCCTGTGCATATCTTGGCGCCGTTCGAGCAGAAGGTGATTTTTACTGGCTCGACCTCGTTATCGGCGTTGCCGTTGCCACCGGCCTCGCGTATCTGACAGCAAGGCCAACATCGCGTTTGCGCCGTACACTCGAGTGGCGGCCATTCATGGCTGTCGGGCGATTCTCCTACTCGCTCTATCTCCTCCACGCACCGCTGCTGATTGTCGCCTGGGTGTTTCTGGTCAAGCCGCTCGGCCTCGCGCCGGGAGCGGCGTTCGCGCTGATGGCCGTTCTCGTGGTCCCGGCGATCGTCGCTGCGAGCTACGGCTTCCATCGGGCGGTGGAACTTCCGTTCATGGAGTACCGGTCCTGGGCCGAGTTGCGAGCAGCTTGGACCGCGCACCGATCCCGGCGACGTCATGACGGCGCCGTTGTGCCGGAGTCGCCGACGGAACTTGCTGACGTCGACTCGATCGACGGACAGGTCGCGCACGAAACGAGTCGCGGGTAAGCGCAGGACAGGGACACCTGAGTTTGCTGGCAAACGTGTCATCGGCCTACCTGTTCAGCTACGCTGAGAGCCGGGCCACTTGAAAGGGCAGTGGGAATGCGAGTAATTGTTACCGGGCATCAAGGCTATCTCGGTACCGTCATGGCGCCGATCTTGCAGGCCGCCGGACACGACGTGACCGGTTTGGATTCCGGGTTTTTCGCCGATTGCGTGCTCGGGCCGGCGCCCGCTGATCCACCGGGTATGCAAGTGGATCTGCGAGACGTGACGCGTGCGCAGTTGACGGGTTTCGACGCGGTCATCCACCTCGCCGCGCTGTCCAACGACCCACTCGGCGCACTGGCGCCGCAAATCACCTACGACATCAACCACCACGCCTCGGTCCGGTTGGCCCGACTGGCGAAAGAGGCGGGTGTGCGGAGGTTTCTCTATGCCTCAACGTGCTCGGTGTACGGGGCGGCGGGCGAGGATCTGGTTACCGAGAGTGCACCGCTCAAGCCGTTGACGCCCTATGCGGAGAGCAAGGTCCGGGTGGAGGACGACGTAGCCGCACTGGCTGACGAGTCGTTCTCTCCGGTATTTCTACGCAACGCCACGGCATTTGGGTTCTCGCCGCGGCTTCGCGCCGACATCGTGCTGAACAATCTGGTCGGCCATGCGGTGCTGACCGGTGATGTTCGGGTGCTGTCGGATGGCACACCGTGGCGCCCGCTGGTGCACGCCCGGGACATAGCCGCCGCATTTCTCCTTGCCCTGGAAGCCCCGATCAGCAAGGTGCATTGCGCCGCTTACAATGTCGGAGCCGAATCGAACAATCTCACTGTCGCCGAGATCGCCCAGTCAGTGGTTGACGTGGTTCCCGGTGCCAAGCTGCTCATCACGGGAGAGACCGGATCGGATCCGCGTTCCTACCGGGTAGATTTCTCCGCGTTCCGCAACGCCCTGGGCTTCGAAGCCGCGTGGACGATACCCGACGGCGCCGCCGAGCTCTACAAGGAATACTGCGCGGCCGGCCTGACTGCACACGACTTCGCCAAGAAGTTCACCCGGCTACCCCATCTGGAAGCGTTGCGCGCCAGTGGCATTCTCGACGAGACCATGCGACGGATCACTCCAGATGCCTGACCAAGGCCGCCCAGCTGCCGGCGGATGCGTCGCGGGGGGAGACGATCGAGACCGGGAGTGGCCAATCGATCGCAAGATCCGGATCGTCGTACGCGACCCCAAGGTCCTCGGCGGGATCATGCGGCCGATCGATGCGATAGCACACATCGGCGAACGTGGTCAGCGCCTGGAAGCCGTGCAGAAATCCGGGCGGCACAAACAAATGCCGAAAGTCGTTGTCGTCGAGCACGAATGCCTGCATTTCACCAAAGGTCGGCGACGCCTTGCGAATGTCGACCAGCACATCGTGCACCGCGCCGTTGGCGCAGCGGACCAGCTTCGCTTCCCCACGGCCCGAGCGTCCGTGCATGCCCCGGATGACGCCCATGGCCGAGCGGGATTGCGAGTCTTGCACGAACGCGGCGGAGCTTCCCGGCTTGCCGAGATAGTCGTCGAATATCTGTGCGTCAAAGGTCCGGGTGAACAGCCCTCGCTCATCGCGGAACGGCTGCGGGACGAGGACGAGAACGTCGGCGAGTCGGGCTCTTTCGATGCGCACGGGGTAATGCTGTCATGATCGGTTGCCGAGGATGCGGCGATTCCGCCTTAAGTCGGGTGCTCGACCTCGGCAAGGTACCTCCAGCCGATCACTTCCCGCTTGCCACGGAACCTCTGCGCTCAGAGGAGACCTCCCATCAGTTGGCAATGGATGTGTGCGGTGAGTGTGGCTTGGCTCAGCTGGCTGACGACGACACGGTCGCCGACGAGCCGCGGGGTGTCGAGCCGCAGGCGCTGAAGGATCAGGCCGAGGCCGCGATCAAGCACGTCGAGGCATCCGGTTGGCTGCGCGGGAACACCGTCCTAGAGTTCGGTAGCCCGCACGGTGGCAGCTGGATCCCGCTGCTCACCGAGCGCGGCTTCGCCACCGTCGCATCGCAGGCCGACGTGGTGCTGGACAGCTTCGGCATCATGCACGAGCCGGACCAGCGCAGCGCCTTCGCCCAGCGCGCGCAGGTCACCCATCCGGGTGGAGTCTTGCTGCTGCAATACCATTCGATCGTCACGATCGTCGCGCAGGGCCAATGGAACGCGTTGAGGCACGGCCATTTTGCGTACTACTCCCTGACCACGCTGACCCGCCTGCTCGGCGCAGCCGGAATGGGCATTGCGGCCGCATGGGAGTTCGACCTATACGGCGGAACGGTGTTGCTCGCGGTCGTGCACGGAGAGGCTGAGGCCGATGAGTCCGTGCAGCGCATCCTCGCGACCGAGCACACGCTGGGCATAACCGAATTCGGCTACGTCGCAAACCTCCAGCGCAGCGCCGACGACCACGTCGATTCGCTACGGTCCTGGCTCGAGGAGGAGGCGGAAGAAGGCAACACGATCCTCGCGTATGGCGCCGCTTCGCGCGCAGTGGCGCTCTTCAGCCGCGCAGGAATCGATTCCCGGTTGATCACTGCGGTTGCGGACGCCTCGCCTGCCAAGCAGGGCCGACGGATGCCGGGCACCGACATCCCCATCGTGTCGCCGGACCAACTCCTCGCGGCGAAACCGGATCGCGTGCTTCTCACACTCCCAGATCTGTTGCCCGAGGTTAGCGCACGCTATCCCGAGCTCGACGGGCGATGGAAGGTCGATCGCCCTTGACGTTATGTATGTGTTGTCCACACTGAAAGGCAGGTATCGCGAGTGACTACGGTTCTCTCCAACCCCGATATCACCGATGACGAGCGGCGTTCGCGCCTCTACAGCGGGCAGGTTCTGGTGTACGCGGCGTCGCTGGAGTCTCTTGCATTGATCGAGCACGCGCGCAACCTGATCGCCGACGCGTTCGGCTCGATGGATCCTCAGACCGCGCAGTACGACATGCCAGTCGAGGATTTCGCGAGAGTCCTCGCAGAGTTGAAACCCAAGTTCATCCACCACCCCAAGTCGAAGGACCTGATGAGAGCGTTGCTCTCGTCCTTTGGCTGCGATCTCGACCGGACGTATTTTGATGTTCCGCGTATGCGGACGTCAACATCCGACGAATTCCTCACGTCCGGAATCTCCTACGCATTCCATCCCCATCGCGACACGTGGTACTCCGCGCCGTTCAGTCAGCTGAACTGGTGGATTCCGATCTACCCGGTCGTTCCCGAGAACGTGATGGCGTTCCATCCGCACTATTGGAGCAATCCCGTACGGAATGGCTCTCGGCGGTACAACTACTACGAGTGGAACAGAACGAGCCGACTCACCGCCGCGCAACACATCAAGACCGACACCCGTGATCAGCCGAAGCCGGAAGAGCCGGTGCACCTCGAACCCCAGGTGCGTGTCGTCCCCGAGGCGGGCGGCGTAATGCTGTTCTCGGGCAACCAGTTGCATTCGACGGTGCCGAACACGTCCGGACGGACCCGATTCAGCATCGACTTTCGGACGGTGAACATCGAGGATGTCGTCGCGCGGCGGGAGGCTCCCAACGTCGACTCGGAATGCACAGGCACGTCCTTGCGTGATTTCCTGCGTGCGCGTGACTTCGAGCGCATCGCTGAAGACGTCGCGCTCACCTACGAAGGACTGACGCCGGCGGATGCCTGATCCGCTCCGATTTATCGCGCCAATTCCGCCCTTACGCGGTGACGCAAGACGTGGGTTTCGGATGTCCGTCGATTGGAAACGATGGGATTCGACACTGTCGCGGTTTCGCACCACATCACGAATGGATAGCAGCGGGGCTTCTCGTGGCTATGGGATTCGCCGCGGCAAGTACCTCGCGATTGCGCGTCCTTTCACTCGTCGCACAGAACGAGCTGCACCACCCGGCGTTACTTGCCAAAGACATCGCGACGATCGACGCGCTGTCCGACGGACAGGTCGAACTGGGGATCGGACCCGGTTGGCTGGCCGACGATTACACAGCGCTGGGTTTGACGCTGGAGCCAGGTCGCATCCGGGTCGCGAGGTTGGCGGAGGCGCTCGAGGTGATCCGTCGTTTCTTCACAACGGAGACCGTCCAGTTCGCGGGCGACTACTGCCGCGTCAACGAGATGCAAGCGCTCCCTAGATGCGCGCAGCGGCCAAACCCACCGATATTGGTGGGCGCGGGCGGCCCGCGAATGCTTGATCTCGCCGGACGAACCGCAGACATCGTTGGAATACATGCGGCCATGGACGGCAACAGAATTGACCGAGCGCCGGTCACCGACCTGACGGCTGCCTCGATCGAGGCGAAGATCCAACGTGTGCGCGCGGCGGCGGCGGATGTGGGTCGCCCGACTCCTCGCCTGCAGTTCAGTTGTTACCACGTCCGCGTCACTGACGCGCCCGAGCGTTCTGTCCAGCGGTCGTCGTGGGCGGCGGATGTCGAGGCCGAAATGGAGTTGGTGAAAGACTCGCCAGCAATGCTCGTCGGCACAGCGGCGGAGTGCGCGCAGCGACTGCTCGAGTGGCGCGAACGATTCGGGATCACCTACTGGAACCTTGGGTCGGACGTTGATGCCGTCGCTCTCATCCTCGATCGAGTTGGTTCGAACGTCTAGGCGTAAGCGTGAGATGCGAATCGTGGTGACGGGCATGGCATCAAGCCAGTTGCGGATGGGGGACATGGCGAGTGAGATCGATGACTCGATGGTGACCGCGGATTCGTCGGGGCCGACGACCGCCACGTTCTCAAGCACCTGGCAGCCACACCGGGTCGCGTGGAGTTCGTCGACGGCGTTCGCGCACTCGCGGCCCTGGATGTAGTTGCCCATCACGCGTACATCGCCGTCTACCCCGGTTCCCCTTCAACACCGGCTCGTCCGTATTTGCCCCGCTAATCTACGGCCACTTCGGGGTTGTGATTTTCATGGTGGTGTCCTGGTACTCGCTCGCCCTGGCGCCGTCGCGACCCGGCTGGCCACTGGGTGCAGGTGGCTACGGGGCTCCATGCGTCGGCGTGCGTGGCGGATCCTCCCACCGTACTGGGCGGCGATCGTCGTATTGGTCGCGCTGGTCATGCTTGTGAGCCATGCACTCACGATGCACTGAGCTGGAAGGCGGTGGGCACCCATTTCTTCCTTGGTGGAGGTGGGTTCGCCCAACGGGGCGTTCTGGTCTATCGCCGTAGACTGGCAGCTCTACTGGATCTTCCCGCTACTACTACTGTTGCGCGCCGGCGTCTGGGACTGATCACGCTGTTGGAGTCGCTTCTTGTAATCGGTGTGCCATCGGCATCTCCGATGATCACTGGGGTGTCTCCGTGCGGAAGCTGCTGCACCACTTGTCATCGCACCTTGTTACAGCACCTGTCACCGCAGATGGCGATGTTGTTCGTGTGCGGTCTTGTGGCTGCCGTCAACGTCGCGATACGCCACGGCGGGTTAGCGGTGGCGGGTCACTTCGCGGTGGTCGTAGGCGTGATCGTCTTCGCGTCCCAGACCTCGGCACCGCTCGAACAGTCGGCGACTTCTATTGGCTGGACCTAGGTGTCGGGGTCGCCGTGGCAAGCGGCCTCTGCTGTCAGGCCGCGTTGCCAACCTCACGTACACGCCGTGCGCTCGAGTGGGTGCCCCTCGTCGCGATCGGTCAGTTCTCCTTCTCGTTGTACCTCGTCCATGCACCCTTGTTGGCTGCGGTCTGGGTGTTCTTCGTCAAGCCGGTTGGCCTTGCGTCAGGAGCGGGACTTGCGCTGATGGTCTCCGTCGTGATGCTGGCGACTGTGGCAGCCACGGGTTCTATCGGGCGGTCGCGCGACCGTTCATGAGGTACCGCTCGTGCGGCGAGCTACGAGCGGCATTCAGCGCGCAGCGACCAGCTCTCGTGCGCTGGTTACGCGACGGGCGATGAACTGCGCATCCCGAGCCATGCCAGCCGTGAATTCCCTTGTACAGCACTAACAATCCGATGACCACGGGATCACTGCCACCACGGCGGCTGAAGACCTACGCCGTGCCGGGGCAGACCCTTAACATGACCGCTCAACGGTGAACGCCTTTACCGTGGCGCCCCATTGGTAGGGTATCTGCCCTATCCAATCGACGAGGGGCAGCGGCGTCGTTGCGACGTAGGCGTCACCGGAGTAGCACCGGGCAGTCCATAGCCGGGCTCGCCACGCCTGGTCGGGCGTGGTCACCAGGATGACCGAACTCCAGCCGCGTCGGGCGGCCTCCGCGGCGATGTACTTTCCCTCGCCCCGCGTCGTGTTCGGATCCGGATGGAAGCAGAGAATCGTAACTTGGGGAACCGGCGGGAGGCAGTTGTGCGTCCCGGCCTCCGATGTCGTCGTCGACTGCACGAGGAAATCGGCCCGATGCTCTCGGGCCAACTGCAGGGCCAGAGTGTCGCGGCCGTCGATCGCCGGCCCCGCCAGCTCGATGATCGCGTTGACATGGCCGGGTAGCGGCGCGAGAGGGGGCCAGATGAACAAGCGTGCTGTCGCAGCGCCGAACACTGCCAG
>Ga0164302_10000519_pt1 | contig 10888 bp, 13 predicted proteins | sample Whisoiple_202_MG_FD_109714 | JGI IMG/M metagenome (GOLD analysis project Ga0164302, IMG submission 109714) | Soil microbial communities amended with pyrogenic organic matter from upstate New York, USA - Whitman soil sample_202_MG | ecosystem: Environmental > Terrestrial > Soil > Agricultural... | reverse complement strand
TACTACATGACCAAGGCGACGGTTCCGGCCGAGCAAGCGTGCCTGCCGCTGTCGGGAAGCGATTGTGCCCTGTTGAAGAAGTAGAATTTGCATTTTGGCGCGTCTCTTTTGAGCCCCACCATTTTGCTCGGTTGACCGGCAGGTGCGATGATCCCTCTTCTCGGAATTTCCACACAGGCGCTATTTGGCCAGTTGCTGCTCGGTCTGATCAACGGCGCCTTTTACGCGCTGTTGAGCCTCGGCCTCGCCGTTATTTTCGGCATGCTCAACATCATCAATTTCGCGCATGGCGCGCTTTATATGGTCGGCGCTTTCTGCGCCTATTTCCTGTTGAATCTGCTCGGCCTTAACTACTGGTTTGCGCTGATCATCTCGCCTCTCGTCGTCGGCCTCCTCGGCATTATCATCGAGCGCACGATGCTGCAGCGGCTTGCCGGGCTCGATCACCTCTACGGACTCCTGCTGACATTCGGTCTCGCGCTCATCATTCAGGGCGTGTTCCAGAATTATTTCGGCTCGTCCGGCCTGCCTTACGCCATCCCGCGCGAACTTACGGGCGGCACCAATCTCGGGTTCATGTTCCTGCCGAATTACCGCGGCTGGGTGATCATTTTCTCGCTGATCGTATGTCTCGCGACATGGTTCATGATCGAGAAGACGCGCCTCGGCGCCTATCTGCGTGCTGCTACCGAGAATCCGGCGCTGGTGCGCGCTTTCGGCATCAACGTGCCGCGCATGGTGACGCTGACATACGGATTCGGCGTCGCTCTCGCCGCGCTCGCCGGCGTGCTCGCCGCGCCGATCAACCAGGTGCGCCCATTGATGGGCGCCGACTTCATCATCGTGGTGTTCGCGGTGGTCGTCATCGGCGGCATGGGGTCGATCATGGGCTCGATCGTCACCGGCTTTATGCTCGGGCTCATCGAGGGCCTGACAAAGGTATTCTATCCAGAGGCTTCCAACACCGTGATCTTTGTCATCATGGCGATTGTGCTGCTTGTAAGGCCAGCCGGGCTCTTCGGAAGGACCGCCTGATATGTCCGTCGATACCGCTTCCGAAACAATCACTGCGCCGGTCGAAGCGGCGCATCCGCGTGACGAGCAGGTCGTCTTCTTGATCATGACGGCGGCGCTGGTGGTTGCGCCGCTCTTCGCCTATCCGTTCTTTTTAATGCAGGCGCTGTGTTTTGCGCTGTTTGCCTGTGCCTTCAACTTGCTTGTTGGCTATGTCGGCCTGCTCTCTTTCGGCCATGCGATGTTTTTGGGTTCGGCGGGCTATTTCAGCGCCCACATCGCCAAAGTCTGGGGATGGCCGCCCGAACTCGCCATTATCGCGGCAGCGCTCGGCGCCGGCGTGGTCGGTCTCATTACTGGGGCGCTCGCGATCCGCCGCCAAGGCATCTATTTCTCGATGATCACGCTTGCGTTGTCGCAGATGATCTATTTCTTCTGCCTGCAGGCGCCGTTCACGCACGGCGAAGACGGCATCCAAGCAGTTCCGCAAGGCAAGATGCTCGGCTTTATCAATCTGTCGAACCAGATGACGATGTATTACGTCGTGCTCGCGATCTTCCTGTTCGGTTTTCTCGCGATTCACCGCATCATCAACTCGCCCTTCGGCGAAATCCTGAAGGCGATCCGCGAAAACGAGCCGCGCGCGATCTCGCTCGGTTACAAGACCGACCGCTATAAGCTTGCGGCGTTCGTGCTCTCAGCAACACTGGTCGGCCTCGCGGGCGCAACTAAAGCCATCGTCGCGCAGAATGCTTCACTTACCGACGTGCATTGGACGATGTCCGGCGAAGTCGTGCTGATGACGCTTGTCGGCGGACTCGGCACAATTTTCGGGCCGGTCGTCGGCGCTTTCGTCATTGTCGCGATGCAGAACTATCTCGCCGGATTCGGCCAGTGGGTGACCGTCATTCAGGGCGTGATTTTCGTCGCATGCGTGCTCGCCTTCCGCCGCGGCATCGTCGGCGAGATCGCGCACTTCTTTAAGCGGTCTCTGTAGCCTTATTTCGGCTTCACATCGGGGTTGCCGCCCGGACTGCCCGGCGGAGGGATCACCGGCGTCGAATTCGGGTTCGGCACGGGGGCCGGCGTCGCCATTTTCGGATCGACGTCGGCTGGCGGTTTGATGACGCCGCCGGATTTGTCGAGCTTGTCGCTGAGACTCTGCTGGGAATTGCCGGGCAGGTCCTGCGGCCGGCTGCGGTCTTTCTCCGGGATGACCTGATCGGTTCCGGGGGCGCCCGGCGTCGTCTGCGCCAGCGCCGGCGCTGCCATGCCGGCAAGCACCGCCGCAAGGAAAAGAGTGGCGGAGTTCATGTCCCTATCCTCGGCTCTCGCGTGCTTGGCAACGCCTCCCAGGAGCCATCGTTCCGGAGTTCCGTTCTAGTCCTCCCACCTCTGCTTCTCCTGCTCCTCGGCGAGAATGCGCTGTTCCATCCGTGCTTCCTGCCGCCGCACCACCCACCAGGAGACGCCGATGCCGAGGATGACGCCGGCAAGCGCAATCAGCCCCACCGGCCCAGTGAAGCGATGGATCGCCTCGCCGAAGAAATAACCACCGAGTCCGAAGACCGTCGCCCACACTATTCCGCCGGCGGCGTTGTAGAACAGGAACGAGCCCCAACCGTAGCGGTTCACCCCGGCGAGGAGAGCGGCGAAAATCCGCAGGATCGCAATGAACCGGCCGAAGAACACGATCTTTGCGCCGTGGCGGCGGAACATCGCCTCGCCAAAGGCGAGCCGTTTCTCGTCGAGGTGAATGAAACGGCCGTAGCGCTTCAGCAGCGGCATGCCGAAGTGCCTGCCGACCCAAAAACCCATATTGTCGCCGATGATCGCCCCGGCGGCGGCCGCGGCGATCACCTGCGCGATGTGCAGGTCGCCTGTCGCTCCGGCGTAAATCGAGGCGAGGACGAGAGCGGTCTCGCCCGGCAACGGCACGCCGGCGCTCTCCAGCATGACAATGACGAAGACCGCATAGAGCCCGTACTGCGCGACGAGAGGCTGCACATAGGCGAGGAACATCGAAGATGCCGGATCTCAGGCCTTCTGCCGGCGATTAGCCGCTGCTTCGGCCTGAGCCAGCAGGCGCTCCTCATGCATTTTGAAAAAGCGCCAACCGATAACGCACCCAACCAGTGCGCAGGCAAGTCCGATCCAGCCGATCGGGCCGGCAATCCTGTGGATGCTTTCACCCAAGATGTAGCCGCCGAGGCCGAACAAGGTCGCCCAGACAATTCCACCCGCCGCGTTGAATGCGAAAAAACGCATTGGTGGAAACCGGTTCATCCCCGCGAGCAGCGCCGCGAAAGCCCGCAGAAACGCGACGAAGCGTCCGAAAAAGACGATCTTCCCGCCATGACGGTCAAACAACTATTGCCCGAGCTTCAGCCGTTTCTCGTCCAACCCGACATGTGAGCCGAAGCGCTCGACCACGTGCCGCCCGAATTCGCGTCCGACCCAGAAGCCGATATTATCACCCATGATCGCACCGCAGGCTGCCGCCGCAATCACCCATTCGATTTGCATCTTGTGCGTCGTGCCTGCGTAGATCGCAGCGCTCACCAGGATCGTCTCACCCGGAACCGGTACGCCGGCGCTCTCCATCATGACGACGACCAGCACGGCCCAATACCCGTACGTTGCGAGGAGCTGGTGGACGTGCTCCATGTCGAAAAAGTGCAATGCAAACCTCGCACTGAAAAGCCGCGCCTATGCGGCATCATCGCAAAAGCGCAGCAATCTGAGAAGTTCCGCTGGGTCGAATCTGGCTGTCCAAGAGGCGTTTAGCGTCCCTGCACCTCGCGGATGTAGCGGCCGGGCATGGTGACGCTCCATTTCAGCCCCGCCTCGGCGAAATCGAGGCGCACGTCACCCTCGAGAGCGCGCGGCAACATGCGCTCGAGAACCAATTGTCCGAAGCCCCTGTGGCGCGGCGGTTTCACCTCCGGTCCGTTCATTTCCGACCAGCTCAACAGGAATTGTGGCTCGCCTTCGTCGGTCGCGAATGTCGACCAGTGGACCAGCACGGCCCCCTCGGGCGTCGACAACGCGCCGTGTTTGGCCGCATTGATCGAGAGTTCATGCAGCGCGAGGCCCAGATTCTGCGTCGCCTCCGGGGTGAGCAGGAGGTTGGGGCCCTTGATCTCGATTCGGCTCCCAATGAGCTCGGCAAAAGCACCCAGCTGCGACTTCACAAGCTCGTCGATTGCGACGCCCTGCCAATTCTCTTTGAGAAGCAGATCGTGCGAATGAGCAAAGCCCTGCAAGCGGGCTGAAAATTTCTCCTCGAAATCGCGAGCCGATAAAGCTTCCGCAACTGTCTGGCGCGCCATCGCCTGGACAATCGCCATGATGTTTTTGGAGCGGTGCGTCAGTTCCCGCAGGAGATAATGGATGTGATCTTCGCGCTGCTTGCGCTCGGTAATGTCGAGCACCACGGCGCCGGCAAACTCGCACTGCTCCTGCGCATTCATGACAGGATAAATGCCGATGAGCCATTGCCGCTCGCTACCGGGTTCGCCGGGACTCTCTGCCGAAAGCTCGACATCCGTAATCGCCCTTCGGGTATCGAAAACCTGATCGAGAAGGGGCGTAAAAATCGCCGCGTTGCGCGGCAGCACGTCCTCAATCTTACTATCGAGGTGCGCTTCGACAGGAAGTCCATCGAGCCGCGAAAAATATTCATTGACCCGCACGAACTTGTGTTCGCGATTGAAAAAGGCGAAGCCGATCGGCGCGTTGGTCAGAAGCGAGTTCAGCTGCGCCATGCTCTGCGCCAGCGCCGCTTCCGCACGTTTGCGATCGCGGATGTCGCGGGTGATCGCCGATAATCCGGTGATCTTCCCATCCGCGGAACGAATCGGGGCGATCGTAACCGACACAGCAATCTCGTCGGAATGCCGCGACATACGCGACGTTTCGATCGTGAATGTCTCGCCCTGCAGCGCGCGCACAATGAGCTTTTCTGCCTCCTCCCGCGCATGCGCCATATAAACGTCGGTAACGTGACGACCGACGGCCTCGTGTGCGCCGTATCCATACAAGCGCTCGGCCGCGGGATTCCAGCTGCGTATGATGCCGTCGGGCGAAAAGCTGACGATCGGATCGCCGGAGGATTCGATCACCGCCGCAAAGTGGGCGTTGCGTTCCTGGGCTTCGCGCTGCTGCGTCACCTCCTCGACCATGGCGCCGGCAGCGACGATCTTTCCGGCCGCGTCCCGAACAGGATGCACGCGTCCCGCCAGATGGCGCCTTTGCATCTTATCGCCTGCCGACTCGAACTCGATGTCCACTCGCTCGACCGTATCGCCGGCCCGTAAGGCCGCGCTGATCGCGGAGGCAAGCGGCGCCGCTGCTTTGGGCAAAACGTCCGCGGTGCGTTGGTTGATCAGGTAATCATGTTTGACGCCGAAGAGATCCGCGAGCCGAGCGTTCACGCGCTGGAACCGTTCGTCCCGATCGATTAGCGCCAGACCGATGACGGAATGATCATAGAGAGCGTCAAGTTCAAACTGCGCGTCCGTCATTTCACCGTCACGGTAGACGTGGCAAGGGCCGAGCGCGGCATAGCGGGTCGGCATTCGGAGACGTCCGAAGGAACCGGAATTGCCCGGCTTTCCCTTGCCGATCAATGGGTTCTGGCGGCAAACGCCGTGCGTTTGGCGAGGTTCCTTGGTGGAACTTCGGCTGGCCCGCTCCGGTTATGGCTACCTGAACTTTGCCGCTGAACGGGATCGTCATGCTATCCGAACTCGCCGTCGAGAAAGTCTGTTTCATTATCGTCAAAGCGCGTGAGTACGACGCGGCTGGCGGCGAACCCAGCGACGATGCGTCGAACCCGAGCGATGATCGATTTGTGAGTGCGTTCACACCCGCCAACGAAAAAACGACGCGGCGCGAACTCACCGCCTTCATCAATGCGCTGGACGAGGATGAGCAAACAGAGCTGGTCGCGCTTCTGTTCGTGGGCCGCGGAGACTATACAGCCGATGAATGGAGCGACGCGATGGCGGCAGCCCGTGATCGTGGCGATCCGCCGACCGCGCGTTTTCTCTTGAGCGAACCACTGCTCGGCGATTTGCTTGAAGATGGCCTCTCGGCCTTCGACTTGTCGTGCGAAGCTTTTGAAAAAGGCCGACTCTAACTCGGACCGCTACGTGTCGCGGGCGATTTGCCACGCCGGCGGCTCTCGCTAATGCGCCACTAGCTCGGCCTTCTCGTCTGCGTCCGCATTCTCGAGCGACGGCTCGAGAATGAGCCGCAGACCGTGCAACACGGGCTGATCGGTACCGCGCAGCGCACGCCGGAGGATATCGCGGGCGTCGCCGCTCGCCGTGCGGTCGAAGCGACGCACCGCACTCGCTGCAAAAGCGCCCGGCGTCAAGCCGCGCACCGCGGCCACTTGGCGCACGCGATCGGCAAAGGCACCGCCTATGCTGGCAACAGCTGCCTGCGCCACCTTTTCGTGCGAACACGAATGAAAGATGTCGTCCATCAGCATGGAGCTGCTCCTCTGTCGTCCGTTTCGGGTCGGAGGCACCGCATTCTGCATGCAGGCCTCTTAGGGCCAACTGCTACGCAAGCCGGTGACGAAACGCACATTACGAGTGGATGCTGACAATATCGTGACTTCGCCGTTTCATGAGAAGCGAAATATTTTTGCGATTTGGCGAAACCAATCGCGCGGGAAATGCGTTGGAGCGCCTTTTCAGCCGATAACGAGGTGGTGCGCGGCCAATTCTCGCAGCCGCTCGCGCAGGTAAGAGGGGTCCGGCATGTGCAGCCGAGCTTGCGTTGGTATATCGGGCACGCCGACCCGAATCGCGATGCCGCCGGAGCGCTGAACTTCAGCGAAACCGTGCTCATCGGTCAGGTCATCGCCGACAAAGACGGGACGGCGCCCCTCGAAAGGCTTCTGCGCCAGCAACGTCTTGATGGCAGTGCCCTTGTCGTGGGCGGCAGACTTGAGCTCGACCACCATTTTTCCTTCTTGCACTGCAAGATCGCGGCCCTGCTGGAAGTGCGAGAGAAAAGCCAGGACCTCGCCGGCAAGCTCCGGGCGCTCGCGAAAATGGACGGCAAGCGTCGCGCCCTTGTCCTCGAGCCAGATGCCGTCGTGGGACGCGGTAAAGGCGGCGACGAGTGGCCGCACTTCATCCATGAGATCGGCGCGCGCGGTACGGCGGGACCCGTCGGGGAAGCGGATATCTGCGCCGTGCAAGCCGGCGGAGGGCAGCGTCAACGGATCGAAGATGCGATCGAGGTCGGTGATCGACCGGCCGCTCACAAGCGCGACGGCGCCGCCCGCCGCGGCCTGGAGGCGGGTCAGGAGCCCGCGCAGATGCTCGTCGGCGACGACCTCCTCGGGCCGGCGGCGCAGCTCGAGCAGAGTGCCATCGACGTCGAAGAAATAGGCGGAAGACTCCGGCGGCGCGATTTCGATGAGATCGGCGACGATCCCGTCAGGAGGCGCGCTTGCGGGTTCGATCAGCTCATCGGCTGGCATGGATCTTCAACAACGCACGCGCGGCGAAGGTTGCCGCGTCACACCGTTACCGCGCACCCATAATCACATCCGGCAGCCAGGTCGCAATCGGCGGCGCGATGCAGAGGAGCACGATTGCAAAGATCATCAGGCCAACGAAAGGCATGATGCCCCAGATGACCTCGCCGAGCGGAATGTCCGGCGCGATGTTGCGGATGACGAATATGTTCAGCCCGACCGGGGGGTGAATGAGGCCGAGCTCCATGACGATCGTCATGACAATGCCGAACCAGACGAGATCGAATCCCGCGGCCTTCAGCGGCGGCAGGATAATCGGCGCGGTCATCAGAATGATCGAGACCGGCGGCAGAAAGAAGCCGAGCACCACGACGAAGAGCAGGATCATCGCGAGCAGGACCCAGCGCGAGAAGCCTGTCGCAACAATGCTCTCCGCCGCCGATTGCGAAATGTGCAGGTAGCTCATCACGTAGGAGTAGAGGAGCGACATGCCGATGATCATCATCAGCATGGTCGATTCACGCAGCGTCGCGGCGAGGATCGGCTGCAGGTCGCTTGGCTTCCAGACAAAGTAGATGATTGCGATGAGGACCAGGGCGAGAATCGCACCCAAGCCTGCCGTCTCCGACGGCGTGGCATAGCCGCCATAGAGCGCGATCATGACGCCGGTTAATAGCAGCACGAATGGCAGGACGCGCGGCGCATATGCGAGTCGTTCGCGCAGCGTGTAACGCTCTTCCGTCAGAAGGCTCGACGTGCGGCCGTGCGCCGCAAAGTCGCGTACGGCGGTCCGGCGTTCCGCGGCGTAACGGAACGTCGCGTAAATTGCGAACAAGCCGACGAGAAGCAGGCCGGGCGCGATGCCGGCAAGGAAAAGCCGGCCGAGCGATTGTTCCGATGCGACGGCATAAAGGATCATGGTGATCGACGGCGGCAGCAGGATGCCGAGCGTGCCGCCGGCCGCGATGATCCCCGAGGCGAACCCCGGCGAATAACCGCGTTTGCGCATTTCCGGAATGCCGGCCGAGCCGATGGCCGAGCAGGTCGCGGGCGACGAACCCGCCATCGCCGCGAACAAGCCGCAGGCAAACACGTTGGCGATACCAAGGCCGCCGGGAATGCGATAGAGCCACACATGCAGCGCAGAATAAAGATCGGCGCCGGCGCGCGAGCGCCCGATCGCGGCGCCCTTCAGAATGAACAGCGGAATCGACAGAAGAGTGATCGACGCCATCTCTTCATAGACGTTCTGCGTCACCGTATCGAGGGACGCATGCGGCATGAAGAAGAACATGAAAATGATCGCGACCGTGCCGAGCGCAAAGGCGATCGGAATACCCACGAACATCGCGGCGAGAGTCGCGCCGCCGTAAAGCAGCCCGATCGCGAGCGTGCTCATCGCGCCGGCCTTCGCGCCGGCTGCGGTACGGATTCGGCAATCAACTGAAGCAGGATTTGCAGCGCGAGCAGGCTCATCCCCGCACCCATCAGCGAATACGGAATCCACAGCGGCGTTGCGAAGGTGGAGTCCCTGACTTGTCCGTCGACCCAGGCTTCGTGCATCAGCGTCCATGATTTCCACGAAAAGAAAACGCAGAAGGCGAGGCTGGTGCCGTCGGCGCAGATGACGCGGAAGCGATTTGCCGCCGGCGATAGAAGCTCCGCAACCGCCTCGATGGCCACGTGTCCGCGCACTGATTGGACATAGGCCGTCGACATGAAAATCGCGCCAACCAGCAGGATGACACTGATCTCGTCCTGCCAATCCGTCGACGCGCGCAGAAAATAGCGGACGAAGACGCTCTCGCTCAGCACGACAGCCGCCGCGACGAGTGCGATCGAAGCCGCGATAACGATCAGCCGGTTGAGGCTCTCAAGCAGCCATTCAACCGGCCGAAGACCGGGGAGGCTGGAATGTTCCGGTTCGGGCGATGCCGTGATGTCGAGCGCGGCATCGCCCTGATGACGCGTGATCAGGCGTTCTTCTCCGCCACGGCTTCGGCAAGCTTCATGAAGCGTGCTGTCGTTTCGGATTTGCCGGCATAGTCCTTCCAGGCGGTGTCGCGCGCGATGTCCCGCCACTTGGCAAGAGAAGCGTCATCGAGATCGTCGATCGTCACGCCCTTGGCCTTGTAGACCTTGACGACTTCCTCGTCGTCGGCTTTCGCCGCATTGGTTCCGAAGCTCTCGAGCGATGCGCCGATCTCCATAATCGCATTCTGCTGATCCTTCGGCAGCGCATCGAAGATCGCCTTCGACATCATCAAAGGCTCGCACATGAACCAGTAGGATTTGCCGTGGCCGGTGGTGAGGTGCTTCGACAGCTCTTCGAGGCGGAACGAGATGAGGCTCGTCGATGACGTCACTACGGCATCGGCGGCGCCGGTCTGCATCGCCGCGTAGGTCTCGTTCGACGGCATCGACACGACGGCGGCGCCGGCCTGCTTGAACATCATGTCCATTTCGCGCGAGCCGCCGCGGACCTTCTGTCCCTTGGCGTCTTCCGGCCCGACGAGCTTGTTCGCGCGCGTCGCGCAGCCGCCCGCCTGCCATATCCAGGAGACCATGATGATCCCCTTGTCAGCGAGGAATTTCGTCATCTCGCGGCCGATATCGGAATTCTTCCAGGCCGCGCCCTGCGAATAGGAAGAGACGAGGCACGGCATGAGACCGATGTTGAGTTCCGGCAACTCGCCGCCCGCATACGGCATCGGATAAAGGCTCATGTCGAGCGCGCCTTTGCGCATCGCCGAGAACTGCGCGTTCGTCTTCATCAGCGACGAGTTCGGATAGACCTCGGCAACAAGCGCACCGTTGGTACGCTTGGCGATTTCCTGTGCGAATTTGCGGCAAAGGCGGTCGCGGAAGTCGCCCTGATCGATCGTGCCGCCGGGGAATTGGTGCGAGATTTTGAGCGTCTGGGCTGCTTGGCCGCGTGAAGCTTTGAGCAGAGCCGGCGCGGCGATGGCGCCCGCCAGAACGTGGCGTCGTGAAATCATTGAAACCTCCCGATTCGCTCAAGTAGTCCGAGCATTGCAGGCAACACACAACACGCCGCTGGGGCTTGTCAACCGAACGAAATGACTAGGGAATAGGTTGCTCACGCATCCGGAATAGAGCCGCGATTCACCAATTTGAATCGTCGACTTTCGGAGTCCTTGCCAAGCCTTTCCTTCCGCCCAAGATTAATCCTTGTCTCGGGACGGGAGACGAGGGGGCCGCAGTGCGAGGATCGGAGGAATCCAATGGATAGACGTGGTTTCTTGAAAGTGGCACTCGGCGTTGCCGGAGCTGCCGCTGCTTTGGCGACCCTGCCCGCCGAAGCAATGCCGCGCATGGCGCCGGTGCCGGAAACCGGGCCGAAGCCCGGCG
>Ga0164302_10000516_pt1 | contig 10916 bp, 9 predicted proteins | sample Whisoiple_202_MG_FD_109714 | JGI IMG/M metagenome (GOLD analysis project Ga0164302, IMG submission 109714) | Soil microbial communities amended with pyrogenic organic matter from upstate New York, USA - Whitman soil sample_202_MG | ecosystem: Environmental > Terrestrial > Soil > Agricultural... | reverse complement strand
TGGTCCATCGCGACATGGTTCCAGGCCGTGCCGGCACCATGGAAGCGCATCGCGCGCCGGTCGAGAGCCTCGCCCGGATCGAGGGTCGGGGCGCCGTGCACCTGACATTTGAAGCCAAGCTCGGCATATGTGTCGGCGCGGACAATACCCGACTTTGCCTCGCGCAAGGACGCGAGAACCTCCTGAGAATTGTTGCCGAGCGACGACACAATCCCCATTCCCGTGACGACGACGCGCCTCATTTCCTCTCTCCAGCAAGCTCCCTAGGCCGCCGATTTAGGGCGACCGCCTGCGGTGACCGGTCCGGCGCGCCTCTAGGCTGCCGCCGGCGTAGTCGTCGGTTGGAACAGGCCGACGCGAAGCTCCCGCGCCTCATATATGCGCTGGCCATCGGCTTCTAACCACCCGTCGGCAATTCCCAAAATCAACTTGGTTTTGAAAACACGGCGGAAATCGACCCCGTAGACCACCCGTTTCACCGTCGGCATGACTTGGCCGGCAAGCTTGACCTCGCCGACGCCGAGCGCGCGTCCGCGGCCCGGCAGACCCAGCCAGCCAAGGAAGAAGCCGCATAGCTGCCATAGACCATCAAGGCCGAGACACCCGGGCATTACGGGGTCGCCTTTGAAATGGCAGCCGAAGAACCAGAGGTCCGATTTGACTGCCAGTTCGGCCCGTAAATATCCCTTGCCGTTAGCACCGCCCTGCTCGGCAATCTCGCCGATGCGATCGAACATCAGCATTGGCGGCAGCGGCAGCTGGGCGTTGCCCGGTCCGAACCGCTCGCAGCGACCGCAGGCGAGCAAATCTTCGAATTCAAAAGTCGAGCGCCGTTCGCTCATCGTCCATTCTCTTCCGCTCGGCGTCAGGCCAGCGTGATAGGCGGCCTTCTAACATAGGGTCTTGTCCGCCGAAAGCCGCGTTGCCGTGGCAGCGGGGGCTCCGTCGCACTACATATCGGAAGCGAAGGTTGCGGTGTGGCGCTCCCCTTCGTATGATGGCGGAACGATTGGCAAGGCCGTCCGACGCGATTTCAAGGGACGGCAAAATGGCAGGTGAGGTTTTGTCGCAGGTAAGCCGCCCCGCTGCGGGCCTTCCGGACGGTCACGCCGACCACATGTCGGCTTGCCCGGTCCATGCGCTCCGTGGCCGGCTGCGCCGCGTCGGGCTGCGTCCGACGCGCCAGCGAGTGGCGCTCGGCTGGCTGTTATTCGGCAAGGGCGACCGGCACATCACCGCCGAAAAGCTCTACGAAGAGGCGACCAGCGCACGCGTCGTGATCTCGCTCGCAACCGTCTACAACACTCTACATCAGTTCACCGAAGCCGGTCTGTTGCGCGAGATCGCGGTCGACGGCTCGAAGACCTATTTTGACACCAACACGACCCACCACCATCACTTCCTGATTGGCGAGACCAATACGGTTCTCGACATTCCCGGCCCGCAGGTCTCGATCAGCGATTTGCCGGAGCCGCCGGAAGGGATGGAAATCGAGCGGGTCGAGGTTGTCGTGCGGCTGCGCAAGAAGGCGCCCGCAAGACGTGCCGCGCCGGCTACCGCCAGCTGATCTAATCGAGCTTCTCGCCGGGATACACGCCCCAGAGATTCTGCTGCTCGACATAGCCGTCGAAGCCTTCGCCGGAAAGCCGGCACCACGTCCCATCACACGCGCGTACCGAGCCGACCACACCGGCCTGCAGCCGCGCGACCGCGTCGGCGCGATTGCCGGGCTTGGCAAAAAGCTCAACCGAATCGGCCTTGCGCGAGGGGAAGATCAGCCCCGTCCGTCGTCCCGAAAGCAAGGAATGCAGGACCCAGCCCTCGGATCCCTCCGAATCGCGGATTTTGCGCCAAGTCTCGAACTCTGCGGTGATTTCGACGGGCAGGCCGGCGCGCTGAAACACCCAGCTCGTGCGATAATCTTTTGAGGGGCCTTCGCGCAGGTTGACCCGATCGGACTTGAGGCTGACGTAACGGGGCACCGGCAGCCCCGTCGCGGTGCCGAGCGGCCCCGTTGGCGGCGGGACAGCGGCAACGTTTTGCGCCGCCGATGGATGTGAGATCGCCAGCGTGTGGACGGCCGTCCAGAAGAGGCCGACGGCAAATGCGAGACCGCACAATCCGATGACGGTAGCGAAGCGCCGTCGAGCTTTCGCACGTATTGGCGCTATCCAGTCGCGTCCTTGCACCTGCGCCGCTATCCTTGTCTTTGCCGTGTCTTCTGGTAGGAGATTTCTGCGGAGGAAGTTGGGCTAAGCGATTTCGCCCCAAGGCCCTTAATACCCGATGAAAGCGGGCTCGGCGCACAACGAATCGAGCTGCTCGGTTGCGGCCGATGAGCAATAGACGAGGGACGCCGGGAAGATGGGCAGAAAGAAGCCGCTCGTTGTCGTGACGCGCAAGCTGCCCGACGTCGTCGAGACGCGGATGTGCGAGCTCTTCGACGCCCGACTCAACGTCAGCGATACCGCAATGGCTCAGAGCGAGCTTGCCGAGGCGATGCGCACGGCCGACGTGCTTGTGCCCACAGTTACCGATCGCATCGACGCCGGCCTGATCGGCCAGGCCGGCGAGCAGATGAAGCTCATCGCCAATTTCGGCAACGGCGTCGACAATATCGATGTTACGTCGGCCCTACGCCGCGGCATTACCGTCACCAACACACCCGGCGTGCTGACCGAAGACACGGCAGATATGACGATGGCGCTGATTCTCGCCGTCGCACGCCGCATCGCGGAAGGGGCGAAGGTGATTCCCTCGGACGAATGGGCGGGCTGGTCGCCGACTTGGATGCTGGGCCATCGCATTACCGGCAAGCGGCTCGGCATTGTCGGGATGGGGCGGATCGGCCAGGCGTTGGCACGCCGCGCCAAAGCCTTTGGCCTGTCGATCCACTATCACAACCGGCGGCGCGTGGCGCTCGCGATTGAGGAGCAGTTCGAGGCCACATATTGGGAATCGCTAGACCAGATGTTGGCGCGCATGGACATCGTCTCGGTCAATTGTCCGCACACGCCGGCGACGTATCACCTGTTATCGGCCCGCCGCCTCAAATATTTGCGGCCGACCGCGATTGTTGTGAACACGGCGCGCGGTGAAATCATCGACGAGAATGCGCTCGCCCGCATGCTCGACGCGAACGAGATCGCCGGCGCCGGGCTCGACGTGTTCGAGCACGAGCCTGCCGTATCGCCGAAGCTCGTGAAACTTGCCAGAGCCGGCAAGGTCACGCTCCTCCCGCATATGGGATCGGCGACGCTCGAAGGCCGTATCGATATGGGCGAGAAGGTCATCATCAACGTGAAGACGTTCATGGACGGTCACCGCCCGCCTGACCGCGTCCTGCCGAGCATGCTCTGAACAGGCCAAGATCGGGAAAACTAAACTCCGAGTCTGCGGAAAAAATCCCAGATCATGTGCGCCGCATCGAAATCCTTCGTATGCGCGCCAACCGGCTGACCGCGCGTCGTGCCGGCCGTGAAGCGGCCGGGGATTGTGTGCCCTCCCCCCTCGATACGGATCAGTTCGACCGGCGCCTTGCAGCCGTTGAGCCGGTCGATGTAGCTGCGGGTTCCGTCAGTCGGATCCTTGTCCGGTAGCGCGATCGTGGTGCGGCCGTCGCCACACCCGTCGGCTTTCGCAAACGGCGCCAAGGTCGCGTCGGTCGAGACTACGTCGGTTTTGCTGTCCGAAAACGCTGTCTTGCCGCCCGCATAAGGCATGATCGGGTTGGCGGTTCCGTTGATGACCATCAGCGGAATGGGTTTCGGCGGTTGGCAGCTCTCCGCGATGTCGGCGGGCAAATTGGCGATGATCGTCGCGATCCCCGCGTAGATCTCGCCGGAGCGCTCGCAGGCGATGCGCAGCGCCAGCATTCCGCCGGTCGAGGAGCCGACCAGGAAAATCTTGCGCCGGTCGGCTGTGCGGTTGGCAATCAGCTGATCGATGAGGGTGCGGAGAAAATCGATATCCCGCTGTGCGGTCTCTTTGGTGTCTCCCCAATGGCCGTGGATCGCGTCGGGGTAGACTAAGATGACATTGCGGGAGCGGATCGCCTCTTCAAGCCCAAGGCTGCGCCGCACCCGCGCGCCTGAGCCGCTGCCGCCGTGCAGAACGACGATCAGCGGCCGGCGCCCCAGCTTCAGCCGCTCGCTTTCGACGAGAACTGCCGTCCTGCGAACGCCCCCGGACTCGATCGCGATATGCCCGGCGGCCGCGACGGCTGGATTGCTGAACGCAACTGCCTCGACGCCAAACCAGCAGAGACCAACCAGAGCGAAAGCATGTAGAATGCGCTGCCGCGGAGCAACGGGCATCTCATCGTCTCCAGAATGGACCGCATTGTCCAAGCTTTTCGCGTCCGCAGCAACCGACTGACGATGGGCCCGGCCTTTGCTCCGTGCGAGAACACGGTTCGCGTTGCACTGCGCAATCGATTGAGCTACTGATTCCCCGGTCTTTTCCCGCCGCTCGAGAGGCTTTTGGCATGTCCGAAGTCGAGCAGCGACGTCCTCTATCGCCGCATCTCCAGGTCTACCGGCCGATGCTGACGATGATGATGTCGATCATGCATCGGATCACGGGCGCAGCCCTCTACGCCGGGACGCTGCTCCTTGTCTATTATCTTGTTGCAGCTGCGAACGGGCCGGCTTCATTCGCTACGGCATCCTGGCTGTTCGGCTCCATCATCGGGCAGATCGTGCTCTTCGGCTTCACCTGGGCGCTTTTCAATCACCTTCTCGGCGGTATCCGGCACGCGATCTGGGATACAGGTTACGCAATGGATCACCCAGCCCGCGAATATCTGGTTCAGGCAACCGCGATCGGCGGCATCGCGCTCGCCGTAATCGTCTGGGCGTTCGCCTACATGATGCGCTGAGGAAAGAGCACGACATGGCCAACGATCCGCGCTCCCTGCGCACGGCGCTCGCCCGCATCCGATTTCTTGGCTCGGCGAAATCCGGAACGCATCATTCCTGGCACATGCGGGTGACGTCGGTCGCTCTCATGCCGTTGTCCATCCTATTCGTGTGGATTCTCGTGTCGCTTGCCGGCAAGGACTACAACGCCGTGCGTGCGACGTTCGCCGATCGCTTCCTGCCGGCGACGGTGATGATCCTGTTCATCCTGACGAGCGCCTACCATATGCGGCTCGGCATGCAGACGATCATTGAGGACTACGTCCACGACGAGCCGATCAAGACGTGGTCGATCATCGCCAACCTCTTATTTTCCGTTCTGGTCGGATTTGCCGGCCTGTTTGCAGTGTTGAAACTCAGCCTGACCTGAGGCGCGTTCCACGCGCGGGTCCGGTTCGACGGAGCAGATGATGGCGATGAACCCCGATGCGAATGGCGGCGCGAACGGCGGGGCCGGTCCGTCGAAGCCGGCGCAAAACGGGAAAGCCTATCCGATCACCGATCATACGTTCGACGTGGTGATCGTCGGCGCCGGTGGCGCCGGCTTGCGCGCCACCGTCGGCTGCTCGCAGGCGGGCCTGCGCACGGCCTGCATCTCGAAGGTCTTCCCGACGCGCTCGCATACCGTCGCGGCACAAGGCGGCGTTGCCGCAGCGCTCGGCAATATGGGGGCGGATTCCTGGCAGTGGCACATGTACGACACCGTCAAGGGTTCCGATTGGCTCGGCGACCAGGACGCGATCGAATATCTCTGCCGCAATGCGCCCGCCGCGGTTTACGAGCTCGAACATTGGGGCGTGCCGTTCTCGCGCACCGAGAGCGGCATGATTTATCAGCGGCCCTTCGGCGGCATGACCACCGACTTCGGCAAAGGGCCGCCGGCACAGCGCACTTGCGCCGCCGCCGATCGCACCGGCCACGCGATGCTGCACACGCTCTATGGCCAGGCGCTCCGCAATCGCACGGAATTCTTCATCGAGTTCTTTGCGCTCGACCTGATCATGGACGACCAGGGCCGCTGCCGCGGCGTGGTCTGCCTGAAGCTCGACGACGGCACGATCCACCGCTTCCGTGCCAACCTGACGATCCTCGCGACCGGCGGCTATGGACGCGCGTATTTCTCCGCCACCTCCGCGCACACCTGCACCGGCGACGGCAACGCCATGGTGCTGCGCGCCGGATTGCCGCTGCAGGACATGGAATTCGTGCAGTTTCACCCCACCGGCATTTACGGCGCCGGCTGCCTGATCACCGAGGGGGCGCGCGGCGAGGGCGGCTATCTCACGAACAGCGCGGGCGAGCGTTTCATGGAGCGCTACGCCCCATCGGTAAAGGATCTCGCACCGCGCGACATGGTCTCACGCGCTATGACGATGGAAATTCGCGAGGGACGCGGCGTCGGCAAGAACAACGACCACATCTATCTCCACCTCGACCATCTCGAGCCCAAAATTCTGCACGAGCGCCTGCCCGGCATTTCGGAAAGCGCGCGAATTTTCGCCGGCGTCGAGGTGACGAAGGAGCCGATCCCGGTTTTGCCGACCGTGCATTACAATATGGGCGGCATCCAGACCAATTATCATGGCGAGGTCGTCACCAAAGTCGGCGAAGACCCGGACGTGCTCGTGCCCGGCCTGATGGCGATCGGGGAGGCAGCCTGCGTCTCGGTGCATGGCGCCAATCGCCTCGGCTCCAATTCGCTGATCGATCTCGTCGTGTTCGGCCGTGCGGCGGGACTGAAGGCGGCGGAACTCGTCAGCCCCGGCGAGAAGCAGGCCAACCTGCCGGAGAACTCGGCCGATCTCGCGCTGTCGCGGCTCGACAAGTTCCGGCATGCGAATGGCGGCACGCCGACGGCGGAGCTGCGCCTGCGCATGCAGAAGGTGATGCAGAGCAATTGCGCGGTCTACCGCACCGGCGACGTGCTCGAGGAAGGCGCGAAGCTCATCCATGATGTGTGGAGGGGCGCGAGCGACGTTTCGATCACCGACCGCTCGCTGATCTGGAATTCCGATCTCGTCGAGACGCTGGAATTCGACAATCTGATCGTGCAGGCGGTCGTTACCATGCAATCGGCGGCCAACCGCAAGGAATCGCGCGGCGCGCATGCGCGCGAGGATTACCCGCAGCGCGACGACGTGAACTGGATGAAGCACACGCTGGCGACGCTCGAGGATCACGATAAGCGCATGACGATCGATTACCGGCCGGTGCATTCCTACACGATGACCAACGAAGTCGCCTACATCGAGCCGAAGGCGCGGGTGTATTAATCAAGACCTGAACGTCTTCTTGCGGCTGCGCCTTGAAGCGGCTTGCCTCACTCGGGGCGCAAAAAGTATTATGGTAAGAAGACCTTGAAAGCATTCCGCAGCTCTTTCTAAGTATATGTACTTCCGCTGGATCGGGGCGGCAGTACGGCGATGACTTTCGCCGTCGCCAACCTTCCGATTCTCGCCGGTGCAGGTGTGGCCGTCGATTTCGCCCGCATCGCAACCAAGCATACGAGCCTGCAGCAAGCGACGGACGCCGCCTCCTTGGCGATCGCCCAATCGGCCACCGCCTCGACCACCAACGGCGAGGTGATGGCGCAGGCGCAACTCCCGTCTGCGTCAACGCGCAGGACACGGTGCAGCTCGGCATCATGTCGATGTTCAACATCCGCTCGAAATCGGTCGAGGCTTCGACCTGCACCACAATTGCCGGGGGCGCGAGCAATTACGAAATCGCGCTCGTCCTCGACAATTCCGGCTCGATGAACGAGTCGGTGAGCGGAAACTCGAAAATCGCCGCGCTGCGCACGGCCGCGACCAATTTCATCAACACCATGTTCAACGGTCCTTTCACCGGCAAGGTGAAAATGTCGATCGTGCCGTTTGCCGGTCTCGTTTCGCTTTCGTCGAACGATACGTCAAACGGCTCGGCGAGCTGGATCGATACGCAGGGCAAGCCGTCCTGGCATTGGAAGACGTTCAAGAACCATTCTACGGTGGGCTTCACCAATCGCCTCGACATTTTCAAAAATCTGAAGGCGGTGAACAGCGATTGGGCCTGGGCCGGCTGCTTCGAGACTCAGCCATACCCGCAGAACGTCACGTCGAGCGGCGGCTCCGGCACCACTACGCCGACGGACGACCAGTCGCTGACCACCCGCTCGTGCAAGTACAAGAGCCCGTCGGTGACCAATACCAATACTTACGGGCCGAACGGCATGTGCCTGTCGCAGCCGCTGCAGCGGCTCACCCCTTCGCAGCCGACCTTGCTAAACAAGATCAGGGGGCTGACTTGCCGACGGCAGGGCGTATGACACCTCGCCGCTGCCGGCCAATCAGAAGATCATCGTGCTGATCGCCGACGGCTACAACAAATTGGTCTTGAATTGCGAATACATGGGGTGGTTCCTGTGTTAAGCGCCGGACTACTTTGACGCTGGCCAACCGCCGCCTGCCGACCAGCTTTCTTAACCAGAAGGCAAACTAAAACCCGGCGATTACCTCGGGCGCTGACTCCCGCGCTGCTTTGGACGCACGAAGCGTGCACGAATGCGAAGGCAAAGGACATCGTGATCTACACGATCGGATTCTCCATCAGCACCGATCCGATCGCAGTCAGGGACAGACCCTCTTGGCCAATCCTGCAATTGACGCCCAGCATGCCTTTATCGCGAACGATGCCACTTCGCTAATCAACGCCTTCGATCAAATTGGCGCGGGCGTGGGCAAGCTGCGCATCAAGAGCTGAGCTCGCCGGCAGAGGCGACGCCGAGCAGCGGAAGCGCCGCTCCCGCTGCGTTTTCGGGGCCGGGATTGCCGCCGGAACGGCCGGCGGTGTAGGACCCCGGCTGAAAGAGCGCCGAATCCTGGGCCGGTAGCTCAATGGTTAGAGCCGGCCGCTCATAACGGTCTGGTTGCAGGTTCGAGTCCTGCCCGGCCCACCATCTTCCACTGAAGCACTTGATATTTCTAGCGTTATTTGCCGGGGGAACTGCAGTTCAAAACTCCCCGATTTCCTGTTGCGGTAGTGGGAAAGGGAGGGTTCGAACTATACGATTGGATACGGGGATACGAGAAATACTGGAGGGATGCCTCAGAGCGCGGCGACGAAAATGCGAAAGAGCACGTCGACAACCCACTTCATTCGGCAATTACGTCAATGAAATAGTCGAGCAGTACCAAATCTCGTATGTCGAACTCGAGAGTGATATTCCCCTTCCTAAGGTCTGCGACATCTTCACGCAAATCAATAGCCGTGGGGTACGTCTTGACGTATTCGATCTTGTGAATGCCTTGCTCAAGCCAAAAGGCATCCAGCTAAAGCAGCTATTCAGGGAAGCCGAGAAAAGGCTATCCTTCGCCCAAGCGGAACGGATGAACGTGAACGTCCTTCAGGTCATGTCTATTTACCTCCAGGACTACTGCTCACCGCCGTACCTTTACTATCTCCTGCCAGGGGAGCGCCGCACATTACGGGATGCTGACGGATCACTCCGTCGTGAGGTCTTGATCGCAACGACGGATGAGTTCCGGGACAGGTGGATGCGCCGAAGATAGGAAGAGCACCCGCGCCAACGGATTTTCGGCAGCTATGGTCCAGGCCTTCTCCATGGCGCTTTGTCAGAACCTCATAGATCGCGTTGGGTCAACTTTTTTGTGTAATAACTCGCTCGCCTTTGAAAGCACGAGGGCATAGGAGGTCGACAATACTCAGACGTCTCACCTCCTGAAAATCGTGCCAAGGCGAATGAGCGCCGATTAGCTGGACGTCACCCTCGTTAATACGGGCGGCGGACCCGCTGCCGAAACCTAGCGGCCCACCGGCGCAGCAGCACCGGGTTCTGCTAAGGTGTCTGCAAGAAAAAACCGGCACGCGGCGGCTAATCGTCACTGCACCCAAGGCATGACCGCATGCCTGCACAAAAAGACCACCCACATACAGAGGAGGAAGAGGATGAAGTGGAGAAGAGTAAGGGGGCGAGAGAGCAGGATTGACCAGTCGCGTTATCCTGCCTGTATGGTGGCATAAAACGCTAAGATGAGCCGGACCTTTGGGAGGGGCGCTTGACCGGAGAGAACGACCGGGATCGGGTCCTCGTTGGGGTGGGTGACGAGATTTTGGCTGCCATGAGGACCATCTCGGAAACTGCCCGCGAGGCGCTGTCGCGGCGAGAGACGGACCTCCGTTCGGCGGCGTGGCAGGCCAGGGCGATCGGTTCCGATCAACCGAGCGCAGCGAGCCCCGCTCACTCGCGGAAGGGCGAGATACCAGATCAGTGCAGCCGTGGCGCTTTGAGGAAGCGGTTGCGGTCGGCGGAGCTGATGCGCAACTCGAACATGCGGCCGGCGCGGTGGATTGTGAGGGGAACGTCGACACCTGCGTCGCCTAAAGCCCAGACGCGGCGGAAGAAGCTTGCCAGGTTCCCAACTGCCCGGCCTGCAACGGCGAGCACAATGTCGCCTGCTTCAACACCGGCCTGCTCGGCGGGTGCCCGCGGCGCCAGGCCGATGATCAGGACCTTGTTCTCGGTTGCGCTCGCATAAACCAAAAGCCAGGGGCGCGGAGGCCGATTAGGGCGCCCAAGCCGCGTCACGTCGTCGAGAATGGGGGTGAGCAGATCAATGGGAACGATCATGTTAAGTGGCAGGGTCTCGCCACTCGGGGTGGCGCCTTGGAGCTGGAGCGAGCCGATGCCCAACAGCTCGCCGTTCGAGCCGATCAGGGCCGTGCCGCCCCAGTCTGGATGGCTCGGCTCCGTGAAGATCGCTTCCTCCAGCAGGTACTCCCAGTAGCCCGCAAACTCCTGCCGCGCGACAATATGAGCTGCTATCGAGCGCGCCCGCCCGCCCATACCTGCAACCACCACCTGCTCGCCAACTAGCGCACGACTGGAGTCGCCGATTGGCAGCACCGGGATGTCCAGCTGACCAAGCGCCTGAACGAGGCCAAAGCCCGTCACCTGGTCGTAGGCGAGCACATGGCCTTGAACAACGCGGCCGGCGT
>Ga0164302_10000515_pt1 | contig 10922 bp, 11 predicted proteins | sample Whisoiple_202_MG_FD_109714 | JGI IMG/M metagenome (GOLD analysis project Ga0164302, IMG submission 109714) | Soil microbial communities amended with pyrogenic organic matter from upstate New York, USA - Whitman soil sample_202_MG | ecosystem: Environmental > Terrestrial > Soil > Agricultural... | reverse complement strand
CCGGACTCGCTCGCAACCCGGGAGGAGGCGATCTTCCGCCCCATACCGCCGCGGCCGAACTGCGAGACGGAGCCGACCTCGACCGCGTCGAACTCCCGCGTGTCCCCGATCTCGGTCAGCATCCGCGCCTCCGGGTCGACCCGCGGGTCGGCGGTGTAGACGCCGTCGGTGTTGGTGAGGAGGACGAGGAGGCGAGCGCGCAGCAGCACCGAGACCAGCGCCGCGAGGAAGTCGTTGTCGCCGAAGGTGATCTCGTCGGTGGAGGTCGTGTCGTTCTCGTTGATCACCGGCACGACACCCCAGGCGAGCAGACGCTCGAGCGTCTGCCTCGCGTTCAGGTAGTGGGTCCTTTCCGAGACGTCGGAGAGCGTCAGCAGGACCTGGGCGGCTTTCAGCCCATGGCCGGCGAGCCGGCTCTCGTAGGCGCGGAAGAGGTCCCCCTGGCCCATCGCCGAGGTCGCCTGCAGCTCGTCCATCGCCGTCGGCCGCCGGGCCATGCCCATCAGCCGCATCCCGCGGGCGATCGCGCCGGAGGTGACCATCACCACCCGCTCGCCGCCCTCCTGCAGCTTCGCCACCTGCTCGCAGACGGAATCAAGCACGTCGGCGCGCAGCTCGCCGTCGTCGGCGGCGACGATCGAGGATCCGAGCTTGACGACCAGGGTCATACGGGAATGGACCATCGCAGACCGGGAAACCGACCGAAGCCCCGATCGGCGGTGGAGAGCTCGCTGCCGGACTCGATCGCGAGAGCCGCCAGGTAGGCGTCGGGAATGTCGTTCCCACGGGCTCCAACGGCAGAGCAAAGCTCGCTGAAGATCCCCCAGTGTCGCGGGCCGGGAGCGAGGTGAACTACGCCAGGGTGCTCTCGGAGCTCCTCGATCGACCGCAGAGCCACGTCCATCGGGGTGGGGTCAGTGAAGATGCGGCCGTTGGTCACGATGCGAAGGAAGCCGGTGAGACTGGCATCGCAAAAGGCAACGCCGCGTCCCGATCCGACCTCCTCTCCAAGCCAGGCGGAGAAGCGGTCGTATTGAGGAAGATCCTGGCGGTGGGCGTAGACGAGGACGTTGACGTCGGCGAGGATCAAGTTCTGGGACGGGAGTCGTCGGGAAGCAGCGGAGAGTCTTCGTCCATCAGGTCCCTAACCGCGCGGTTGTCGTCCAAATTAACCCCCGGTCGGGCCCCACCCTTTCCGTAGCTACGGAGGCGAAATGACTCTAATTCCCGCGGCCGGGGTCGAGAGGACAGACGCTCGCGGAGCGACTCGTCGATCAGCTTCGTCAGCGTTATCCCCTGCTCCGCGGCCCTGATCTTGGCCTCCCTCAGAAGGCTGTCCTCAAGGCGGATGGTGGTTCTCATATGTCAAAGCATATTTATCTGACATATATATGTCAAAGGCTTCTCTTGACCCAAAGCTCTCGGGCCACGAGAGTGCCGAGATGGGGTCCGCGATTGGTTGGGGAGCACTTGCCGCAAGCTCGCTGGTCATCGGCGCCGCGCTGAGCTTTCTCCGCCGCTGGCCGGAGCGCCAGGTCGGCTACGTCCTCTCCTTCGGCGCCGGGGCGCTGATCAGCGCCGTCAGCTTCGAGCTCGCCGCCGAGGGGATCGCGATCAGCGGCGCGGCCTACACCGGCGTCGGCCTCGCCGTCGGCGCCGTCACCTACTACCTGCTCGACGGCCTCATCTCGCGCCGGATGGCGACCGGGCGCGGGCGCAAGGGCCGCTCGGAAGGAGGCGGCAGCGGCACCGCGCTGGCGCTCGGCGCTTTCCTCGACGGGATCCCCGAGCAGCTGGTGCTGGGGATCGGGATCGCCGGCGGCGCCGGGGTCGGCGTCTCGCTGCTGGTGGCGATCTTCGTCTCCAACCTGCCCGAGTCCCTCGGCTCGGCCGACGACATGCGCCGCGCCGGCCGCAGCCGCGAGGCGATCCTGCGGCTCTGGGTCCTGGTGGCGGCGATCTGCGCCGTCGCGACCGTGGTCGGCTACCTGGCCGCCGACGCGGTCAGCGCCGACGCCCGGGCCGTGATCGACGGCTTCGCCGCCGGGGCGCTGCTGGTGATGCTGATCGACTCGATGATCCCCGACGCCCGCGAGGACGCCGGCCGCGGCGCCGGCCTGGTCACCGTCCTCGGCTTCGCGGTCGCCGCCGGCCTCTCGAGCCTCGACTGAGCCCTCAGATGTGCAGCTCGAACTCGTGCTCGCCGATCCTCACGTCGTCGCCGGGCTCGAAGCCGGCGCGGTCGAGGGCGGCGATCACGCCCATCTCCTTCAGCCGCTGCTCCAGGTAGGCGAGCGCCTCTTCGTTGCCGGTGTCGTGGCGTTCGAAGAGCATCTCGACGCCGCGGCCGAGGACGCGGAAGGCGCCGTCCTCCTCGCGCTCGACCCAGTAGCCCCCCTCGCCAGCGGGCCGGTAGACCCGGTGCTCGGCCTCGAACTCGCCCGCCTCGGGGCCGGGCGAAACCGCGGCCGGAGCAGGGGTCTCGGGCAGATCGGAGAGGATCCGCAGGCGCAGCTGGTCAAGCCCCTCGCCGGTCGCCGAGGAGATCGCGAGGACGCCGAGCGCGCGGTCGCCGAGGCGCTCGGCCCAGGCGGCGAGCTCGGCCTCGACCTCCTCGGGGGGCAGCAGGTCGCGCTTGCTCAGCGCCACCAGCTCGGGCAGCCGCTCCAGCCCGGCGCCGTGGGCCTCCAGCTCGCTGCGCACCGTCTCGTAGTTGGCGCCCGGGTCACCCTCGAGCGGGGCGAGGTCGACGAGGTGGACGAGCATCGCGCAGCGCTCAACGTGGGCGAGGAACTCGTGGCCGAGACCGGCGCCCTCCGCCGCCCCCTCGATCAGGCCGGGGATGTCGGCGACCACCGCCTGGCGGTCCTCACCTTCGATCGTCCCCAGCGCCGGCGAGATCGTCGTGAAGGGGTAGTCGGCGACCTTCGGCGCCGCCCGGGTCAGGCGGCCGAGCAGCGAGGACTTGCCGGCGTTCGGGAGCCCGACCAGGCCGACATCGGCGAGCAGTTTCAGCTGCAGCTCGATCCAGTCCGCTTCCCCGCCGCTGCCCTTCTCGGCGAAGCGCGGCGCCTGGCGGGTGGAGTTAGCGAAGCGCTTGTTGCCGTGCCCGCCACGGCCGCCGCGGGCGACGACGGCGCGCTGGCCGGAGGTGACGAGGTCGATCAGGCTGCCGTCGACCGCGCTCGCCTGCGTTCCTGGGGGGACCGGGATCTCCCTGTCATCCCCCCGCGCGCCGTGGCGATTGGAGCCTTCGCCGTGCCGTCCCCGCTGCGCCCGGAAATGCTTGCTCCCCTTCAAGGCCCCCAGATCGCGCCGCGAGGGGTCGCAGACCAGCACCACGTCGCCACCATGACCGCCATCTCCCCCATCGGGCCCACCCCGAGGAACGTGAGCCTCACGCCGAAAGCTGCGGCTTCCGTCACCACCGGCACCGCCCTCAACCCAGATTTTCGCCTTGTCATACATGAGCTACCGACCTTAAACCGAGCCTTCCGGCGGCTTGCAGGGAGGGGCGGGTGCCCCTCTCAGGACACTCAACATCGAGCCATTGGCGAGATGTGTCCGGAGAGGGGCACCCGCCCCTCCCCCAACACCTACTCAGCCAGAACGCTGATAGTCCGCCCCTTGCGGGACGGCTTGAAGGCGACGCGGCCTTCGCGGGTGGCGAAGATCGTGTGGTCGCGGCCGATGCCGACGCCCTCGCCGGGCCAGAAGCGGGTGCCGCGCTGGCGGACGATGATCTCGCCGCCGCTGACCTGCTGGCCGGCGAAGACCTTGACCCCGAGCATGTTCGGGTTCGATTCGCGGCCGTTGCGGCTGGAGCCGAGGCCTTTCTTGTGAGCCATGCCTAGGCCTCCTCTTTCGCGGCTTTTTTCGCTTTGGCTTTAACGCCTTTCAGCGCCGTCACCTCGAGCCGGGTCAGCTCGGAGCGATGCCCGGCACGGCGGCGGTAGCCCTTCTTCGCCTTGTATTTGAAGACTTTGATCTTCGGCCCGCGCAGATGCTCGGTGACCTTCGCCTCGATTTTGACTTTCTCCAGGTCTTTTGCCCCGGCGACGACGTCGTCGCCGCGGAAGAGGACCGGGCGGAGGTTGACTTTGTCCCCCTCTTTGGCATCGAGCCGGTCGACGAGCAGGGACGTGCCCTCCTCGACCTTGTACTGCTTGCCACCGCTCTCTATGACTGCGTAATCGCTCATTCGTCGTTGCTGCCTTGATCGGCGCGCGATCGCCCTCGGCCGCCCCTGCGGCTCCTGCGTCTGCGCGAAGGAGCGGAGGATTCTAGCTGGGAGCCGTTTTCCTCGCCTCCACCGGATCCATTGGGCGACTCACCGCCCAGCAGCGAGGCGATCGCCGCCGAGCGCGCGACCTCGTCGATCCGCACCATCTTGCGCTCGCCGACGAAGCGACCGCCGCCGGTGACGCTGACGATGTAGGAGTCGATCCGGGCGACGGCGTCGTCGGCGTTGTACATGTGCGGCTCGTCGATCTTGACCAGCACCTCCTCGCCGACCTTGAAGGGCAGGGCCCGCTCCTCGATCTCGGCGCGGCTACCCCGCTCGACCACCTCGAAGGTCTCGATCGGCAGCGCGTCGCCGCCCTCGAAGTGGAACCGCTTGCCGGTCTCCTCCTCGACCTCGGCCAGGCCGCTGTCGGGATCGGTCAGCTCGTGGGCGACCTTGGGGTTGACCCGGATCAGGAAGGCCTCGGCCTCGCCGTTGTCGGCGGCGATTTCTTTCATCTTCCGCAGGCCCTCAAGGGCAACCGTCTCGGCCGAGAGCACGACCCCCTCGCCGGCGCAGGTCGGGCAGGGCGCGGTGAGGATCTCCCGCACGCCGTCAGTGACGTTCTGGCGGGTCATCTCGACCAGGCCTAGCGGCGAGACCTCGACCACGTAGCTCTTCGACTTGTCAGCGTCGAGCGCTTTGCGCATCGTCTTCAGGACCTTGTCGCGGTTACTGGCCCGGGCCATGTCGATGAAGTCGATGACGATGATCCCGCCGATGTCGCGCAGTCGCAGCTGCCGCACCGCCTCCTCAGCGGCCTCGGTGTTGACCTTGGTGATCGTCTCCTCGAGGCCGCCTTTGCCGCGCCCGGTGAAGGAGCCGCTGTTGACGTCGATCACCGTCAGCGCCTCGGCGTAGTCGATGATCAGGTAGCCGCCGGAAGGCAGGTCGACCCGCCGGTTCAGGGTCGACTCGATCTCTTTGTCGATCTTCCATTTCTCCAGCAGGGGCTTTTTACCCTCGTAGAGTTCGACTCCGTCGACTAGCTCGGGGGCGGTCCGCTGGAAGAAGTTCGTCACCCGCTCGAACTGCTTGGGCGAGTCGATGATCGCCTTCTCGAACTCGCTGAGGAAGACGTCACGCAGGACGCGGATCGAGAGGTCGGCCTCCTGGAAGACCAGCGAGGGAGCCTTGGTCGACTCCGAGCGCCGCTCGAGCACCTCGTTCAGCTTCTGCAGGTAGCTGATCTCGCGCACGAAATCGGCTTTTTTCGCCCCGTGGGCGGCAGTGCGCACGATCAGCCCGCCGGGGCCTTTGTAGGTGCGGTCGACCATCTTCCGCAGCCGGTCGCGCTCTTTGTCGGTCAGCCTCCGGCTGACGCCGACGCCGCTCCCGGTCGGGGCAAAGACCAGGTAGCGGCCGGCGATCGAGACGTTCATCGAGAGCCGGGCGCCCTTCGTCTTCAGCGGGTCCTTGACCACCTGGACGAGGATCTCCTGGCCGGGCTTGATCAGCTCGTTGATGCGCCGGCCGCTGCCGCGGCCGCGCTTCGGCGCCGCTTCCCCATTGGGGAGGACGATCTCGTCGACGTGGAGGAAGCCGTTGCGCTCGAGGCCGATGTCGACGAAGGCAGCCTCCATCCCGGGCAGGACGTTGTCGACCTTGCCCTTGTAGATGTTGCCGACGATCGAGCGACGGCCGCGGCGCTCGATGTAGAGCTCGGCGACGTCGGTTTTGCCGCCTTTCTGCTTTGCCTCGAGGACGGCCACACGGGTCTCGCCACGCTCGGCGGAGACCAGAATCGTTTTTTTCATTTGTTGTTCAGCTCAGTTCGAAGTAGGTACGCAATGCCGGACCCCTTTCAAGAGATCACCAGGCGAACCTTCCCCTCTGGCCGAGATGCGCTTGGACGTTGATGCTCTGAAGAACGCCGACCGCCAACAAGGTAGCGACGACGGAGGACCCTCCGTAGCTCATCAACGGCAGGGGGATTCCCGTGATCGGCATGATCCCGAGATTCATCCCCACGTTGACGAAGGTCTGGAACAGCAGCGTGACGGCGATGCCGCCCGCCACCAGGGTCCCGTAGGTGTTCTTCGAAAGCGTCGTAATCCGCAGCGCCCGCCAGAAGAGCAGGGCGTAAAGGGATAGGACGAACGCGGCGCCCATGAACCCGTAGCGCTCACCGATCACCGCAAAGATGAAGTCGGTGTGCCGCTCAGGGACGAAGTCGAGCCGCGTCTGGGTGGCTTTGTCGCCGCGGCCGGTCAACTGACCGGAGCCGGTGGCGATCTTGGATTGGTTCTGCTGATAACCCGCGCCGGCTTCGTGTTCGTCGGGGCTGAGGAAGGACGTCAAGCGTTCCTCCTGGTAGCCCTTGAGCACCGGCACCCCGGCCGCCGGAGCGGCGACCAGGACCAGCGCGACGAGCGCGACGAGGGCGGCGCCGATGACCGCGAAGTGCGTCCAGGGGACGCCTCCGAAGTACATGACGCCGAGGGTGGCGGCCCCGAACACCAGGGAGGTGCCGAGGTCGGGCTGCAGGAAGACAAGAGCAGCCGGCGCCAGGCCGAGGCAGAGGTAGCGCACCGTGCGCTGAACCTCAGAGCCGCGCCTGGCCCCATCGATCACGAACCCGGCAAGCGCAAGCACTAACAAGAGCTTGCCGAGCTCCGATGGCTGAAAGCTGAAGAAGGGAAGTTCGAAGGAGCGCCGCGAGCCGCGGGCGGCGAATCCGAAGACGAAGACGAGCGAGATGCTGACGCAGAGGAAGGTGTAGATCCCGACCCGCAGCTCGCGAAAGCGGGAGTAGTCGATCCGCGTCAGCAGCACCATCCCGACGATTCCGAGCAGGGCGTAGATCGCCTGCCGCTTGAGGAAGTAGTTGGGGTCGCCCGGGACGTCACTCTGCGTCGCCTCGCCGAGGACGAAGCCGCTGAAGGCGACCAGCGAGACCGCGGCGATGGTCAGCGGCCAGTCCATGTGGGCCAGCCCGAGCCGCTCGGCGATGCCGACGTGGACCGAGAACGGCTCCGGCCGGGCGTTTCTGGTTCGGGTCGCGTAAATCGTCATTCGGCTCCACCGGCGCTCGATACTCCCGAGGCCTGCTTGTCGTAGATCGCTTCGAGGATGTCCAAGACGACGGGGGCTGCGGATTCGGCTCCGAAGCCGCCTTCCTCGACGGTGGCAATCGTCACGATACGCGGGTTGGGGTACGGAGAGAGCGCCGCGAACCAGGATTGGTCGGCGTGGCCGTCCCTGACCGCGGTCCCGGTCTTGCCCGCGATCGGGATCGGGAAGCCGCCGAAGACGCCCGCCGCGGTGCCGTCGCCTTCCTGCGCGGCGGCGTGCAGGCCTTCGAGGATGTCGGCCCGGTAGGTGGGGTCGATGTGGAACCGGCGCTGGATCTTCGGCTCGAATTCCTGCAGCACGCGACCGGCGGGGTCCTCGACTTCGAGGCCGACGTGGGGCGTGACGATCTTGCCGCCGTTGCCGAGCGCCGCGTAGGCGAGCGCCATCTGCAGCGGGTTGGTCTGCAGATCACCCTGCCCGGTCGCAAGCTGGAGGTTGTCGCCGGCCGACCAGGGACGATCGGTCAGTTTTTCCTTGAACAGCTGGTTGCGCCACTGTTTGTCCGGCACCAGGGTTTCGCCTTCCTCGGGCAGGTCGAGTCCCGCCGGGCGGCCGACGCCCATCTTGTGCGCCCATTCCTGCAGGTCGTTGTTCTTCCACATGTCGAGCCCGAGCAGGTAGAAGTAGACGTCGGAGGAGACCTGCAGCGCCCGCCGCAGTTCGACCGCCCCGTGCGCTTCGCCGCCGGCGTTTTGGAAGGTTTCGGTGCCGACCGTGATCTGGCCGTTGTCCTGGACCAGCTCGTCCGGCGTGATGATTCCGTTTTCGAGCGCCGCCAGAGCGGTGATGATCTTGAAGATCGAGCCCGTCGGATAGGCGCCTTCGGTCGCCCGGTTGACCAGCGGAGCCAGGACTTCGTCTCTATAAAGTTCGTTCACCTGGGCCTGGGTCGGTTCGATCAGGTCGCTCGGGTCGTAGGTGGGGTTCGATCCCATCGCCAGGATCTGGCCGTTGTCGATGTTCATTGAGATGAATGCGCCCGGCAGCCCGCGCGCGCCGAGACCGCCTTCCCCGGCGGTCTGCACGTCACCGTCGATCGTCAGCTTCAGGCTGTCGCCCGGCGTCGGCGGGGTCGAGTCGAGTTCGCCGCCGGGGGTCGGCTGGCCGAGCGCGTTGACCTGGATCCGGGTCCGCCCCGGTTCGCCGCGCAGGTATTTGTCGTAGGCGTACTCGGCACCTGCCTGGCCGATCTCGTCACCCGGTTCCAGACCCTTGTAGCGGGCCTCCTTCAGCTCTTCCTTTTCGATCTCGCCGACGCTGCCGAGGACGTGCGCGGCAAAGGTGCCGTTGGGGTAGTTGCGGACGAAGACCCGCTCCACCGTGACCCCGGGGAACTCGCGCTGGTTCTCTTCGATGTAGGCGATCAGCTCGAAGCCCACATCCCGGCGCAGGGTCACCGGCGCCCCGGGGGCGACTTCTTCGCCCTCCTCGATCGCGCGGCGGACCTTGGGCAGAGTCATGTGCGCCAGCTCCGCCAGCCGGGTCAGCTCGGCCCGTTCCTCGGCCGGATCTTCCGGCAGTTTCTCCGTGTTCAGTTGCAGGGCGAGGCTGGTGCGGTTGTCGACCAGGACTTCGCCGTTGCGGTCGAGGATGTCCCCCCGCGGGGCGATCACTTTGAACTCGCGGGTGCGGTTGTTCTTCGCCTCTGCCAGGTACTTGTCGCCGGAGAGCACCTGCAGGTTCCAGAGCCGGAAGAAGAGGATGCCGAAGAGGGCGACGGCGATGCCACCCATCACCGCGACGCGCAGCGAGAGGCGGCTGCCCTGGGGCCGTGAGTCGTTGCGCAGGTGCATGCTCCTAGGCCCCCAACACGGTCGGGCGCCGGCCGCTGCGGCGGATCGAGAGGTCGTCGACCAGGGCCGGACGCAGAGCGCGGCGGACGCCGACGTAGATGGCCCAACCGCCGAAGAAGGCGAAGATGCTCTTCAGCAGAATGTCGCGCACAACCAAGCCGCTGACCGGCGCGTCGAAGCCAAGCATCATCTCCACCGCCCCGAAGCCGAGCTCGGCGACCAGGGTCAGGCCCATGCAGAGCAGCGGCGGCACCAGCGGGCTGTTGATCTCGAAGCGCTCGCGGAAGAGGCCGGCCAGGTAGCCGACCCCGAGCAGGACGAGCGAGCCACCGCCGAGCGGGACGATCAGCAGGCAGTCGAGCAGCAGGCCGGCGGAGAAGCCGCAGACGGCGCCGGTCAGCGAGCCGCCCAGCAGGCCGAGGACAACGATCAGGGACGGCAGCAGGTCCGGGCTGACGTCGAAGAGGTTGACCCGGGAGAAGAGCGAGAGCTGGAGGATCACCCCGCCGACGACGATCGCGACCAGCCGGGCGAGGATGTTCGGGGTGAGGATCAACCGCGCGAGCCCCCGGTCAGCACCTGAACCAGGTCGAGATCACGGAGGTCGGCGAAGGGCCGGACGTGGACCTGCGCCTGGGCCTCCTGCTCCTTCAGCGAGGCTTCGACGACTTCGCCGATCGGCAGGTTAGGGGGATAGCTCGATTCGATCGCCTGGCTGCGCCAGCCGGAGGTGACCACCGACTGCCCTTTCCCGACCCGCTTTTCGGAGCTGAGGAATTCAAGGATCAGGTCGTCGGGATTTCCGACCGAGGGCTTCATCAGACCCTGGTCGCCACCCGGCACGATTTTCGCCGAGACGGCGCTTTCGTGGTCGGCGATCAGCCTCACCCGGGCCGAGCCGCCGGTGACAGCGGCCACGGTGCCGACCAGCCCGTCGCCGTTGACGACCGGATCGCCGACCTCCACCCCGTCGCCGGAGCCGACGTCGATGGTCACGTCGGAGAACCAGACCGTCGGCGAGCGGTAGACCACCCGTCCCGTGACCGTGTCGTAGCCACCGGGGATGGCGCCGCTTTCGTCGAGCTTGACGAGCTTGCGCAGCTGCTCGTTTTCGGCGATCGCCGCCTGCGAGTCGACGGCCTTCTTGCGCGCCGCTTCCAGTTCGGTGTGCATGCGGGCGTTGCGGCCCTTCGCGTCGAAGGTCTCGTCGAACCAGTTGATCGTGTCGCGGGCTGGCTTCAGCGCCCGGTCGGCGACCGACTGGATCGGGCTGAAGACGGTGCTGACGCCGCGCTGGATGCCGTTGGAGCCCTGGCCGTAGGTGACGGTGAGCAGGGCAAAGGAGCCCACGATCAGCAGCGCGAGCACCGCCCGGCGGCGGCGTACTTGCTTTCGATACACGTTTGGGACCTAAGTTCTCGGGTGGTTCGCATGGGCGATGGCCCGGCTAACGCCGCGGCCGCGCTCCGTTGTTCTTGGCGCGGTGAATCGTCTCGACCTCCTCAAGCGAGATGCCCGAGCCGACCGCCACGCACGTCAACGGCGACACTGCCATTTGACAGGGCATCTGGCACTCGTCGCGCAGGCGTTGCTCCAAGCCTTGCAGGAGCGCGCCGCCGCCGTCCAGGGTGATGCCACGATCCATGATGTCTCCGGCGAGCTCCGGTGGGGTGCGGTCGAGTGTCTCCTTGACCGCGGCGACGATGTGGCTGACCGGTTCTTCCAGCCGTCCAGGTACCTCCTCGGAGCTCAGTTCGATCGTCTTCGGT
>Ga0164302_10000507_pt1 | contig 10976 bp, 11 predicted proteins | sample Whisoiple_202_MG_FD_109714 | JGI IMG/M metagenome (GOLD analysis project Ga0164302, IMG submission 109714) | Soil microbial communities amended with pyrogenic organic matter from upstate New York, USA - Whitman soil sample_202_MG | ecosystem: Environmental > Terrestrial > Soil > Agricultural... | reverse complement strand
TCGCACCATCGGCAAAGTGCCGCTGCGACATTGTGGGCAGAACAACGCCCCCCAAAGCCCAAATTAAGACATCCGACTAGAGAAATTCTTTGCGAGCCATATTGCACGCGGAGAAAAGCCGATGCGTCGAGTGGCAGGTTCCATTCTTTGTGCCGCACTGCTGATCGGCTGTTCGAGCGCGACCCCGAACTTTGTCAAACTTGATATGTCGGGAAAAAAGGATCTGTCGGCAAACAACGAAACCCTCCAGAGAGACATAGCTGACTGCAAAGTTCTGGAAGCTCATGTTCGAGAGGAGGGCTCGCTCATCTTTAACACGTCCACGGTAAGGGCGGCCTTCGACAATTGCATGCGCTACAAAGGCTACGTCAAAAGCTAAGCCTTAACCGCAGACTGATCCCTAGGTGCCGATTGGACACCGAAGGCCATGCTCGCCCTGCATGGCAAAGCAGCAAACGATAAGGCCCGCGAGCTCGGGTGGATTGTGTGAAGGACGCCGACCGAAGCCGACGCCGACTGTGATTCCAGCCGCGCTTTCGGTTAGCATCTGGCCCATCCCTAGAGCGCTATTTATTCTTAGCTTCTCAAGTATCGTAGTCCTTCTCGAGGATTGCTCCTTATCCAATCAACAGAGCCAGCAGGTGCAGCAGATCGGCGACGGGACGTACGTCCTCGGTGTAAGCAAGACTTCTTCGCTCATGAACTCGTCGTCTTGGAACAAGGGGCTGGATGCGGCGGTCGGCAAGGCAGGCGATTACTGCCACGCCAAGGGGCTAAAGCTCGTGAACACTCATGCAGGCGGCAATAGCATCACGTTCCGGTGCACGTCTGACGTTCCAACAAAGCCGCAGTAATTGGCGAGTTGAAAAAAGCGCGCCCTTCTTCCCGGTGATGATTATTGCCGCCCGCCCCCGCGCCGTGCTCAGTAGGGGGCTATGGCAGAGGCACCTTTAGGTGAACCTCAGGATAAGTCGATCCATTGTTACGGGAAGTGTCGCAGCCCGTAAGCAATAGCAGGAGTGCGATGGCGGGAATAAAGGCCCTCATCCTGTACCCCCGGCAGGATAGCACAAATGACCCGACCCGTCGCGCGGCGCGACGTTGAACAAGCTAAGCAGCCACAGCAGCGCTCTACGGGCGAGACGTTCGCTCTCGATGCGAGCGACGGCCGCTTCATCCCCGTCGCAGCTTTCGCCATCGCTGACACGCAAAGGTCGCTGACAGTCGAGCGCGACGCTGAAGGCTTCTCGCCTATCGCGATATCGTTGCTCGCGCTCGCCGCCCTGTCGTTGGACGCCGCCATAGGCTGACGTTGCCCTCGTGACCGCCGTCGCACCGAGATACTGCGTCGGCGATTCGTCGGCAAGATTTGAGAGTTTATCGACCGAAAAAAGACCCCGCAGTGCTTCTCTGCGGGGCCTAGTCCGAGGATGATTAGGGGTGTCCTATTGGGACGGCGAAATCCTGTCGTAGCATCATGGCTTCAGTGTTTCTGACTGTTACGAATTGTTTCCGGTACATGCGGCTAAATCGCGCGTGAGCAGCTTACTTTCCGCGCTGCTGCGCGACCATCCGGGCGAGCTTCTTCACTTCGCTCTCCGGGTGGGGCGCGCTGTCCTCGCGAGCGATTTAGAAATTGCCGCCGACACTCGGCCCCTCGGGGGAAACGAGTATGAACACTTTGCCTCTCAGCGTCGCCGTCGTTTTCATGCTCGCGGCGATAGTCTTGGGCGTGGCCTTGGCCGGTTGCACCACGACGCAGCAAACGGTAGGCGGCGCGGTGGGGTGGCGTTGGTGGGGCATTGATCGCCGGTCCAATCGGCGCGGCAGTCGGGGCCGGTGGCGGAGCAGTTGCTGACTCCGTCGTCGGCGCCCGTGGTTGACCGTGAGATAGCGTTAAGCGCGCCATCCGGCGCGCGCCGAAGTCTGGCGAGCGGACCAGGGACGTCCGCTTTATCCCAGAGAGAGGGACATGCTTCGCTTCAAAATCGACGTCGGCCGGACATCGCAGTCGTTCCGAACCTGCTAAGCTCAGAGGTCCTTCGTCAGTAGAACCCACTGCCCATCGTTTTTCCAAGTCTCTTTGACCATCAGCCTTGTGGCACTCTCCCTATAGCCGCAGTGCTCATAAAGCCGTCGCGCGCCGGCATTGGCGTCGGAGACAATGACACTGAGCCCTCGCCTTCCGAGCGCTTCCGCTGTCTCGTCCGCTAACCCCAGGAGGCTTGTACCGAGCCCCTGCATGCGAAATTGCGGCCGCACGGCCAGCACGTTTATGTACCAGGTGTCAGGCGCGAGGTTCTCCAACTCCTGCAGAGGCACGAACATTGCTGGCATGTCGTTGGGAACCGGCTCTGGATTATTGGGAATCTCATAACCGATGAGGCAGCCGGCGCATTGGCTATCATGCTCGATGATCGTCGCGTTACGGTAAGAAAAACTGCCTTCCTCGCGTGCGGCGCGGCGGCGGCCGACATCCCAGGCAGCTTCACCTTGCTCCGCCAACTGGCCCCAGAGGTAGAGGGGCATGCCTTCCCCAGCATAGTTGACGAGTTCGGCAAGCACGGTGGCATCGTCAATGGTCGCAGGCCTGAATGTAGGATTAGGCTCCTTCATGGAAATTCGCCCGGAAGCGTTTCGCCGTTCAAACAGGCAATGACGAAATGCCCTCACCTGCCGCCACGCAGTCGATATGGTGACTCTTGGAAGACTTCTATCTTCGATTTCGCAATGGCCACAGCGTACCACGGCGATTACATCTTTTTCTCTTTGCACCTCTTAGTCATTTTATCCCAGTGCCCATCAGCCATCCTGCAATCGGACTCGGTCTTGCGGCCTTCACGTCTCCCGCGAAGGCTGGACCTATGAAGACAAGTCCAAGAGTCAATCCAAAAATCGAAAGAAGAGTTTTCATGGCGTTTACTCCCTTACGTTGGACTTAAAGTTCGGGCGTTAACCCGCCTTTGCGGGGCTTAGGTTTCCGGGAACGCAGTACCAAAGGCGTTCACGGCGCTCGCTGAAGGCCTTCTCCGTCAATTGTGCCAAGCTCGGCGACGGTCGTGTCCCTCAACGCGAGTTCGGCCGCCTCCAGAATCTCGTGCAGGTGGGCGATCGACGAGGTGTCGGGGAGCGGAAGAATGTTGGGCGCGCGATGGAGCAGCCAGGCAAGCGCCACCTGCATTGGAGTCGCACCGAACCGTGTTGCGACCTTTGAAAGAGTCGAGGACTGGAGAGGCGTGAAGCCGCCAAGCGGGAAGAAGGGTACATAGGCGACACCGCTGCCCGCCAATTTATCGATCAGCGCGTCGTCGTCGCGATGCACGAGGTTGTAATGGTTCTGCACGCAGACGACCTTGGCGATGCTGTTCGCCTGTTGGAGCTGGCCAGGGGTCACGTTGCTCAAGCCGAGCTGTCGGATCAGGCCTTGCCGTTGGAGCTCGGCCAGGGTCGCAAACTGTTCCTCGATCGAGCTCTCGTTCGGCTCCTGAATGCCGCCGACGCGCAAGTTGACCACGTCAAGGGCATCCACCTTGAGGTTCCGGAGGTTGTCGTGGATGGCGCGCGTGAGGTCCGCAGGGGTGAGCGCGGAAATCCACGACGCGTCCGCGCCGCGCACCGCGCCGACCTTGGTCACGATCACGAGGTCATCGGGATAGGGATGAAGCGCCTCGCGAATGAGTTGGTTGGTGACGTGAGGGCCATAGAAATCGCTGGTGTCGATGTGGTTGACCCCTTGCGCGACTGCCCCGCGAAGCACGTCGAGGGCCGCTTGGCGATCCTTCGGCGGGCCGAACACGCCGGGTCCGGCGAGTTGCATGGCGCCGTAGCCCATACGGTTCACGGTGCGGTTGCCCAATGAAAAAACGCCAGCGGCGGTGATGTCGGTTATGTCAGGGCTCCAAGGTTGGAACAGTTACGCGCGATCATCCTGAAGACGCTCACACCAACGATGAGGTCAATGCCGGCTTGGCCGATACCCAATGACAATCTTATATACGGAAAAGACCGACATCTTCTAACGCTATGGACAACGCAAAACATAAGCCTCAATCGGCATCGGCCAACGCTAAGCTTGCGGAACTGAAGCGGCGCCTACTGGAGATCAGCGACTTGAGGGCAGCAGGTGCCCTGCTTTCCTGGGATCAGGCTACCTACCTGCCAAAACGCGGAGCCGCTGCGCGGGCTCGGCAGGGCGCGATTGTTAGCCGATTGGCCCATGAAAAGTCGATCGCCACCGAGCTCGGCAACCTGCTTGAGGAACTTGAGCCATACGCCACCAGTCTGCCCTACGAGTCCAAAGAAGCGAGCCTTGTACGTGTCGCGCGACGCGATTTCGAGAAGGCGATTAAGGTGCCCTCCGATTACGTGGCGCGCGTCAGCGCGTTCGGTGCTGCGGCCTATGACGCTTGGAAACGAGCCAGGCCCGCGAATGACCTTGCGACCATGGTGCCCTTCCTAGAGAAGGCCATCGATCTTGGTCGCGAATACGCAGACTTCTTCGCCCCTTACGAGCACGTCGCCGACCCTCTCATTGATGATGCCGACGAAGGTATGACGACGGCTTCGATCCGCACGCTGTTTGCGGAGCTGAGGAGCGAGTTGGTGCCGATCGTGCAGGCCATATGCAGCCAACCGCCAGCAGACGACATCTGCCTGCGCGGGTCCTTCGGCGAAGCTGAGCAGCTTGAGTTTGGCCTCTCCGTGGTCAAACGGATTGGCTACGACTTTGATCGTGGCCGCCTCGATAAGACCCTGCATCCATTCTGCACCAGGCTTTCCGCGGGGGACGTCCGAATAACCACCCGCGTTAATGAGAGCGATATCAGAGAGGCACTGTTCTCAAATTTGCACGAGGCCGGGCATGCGCTCTACGAGCAGGGTGTCAATCCAGCGCTGGACGGCACCCCCATCGGGCGAGGAACTTCGGTCGGCGTGCATGAGAGCCAGTCTCGACTCTGGGAAAACGTAGTCGGGCGTGGTCGCAGCTTTTGGCAATACTTTTATCCCTTCCTGCAGCGCGCCTATCCAGACCAGCTCAGCAAAGTACCATTTGACGCTTTCTATCGCGCCATCAACAGAGTGGAACGGTCCTTGATCCGCACGGATGCGGACGAAGTAACCTATGATCTTCACATTATGCTGCGTTTTGAGCTGGAGCTGGAACTTCTCGAGGGGCGTTTGCGGGCGAAAGACCTGTCAGACGCCTGGTGCGCAGGGATGCAAAATTACCTCGGAATTGCGCCTGCCGACGATCGAGATGGTTGCTTGCAGGACGTCCACTGGTACACCGGCAGCATGGGTGGTGCGTTTCAGAGTTACACCATCGGCAACATTCTGAGTGCGCAGTTCTACGTTGCCGCTCTCAAAGCGCATCCCGAAATTCCGAGTGAGATGGCAGTCGGTGAATTCAATACGCTGCATGCTTGGCTGCGCGAACATCTCTATCAACATGGACGCAAGTTTAAGCCGCACGAACTTGTCCAGCGTACGACCGGTGGGCCGATGAGCACCAAGCCCTACATCGCCTACCTTCGCGCCAAGTATGGCGAGCTCTATCAATTGCCATCTGTTGAAATGCGTGGAAGATCGGCAGAGGAGCACATATGAACTCTTGCGGTGGTCGTGCCTGGCAGCTACCGGTCACTTTTTTGGTACGTGCCGATGAGCTCTGTGTTGGCCAGCACAGTGCCCTGTATTGCTCGCTCGATCTGGGACTTTTGTCCCGCTTCTTAGATCGAGCGTGTTATCCAGCACATAAAGCTTATTGAAGCAACGGTGCCGATCAATCGGCCGACGGGGACCGCCATATTCCGTCTTTTTGAAATCACTGAGCCCAAGCACGGTGCCTCGAGGCAATCCTGCCTTGCCTGCGTTCTCGGGGAAGTTTTTGGTAGCGGGCGGTATGTTGTAGACGACCCAATGCACCAACCATTTTGGGTGCTTTCGGACAGAAGCAATCATCCGATTGAAAGGTCCGCTAATGGCACAAAGCAGACATGCTCAATGCGCTGGCTAATGTCCACTTTTGGGGTCAAAGCGGGGACAGTGACCAACCGGTGCTTACAAATCTCGATTTATGAGTACACGGCCTAGCGAAAAGCCTGCGGTCCGGTGGCCCGGAGCGATGGGACTACCAGCGCAAGCACACGTTCCATCGGTACTATTACGGTCCGGTCTATGGCTACCACGACTATGACTACGGTCCGGCGTACGACTACGGCCTCCCATCGGATGGGGGTCGGGCGTTGATGTTGATCTCGGCTACTAGCGCCCTGACGTCTGCTTAACCGTGCGGAGGTCGAGACCGGGGGCAGTGATGACCGTCTGCCTCATCCGAGAACTTGGAACGCCGAAAAAGACGATGCCAGCGGGCAAGCACGCCTCCGAGCAGCGAGGAAATCGCCTACATGCCTCATGTTGAGGGCATAGAACTAAGAGAGGGTTGAAGCTGTCCCTCCGTCTCAGGCGTATCCGTGACGGCTGGATTGGCCTCCCGCTGACGGGAGCCAGGATGGTGCCACCGCGGTGTCGGTGGCTGTGGGATCAATATCTGATCGTCGAGCTATATCGTCCACAGAACCATCAATTGTAAGCTCTGAATTTTTTAGAGTCGGCTGCCGCCTCGAATCTAGTAGAGCACCCCTTCCTTACCGACGTTTGCACGATGTCATCAAACTCGCCTTTCAACCTCGTGTATTCGGCCATCCGGGCGGGGTCATTCGTCATAAAGGCCGTCGGCCAGAGGACGACGGGGGCACCCGAAGGCGGCACTATTTCCCAGGTGTGCTTATTGTCGTCGCGCTCGCCGCGCAGGTTGAAGGCTTTCTCGGAAACTAGCGCGGCGGTGTCGGCGAGTTGCCTGCAGCTGAGCTGATTGTAGTTCGCGAGTGAAACATACGCAGCGGCGACGTCCGCTGATCGCGTGGCGCAACCAGAACTCATCAGCCCCGTCAGAAGAGCGGTGAGCAGAAGCGCGCGATACCGCATGCGAGCGATCCCCCGATGGCAAGCCCATGCGACTGCAATAACAGTTTGTGGTCTGCCCGGATAGGTGACGCAAAGCTCCGATGCGCCCGCTCTGCCAGAGACGCCTGGCTCAAAGGCTTGCTCGAAGTCCCCGGAAACGCTTCCACACAAACTTTGGCCCACGGGAAAAACTTCGACACACTCAGTAACAAGCGAGCAAAGCAATGCGCCTAACAAAGCGATGGACTTAACTTAGAGCGTGGACATTCCCGGGGGCCCAGTACTTTGAAACTCTTTTGCTGCGACCGAATGGTCGCACCGCATCCTCGATCAGATAGGAATAGTGTAGGAGGTCGTAGCGACAAGAGCCGCCCGAATGTCCTCCGCAACGCCCCGACTGCTCGGACTATTGCTGCGAACCTGGGTTCGTTTCTTCGTCATTGCCGAGGTGGTGGAGGGGGGTATGGCTGATGACCAGAGTGGTGGGACGACAACATGAATCAAGAAGTCCAACCCCAAGAATTCCAACCCGCGCAGGAGGCTCTTCCCGACGTTGCGCAGCCGGCGGCCGAACGCGCGCCGCGGACGCATAAGGTTCTATCGCTATTGGCCGATTTTTTCGTGCTCGGCTTGGCGCTGTCGTTATTGGCCATTTTTTTCTGGACCCAACAAGAAGCCCCTCAGAAGTCGCCCCACGATCGGCGGAACGCCGGACAAACATCAATCACTTCTGCAACGGTCGGAAAGGGAGATATAGGAGTCACCCTAACTGAGCTCGGCACCGTAACGTCACTCGCCACCGTGACGATTAGGACACAGATCAGTGGCTACCTGATCCACATCGACTTTACCGAAGGCCAGGACGTTAAGAAGAACGATTTACTCGCCGAGATCGACTCCCGGCCTTATGAAGCCGCCTTGGCTCTGGCCAAGGGGAATTTGGCGCGCGACGAGGCCCTACTCAAAGGTGCGCAGGTTGACCTCGTCCGCTACCAGGGACTGGCCAAACAGAACGCTGTCCCGCGCCAGACTCTCGAAGACCAAGTGGCACTCGTGGCCCAGGATGAGGGCACCTTGGTGGCGGACCACGCTGCCGTGCAGGCCGCTGAAGTCAATCTAGCCTACTGCCGCATACTTTCTCCGTTGGATGGACGTGTTGGACTACGTTTGGTGGACCAAGGCAACTATGTGACACCGGGCGATACCAACGGCATCGTCGTGATCACGCAGATACAGCCGATCACGGTCATCTTCACAATTCCGGAGGACAATCTTCCATCGGTCTTAAGCCGGCTGCGCGACGGCGCTACGCTGCCAGTGGCTATCTATGATCGCAGCGACACGAACAAGCTTGCCGACGGCGAGTTGCATGCAGTCGATAGCCAGATTGACCCGACGACTGGGACGATCAAGTTACGCGCTCAGTTCGCGAATGACGCCAGGACGCTTTTTCCAAATCAGTTTGTCAATGTCCGACTGCTCGTTGATACACACAAAGATGTAACGGTGATGCCAACGGCCGCCATTCAGCGCGGCGCGCCAGGCACTTTCGTCTATCTGGTGAATTCAGACAACACCGTCTCAGTCCGCGCGGTCGTGCTGGGAGTTCCTGCTGGCGACCGGGTAGAGGTCCGGTCTGGACTGGCTCCAGGCGATCTCGTCGTCGTTGATGGGGCCGACAAACTGCGTGATGGCGCCAAGATCAGCACGGGGACCGAAGCCGATGGCAGCAAGTCCTCAGAGCCCACGAAGTCCACACAGCCGGACCGGTCAAACGGCAAGCAGCGGCATCACAACCACGGGTCAACGCAATGAACCCCTCGAGGCCCTTCATCGAGCGGCCGGTGGCGACGACGCTGCTGATGGCGGCGATCATGCTCTCCGGCATACTTGCCTTCCAGTTTCTGCCGATCGCCGCTTTGCCCGAAGTCGATTATCCAACTATCCAGGTACAGACCTTTTATCCCGGTGCGAGCCCGGACGTAATGACGTCGTCCGTAACTGCGCCGTTGGAAGTCCAATTCGGTCAAATGCCAAGTCTCAATCAGATGAGCTCGACAAGTAGTGCGGGCGCCTCGGTCATTACGCTTCAGTTCAGTCTCAACATTTCGCTTGATGTCGCAGAGCAAGAAGTGCAGGCAGCCATCAATGCTGCAGGCAACCTGCTGCCCGCGGATCTTCCAGCCCCGCCGATATACGCCAAAGTAAACCCAGCCGACGCACCGATATTGACGCTGGGCCTGACGTCTAAGACCATGCCTTTACCGGAGGTTCAGGAAGTCGCCTATACGCGTCTGGCGCAGAAGATCTCCCAGCTTCCCGGTGTTGGACTTGTCAGCCTCGCTGGCGGTGAACGACCAGCAGTGCGTGTCCGCGCCGACATTCGGAAGCTGGCCGCCTACGGCCTCAACATCGATGATCTGCGCACCACTCTTAGCAACGCTAACGTCAACACTCCGAAGGGAGGCTTCGACGGTCCGTCGCGCGCCTATACGATCAACGCCAATGATCAGATTAGGAATGCGAAAGATTATAAGTCCCTGGTGGTAGCCTACAAGAACGGCTCGCCAGTGCTGCTCAGCGATGTCGGCGATGTGGTCAACGGGGCCGAGAATGACAAACTCGGTGCCTGGATGAACACGGAGCCAGCCATCATTCTGAACATCCAACGGCAACCAGGGGCCAACGTGATCGCAGTGGTAGACAGAATCAAGGCTGAGCTACCGCAGCTGCAGGCCTCGCTACCTGCTGCAATCGATGTGGCCGTTCTAACTGACCGGACCCTGACCATCCGCGCGTCGGTGCGCGATGTGGAATATGAACTTCTGCTGTCCGTGTTTCTCGTCGTAATGGTGATCTTCGTATTTCTGCGTAGCACGCGGGCAACCTTGATTCCGAGCCTCTCGGTGCCGCTGTCATTGGTCGGCACGCTCGGCATCATGTACCTATGGGGCTTTAGTCTCAACAATCTCACTTTGATGGCCTTGACCATCGCGGCCGGCTTTGTGGTCGACGACGCCATCGTGGTGATCGAGAACATCTCCCGTTACATTGAAGAGGGCGAGAGCCCACTGCAGGCTGCTTTGATAGGTTCGAAGCAGATTGGCTTCACGATTATTTCTCTCACCGTATCGCTGATCGCTGTGTTGATCCCCCTCCTGTTCATGGGCGACGTGGTCGGGCGGCTATTTAGGGAATTTGCGATCACGCTGTCGGTCACAATTTTGATCTCGGGAGTGGTGGCACTCACATTGGTGCCGATGGCCTGCGCCAAGTTGCTGCGGCCTCCAGCTGACTCTAGCGAGAATGCATTTCAAAGATACAGCCGCGAATGGTTCGATCGCCTGATCAATGCATACGGCCGTATGCTGACTTGGGTGCTCAATCGCCAGACGCTCACGCTGTTCGTAGCATTAGCTACGCTCGCGCTGACCGTCCTGCTCTATGTCATGATCCCGAAGGGTTTTTTTCCTCTCCAAGATACTGGTGTCATACAGGCTATCTCAGAAGCACCCCAGTCGATCTCTTACGCGGCCATGGCCGAGCGTCAACAAGCGCTGGCGAAAGTCATTCTCGAAGATCCTGATGTTCAGAGCCTGTCTTCATTCATTGGCGTGGACGGAACCAACACGACACTTAATAGTGGCCGCATTTTAATCAATCTTAAACCGCAGGATCAGCGCGCGTCCGACATTGCTGCAGTTATGCGGCGGCTAAAGGAGAGCACAGCATCTCTTCAAGGCATAACCCTTCATATGCAGCCAGTTCAAGATCTGACGATTGAAGGAACAGTCAGCCGTGCCCAATATCAATTTATCCTGGAAGATGCGAACGGGGCTGAGCTGGCCGAGTGGACGCCGCGGCTAATCGACCAACTTAGAAAACTTCCACAACTTGCCGACGTCTCCAGTGACCTCGAGGCTCATGGGCTTTCTGTCTTCGTAGAGATCGACCGGGAGCAAGCCGCCCGCTTTGGCATCACACCAGCAACGATCGACAATGCTCTCTAC
>Ga0164302_10000506_pt1 | contig 10984 bp, 6 predicted proteins | sample Whisoiple_202_MG_FD_109714 | JGI IMG/M metagenome (GOLD analysis project Ga0164302, IMG submission 109714) | Soil microbial communities amended with pyrogenic organic matter from upstate New York, USA - Whitman soil sample_202_MG | ecosystem: Environmental > Terrestrial > Soil > Agricultural... | reverse complement strand
CTTCCGCACGTTTGCGCACCCTCCAGAGGCCATGCGCGCCGTGCTGCGTGAGCGCGGTCTGCACCCGGCATACACGCACCACGGCATGGTGTGGCAGGTGCTCGGGCTCGTGCGCGACGCGGATGCAGCACCCGGCACCGGCACGGCCTGACTAGTCACCGCCAGCCAGACGGCTGGTCGCGACCGTGCGGGGCCTGTGAGTGACTAGTGCGCGTCCCGTCCACAGGGCCCCCTGTGGAGAACCGCGGCCGCGTGCGCCCCCTGTGGGTAACCTGCCGGCCGGCGCGGCGGGCATGGGCATGGGGTGAGGTCCAGGTCTGCGGTGACCATGGCCGAGTGCCACTGCCGCGTCAGCGGCCCATGGTCACGATGGGCCAGCCCGACCGCATCGGGGACGGGGTCCTCGCTCGGGGGATTGCCGGTTAGTCCTTTTGGTCAGTCCCGCCCGCCCGAACGTGGGAGGCGTGGGGCTCATGTACGAATTGTCCCCGCGGTCACCCATATGTTGCGTTCGCTTGAGGATCCGCACGTACGAAGGGTGAAGCTGTGACCAAACGGCAGATGGCAGCTGATGGTGCCTCGCAGACGTGGTCGTTTGCTGAGTGGCCCCTGCGGGCCAAGCTGGCCGCCGCGCTCATCTTTCCTGTGCTCCTCGCCTTCGTCCTCGGCGGCCTGCGCGTCAAGACCGAGTTCGACCAGGCCCGCCAGTTCTCCAGCGCCGCCGAGAGCACCCTGCTGCTGCGGCCCGTGATCGAGTACAACCTCGCGGTCCAGCGCCTGGCTGCGTCCGCCGCCCCCGGCGGGGAGGGCATCGACAGCGCTGCTGCGGCCTATGACAAGGCCTCGGCCAAGGTGACGGCCGCGCTGCAGACGGCCTCCGTCTCCGACACCGTCGCGACCCAGACCAAGAACGCCCTGCGCCTCGGCAAGGGCGTCCGCTCCGCGGTCAGCCAGACCGGCTCCCAGTCCGTCGTGATCGACCGCTCGGCCAGCACGGCGAGCCTGGTCTCCAGCGTCGTCGGCGACCTCGGCCTCAACGACGTGGCATCGGTCAAGACCCTCGTCGCGCTGCAGGACACCATCGCCGCACAGCGCGCCATGACGGGCCAGCAGCTCAACCTCGCCAACAAGGACGACGCCGGCGGCGCCCAGAACGCCGTCAAGCTCGTCGGTGCCGAGGCTTCCTTCGTCGCCCGTCTCAAGGACGAGGCCGGAGCCCCCAACAGCTCGGACGTGCGCCAGCTCATCAACGAGAACTACGCCCGGTCCGTGTACCTCCAGGGCGGCTCCCTCGGGCCCGACCAGCTCGGCGTCGTCGGTGACGGCTACAAGCGCAGCAACACCGCCTATGCGTCGATGGTCAACCGCCAGCTCTCGGGCCTGGAGTCGACGCTGCGCTCCGAGACGAGCTCGCACCGCGCTGGCGCCCTCTTCAACATCGGCCTCGTCATCGGCTCGCTCGTCCTCGCCCTGGCCATCGTCCTGGCACTGCTGCGCTCCCTGCTCGTGCCGCTCCGCGCGGTGCGCCGGGGCGCCCTCGACATCGCCCGGCACAAGCTCCCCGAGGCCGTTCGCCGGATCCGCGACGGCGAGGACCCCCCGCCGTTCGAGCCGATCCCGGTGCACACCTCCGAGGAGATGGGCCAGCTGGCCCGGGCCGTGGACGACCTCCACCAGCAGGCACTCTCGCTCGCCGGCGACCAGGCGCGCCTGCGCGTCCAGGTCAGCCACATGTTCGAGACGCTCTCCCGCCGCAGCACCTCGCTGATCGACCAGCAGCTCACCCTCATCGAGCACCTCGAGCGTGACGAGGAGGACCCGCAGCGGCTGCAGAGCCTGTTCCGCCTCGACCACCTCGCGGCCCGTATGCGGCGCAACAGCGACTCCCTGCTCGTGCTCGCCGGGACGTCCACGCGCCGTGGTGGCTCGCGCTCGATCTCGGTCTCCGACGCCATCCGCGCTGCGGTCTCCGAGGTGGAGGAGTACCAGCGCATCGACATCGGCGAGACCTCCGACGACCAGGTGCTGGCGGCTGTCGGCTCCGACCTGATCCACATGGTGGCCGAGATCGTCGACAACGCCCTGTCGTACTCGCCACCCACGACCCGCGTGGCCATCCGTGGGGCCCGCACGTCCGACGGCGGCCTCCTGGTCGAGGTTCAGGACAGCGGACTCGGTATGCCGGCGAGCGAGCTTGCCGCTCTCAACGAGCGGCTCGCGAACGGCGGCGACGTCACCACCGACACCGCGCGCCGGATGGGCCTGTTCGTGGTGGGCAGCCTCGCCAAGCGCCACGGCATCGGGGTGCGCCTGCGCCTGAACACCAACGTCGACCGCAACGGCACCACCGTCTCGGTGCACCTGCCGGCCGCCCTGCTCGCGGACAGCGGCAACGCCGGGTCCCCGGCTGGCGCCGTCCCGGCCGGTCAGGCCCGCCCGGGCGCCGCTCCCAAGGTCAACGGGTCTCCGGCGCCGGCCTCCTCGCCCGCGCAGCGCAACGGCTCCGCCGCTCCTGCGAGCTCGGCCGCGGCACCGGCTTCGCCAGCCGCGGCCCCCACGGGCCCCACGGCCGTTGGCGCACTGGAGCCCCCGGTCATGGGCCCCAACGGCCTGCCGGTGCGCAAGCCGCGGGTGCCCGTCACCCCCGTTTCCCCCGAGGCTCCCGCTGCCCCGGCCGGCACGGGGGCCCAGACGCCCGCTCAGGACGCTGCCCCCGCAGCCGGGGCGCTGCCCCGCCGCAAGCCCATGGCCACGGGGATCACCGAGCACACCGGCACACCCGCGACCCGCGCCGAGGCTGCAGCCGCAGCAGCGGAGGACGGCGGGCGCAGGTGGCTGCGTCTGCCCAACCGCAAGGCCGCCGAACCCGAGCCGCAGACCCAGGACGCAGAGGTCGAGCACCGCATGCCGGCCAACCTCTCCGCCTGGCTGGACCACCGCGCCAAGCTCGAGGCCGCGCGCGCACACCTGTCGTCCGCGTCCGAGGCAGCCGAGACTGAGGCGGGCACCTCCGGCCACGCAGGTGCCCCCCAGCCCGGGGCCCCGGCAGCACAGGGCGGGGGAGCGGTGTCCAGCAGCCCCGGCCCCTTCGAGCACGCCTCCGCCACGAATGACGGAGTGCAGTTCACGCCGGTGGCCGAGCCCGCGCCGCAGGCGCCGGCCGAGGTCCCCCCGCAGCAGGCGCGGGCCGACCTCACCCCGCAGGCTCCGACAGCACCGGCGGTTGCCGAGGAGCAGGTCAGCCTGCTTCCGACCGGACTGCCGCGCCGCCGCCCTGGTGCCTCCGGCGTGCACGGCGCGGACGCCCCGCAGGTCCCGGCCCCGTCGATGTTCGGGACGCCGACCGCGCCCGCCAGCAACGGCGTGGACCCGGACGCGGCCCGGCGCCCGCTGCTGCCCGTACGCACTCCTGGTGCCTCGGGGGTCTCGACGCCCGCGTCGGCCACCCCCCGGTCCCAGGAGGACACCCCAATCTTCCGCGCCATGGGATCACCGTGGCTCTCGACATCGGATGGAGAACAAGTGGATTCGTCGTCGTCCTCCGGGCTGCCGATGCGTCGCCCCGGTGGCCACCTCGTGCCGGACCCGGCTGAGGACGCCAGCCCGGCCCCGCAGCCCGCCGCTCGAAAGAGCCGCGACCCAGAAGCCATCCGCCGCAGTCTGAACCGCCACCAGTCGGGCGTGAACTCCGCACGCGCCCAGGACCCGAACGAACCCACCCGAGAGGAAGCCGATGTTCCACACTGACGCCGTCACCCAGCAGACGGGCCAGTACGACTGGCTCGTGACGAAGTTCGCCACCGAGACCCCGGGCGTCTCGCACGCGATCCTGGTCTCGGCCGACGGCCTGCCCATGGCATCCAGCGAGCTGCTGCCCGCGGACCGCGCGGAGCAGATGGCTGCGGTCGCCTCCGGCATGGCCAGCCTCGCCTCCGGCGCGGCCCGTCTCTTCCAGGGTGGGACCGTCCTGCAGTCCGTCATCGAGATGGAGCTCGGCTACCTGCTGCTCATGAGCGTCGGTGACGGTTCGCACCTCGCCGCCCTGACCGGCACCGACTCTGACATCGGTCAGGTGGGCTACGAGATGGCCGTCCTTGTCGACCGCGTCGGCCGGGTCATCCAGGCCGATGCCCGGACGAACATGTCGGGGTAGTACATGGAGCCCACGGACACCACCGAATCGAGCGGCCCCAACCTGGTCAGGCCCTACTTCCTGACCGCTGGGCGCACGCAGGCTGTGGTCGAGCTGCCCATCGAGGCAACGCTCGAGCTCCAGCCGTCCGCACGGGAGAAGACCTGGCCCGCCGGGGACATGCCGAGCCGGATCATCGAGCTCTGCGCCACGCCGCAGTCCGTTGCGGAGGTGTCCGCGAAACTCAAGATCCCGCTCGGGGTCACCCGCGTGCTCATCGGAGACCTGGTCTCCGACGGGTATCTCCGCACCCAGACCACGATCTCTGAAACCAGCAGCACCGACGAACGTCGTGACCTCATTGAAAGGACCCTCAGTGGACTACGCGCCCTCTAACCGCTCGAGCGCCTCGACCAAGATCGTCGTGGCCGGCGGCTTCGGCGTCGGTAAAACCACGCTCGTGGGTGCCGTCTCCGAGATTGACCCGCTGCGCACCGAGGCCCTGGTGACCAACGTGTCGGAGGGGGTGGACAACATCTCCAAGGTGCAGTCCAAGACCTCCACGACGGTGGCGATGGACTTCGGCCGCATCACCCTGTCGCAGGACCTCGTCCTCTACCTCTTCGGGACACCGGGGCAGCGGCGCTTCTGGTTCATGTGGGACGACCTGGTCAAGGGCGCCATCGGTGCCATCGTCCTGGTCGACACCCGCCGCCTCGACGACAGCTTCGCCGCGGTGGACTACTTCGAGGCCAGGCAGCTGCCGTTCATCGTCGCGATCAACCAGTTCGACGACGCCCAGCAGTTCGGCACCGAGGAGATCCGCGAGGCCCTGGCCATCTCCGCGCACATCCCGATCATCACCGTGGACGCGCGCAACCGGGAGTCGGCCAAGCAGGCGCTCGTGCGGATCACCGAGTTCTCGCTGATGCAGCTGGCGGCGGCCGCCCAGCAGGGCGTTCCGCAACCCGCTCACCGGTAGGACCACCCCCCACCACAGCGCCCACCCCAGCGACAGACGTGTCGCCGGGGTGGGCGCTGGGCTGCGCCCGCAAGCTAGTCGACGGGCCCCGCAAGGCCGCTGGCTCGGAGCTGGTGCAGGAGCACGGCCAGTCGCGGCTCCACCCTGACCAGGCGCACCTTCGTCCAGGCGTGGAGCAGCCCGGTCAGCAGGTCGCAGCTCTCCCACATCAGGACTCGCGGCCGCGACACCGGCGCGAGCTGCTGGTAGGCCGCGAGGAAGTCCTCGCACAGCTCGTCGAGCAGCGCCAGGTTGTCCTCGAGGGGGGCGCCGGACAGCGGCTGCCCGGTGTAGATCAGCGAGCTGATGCCGATGTCACGCAGCTTGGCGCGGAACCTGCCCAGGTCCAGGGCCGGCTCGGCCATGGACGCGCCGTCGAAGTCGATGAAACCCAGGGTGCCGTCGTGCAGCAGCACCTGCGCCGGCCTGAAGTCGTGGTGGGCAGGCACGATCGGATCGGCCGGGTGCGTCCGCGCCATCTCCTCCAGGGTCTCGAGCAGCGGCTCGGCGGCGGCCTCCAGCTCGGGGACGCTGAGCGCGAGGCGGCCGATGACCTCGCGCACCTCCTCGACCTCGTCCTCGAACGTGGCCGTGCGGCCGTACGCTGCGCCGGAGCCGTGCAGGACCGCCAGCGCGCGTGCGGTCCGGGCGAGCTCGGCCCGCAGCCGCTCGAGCCCCTCCGGCCGGCCGTCAGCGAAGGCCGTGCGGGCCAGCTCCTTGAGCGTCATCTCCTCCGGCAGCGGGCCCTGCGCGAGGATGCGCTCGTCTGGAAGGTAGGCGAGCGGCTCGGCCAGCTCGACGCTGCCGCGCCAGGCCGCCTGCCGGTCCCAGAGGGCGGTCATGGCGGCCCAGGCCGTCTGCCCCTTGTCACCCTGGTGGGTCTTGAGCACGACCGGGCTGGGAGGCGCGGGTGTGGTGCCGTCGGCGTACTCGACGCCGACGACCACCGTGCACCGGCTGCCGGGCTTGTACCGCACCACGACCGGGTCGCAGGACGTGACCGTCGCCCCGTCGTAGCCGGCTCCTCGAACGACCCGCTGCACGAGCGCCGCCGTCTCCTCGGGCTCCACCAGCATCGGCAGGGCAGGCAGGCCCTCGTCGCTGACCTCGCGACGCAGGGTGAGCCGGAGGTCGGGAAGCACGCACGACCACCCGTCCTGCGCGAAGGGGAGGCTCTCTGCCGTCGGGTATGGCGTCGGCCCCGAGGCCGTCGGGTCGGGTGCCTGCCCCGAGGCCGCTTCCTCCCGGCCCGGCGCGCTGAGGACACCCACCAGCACCACGTCACGAGGCTCGCCACCTTCCGCGACAACGGTGAGCCGGTACCTCGCCACCCACTCCTCGCCCTTGGCGCGCAGTCTCTCGGGGCTGCAGGAGAGCAGCCTCAGCCGACCCTCCGCGAGGTCGGGGACGTGCCGGACCAGGCTGAGCGCCACCTCGTCACCGTGCATGGCGGCCGCGAGCCACCGTGGGAGCGTGGCGAAGGCACGTAGGGAGTCCACCATGGGGTCGGTTCCCGACAGCAGCGTCATAGGTCAATCCTCCGGGTGTCGATGGACTCGAGCAGGGACACGGCCAGCTCCAGGCGATAGGTCTTCAGCTGGCGGCAGGCGCGCAGGGCGCTTCGGGCGAGGGTGGTCGCCCGGTAGAACGCGATGCGCTCCCGGGCGTCGACTGCTGCGGCGGTGCGGGCGGTGGCCTCGCCGTAGCCGCCGAGGAAGGTGCCGGCCAGCTGGTCCGCGAGGATGAGGCCGCCGTCCCCGCCGTGCTTGACCGCAAGCAGGTCGAGCTGCGCGAGGAACCGTCCGAGGTCACGTGCCGGGTCGGCCCAGCACAGGGTGTCGAGGTCGACCAGGGCTGTCCGGTCGCCGTTGAGGAGGACCTGGGAGGGGGTGAAGTCGCCGTGGGACAGCACCAGGTCCGGGGACGGCCCGACCTCCTCGAGGAGCCGGTGCGTTGCGCGGCGGAGCGGACGCGCCGCCTCAGGCAGGAACTGCTCGACCAGGGCCAGGTCCGAGCCCAGCGCCTCCTGCTCCTTGGCCACCGTGTGCACCGGGGCGGTGGCCAGGTCGCTGCCGTGCATGGCCGCGAGGGCGGTGCCCGCCCCCCGCACGGCGTCGTGCAGCGCGGCCAGCAGCACCTCCCGGCCCGGGACGGGTGGCGTCGCGAGCACCGACCGCAGCAACCTCGGGATCAGCGGCTCACCCGGCAGTGCCTCGGTGACGAGGAGCCGCATGGATGGCGCGTAGAGCACCGGTCTGGGGTAGCGCGCGGTGTGCCGTGCGGCCTCCTCGGGCGGTCGGGTCGCCAGGGCCCGCAGGAACCCGTCCACGACATCGCCCCCACGGTCCGGGTACACCTTGCCGTAGTAGGTCGAGACCCCGAGCCCGGGGCTGTCGTCCGCCTCCCCCCGGCAGCGGTAGCGCAGGACGCAGGCACCCTGCCGGGGGTGGTGCACGACCTCGACCTCGGACGGCTCGCCCGCCGGCCAGGCGGCCAGCCTCGCGACAGCGGCGGGACTCATCGCGCGCGGCAGAGTCGGCAGGTCTGGGTCGATGGGGAACACGTGCAGCGCCAGGCCGGACCCCGGGATGGCCGCAGCCCTTCTGTGCCAGGGGTCCTCCGGCTGCCGGCGGGTGCGCAGCAACCTGCCCACGCGCTCGCCCAGGTAGGCCGAAGCAGCCTCGTCGTCGGCGTGGACCCGTCCGAGGACCGTGTGCTCGGACGTCAGCCCGTCCGGTCCGGCCAGCTCCACCAGGTACCGCAGGGTGCAGCTGCCGTCCTCGCGCAGCCAGAACCTGCCGGCCGAGACACCGTGCACCTCGGTCGGGCTCGCCAGCAGGGAGTCGGCGATCCACTGTCCGACCAGGCCCTCGTCCAGCGCGGTCGCCAGGCCGGGGAGCCGCTCCTTCAGGCCCTCGACGAGGCCGACGCCGCTCGGCGCGGGTGCCGTGCTCGAGGTCGGGCTCGGTTCCGGCGCACCGGCGGGTGACGAGCCCGATGATGGCGTGATGACGGTCTGCAGGCCGGCGTAGTGGCCACCGGAGCGCAGGAGCTCCTCGTGCGTGCCGGCCTCCACGATGCGCCCGGTGGAGATGACCAGGATGCGGTCCGCGCACTGCACCAGGCCGGGGTCGTGGGAGATCACGAGGGTGGTCGTGCCGCGCATCAGCTCCCGCAGGGCGCTGACCACGACCTGTCCCGACTCCCCGTCGAGCCCGGTGGTCGGCTCGTCGAGGATCAGGATGGGTGCCCGTCGGATGAAGGCCCTGGCGATGGCCAGGCGCTGACGCTGTCCGCCGGACAGCGTGGAGCCGCGCTCGCCGAGGGCGGTCTCGTACCCGTCGGGGAGCCCCATGATGAACTCGTGGGCGTTGGCCATCCGGGCGGCCTTCTCGATGTCCTCGGGGGTGGCGTCCGGGATCCCGTAGCCGATGTTCTCGGCGACGGTGCCGCTCAGCAGCACCGTCTCCTGCAGCACCAGGCTGACCTGCTGCCGCAGCGAGGCGAGGGTCACGCCGCGCACGTCGAGTCCGTCGACCAGCACCTGTCCCTTGTCGGGGTCGTAGAGCCGTGGGACCAGCTGCGCGATCGTGCTCTTGCCCGCCCCGCTGTAGCCGACGAGCGCGACCACCTCCCCGGGTGCCACCTCGAAGTCGATGTCGCGCAGCACCGGTGGCCGGCTGGCGACCCGCGACCCGTCCTCGTGCTCGGCCGGGTAGGCGAAGGCCACGTGCTTGAAGGCGAGGCTTCCCTGGAGGGGAGGCGCAGGGACGGCGTCGGGGTGGTCGGTGACGGCGACCTCCCGGTCGAGCAGGTCGTCGATGCGCTCGACGCTGGCGAAGACCTTGCCGACCTTGTACCACTCGCTGACGATCTTCCGGGCCGGCTTGAACATGTTCTGGAGCAGCAGCACGAACAGGATCAGCGTGCCCACCGTGATCGACTGGCGGTCGACCAGCCAGACCCCCAGCCAGATCACCGCCGCGATCGAGAGGGCCTCCACGATGGCGATGACAAAGCTGAACTGGGCCTGGATGTTCGCGGCCCTCAGCGACGCGAACATGCTCTTGCCCGTCTGCCCGGAGAACTTCTCGAGGTCCACCGTGCCGCGCCCGTAGCTCTGCACGAGGCGGATGGAGGACAGCATCTCCTGCGCGGTCGACGCCAGGTCGCCCTCCCGGTCCCTCTGGGTCTTGGAGGCGACCTTGATGCGCCGGGAGAAGTAGTTCGAGACCAGCCCCAGCATGGGAATCACCGCGAGGGCGACCAGGGCCACGCTCCAGGACTGGTAGAGGAGGAAGGCGAAGCTGCCCACGAGCACCATGAGGCTGCCGAAGATGTTGCTGACGGACTTGACCACGAAGTCCTCGACCACGAGCACGTCACCGGTCACCCGGGTCAGCACATCGCCCGTGCGCTTCTTGTCGTGGTAGCCCAGGGGCAGCCGCTGGAGGTGGGAGTACATCTCGACCCTGATGCCGTAGCCGAGGGAGCGGCCGCCGCGGGCCATGCAGACCTCGGTGAAGGAGTCCGCGGCACTGTTCACCGCAGCGATCAGGATGATGGCCACCGTGAGCACGAGGATCGTCTCCAGGCGCTCCGACGACAGGATCGTGGGGAAGCCGAGCGTCCGCACAGCGGGCTTGTTGCCCTGCAGGAAGTCGACGAGGAAGGCCACCGGGTAGGGCTCGAAGACGGCGGTCACCGCCTCGACCAGGAGGAACACGATGCCGAGCACGTAGACCTTGCGGCCACCCATGAACCGCCGGAACAGCCGGACCGATCGCAGGAAGTCTCCGGGGGGCCGCCGGTGCGCCCCGCCACGACCGCGCTGGCTGGTCATGACGCTTCCTCCGCCCGGTCGAGGCAGGCGTGCGCCTCGACGATGAGGGCTCTCGGCACGGGGGAGCGCGGCGCCCGTGCGAAGGCCCGCAGGGCCTTGCGCTCGAGGGCTACCGCCTCCTGCCAGTGGGTGCGGGACGCCTCGCGGCACGTGCCCCCTCCGGCCAGGTAGCCGGCGAGGAAGAGCTCGGCCAGGGACGCGGACGATGCCGACGGTCTGCCAGACCCTCCCGCCATGGCGTGACGGATGTCCTGCTGGCGCAGCGAGGCCATGAAGGTGCCCACATCGGCGGCCTGGTCGGAGATGCCCACGTGGTCGAGGTCGAGCAGGACGACGCCGTGCTCCGTGATGAGGAACTGGCTGGGCTTGCAGTCTCCGTGCACGACTCCAGTGTGCGCGGGAGGCAGCTGGTCCAGGGTCTTCACCAGTCGCTCCGCGAGGTCGGCCGCCGCGCACCCCAGGACGGGGTCGACGGTGCTGACGCGGGAGGCGCGCTCGCCGAAGCGCACCAGCTCTGCCTCCACGGACCGCTGGCGCGGGCTCGGCACGACGGTCCCGTGAAGCTGGGCGAGTGCCCGCCCAGCGCGGTCCAGGCCCTGCCGCAGCGCCGGGGGGCTGCTGTCCGGGCTGCGTAGCAGGAGGTCGAGCGGTGTTCCCGCCACGCGCTGCTGCACCACCAGGGCCAGGTCGGGGACGAAGCCGACGAGGGGGGCGAACGACAACGTGCCGGCGGGGGTTGTCGCGCTCTGGAGCATCGGCGCCTCCTCCACCACAGCCGCCGCCTTGGCGGCGCTGTGGTAGGCCTTGGCCACGTAGGCCGGGGGCTGTGGCCCCTGGGCGACCAGCAGGGTCACGCGCTTGCCGGGGCGGTAGCGCAGCAGCCGCATACGGCTGCGCGGCACGCGGCCCATGGGTCCGGCTCCGGCCTGCGACAGCGCACGCGCCATGGCGTGGCCCAGGCAGGCGGGGTCCATGATGCTCGGCAGCG
>Ga0164302_10000505_pt1 | contig 10984 bp, 7 predicted proteins | sample Whisoiple_202_MG_FD_109714 | JGI IMG/M metagenome (GOLD analysis project Ga0164302, IMG submission 109714) | Soil microbial communities amended with pyrogenic organic matter from upstate New York, USA - Whitman soil sample_202_MG | ecosystem: Environmental > Terrestrial > Soil > Agricultural... | reverse complement strand
TTCGGGATAACCTATCATATGAAAGCAATGAAAGGACAAGAAATTGATTAATTGCTGATCATATAGCTGTTTATTCTAATTATGCAAGAGATCTAATGTATATGATATTATTTAACAAAAATTGAAATTTTTTTGTATATTTAAGAATTTTTTTAGGTTGATGTTGGTGCTGGAAGTTCAGCTACACTCTTTTCACAAAGAGTATTTAGTCCCGCATGTAAAATCAGAGAGGCTATAACCGTTAATATTCCAGGTATGAATTTATAAGGGAAAGGAAGTGCGTTTCCTAAAACGGAAATTAGCCCTTGCAATTGGAATAGTTCTGTGAGATTTTTATCCTTGTTTTGATTCCACCAAGAGCAAGCTTCAGACAATAACTGTGGCCACAATTTCTTTAGAAATTCATAACCTTTTTGCTTTAGTGTATCGGAAATGCCTCTATCAATTGCTAGTGGCATTGCCATACCGGTTAAATGTTCGAGTTTATCTAGATTCACAGAATTTTCCAACTGTCTAATATTCCATCCCAATAATTCATAAGCACTTTTGATATAATCTTCTTGAATTGATGGATTTTCCATTGGCAATTGACCTTGCTGAATATCAGGCATGCCTGCAGCATTATTTAATACAGTAAGTAACTTTAGACCATCAGGGCTTCCCCAGCCTGTACAAGCATTCCATCCCTTGCTAGCAGAATACCCCTTAATTGTTTCGATTCCCTTATCCTTAACTCTTACATTATTTGCACTATTGTCTCCTTTTACTATGTCCCTTAATGTACCGTTTGGGCCTATCTTTTCATATAATATGGGGTAAAAGTAGCCCAAAGATTTACCGATCTTTTGATTGATTATAGCTATTATTCCAGCCCACAGTGGAGCAACAGCACTTGTTCCTCCTATAACCATATCCCTTCCATTTACACGAACTTTATATCCTGAAAGAGGACTTGCATCGCCACTAACATCGGGTAGACCTCTGCCACCTCCATTAGAAACAGTGCTTAATGATGGTGGCATTTTTATGTTTTTTTGATATGGAGGTACCGGAAAGACATCGCTTATTCCTCCACCAGTACCACCTCCATTATCGGCAAAGCTGTCATTCCAAACTGCCTCATCTTGTATTTGATCGCCAGAAGATGTTAATTTGGTTCCACCACAAGATAATACAAATGGACTTGATGAAGGAAAATCTACATGGACGAAATCATCATCTACTTCGCCATTCATAGAAACTGGTCTTAAATCAGAAGCGTTATCATCACCTGAAGCAGCACATACAGTAACACCCAAAAGTGCAGCTTCTCCAAAAGTTTGATTATAAGCTGCCAAAGATTGTTCTGTCCAAGAATACTCTGGGCCGCCCCAACTAATAGATATCACAGATGGTTGATTTATTTTATCATGTACTGCTTTAGAAACAGCATCAAGAAATCCTGCATCAGTATTGGGTGCATAGTATACCGCAATTTTGGCTTTTGGAGCAATAGCCGCTGCTACAATAATATCTAGCATAACTTCGCCATCTGCGCCTGGATCCTCTCCTGGAATATAATGTGCACCGTCAACTGAAATAGCTGTAATCTTTGGAGTCTCTATTCCTATTTTTGAAAAATATTCCTTTAAGTCATCAAGGTTATGAAAACCACCTAATTCAATTATGCCTATACATTGACCATCACCATCATTTTCACTTGTTTGAAAATTATATAATTTCTTCAACTGTATAGGTGTAAAAGAGCTTCGATCAGATGCAGCAAAAGTAACAAATTGATTTCCGCCGCTTTGAATATCGAAAACAACAGATTGTTGCATCAAACGAGAATGATGATTTGCCACTTTTCTATTGTCAATATCCATAACATTGGTAACTATTTGTTTAAGTTCTGAGGGTATTTGTATACTTCCTGTCCTCATTCTAATTTTTTTTCCATTTTGTATAGCTTGTTGTAATGTTACACCAAAGGCTTTACTAATAGAAGAAACAGTACCCTGTAATCTAATTTGACGTCTGGCAATACTAGACTCTATGACAGTTAAATTGTTATTTTGAGCAAACTCCATTACCTTCCTCATATCTTGTGGATCGGCACCATAAGACGATTCAAATTGTTCCCTAGATATTTGATTATTCCCAATATCATATTTATCGGAATTCGTATTCAACATGGTTAATTTTTCTCTCAGGGTTCCTTGACTCTTCGATCTAACACCTATTGTTATTTGTATGACTTCATTAGGATTGGGATCTCCTACAATATTAGATTCTGCTAAAGGTTTTCTTTCACTACCTAGTAAATCTGTTCTTTCGTTAAATCCTATATTAGAATCTTCTTTTTTAGACATGAATATGATTTGCAAATGGTGTATTTAAGTTATTGGGTACAATTACCATTATCACGTTTATTTAATCTAGTTTAAAAATTATTCAAAATCAAAATTAATAGAATAATTCAAATTATCTTTCTACTTTAAGTGATAATGCATTATAATTGAACCTTTACAAGTAACCTTGAATTTGGAAAAGGTCAAGGAATATTGAAAACAGAAAATACTAGTGAATTTGTTACATATACTTTTCAGATTATAGGAAGTTTTTCAGAGGCCTACATTCCTCATTATGGTACATGGTATTTCTACGCAGATTATACTATCGATGAATTTGTATTTTTGAACAATATAGTTGAAATAACTAAAGAGACATTCAAAAGAACAAAGAGTTTGCTATACAAATATGGAAATGGAGATGATATTCCTAACTTATTATATATACATACAACTATAAAGCAATCTTCCCCTTTTTGTAACTTTAGATATCGAATTTGTCTCCAATTTGTCTTTGATTGCGACTAGCGTAGAATATGGAAATAAACACTGTGACATTTTTACTTTTATTTTATTCCCAGTTTTGATTTGTCTCCGGGAAAACAGATACAAAAATGAGCACAAAAATCCAACTTTCTGAGACATGGAGGGACTGGAGACATTTTCAGTAAAACAATGATCTCTATGATAGAATTTGTTCGAATCCTTGTCAGCATCATATAAATAGTATATCATAAGTTCAAATGAGAAGGTAACAGAGACAGAGTATTTTTTTCCACTAAATTATTTGAACAAGTTAACTAAGTCATGATATTTATAATAACCTTTTTTATCGCGCCTCTAGGGTATTTTTTGTTTTATCGTGTGACAATCATTTCTGTCATCCGTTCAAATGAAATAGGAGATAGGCACACCTATGTTTTTATAATGGAAAATTGTCACATTGTATTTAACATTGTTAATATTTTATGTAAGTTATTTTTATTGTTTGTATAGATATTTTATTGTTTAAGCATGTGACATTGTTTCTGTAACATTTTCTAATGTAATAGAGAATGAGCAAATGGTACTATTTTCTTTAGCATTTGCAATCCCTTTTATATTTTTAATAATTTTAGTGATTTTATTAGATTAAAAATCTTTTTTTTACCATCTACATTGTAATTATGGGATAAATTGTTTATTCATTTTATCCAAATTTAAGTTCAATTTAACATAAATTATTGGAGTTGTTTTGAGAAAAATATTTGATAAATTTAAAATTGATTGAGATTTAAATTATCATTGTAAATTTAAAGGTACTAGATCTGGACCTACTATATGTCCTGTTTCATCTGAATGATTTACATCATGAGTAAAATGAGCGCCATACCAAATTACAATATCTTTATCGATTTTTTCATGATTTACAAAGTTATCTATTTGAGATTCATAAGGCGGTCCAGTAGCTGCAACTCCGTCATCAAATTGATTTTGACGATTTTTCAAAAACCATATATCTCCTTTTCCAAAATTGTCTGCTACACCATCGTTTGGACCTGAAATTATATTATAACCTTCATCTGAAGGGGCTTGTTTTTTAAATCGCCATATTCGTTTATGATTATTATTTCTTAACCTTTTCCGCTCATATTTAATTTGAGTCCATTTTGAATTTGATAATGGTGGATCATTAAATTCCTCTATAACTTTGTTTTCTGATCTATTTTCTGCTTTATCTAATTCAAATCTCCAATATACATGATGATGGTGCACATTACAAACACAAGAATCTTTCACTGCTGCGAATCCAAATCTTGGTTTTATAGTTCCATTTGAATTAAATCTCCATTGACTGATATATCTATACCAACCTGCCTCTAATTCGCTAACAAAAACAACTTCCTGACCTACTACATAAACAGCTACTCCCAGAAAATTACCTTGATCTTTTCCATTATCTAGGATTGTTTTCGCTGGATTTTGACACAAACGAAATCCTGGTGCTACATCATCACCATTAGCTTCAAACATTCCTTCTTGCCATTGCCAATCCCTAAAAGGCCCACATGCATCATTATCATACTTTACATTGAGAATCGGGGTATTTGCACGAGCAAATATTCTTTTTCCTTTGTATTTTATATTTTGGAAATCTATAGCTGAGCCGTTTGTTCCCAAAGAAGCTGAAGGCCTAGTTACTATAAATTCCCATAATAATATATCACCTTGGGAGATTGTTACTTTTGCACTGCCTGGTGTTCCTCTGTCTGCAGTTTGCTGTTGTGCATCTGGCGAACCACAAAGTGAGTCTTCTGCTCTAGAATTCGATGGCGCCCGATTATCAAACCTCATTATCGATTTTTGAATCATGTTTACACCTATTATCTCATGCCTTAAGTTTGAGCTATCTGATTTATTGCTTTGGTTATTGGCAGGTTGTAAACCAATAAATAGTGTTCTTTCTATTTCACTATCTTTATTTTCGTCTGTTAATATAGGGGGCATAGGTCTATATGTTTTCAGATTTCCACTTTGTATTTCTTTACCTATATTTTCATCATTTTGTTTAAGAATCGTTAAGGCGTGATTAAATTCACTATTAGTTGGTAGCGGTTGTTGATTTGATTCTATGATTTCTGAGGACGACGGATTATCTATTTCGCCTTTTACAATAAGACATCGGTTATTTTGATAATCATAATATTTTGCAATATAATTTTTTAATAATGAAACATCATTTTTATTAGAGTTAGCAGTATTTGTTAGTAATGGTTCAATTGATAGTAACCTAATTTTTTGTTTTTCAGATTCTCCACTTTGGTTTTCGGAACTAGTTTCAGAATTTATAAAACTTTGCAATTTAGATTGCTTAATAATACGATCTGAAAGAGAGTCAATATTCAAATTTTCAGATTCGTTAGGAACAATTTTTACAATTAAATTGGATGCATTATTGGTATTGTTTTCCAATAAGGTTAATTATATTTGTTATTTAAAAGGATTTTGTTAATATATTGGCTTAGTTTACTTTAGCAATTTTAATTCATCGTTATGGAGATCTATAAATAGATTTAGCCAATTTCTTGCATGCTTTAGTTTGAAATTTTTCTTTTTTTACGGCATAGAAAATAATCATCAAAATCTTCTATAATTTTATCTTTGATATTTTGTATTGTGCTTTCAATAATGATACTTTTCTTAAATGGAGAATGAATATGATAGTTTAATTTTAGAAACTGGTATGCTTGTGGTGGATAACAAGTTCCTCCATCTGATGTTGAAATAGAGCGCTTACCATATTTGTTTAAGAGAGCAGTAGAAATGCTACAACAAAAATCTTTCTCAAAAGAAAATAGTTATAGAGCATATACTTTATGCAGATTGAAAAATATAAAATATTTGCAGATGTATTTAGAAACAAATTGAGAAAATATAAGAGTATCATACATAGTATCAGGATGGACAAACCATAGAATAACGAGTATCTATAACAAAAACAGATACAAAATCTACGGAGTAATGTTGATGAATTCTAATTATGCAAGAGATCTACTAATAATAAGTTAAAAAAAATAATAATTATGGCTATGAATAAATTGCAAGATGATGTAAAATAAGACTATATACTATACCAACAACATATGTATTATATTTGCTCAGTTTATCCTTTCATAATATTACAGAAAAAAGAAAAAATTAAGATGTTGGAGGGGTAATCTCTCTTAAAGAAGATATAGCATAATCAACGGTATTAAAACCATCTATTCTAGAAGTAAACATTCCACCCCATAGTATAATTTCGTTATATTTACCTTGTGTGGTGAAAATTTTCTCTTGTAATGGTTTCCAGTTATTTTTTGGTTTTCCATTTTGATGAAATGGATCCAAATCTATGTAATCTCGTGCAGTAACTGATTTGCCATCAGCATTAGTCCATACTACTGTTTTTCTACCAAACCATTTGTTTATTTGTGTATCATTATTTGCTTCTAGTTTATGTGTACCATTTCCATCATTCAAATAGTCAGGATGATCATACTCAAAGTGATAGTCTAAAGTATCATTACCTTCACCGATTCTCAGCGTCAGTTCACAACATGACGCACGTGGATCATGGTTATCTGTGTGTATTCCTCCTCGAAACTTTGTGGAACAGACAACATGATTTGATGCAGTACCATGTCCATTTATTTTATTATAAGCTCTTATGTAATAAGTAAATTCTGTATTCTAAGAGTCTTGTGGTGTCCAAATAAATTTAGGACCAGGTTTATCTTTCCAAGTGTGTTTTTGTTTTTTATCCAAGCCTCCACCTGCATTTAGGTTTAATCTTATTGTTTTACCAACGGAATTATCCCCGTAATGAACATCTTTGGCTTTTACCCTCCAGAATTTTAAAGGACCTTCGGTTTTTGATTCAGCATCATTTTGATCAGTTGTAATAAACTTTCCATCAGTAATATTATCCATATCAGACATAAAGATAGATTTTGCTGGAGTGCTAGAAGTAAAAATTTGTCGAACTCCATCTTTATCTAAATTATTTGTATGAGACATTACCAACCCCTCTTCTATTTGTATGCATAGAATTGTTTTGCAAAAATTTGATATTTATTATCGAGTAACTAATTGGCCCCATTCTGTATGAAATACTATACAATCCTTTATATTTTTGCTTCTCCTTTGCAATTATATCCAAAATATTAAAAACCAAATCAGCTTTGGTAGAGGCTCTGCTCACTTCAGACTCATTTTATTATTGTGATGATCTACAAACAATTTTTATCATTTTCTTACATGTTTTAATTTATACTCCATTCTTTTGTATGCAAAATAATCATCAAAACTTTCTTTGTTCTATCTTTGTGTATTGTATCGTTCTTTTAGCCAGGCTTTTCCCAAAGTAGTTAATAATAATTGACTACTCAACTTATCTATTTATTAATTTTATTAGATAAATTGGAAAATTCTAAAGTGTATTTATTTCTTACATAAAATAATATTTGTATGCATTCGTGTTATCTTTTATTTTATCATGTGACAGATTCTTGTCATACTCATTTTGTCACACGCTCAAATGAATTAGGGGATAGAGACAGACAAATTTTTATAATGAAAAATTGTTACGTATTATTTAACATTGTTGATACTCTATGCTAGTTATTTTTATTATCTCTCTAGGATAGATTTTGTTTTATCGTGTGACAGGTTTATTGTAGCAATGCGATATCATTTAGAGGATAAAGAAATACTACTTTTAATTTAAGGTATTTTTTTATAATTAAATCAAGAAAATTTAACCTAAACAAAAAATAAAAATTAGAATTCTTTTGACTTTAATAAACAAAAGAAATTCTATAGAATTTAGGCACGCCTGTTAAACTTGTAGGATTCTTTTGCAAATTGAATATCGTTGTTTGTCCAATTCCCAAACTAGAAGGTATAGGGTATCCTTGTGTTAATCCAACGATATTTCCAAAAGCATCATACAAATGCCATACAACCATTACATTGTTAATTGGATTTGCTCCGATATTTTGAGCTTCACCATTTAGAACCCAGTTGCCAAGGTTATCTTGAGTTGTCTGATTGAATAATATTTTGAAGTTACTGTTCATAAATACACAGGCGTGGTCTCCAATTAAATTGCAAAACTGTAAGGTGTCCATAGGAATTAGGACATTGGCAGGTTGTTGAGCGACTTGTTGCTGGATTATTGGATTTGTAATATAAAATTTGATAACTTCATTGGTAGTAGATGATCCTTTTGTTTTTTTGTCATTGTTAGACGATTGATCAAGATATGGAATTGGATCATAGGTTAAAGGAGGACATTGCTCTTTAGGCAAAACACATTTTGGACCAATATAATGACATAGCCCATCATTTAAATCCATATGATAGTTATTCTTGCAGGTTATACCGTTTGGGCAATTTCCTAAAATTAGAGAACAGTCTAATATAGGACAATTCTTTTTAGATGGATCACAAGGTATGACAAAATGACATAGCCCATTTTGTGGGTTCATATGATAACCATCAGGACAACGAGTTTTCACATTTGGATTGATTGGAGAACAACTTACATTTGTTGGATTACAAGATAGTTGAGAAGTATTGCCCAAAAATGATCGTGATTCATTTGATCCTGATGATGAATTATTGTATGTCTTTACTTTGGTTATTGGTAGTGTTGGTTGTGATGAATTGGATGCAGATGTTGTATCAGGAGATGGATTATTTATGAGTAGCTTACATTTTCCAGTTGGACTCGTATGATAACCATCAGGACAACTTAAATTCTCGTTTAGTGCAGTCGTTTGATCAATTGTTGTTAATGGTGCTGTTGTTAATGGTATAGAAGAAGGTGTTGTTGTAGGAGGATTTATTGCTGTTAATGTTGTAGGAGAAGTTGTTGTAGCAGGAGAGGTTGGATTATCCGTTGAAGTGTCTGAAGTTGTTATAGGATTACCTTGATTTGTTGATGATGCTGATGCAGCATCTGAATCTGATGTAGATGACGTTGTTGAAGTATCTGATGTTAATGAAGCTGACGGATTATCCGTGGATTTTGATGGGATATCTTCTCCTTTGTCATCATGATTCTCTTTAGATACAATTCTGTTCTTTGACTTGCCATCTCCTTTGGATTTGGTGTCTTTCTTTGATTTGTCTTCATCTTTAGGCTTAGAATCAGATTTGGTTTCTTTTGGTTTGTCACCTTTTGACTCCTCTCCAAAAGATTGATTAATCTGTTCAGAAGAAGTTAACGCGAAAGATAACATTGAAGTTAAAAGTAAAAAAATAAGAAACAAGGTAATTGTTTGCTTTGTCACTATTAAGACAGATTTTGCCCCTATATTTCAATCATGTTATTTTTTTTGTATGTTTCTAACGAAACCCTTATATCCACAATACCGTATCAGTATTTTGCAAATAGTTATTAACGAACGACAAAACTTTTTGCATACTTGATAAATCAAAGGATGGAGTGGCTAGTCAATTCACTATTCCTTTGGGTAATGATCATTTGACTATTTCTTCTTATAAATACAATATTCCTTTATTCTCAAAATAACTATTTATTGCCACCCAAAGCAACAACTTACTAGAATCACTTTCTGATAGAATAACTTTATTTTTTTACAAGTTCAATTAGATATGATAATTTACATAACTTGTCATATTATATTTTGTCATCTATTTTTAGTCTATTTACCATTTTTTTATATCTCTTATTTTTGATATATGCCAAATTGAACTAAGAAAATTAGAAGAAAGATTGTAATTATTATTAGTTTTCTAAAAATTATTAGTTTAACTAATAGAAAGAAAACATCAAGTTAAGAAAATACGATTTTTATATTCTTTTGCTATTATCCCATGTTGAATAGTAATCTGGAATTATTTCTAAAATAGATGACTCTCCTTTTTTAATATAACTTAATAATAGTTTAGCCATTGGATGTTCTATATCTCCAAGGTGTTTTATCAAAATTTTTTCTGCTATAGGTACATTAAAATCGATATCCTCATGTATTGTTACTTTACCTTTGCCTCTTACACCTTTATAAGGAATATTTGGTTCATCAATGCAAAAATATACTGTCTTATTTTTTCTAATATTAGACATTTTTTTAGAGGATTTAGAAGTTTCAATGTATAATTTATTGTTCAACCTATCATAGTAAAACCAAGCGGGATGAATGTTTGGTTCTTGTTTTTCATCTAATGTTCCTAAATGGGCGTTGAGTTTACTATTTGTTAAGAAATCTACTAGTTCTTGTTCAGTTAACGGTAAACTCATAGTTGGAGCTGCATTGAGAATTTTCATTGTTTTATTGTAATGATAAATTAGATATTTATTCTTACCATAACTGATTTTTATAATAGCAGTTAAAAATGATTTATTAAAATGTTAAAAGTGTAAAAGTGTTATGAATAATACATCAAAACAATATACACGAAATATTTTAATGTTTGATTATATCACATTCCTTTTAGCAAAGGATTGTTAAATCCATATTAATATTTGAATCTGTATATTGGCTGTTCTGGCTGGAGCTATAAAGGATGGATTGGAACATTTTATCCTTCTTCTCTTGAAAATAAAAATTGGCTATCATACTATTCCAAGTTTTTCAAGTTTGTAGAAGTCGATTCAACCTTTTATAACATTCCATCTAGATTTGTTGTTAAGGGTGGGAAAGACAAAACACCAGATGATTTTAAATTTGCCTTAAAGTTCCCAAAGATAATAACACATGAGAAGAAAATGCATAAAGGAGCGGATGTATCAAAAGATTTATCAGTATTTTTTTATAATATAGAGCCATTAGTAGATAAAACTCTTTTGCTGTTAATTCAACTTCCATATTATCTAACAGAAAACAAATATTTTGACTCATTACAGAATATGGTATACAAATTAGATCACAGATTCAGATATGCCATAGAATTTAGGGATCCTTCATGGTTTAATGATAAGGTATATGATTATCTAAAAGATGACAAGATAACCTTAACTTGGAGTATAAGAGACGAATTAAAAACACCTCCAATAGTAACATCGGATCAAATCTATATTCGTTTTATAGGAGATAGAAGTATAGACGACAAAGACTTTGGCAAAATTGTAAAGGATAAAAAAAAGGAGATGATCGAATATGTTG
>Ga0164302_10000503_pt1 | contig 10993 bp, 12 predicted proteins | sample Whisoiple_202_MG_FD_109714 | JGI IMG/M metagenome (GOLD analysis project Ga0164302, IMG submission 109714) | Soil microbial communities amended with pyrogenic organic matter from upstate New York, USA - Whitman soil sample_202_MG | ecosystem: Environmental > Terrestrial > Soil > Agricultural... | reverse complement strand
GATTGGCGGCCGCGTCTGGTGCCGCGCACCGGTTTCGGCAACCGGCACCGTCGCCGCGCCGCTGGCGCCGGTGACTACCGACGACGAGCCGGACGTGCTCGCCACCTGCGTCGAAGCCGGCGGTCCGGGATTGGTCCCCAGCGCAACCCCGCCGAGTGCCGCCAGGCCGACGACGGTGGCCCCGGCTGCGATCTTTGCTCTGCGGTTGGTCATGCTCGTTCCTTTCAGGGGGTACGAGCACAGCATGCGCCTGGTTCGGCAAAGGAACCGAAAAGCGAGTTAAAAGTCGCGTGAAAACTTCAGCCCGTAAAGCGACGGCAACTTTCTGTCTGATGAAACCTATAGGCTGCACTCCGTGAGTGAGTTGAGAGCAGCGGAGACTCGAACCTGGCCGGGGAGCACCGCACTCTTCCTGCTCCTCCCCATCTGCATCGTGGGATTAGTGCTGCTCGCCAAAGGGCTTTATCCGGCTGATCTGCCTTCGGTGAAGGATCCCGGCTTCATCGACACGATCTTCGATAATCGGGCCGTCCTCTGGGCAGCGCGGCTTCTTCTAGTCTCCGCCGCCGCCGTCTTGGCCTTCGGTGGCTTCTTCATCGTGATCTCGATCGGTATGCGCGTGAAGAACGAAGAGTGGCTGAAACGGGCAGGGCCATTCGAGGTTTCGGAAATCACCATGAAGGAGATCGAGGGACAACTCGATCGCTGGCACACCGCCACCCTGGTGGGGCAGGAGGAAGTGGCTGACCTCACTGAGCGCCTGGAGAAAGCAGACGAGCTGATCGAGCGGTTTCGAACTGCCTTCGCATCAGGATCTACGGTTGGAAGGGAACACTGATGACTCACGAGGAACTCAACAAGGAAATCGAGAGAACCCTGAAACGGAACCGGGCTGCCATCCAGCGGGCGGGTAAACGATCCCAGAGGCTTATCCGCGCCGCAGAACGGTCTGAACCGGCTGTCGAACGTGCGCTTGAAAAGCTGCGCCAGGTCGGGCGCTAGCCGATCGCGACCATGCGCTCGATCGGGATCCTTGCCCGCTCAGCGATCTCGGCCGGGACGCTGACCTCTCCGCTCAGGTCGCGCAGGCAGTCGCGCAGCTTTGGGAGGGTGATCATCTTCTTGTATTTGCAGACGGCCATCCGGTTGGCCTCGATTAGGTTGGCCTGCGGCGCGGCCTGCTGCAGCGGGTAGAGCATCCCGTTCTCGGTGGCGACGATGAACTCGCCCTCGGGATGGGCTTCGACGTGCCTCTGCATCCCGGAGGTGGAGAGCATGTGGACGCCCTCGGGGTCGATGTCGCCCGAGGCGACGTACTCCATCGCCTGGGTCGAGCAGCCGCACTCGGGGTGGATCAGGAACTCGGCGTTGGGGTGCTCTTCGCGAGTGCGGGCGATGTCGAGCGGCTTGATCCCGGCGTGGACGTGGCACTCGCCGTCCCAGATGTGGAAGTTGCCGCGGCGCTCGGGTTCGTCAACCAGGCCGGTCTCGCGCTCGACGAAGGCGCCGAGCCACATGTCGGGGCCGAAGAGGATCTCGGTGTCCGGCCCGTGCTCGGCCCAGATGTGGCGGACCACGTCGACCGCGTTGGAGGAGGTGACGCAGTAGTCGGTCTCGGCCTTGACCTCGGCCGAGGTGTTGACGTACATGACGACGATCGCGCCGGGGTGCTCGGTCTTCCAGGCCCGCAGCTGGTCAGCGTCGATCGAGTCGGCGAGCGAGCAGCCGGCGTCGAGGTCGGGGATCAGCACCGTCTTCTCGGGCGAGAGGATCGAGGCGGTCTCGGCCATGAAGTGGACGCCGCAGAAGGCGATCACCTCGGCGTCGGTCTCCGCCGCCTGGCGCGAGAGGCCGAGCGAGTCGCCGCGATAGTTGGCGACGTCCTGGATCTCGGGAAGCTCGTAGTTGTGGGCGAGGATGACCGCGTTCCGCTCCTGCGCCAGGGCACGGACCTCGTCGCCGATCTCGGCGATCTGCTCCGGGCTCAGCTCCGGGACGAGAGTAGGTTGGATCGTCGGGAGCTCCTGCATGAGCCCTTTCCTTCCTGATGTTCGCCGGCGGGACTGGGTCCGGACCGGTCGAATGAACGTAGTTGCAGTTTAGTTGATCGAAGCTCCCGTCTAGCCTTTTCGGGATGCCGGAGCTGCCCGAGGTGGAGATCGTCGCCCGTCGCCTGAACACCGCCCTGGCGGGAGCCGAGGTCGAATCGGCGCTGGCGCCGGGGATGAACGTGATGAAGACCTTCGACCCACCGCTGGAATCGCTAGCCGGCCGCAAGGTCACCGGCGTGCGCCGGGTCGGGAAGATGCCGGTGGTCGAGTTCGGCGACCTGGCGCTGCTGATCCACCTGATGTCCGCCGGGCGGCTGCGCGTCTTCGACAAACGCGCATCGCCGAAAGACAAAGCCTCGCGCGTGCTGATCCGCCTCACCGACGGCCGCGAGCTGCGACTGCGCGAGTTCGGGACCAAGCAGCGGGCCTGGGCGAAGCTCCTGCCGGTCGACGCCGTCGCCGAGGACGAGATGGTCGCCAGCCTCGGCCCCGAAGCCTGGCCCCCTCCCCCGCTCGCCGAGCTCGCCGCCGCGATCGACAAGCCCCGTCACCTGCACCCGCTGCTCCGCCACCAGAAAGACATCGCCGGCATCGGCCGCTCCTGGGTCGACGAGATCCTCTGGGAGGCGCGCCTCTCGCCCTTCAAGAAAGGGTCGGAGCTGGAGCCCGAGGAGGTCGAGCGGCTGCACGCGGCGCTGCACGTCCTCGGCGACGCAATCGATCACTACGAGCAAACGATCGGCCCCGAGGTTCCCGACAAAGTCCCGATGCCGCTGAAGGTCCACAAGCGCGAGGGCGAGCCCTGCCCCCGCTGCGGCACCACGATCGAGGCGGTGTTCTTCTCAGAACACCAGACGAACTACTGCCCGCAGGAGCAGACCGGCGGGCGGGTTCTCAAAGACCGGCGGCTCTCGAAACTCCTGAAGTAGCTAGGCGAGCTCGAGCAGCATCGAGAAGTCGAGCGTCCGCGCCGAGTGGGTCAGCGCCCCGACCGAGATGAACTCGACCCCGGTCTCGGCGATCTCGCGCACGTTGTCCAGGGTCACCCCGCCCGAGGCCTCGAGTGAGACGCCGTCGGCCCCGCCTGCGTTTTGGTCGCGCAAAGCGACGGCTTCGCGCAGCAGGTCCGGGCTCATGTTGTCGAGCAGCAGGCGGTCGACACCCATGCCGAGGGCGTAGGCGGCCTCGTCGAGGTTGCGGACCTCGACCTCGATCGCCTTCTCGGGCTGGGCGTTGCGCGCCGCGTACACCGCTTTCGCCAGCCCGCCGGCGGCGGCGATGTGGTTCTCCTTGATCAGGATCGCGTCGTAGAGGCCCATCCGGTGGTTGATCCCGCCGCCAGCCGCGACCGCGGCCTTCTCCAGGTGGCGCAGCCCCGGCGTCGTCTTGCGGGTGTCGAGGATCGTGGTGCCGGTGCCGAGGACCGCCTCGGCGTAGCGGGCGGTGAGGGTGGCGACGCCGGAGAGATGGCCGAGAAAGTTGATCGCGACCCGCTCCGCCGCCAGCAGGCCGCGGGCGCTGCCGCCGGCAAGAAGCACCTCGGCCGGCACGTCCTCGCGCCACTGGCCCTCGACGACGAGGTTGTCGAAGTCCTCGACCCCACACTGGCGCATCGCCTCGGCGACGACGGCGAGCCCATAGACGACGCCCGGCTCTTTCTGCACTATCCGGGCCCGCGCCCGGGCGTCCTCGGGCACCGTCGCTTCGGAGGTGATGTCGCCCCCGCCGACGTCCTCGGCAAGCGCGCTCGCCACCAGCTCCTCGATCTCCGCCGCCAGCTCGATCATCGCGCCACCCTAACGAGCCTGCGATCGAGCACCTCCGAGGTGTCGGATCGCAGGTTCGCTCTCACGTTTCGTCGGTCGTCCACGTTTAATCCAGAGAGTGACCCCGCTGCCGCCGTTTCAAAACGTCCTCGACGAGCATTCCGCCACGGTGATGGGAATCTTGCGCGGCGCCGTCGGCCGCGACGGGGCCGAGGACTGCTTCCAAGAGACCTTCCTGGCGGCGCTTCGCGGCTACCCGAAGCTGAAGGACGCGAGCAACCTGCGTGGTTGGCTGCTGACGATCGCCCATCGCAAGGCGATCGATCACCACCGCGCCAGGGGACGGGCGCCGATCCCGGTGGCCGTGGTGCCGGAGGTCGCTGCCGAAAACGGCCTGCCGGGGCCCGACGCCGGGCTCTGGGACGCCGTCGCCGCGCTGCCGCCGAAGCAGCGAGCCGCGGTGGCGCTGCGCTACGGCAGCGACCTGCCGCACGCCGAGATCGCCGCCGCCCTGGGCTGCTCGCCGGAGGCGGCACGGCGCAGCCTGCACGAGGGACTGAAGCGACTGCGAAAGGAGCTGGCATGAAGACCGCGATCGACCCGAGGACCATCAATGCCCTGCGTGGGCGCGCCGCCGAGGAGGGCCTGCTCGACGTCGCCTACGCGACCGCCGACTCCCCCTTCGGGACGCTGCTCCTGGCGCGCACCAAGCGCGGCCTGGTCCGCGTCGGCCTGCCGAACCAGGACGCCGACGAGCTGCTCGCCGACCTCGCCGACCGCGTCTCGCCGCGGGTGCTGGAGGCGCCGGCAGAGCTCGACGAGGTGCGCCGCGAGCTCGACCTCTACTTCGACGGCAAGCTCGACCATTTCAGCCTGCCGCTCGATTGGCGCCTCAGCGGCGGCTTCCGCCAGCGGGTCCTGCGGGCGATCGACCGCATCCCCTACGGCCAGACCCGCAGCTACACGGAGATGGCCCGCAAGGCCGGCAACGAGCGCGCGGTACGCGCCGCCGGCAGCGCCTGCGGCAGCAACCCGATCCCGCTCGTCGTCCCCTGTCACCGCGTGCTGCGCACCGGCGGCGCGCTCGGCGGCTATGGCGGCGGCCTGCCGATGAAGCAGGCGCTGCTGGAGTTGGAGGGGGTGCTGGACGGAAGGTCCAGCACCTAAAGCGGGCGCGGCCCCGCTCCGATGAAGGAGCGATGCGAAAGCTCGCGCTACTGCTGGCCCTGCTGCTGATCTCAGCCCTCGTCCCCGCCGCCGCGGCGCAGGCGCTGAGCCTGCCCGTCATGCCCGCCGAACTCGCCGCCGCGGCGAGTGAAGAAGGCGACGAAGACGAATCCGGCGAGGAGAGCGAACTCGAAGTGGAAACCGAAGACGAAGAAGACGGCTGCACGATCGAAGACGAAGAAGACGCCCAGCTCTGCGCCGAAATCGCCGCCGAAGAACGGGAATCCAAAGAAGCCGAACGGCCTCGACGCCACCACCGGGCAAAACACCATCGGCATAAGAGCAAGTCCGTTCATCGGCGGCACCACCACCGGTCACGGCACCACCGAGCTAACCGAGCACGTCACCAAGCCAGGTAGCGGCTTCACGCAGGTGCGCCGGGTCGATCTGGTGGCCCAGCTCAGACTCGCGGTAGGTGACGTCGAGCCCGCCCGCGACGAGCAGCTCCCGCGCCCGCTCGGCGAACTCGATACTGATCACCGGGTCGTTGCGACCGTGGGAGACGAACGCCCCGGTGGCGGTGCGGTCGGCAAACGAGGGCTCCCAGCCCTCGACCGTCGGCACGAAGCCGCTGAAGGCGAGGATCCCGGCGACCGCGGGCCGCTCGGCGCTGAGCGCCATCGCGTAGCTCATCACCGCCCCCATCGAGAAGCCGCCGAGGATCGTGCGCTCCGGCCCGATTCCCGTCTCCTCCCAGAGGCCGTCGTGCAGCTCGGCCAGCGCCTCGCGCGCCGCGGCGAAGGTCTCCGGGTCCGGGTAGCCGACCCGCGGCACCAGGTACCAGTGGTAGCCGGGCGAGCCGGGCAGTTGCAGCGGCGCCCGCGGGGTCACAACCTGCAACCGCCGCTCGGGGTCGAGGAAGTCGGCGAGGCCGAGCAGGTCCTGCTCGCTGGTCCCGCGGCCGTGGTGGAGGACCAGCAGGCCCTCCGGCTCGCCGGCCGCTTCCCGCTGCAGATGGATGAGCGGCGCCATCGGGCTAGCTGGCCGAGGCCGCGGCGGTCTTGTTCAGGTAGTCGCGGATGAACTCGTCGATGTCGCCGTCGAGGACCCGCTGCACGTCGCCGACCTCGTGCTCGGTGCGGTGGTCCTTGACCATCGTGTACGGGTGCATCACGTAGCTGCGGATCTGCGAGCCCCAGGCGACGTCTTTGACCTCGCCGCGCGCCCTGGCCAGCTCTTCGGAGCGTTTGCGCTCCTCCAGCTCGATCAGCTTCGAGCGCAGCAGCTGCATCGCCACCGCCTTGTTCTGCGTCTGCGAGCGCTCGTTCTGGCACTGGACGACGACGCCGGTCGGGATGTGGGTGATCCGCACCGCCGAGTCGGTCTTGTTGACGTGCTGGCCTCCGGCCCCGGAGGCGCGGTAGGTGTCGATCCGCAGGTCGCCCTCGTCGATCTCGACCTCGACGCCGTCCTCCACCACCGGCCCGACGTCGACCTGCGCGAAGCTGGTGTGGCGGCGCGAGGAGGAGTCGAAGGGGGAGATCCGGACCAGGCGGTGGACGCCGCGCTCGGCGGCGAAGAGCCCGTAGACGTTCTCGCCGCGGGCGATGAAGGTGGCGGACTTGAGGCCGGCCTCCTCCCCCGGCGAAGCCTCGACCATCTCGACGTCGAAGCCGCGCCGTTCGGCCCAGCGCAGGTACATCCGCAGCAGGATCTCGGCCCAGTCCTGGGAGTCGGTGCCGCCGGCGCCGGCGTGGACGGTGACGACCGCGTCGCCGGCGTCGTACTCGCCGCTGAACAGGCGCGCCTCCTCAAGCTCGGCCAGGCGCCGCTCGACCGAGCCGAGCTGCGAGTCGAGCTCGGCCGCCATCTCCTCGTCCTCGGCGGCCATCTCGGCGAGGTCACCGAGGTCGGCGACGTCACCCTCGAGGCCGCGGAACATCTCCAGCCGGCGCTGGGCGCGGGCATGGGCAGCAGAGGTGCGGGCGGCGGCGTCCTGGTCGTCCCAGAAACCGGGCTGCCCCATCTCCTCCTCTAAGCGGTCGGCTTCAGCCTCCAGCGCAGCGGGGTCAAAGGTAGTCCGAGAGCAGGGACAGCTGCTCCCGGACGGCGGCCAGGCGCGGTGCTACAGATTGGCTCTGGGCGGCATCGGCCATGAGGCACAGGTTATAGGCGAGAGCTTGTCGGTAGGGAGGGTCGGGTGTCCCCTGACCTCCCTGGGATTTTCGCCGCTAACTCACTGTCTCTCGCCAACTGGTCAGTGCGAAAATCAGGACGCCGGTCGGCCAGGGGACACCCGACCCTCCTGCGACAGCTTTTTCAATTTCAGCTGCTCACCCAGACCGCAAAAACGCCTCTTCAGGAGACCTTCTTGCGGTCTCGCTACTTCGGTTTGCCGGAGGTGAATTCGACGGCGCAGGACCCTGCTTTGATGCCGCCGCGGAAGACCTTGCGGGGGTTCGAGTAGTCCCAGAGGAGGTAGAAGGAGCCGGTCACGGTTTCGCTGCCGAGAACGACCTTGGCCGCCATGTAGGTCGGTTCGCCGCCGGCGTTCTTGCCGACTCCCCAGGCGCTGTAGCCGCCGCGGCTGAACTGCTTCAGCGGGTACTTGCCGAGCACCTTCACAGTCTTCGCCTCCGGCGCCGAGGCGCATTCGGTGGCGAGTTTGGCGTGCAGGTTGGAGAGGATCAGCTTGCCGCGCTGGGATCCCTTGCCGCCGGCGAGGGTGAAGCCGTTGCCGCTGCCGGGGCCGAGCGTCCAGGCGCCGGTCGGCGGCTTCACCGAGGAGGCCGAGGCGGCCGAGGCGACCACCAGGGCCACGACGGCGACAAGGGCGAGGGCGGTCCGCGCGAGCTTCAAAGCCGCAGCAGCCTATCGCGGAGCGCGGGCGGTGATGATCCAGGTTGAGGCGGGGGCAAAGACGCCGTCGGGGGTCTCGAAGTCGGCGATCGCGGCGCGGATCTTGACGGCGATCTCGGGGCGGATCTCGTCGACCCGGTCGCCCCAAAGCCGCAGGATCTCCCCGGCCGGGCCCAGGGCCATGCCGAACTCGACCGCCTGGTCGAGATCGGCGCCGACCTTCATCGGCAGGTCGCAACGCCGCAGTCCGATCTCCTCGAAACCGGCGATTTTCAGCTGTTCGCTGACGGTGTCGGCGTTGGCCATCGAGAAGGGGCCGGGGCCGCAGGTCGGTTCGTCGGTCTCCTCCGGGTGGTCGAGGTACTCGTCGACGATCTCCTCGGCGCGGCGGACCCACTCGTTGTCGAGCTTGCGCCGCCAGACGACGGCGGTGAAGCGTCCGCCCGGCTTCAGTGCCGCGCGGACGTTGCGCAGGGCGGCGACGGGGTTGGCGAAGAACATGATGCCCATGCGCGAGAAGGCGTAGTCGAACTCCTGCGGCAGCTCCAGCGTCTGCACGTCGGCGAGGCTGAACTCGACGTTGTCGAGGCGGGCCTCCTCGGCCTCTTTCTGGGCAGTCTCGATGAACGGAGCGGAAACGTCGACCCCCAGCACCGAGCCGTCGGGGCCCACCAGCTCGCCCAGCCGCTGCGCGGTGTCGCCGAACCCGCAGCCGACGTCGAGCACCCGCTCTCCCGGCCGCGGCGGGTTCAACCGCATCGCCACCTCGCCGTGGGCGCCGAGCCCACCGGTGGTCAGGTCGCGGTACTTGAGGAAGATCTCGAAGAGGGGGCCGCTCCAGGCCTCGGTAGCTTCGGCGTTGTCGGGTGCGACGGAGCTCATCGGTTCATCGTAAGCCGCGGGCGCACGCCTGGCTAGGGCCGGGCGAAATGACCGGCGCGGAGCGCCTCGTCGCGGCTGTCATAGGGGCGCCAGCTACGGATCTTGTGGTCGCGCAGCTCGAAGACCCAAGCCATCAGGTCGATCCCGGCAACGCTCTGATCCTCTTCCCACCTCCAGCGGCGGAGGATCAGCGCCACCGCCCGGCCGCCACCGCCCTCGGTGCCGTCCTCGTAGAGCTGCTCCAGCTCGATCGTCTGCTGCACCCCGCCCGGCGGGCGCGTCGCCCAGACCCGCGCCGCCTCCAGCCCCTTCCGTAGCCCGCGGCTGGAGTGCAGTTCGACCTCGGGGTCGAGCACCGCCACGAACGCGTCCAGATCCCGCTCGTTGAACGCCCGGATGAACTCGCGGACCGAATCGGTCATGCGCCCCTCAGGCGCCGTGGCACTTCTTGTACTTCTTCCCTGACCCGCACCAGCAGGGGTCGTTACGGCCGATGTTCTCGTGCTCTGACTTTTCGACCGTCTCGACGACCTCGCCGTTACCGGGGCCGACCGCGCCCGCGGCGGCGACGTCGGAGGCAGTGGCGCCGCTGGTGGCGACGACTTCCTGCAAGGCCGAGGGCTGGTTCTCGGCGGTTCCGCCGGAGTAGTTGAGGTTCGCTGCGCCCCCCTCTCCGTTGGCGGCAACGGCAGCCCCCGCTCCCGGCTGGACTTCGATCTCGGCGCGGAAGACCAGCTTCGAGAACTCATCCCAGATCGAGTGCATCAGCTCTTCGAACATCTGGTAGCCCTCGTTTTTGTAGGCGACGAGGGGATCGATCTGGGCGAAGCCGCGGAGGTGGATGCCTTCGCGCAGGTAGTCCATGTCGAAGAGGTGTTCGCGCCAGCGGTTGTCGATCACCTGCAGCAGGATCGAGCGCTCCAGGTAGCGCATCAGCTCCTCGCCGAGCTGCTCTTCGCGCTCGTCGTAGGCGGTCATCGCGTCGTCGTCGAGGGCGTCCTTGAGCCGCTCGCGGTCGACCGTCTCCGGCGCCAGGCTGGAGACCTCGATCCCCACCGGCCAGATCTGCCGCAGCTGGGTCTCGAGCTCCTCCAGGTCCCATTCCTCGAGGATGTCGCCGGCCGTGTACTCGTCGACCAGGCGCTCGATCACGCCCTCGAGCTCATCGCGGGCGTTCTCGGAGATGTCGCGCCCCTCGAGGATCTCGCGGCGGTATTTGTAGATCACCCGCCGCTGCTCGTTCATCACGTCGTCGTACTCGAGGACGCGTTTGCGGATCAGGAAGTTCTGCTCCTCGACCTTCTTCTGGGCGTTCTCGACGGTTTTCGTCAGCATCTTCGCTTCCAGCGGCACTTCGCCGCCGTCGTCGTCGACCGGGCCAAGTTTGTCGAGGATTTTGTAGATGCGGTCGCCGGCGAAGAGGCGGATCACGTCGTCTTCGGCGGAGAGGAAGAAGCGCGACTCGCCGGGGTCTCCCTGGCGGCCGGAGCGGCCCCGCAACTGGTTGTCGATGCGGCGGGACTCGTGTCGCTCGGTGCCGCAAATGAAGAGGCCGCCGAGCTCGCGGACTTCCTCGGCCGCGGCCTTGCACTGCGGCTCCAGCTCGGCCGTCTTCTCGGCCAGCGCCTCCTCGTAGCCCTCGCTCTCATGCGTAATCCCCTGCTTCTTCAGCTCGGCGATCGCGAGGTGCTCGGGGTCGCCGCCGAGCTTGATGTCGACGCCGCGGCCGGCCATGTTGGTGGCGATCATCACCGCGCCTGTGCGGCCCGCTTGGGCGATCAGCTCACCCTCTCGTTCGGCGTGCTCGGGCTTGGCGTTGAGGACCGCGTGTTTGATTCCGTCGCGCTTGAGCGCCTCGGAGATCATCTCCGAGACCTCGACCGAGACGGTTCCGACCAGGACCGGCTGGCCCTTTTCGTGGCGGGTGACGATTTCGTCCAACACGGCTTTCCACTTGCCGTCCTTGGTCTTGAAGATCTGGTCGTTCTGGTCCATCCGGACCATGTCCCGGTTGGTCGGGATCTCGACCACGGGCATTTTGTAGATCTTCATGAACTCGGTCGCCTCGGTGAGGGCGGTGCCGGTCATGACGGCGAGCTTGTCGTAGAGGCGGAAGTAGTTCTGCAGGGTGATCGTCGCCAGGGTCTGGTTCTCCTCGCGGATCGCCACGCCCTCCTTCGCCTCGACCGCCTGGTGCAGGCCCTCCGACCAGCGCCGGCCCTCGAGGATGCGGCCGGTGAACTCGTCGATGATCATCACCTCGCCGTC
>Ga0164302_10000498_pt1 | contig 11033 bp, 9 predicted proteins | sample Whisoiple_202_MG_FD_109714 | JGI IMG/M metagenome (GOLD analysis project Ga0164302, IMG submission 109714) | Soil microbial communities amended with pyrogenic organic matter from upstate New York, USA - Whitman soil sample_202_MG | ecosystem: Environmental > Terrestrial > Soil > Agricultural... | reverse complement strand
GCAATCTACCGGCATTCAAGCTTCCGCGCCAATACGCGCTCGCTGCTCAGCTGCCGCGCACCCCCAGCGGCAAAATTCAGCGCTACAAGCTGCGCGCTGAATTACAGCGTTCGGCTTGAATTGAAGACATGGCCCCTTTTGCTGTGAATAGCTCGAACGTGCACGTATCCCGCTCGGCCGATAGGTTGAAAAAATCCGACGGCGATCCCCACGGACTTGACTCCTCAGTTGGCGGCCTCACCGTCTGACCATGAGCAAGGCAATACCTAAAGAGTGTATGGCTCTTCTAAAAGAAGCCAGCGAGATGTCAGCGAAACAGGTTGCGTGCCTGGTATCGCTGGAGAAGAGGTGCCAGCTGAAACGATAGTGCCGGGTGCGAAGGAATATATCTCGGAGACAATCGACGACCCAGAAGCAATTTGCGATCCGGAGATATGGGATACATCAGGATTTGCGCTGGTCCTTTCGTGGCTGGCACAAAAATGGAATCAAAGATGCCGCAAGTTCACCGGCCAACCAGCCCGGCAGATGGTTTCGACCGAAACGGTGACTTGCCGCGGTGAAATAGCCTTTTGGGCGAAGTTGAAGGATAGACATTGAGATCAATCGAATAATTATATGATCGAGAGGGCGTCTCGCTTTCACCGCCTGGCGGACCTCCCAGGAATCCCTGGACGGAATATGCCGGCCGGTCGGAAAATCCGCTGGACAACGCCAATAGGTCGCGCGACATAGTTACTCGCATAAGTGGCGGCAAGTGTGCGCTCAGTAGATGGTGAGACCGCGTCTTCAGTCGCCCGTATCCGACCAAATGTTCCCAGGGGAGAAATCCTTATGACTTCCAGTCTTTCACGCCGCACACTCATTAAGGGCGCGACCGGTTCAGTGCTGCTCGCCGGCGTCGGCACGCCAGCGATCGTGAAGGCGCAGGCTGACGCCATCCGAATTGGGCATCTGACGCCGCTGACTGGATTTCTAGGGCCACTCGGCGAATACGCGGTGATGGGCGTGAAGCTAGCCGCGGAGGAAATCAACAATGCAGGCGGCGTGATGGGCCGGAAGATCGAGCTCGTCATGGAGGACTCGGTCAATCCGCAAACCGCTTCCGCTAAAGCCGAGCGTCTGATCGAGCGCGACAAGGTCGCGATGATCATTGGCGAGATATCTTCGGCCTCCGGCCTCGCGATCGGTCAGGTAGCGAACCGGATGAAGACGGTGTTCATCAATACGGGCTGCAATTCGGATGCGCTACGCGGCGCGAGCTGCAATCCGTACATGTTCCACATCGAGGGCGCAAACTCGATGTACGTGATGGCAGTTGGCCAATACCTGCTGCGCGAGAACATGGTGCAGGGAAAGAAATGGTACTCGCTGACTGCCGACTACGCCTTCGGTCATGACCTTCTGCGCGTTGCCAAGAAATTCATGGGGTCGCACGGCGGTCAATTCGCGGCCGATGAGCTGGTGCCGAGCGAGGCCACTGACTTTAGCCCCTATCTTTTGAAGATCCGGCAGTCGCAGCCCGACCTCGTGGTGTCGAATCTCGCCGGCAATCAGATCACGAATTTCATCAAGCAATATTCCGAATACGGGCTGAAATTCCCCGTCGCCGGCTTCGGCTTCGATACGGTGGTCGCGTGGGGCGCGGGCAAGGGCAACTTCTCTGGTATCTGGCCGCTGGTCTGGCACCACCTCGTCGATACGCCGAGCTCCAAAAAATACGTCGATGCATTCCAGAAAAAATATGGCAAGCTGCCCGACAACCAATCGTGGGGCGATTACAATTCGCTCAAAATCGTCGCACAGGCGATGACCGACATGAAGTCGACGGACCCGCAAAAGCTCGCCGAGCATCTGCGCAAAGGTCCGAAGTTCGACGTAATGAAGGCGCGCGAGGCGTATTTCCGCGCCTATGATAACCAGATGATCATGGAGATGTACGCGGTGCGGGCGAAAGATCCAGCCAAAATGAAGGACCAATGGGACATTTACGATGCGCTGGGAGCCGTCCCTGGTCCGAACGAGGACATGGAAACGATCGCCCCGCCGAAAGACGGCGCCTGCAAGATCGGCTGATCCATTTGAACTCGATTGCGTGATTGTGGACGGCTTTGCGGCGTCTGCAATGACGCTCGACTTCTTCAGCACCGAGTCATCCGCGTGCAATTCGTCTTCATCCTCGAGCAGGTTCTCAACGGACTGTTGGTCGGTGCTTATTACCTACTCATCGCGCTCGGCCTTTCGCTGATCTTCGCGCTCGGCGGCATCGTCAATCTCGCGCATGGCGGTTTCTATGCCATTGGCGCCTATCTGGCGGTGATCCTGGCGAACCGCATCGGCTTCGCAGGCGCACTGGTCGCTTCACCGGTGGTCGTCGGCTGCTTCGGCATCATCATCGAGCGGCTCCTGTTTCGCCGCTTTTACCGCTCGGACCCGATCTTGAGTCTGCTGCTGACCTTCGGGCTGGCGATGGTGATCGAGCAGGGGCTGCGGATCGTCTTCGGAGCCTCGCCGCTACCATTCTCGATCCCGCCTGAGCTGCGCGGCCAGGTATTCGTCGGCGACTTCATCTACCCGCGCTATCGCCTCGTCATCCTCGGCGTAGCGATCGGAGCCGTGGTCGCGACGTGGTTCATCGTTTATCGCACCGCATTCGGTCGCGTGGTGCGGGCGGGTGTGCAGAACCCCGATGTCGTCGGTGCGCTCGGCATCTCGCTTGCGCCCTATATGACGGCAATTGCCGCGCTCGGCGTGGGGCTTGCCGGCCTTGCCGGCGTGCTGCTTGCGCCGATCTCCGGCGTCCACCCGGCGATGGGCGCGGAGATCCTCACCGCCGCTTTCGTCGTGGTCGTCATCGGGGGCTTGGGTTCGTTCTGGGGCGTCATCATGGCTGCCATGCTCGTAGGCGTCGTGCGTGGGGTCACGATTTACTTCAATCCGTCCTGGGGTGAAGCTTCGATGTATTTCGTCATGGCGCTTGTCCTGCTGCTGCGGCCGCGCGGGCTACTTGGCGAACGCATCGAGAAGTTCGAGTAGCGGCGATGCGCGAGAGTCATGTATCTCTCATCGTCGCTGCTTTAACACTAATTATCCTTCCGTTTGCGCTCGATTTTGCTGGCCTTCCGCTGCGCTCTTCGATCGACGTGGTGGTGTTCGCAATCGCCTGCATGGGGCTCAACATCCTCGTCGGCCATACTGGTCTCGTTTCCTTCGGCCACGGAGCCTGGTTCGGGCTCGCTGCCTACGCCGCTGCTTTGAGTCAGCGTTACTGGTTTCCCGGCACTATCGCGATGCCCGCGCTATTTGCGATAGCATTTGTGGCGGTCTCCGCCGCTCTCTCGGGCGCGCTGATCCTGCGCCGCCGCGGCGTCTATTTTTCGCTGCTGACGCTGGCGTTGACCGCGCTCCTGTTTGCTATTGCCTACCGCTGGACCGAGTTCACAGGTGGCGAGAGCGGACTTGGCGGCGTCACGCGCGCGACCGTGCTCAACGTCGATCTCGAGCGCGACGCCAATTATTATTGGGTGGTTGCCGCGATCGGAATGGCGGTCTGCATCTTGCTCTGGCGCTTTCACCGCGCGCCGGTCGGCAGTGTGCTCGTGGCGATCCGTGAAAACGAACAGCGCGCACGCTTCATCGGCTATCCAACCAACCGCTACAAACTGATTGGCTTCGTGTTGTCGGCAACGGTGGTTGCGATCGCGGGTACGCTTTCGGTCTTCAATCACCGCTTTGCCTCGGCCGAGCCACTCGCTATCGCCTTCTCGGGCGAACTCATCGCCATGGTGGTGATCGGCGGGATGCGAAGCTTCCTGGGGCCGGCGCTTGGCGCCCTCTTCTTCATCCTGTTCCGCGAGTTTCTGTCGATCTGGACGCCGGATTGGCTGTTCTATTTCGGGCTGCTGTTCATCGGCTTCATCGTGTTTTCGCCGACCGGGCTCGTCGGCGTTGCGGGGCGGCTGTTGGCCCCGTTCCGGGCGCCCGCCATCGAACCGGCCGCGATGGCCGGCCGTCGGACGGCGGAGGTTTCTCCGCTGCCGCAAGCATTGGTGCAGGCCATTGATGGTGGCCGCCTTGTGCTCGCGGCGCGCGATCTGGACAAGAGCTTCGGCGGCATCCATGCGGTGCGGGGCTTTGATCTTTCGGTACGCGACCGCACCTTGCACGCCTTGATCGGCCCGAACGGGGCGGGCAAGACAACCGCGTTCAATGTGTTATCTGGCCTCTACCAGCCGGAGCGCGGGACGGTCGAGCTCGAGGGCGAATCCGTCGCGGGGCTGAAACCTGAAGACATCACCGCGGCAGGGGTCGGCCGCTCGTTTCAGATTACCAACCTGTTCGTCGGCTTGAGCGTTGAGGAAAATATTCGCCTTGCCGTTCAAGCGCGATCGCCGATGCGTTACGCGATGTGGCGTTCGACCGTTGCGATCGCCGATATCAACGCGGAGACCACGGAACTTCTCGGCTATCTCGGTCTTGCGGGCATCGAGCGCGCCCAGGCCGCTTCGCTTTCCTATGGTGGCCAGCGCCTGCTCGATATGGGGCTTGCCTTGGCGACAAGACCGAAAATCCTGCTGCTCGATGAACCGCTGGCCGGGCTTGCGGTCGCCGAGCGCGAGCGGATCGCAAATCTGGTCAAAACGATCTCATCGGAGATTCCGGTGCTGCTGGTCGAACACGACATCGACCGTGTCTTCCGAATTGCCGATTACGTGACCGTCATGAACGACGGCGCCGTTCTGGTCGACGGCAGCGTCGAGGACGCGCGCAACAACGAGAAGGTGCGAGAGATCTATATCGGCTCCGGCGCTTCCGCTGTCGCGGCCAAAACCCGACTGTCTGCTGCAAGCTCTCAATCGCTGCTCGTGGTGGACAGAGTGGATACCTTCTATGGAAAGAGTCATATTCTCAATGCCGTGTCGCTTGACGTGCGTGAGCGCGAGATCGTTGCCTTGCTCGGCCGCAACGGCGCCGGAAAATCGACTTTGTTGAAGACGCTGATGGGGATCGCGCCGCCGGCGGCCGGCGCGATCAGGCTCGCCGGCGACGATATGACCGGCCGGCCCTCCGACGTGATCGCGCGAAACGGCGTCGGCTACGTTCCGCAAGGCCGCGGCCTGTTCGCGGGGATGACAGTTGCGCAAAATCTGGAGCTCGGACGCCTCAAGCGACTAACTGGGGCCGGAACCCATTGGGACGAGGAAAAAGTCATCCAGTTTTTTCCGCGACTGGGGCAACGCTGGCGCACACCCGCGGATTTTCTGTCGGGCGGTGAGCAGCAAATGGCCGCCGTTGCGCGCGCGCTCGTCGGCGACGTGCGGTTGCTTTTGCTGGACGAACCGTTCGAGGGGCTCTCGCCGGCAGTCACCGAGGAGCTGTTCGAAGCCTTCGACAAGCTTCGCGCCGAGATCGCGGTGGTGATCGTCGATCATCATCTCGACCTCGCTTTGGCTTTGTCCGACCGCACGGTGGTTTTGGAACGGGGCGCGGTGAGCTGGCGCGGCGCCTCCAATGAGTTGCGGGACGATCTCGCATTGCGCCGCAAAGTGCTGTGGCTGTGACAGGTGAATCAAGGGAGACGCAATATGCCGCGGGTCGCCGTGATCGGAGCAGGTTTGATCGGCCGTTCCTGGTCGATCGTATTTGCGCGCGTTGGCTGGGACGTGGCGCTCTTCGACGCTGCGGCCGATGCGATCGAGCCAGCGTGCGCAATGGTGGCCCGCGGTCTTGCAGAACTCGAGGAGCACGGCCTTATCGATGATGCGAAAGCTGCGGCGAAGCGCGTGCGGATTTCTTCTTCGCTCGCCGACGCACTCGACGGGGCAGGCTTCGTCCAGGAGAACACCGCTGAAACGATGGACTGCAAGCGCGCGGTATTCGCCGATCTCGACCGACTGGCGACACCCGATGCGATCCTGGCCTCCTCCACCTCCACCATCGTCGCGAGCCTCTTCACTGAGAGCCTCGAGGGACGCCATCGCTGCCTAGTGGCGCATCCGGTCAACCCGCCGCATTTAGTGCCGCTGGTGGAACTCGTTGGCGCGCCATGGACAGCGCCCGAGACCATCGCCAGGACCAAAACGATCTACCAATCCCTCGGCCAGGTGCCGATCGTCGTCAAGCACGAGGTCGAGGGCTTCGTCCTAAACCGTTTGCAGGCCGTGTTGTTGTCGGAGGCGTTTCGCTTGGTCGAAGACGGCTATGTCACGCCACAAGATCTCGACAAGACGTTGAAGGACGGATTAGGGTTGCGGTGGTCATTCATGGGGCCGTTTGAAACGATCGAGCTCAATGCGCCGGGCGGTATCGCGGACTACTGCCGACGCTACGGTCCGAGCTTGAGCCGCTTGAGCGCGGCCGATTCCTCGATCTATGACGGCGAGAAGCTTAATCGCATTCTGGCGCAATGGGGGAAAACGCCGAGGCCCGAGCAGATCGCCGCGCGCATGCGGTGGCGAGACCGCCGGCTGGCGGCGCTGAAGATCCATATCCGGTCACAACCGACCGGTTGAGGACTTTCCAGCGAAGTGGTCACCTTGAGCGCGGCGTGATGAACTCGCGCCGCTTCATCGATCACCTCGTCGGCAAGCAGCGGAAATGATTCAAGAATAGAGAGTCCGAAGGCCTTGGCGGCCTTGAGATTGACCCGCAGTATCCGCGAGGTGACGGCGACGTTTCCGGCCTGGGACGATTGGTCTTGCCAGACCCTGCAGACTGGGGCCATTCTGACGGTCTAGCTTTTAATCAGTGGAATGTCTGACACGGGAGGCGCTTGATGAGAATTACAGCCGCTATCGCGGCAGGCGCCGTCCTGCTGCTGTCCGGGCTGACGGCCCAGGCCCTCGAATCCAGCGCAAAAACCGCTTCAAAACTATCGGCCGACGCTGTGTGGTCGAAGATCGGCGATTTTTGCGGCATCAGCAATTGGCATCCCGCCGTCGAGAAATGCGAGCTTTCCGCGGACGGCAAGACGCGCACTTTGTCCTTGAAGGGCGGCGGGACTATCGTCGAAGCGCTGGTGAAGATGGATGCCGCCGGCCATTCCTATACCTATTCGATCGTCAGCAGCCCCTTGCCGGTCGCCAACTACACGTCGACCATCAGCGTTGCAGCCGATGGCGCGGGCTCAATGACGACATGGGTCGGCAAATATGACGCAAAGGGTGCCAGCGACGCTGAAGCAAAAAAGGTGATCGACGGCATTTACGACTCGGGTCTCAAGGCGTTGGCGGGGGATTGAGGGTTACGCCGCCAATCTCTGGCGAAGGCAATTGCTCCGCAACCATCAGGAGCGCGGCGCCGGGGTGATCAAGCTGCCAAAGTGAACGTTACAAAACAGCCGGACGGCGTCCAACTTTTCACTCCAGCACTGCCGCCGGTTTGGCCGTGTCTAAGACCACAAATCGGCTGGCCTCTGTCCGACTTGCCGTCCTTGACCGGTGCCGACCCGGAATGGCGCTGTTATTTTGCACGACGATACGTTACCTTGGCGCTGCCGCCCATCGACGGCGTGGGATTGAAATATGTCACTGTTGTCGGGACAACGTCCGACAGGTCGAGTGCTGGTATTTTTCAATCTAGCAGAGCGGGCTCAACCATTGCACAATCCTGACATCACGAGCTTCCCGACGTCCGCTTCTTGGGCTCAGACCCTCTTCGAAGGAAACTCTCTGGCCTCTAAATAGTTCTTCGATGCTTTCGTCGACTTGATCAACGTGAAAAAAGATGTCGGCGCCACCCGCATCACGAGTTATGAAGCCAAAACCACGCTCTGAATTGAACGTCTTCACAGTCCCAGTTTGCATTTTGGACTATACCACAGTGGCGGTCATGGAACCATCGACGTGGGAGAAGCGCTCATTCAAAAACGTCAAAATTCCTTCAAGTCCTTTGCGATGAGTACGGGACCGGAAAAGTGCTTCTTCACTTCGTCGGCCCAAGTCGAGTAATCGTCGTCAGCCTTCCACGTCAGATGGGTCAACACCACAGTCTTTACTCCAGCGCGTGCCGCCATCTTCCCAACGTCCTCCGTGCTGAGATGTCCTTCGGCCATTTGTCCCTTGATCCGAACTTGTTCCTCAGGGGTCATCACTTACCACTGCCCGGATCTGATCAAGTCCTGCATCCGCTGTTCGATCGAATTCGCTTCCGAGACAAGCAGATCGGCGCCCTTCGCTAGGCCGACAAGCGCCTCGCTGGGACCGGTATCACCGGTGAACACGATCACGCGGTTAGGTGTCTCGAAGCGATAGGAATAAGACTTCTGCCGAGCAGAGGTCGGAATCTTCTGAAAATCAAAGTGGGTGTTTTCGATAGCGGTCACCATGACGTTAGAGTCGCTGTAAATCAGCCCGGTGCCGACATCATGACCGAAGAACAATTGGCTGATCGGTATTGTGCGACCCCCGTCGGCGATTCTGATGTCGGCGCTGATGGTGAAGTATTGAACCGCAGCCTTCACCAACTCTTCCGTCTTTGGCGGGCCATAGACATTGATGGGCTTGGTTCGCTGATTGTCCCAAGAGACTGACATCAGCGTACCAACTCCTGCGGTGTGATCGTCATGATGGTGCGTGATGAATATCGTTCCAACATCTCGGACGTTGAAGCCTGCTTTTGTGATTCGCCGGGCAGCACCGTCGCCAGCGTCGACGACATATAACGTGCCATTGACGATCAGAAGGTTGGAGGATTGCGCCCGGTGCGCTCTAGGAGGTGGCCCAGCCACAGTCCCAAGTGTGATCAGGCGGGTTTCGGACTTCGACGGCACGTCGGTTGTTTGCGCTACGCTGTAGTCCGTCACAGAAGCAGCAAGAAAGATGCTAACAACTACAGTCAGAAGCCTGTTGATCATTCGCATATTCTTCTCCTTGTTCGGATCACGCCAGCTTAGGGCGGACCTGGCACGCAGTCACTCAGGCCTCCGGCCTGTGTGAACTTTACCGACGACCTCAAGCGAGTGATCGCGGCCTATAAGATGCTGGTGATGCGCTGAGATTGGATCAATCCAACGCCCAGAGTGCCGGGATTCCAGACCCACGCGGTCAGCCCCAATCCGCATTGGGATCAGACTCGGCCCTTCGGCCATGCTGGATCAATGTCCGGTTTACCCCCGAAAGCGGCCGCGTGGCGGACATTTCGGATCGGCAGGTTCGTGCCAGTTGCAGACAAGGGCATTCGTGATCCACGTGCCAGAGGTGGCCCCGGCCCCCTAGTCCTGTCGATGGTTCAAACTCAAGAGCCCGAGTGATATTTTGTTTGGATTGTTTCGTACTTACCCCAGGGAGGGATAAATGGAGCTTGTGACCCACAAGAAGTTCAAGGGAGACCGCCTGATGCCATGGGGACGGGGTACAGTCGTTACGGGAGCGAAGGGGTTTGTTTTCCTTGCCGGCAACACAGGAACTGCTGACGACTACGCTCCCTTTCAGAAAGGGAGTGGTGCCGTAGGTGATCCCGCGGCGCAATGGCGCAACGTACTCACAAATATCAAGTCGGATTTGGAGGACTTGGCACTTCGCTCGATCATCTGATCAGGCTTACCTTATTTGTGAAGGGGCCGTTTCCAACCGGTGGAGTACTTAGCTCTCCGAATTTTCGTCAAGACGTGATGGATGAATTCTTTGTTCAGCATTGCCCAAAGCACTGCAGCTACAACAATCCGCCACCCTCGGAGCTAATTGGAGTTGCGGCGCTTGCGCATCCCGACCTCGTGGTGGAAATCGTAGCGGTTGCGGCACTGCCGGATTAGCGCCGTCCGAAGCCCGCAAGGACTGAATGTCGGAGACGGGTCAAAAGCGAAATACTCACGACGAGTGAATGTTTTCCGGTCTACCCTCAACTGCGGACATCGGCGGACGAGGCTAGAACTTCTGCTGCGTGCCAAAAGCTGCCATATGCGGTGCAGCAAGCCCAGCTATCGGTTATTCAATCACCTGATCGGCGCCGATGAGCAGGACCCTCGGGATCACGAGGCCGAGAGCCTTGGCGGTCTTGAGGTTGATCACGAATTCGAACTTGGTAGCCTGCATCACCGGCAGGTCTGCGGGTTTGGCGCCCTTTAGAATCCGTCCAACATATTGAACGCCGAGTTGGCGGTTGGCGTCGATGAAGTCGGGGCTGTAGCTCATCAGCCCACCGAACGACGTGTACATTCGAGAAGGGTACATCGTTGGAATCTGGTGGCGCGCCGCCAACTCGACGATCATTCCGCGATGGCGTGCGTCGGCGAAGCTTGTGAAATCACCGACGAGGAGTGCGCCGGCCTGTCGCTCGGCAATGGTCGCGAAGGCCTCCGTGAAATTGGCGTCGGGCTTCACTTTCAGAACCACGATCTCGCGTCCGAGCGCCTGCGCCGCGGCCAGCACCTTGCCTGTCAGATCCTCGAAAACCGGAGCACCTGGAGGGCCGGAAAGATAGCCGACCGTCGTCGATTGGGGAGCCAGTTCGAAGGCGGAGCGCGCTTTGAGCCGGTTCACCGCCTCGACGATGGGCGGATACCGCGAAAATCCTCACCGACGCGTGATCGACGGCGAGGTGGTGTGTTGTGATGCGGGCGGCGCGCCCTACATCACCGTCGTGTCCACCACCCCAGCGGCGAGTTCGGTTGGATTTTATTTTTCGCCTTAGCACTGGCCTAACCCCGTCCGCAACAAGTGTTTGCGACAGGGAGGCCTTTGCACCACGCTCAAGCCCACCATCACAGGGGGAACGCCATGAGTAAAGTCGACGGCTAGGCGGGAATACAGTTGTCTATTCGCCGCCGACCTTTTAGGATCTCCGGTGTCGAATTCGTGTCGCTTGTGACAAAGTCAACGGGAGGGGTTCCGATGCGCAACCTGCTGCTCACAACCTGCTTCGGCGCCGTTGCAGCTCTCGCTGCCGGCACTGCTCACGCGAACGACGAACTGATCAAAATGTCGCAGAACCCGAAAGATTGGGTGATGCCGACAGGCAATTACGCCAACCAGCGTTACTCTCAGCTCAAGCAGATCACCGCCGACAACGTCGGCAAGCTGCAGGTGGCGTGGACG
>Ga0164302_10000497_pt1 | contig 11046 bp, 10 predicted proteins | sample Whisoiple_202_MG_FD_109714 | JGI IMG/M metagenome (GOLD analysis project Ga0164302, IMG submission 109714) | Soil microbial communities amended with pyrogenic organic matter from upstate New York, USA - Whitman soil sample_202_MG | ecosystem: Environmental > Terrestrial > Soil > Agricultural... | reverse complement strand
CGGTCCCGATCCGGGCCTCGACCTCGGGCGAGACCGCGTAGCCCAGCGTCGAGAGGATCTTCGCCAGCAGCAGCAGGTCGTGGTGGAGGGAGAGCCGCGAGGTGTCGAGCTTGGCGAGGAAATCCTGGGCCGCCTCCGGGTCCAGGCGGCTGAAGCGCCAGGGGAACGGCAGCCACTCGAAGGCGCGCAGGCCGAGGCGCATCCGCAGCAGCACCCGCGGCGAGAGCGAGGTGAGGAAGGCCGCGACCGGGCCGGAGACGTCGACGTCGCGCTCCGCCGCCGGCAGCCCGTCGATTCCCGGCGCCATCGCCGCGCAGATCGCGCTCAGGGTGCGTTGCTCAGCGGCCGAGAGCCCTGGCGCGCGCCTTCAACCGGGCTCGGCGGGGCGGCCGATCCGTCCGGCCAGCATCCAGAGCCAGAGCGCGAGCAGCGCCAGGAAGCCGTCGACGAGGAAGTTCAGCAGGTAGATGAAGACCGGTTCCTGGATCGCGAAGAAGGCGAGCGAGCCGAGCGAGGAGGCGGTCTTGCCGGCGGCCAGAACCAGCAGCAGCGGCCGGTAGCGGACGACGTCGGCCTGGGCGACGAGGCAGATGCCGGTGATCACGACCATGTAGGCGAAGGCCAGCGCCAGCCAGAGGTACTCCTGGGTGTGCGGCGCCCGGTGGTCGTTGCCGAACCATTCGCCGACGTCGGAGATGACGTCGAGGACGCCGCTCGGCACGAGGAGGAAGAGGAGGCCGACGACGGCGAAGCTCGCCGCCAGCAGGCGGAGGTTGAAGACGACGAATCTCTCGGCGGCGGGCCCCTGCATCGGTCGGCACTCTAACTGGCTGTGCAGCCAGTTTCCATACCTACCTTAGAATCACGCCGATGATCGAGCGAGACCAAGTGCTGCACGTGGCGAAGCTGGCCCGCCTCCGACTCTCCGAGGAGGAGGTCGAGTCGATGGTCGGCGAGCTTTCCGGCATTCTCGGGCACGTTGACCGAATTGGAAATCTTGACCTGGAGGGAGTCGAGCCGACCTCCCACGTGGTCGCACTCGAGAACGTCCTCCGCGCCGACGAGCCGCGACCCAGCCTGCCGCGCGAGGTCGCCCTCGCCGAGGCCCCGGAACCGCAGGACGGCGCCTTCCGCGCCCCGAGCCCGCAGGCCGAGTAGATGACCGACCTGCTGGCACTGACCGCCCTCGAGGCGCACGAAGCGATGGTCGCCGGCGACCTCGACGCGGCCGAGTACACGGCCGCCTGGCGGGAGGCCGCCGCCGGTGACGAGCTGAACGCTTACCTGTGGCGCGACGAGGGCGGGGAGGAGTCGCGGGCGATCGCCGTCGAGCGCGACTGCATCGCCCCGATCGCCGTCAAGGACATCTTCTGCACCGAGGGGGTGCCGACCACCGCCGGCTCGAAGATCCTCGAGGGCTACCGCCCGCCCTACAGCTCGACCGCCGTGCGCAAGCTGATTGAGGCCGGGGCCCCGATCCTCGGCAAGACCAACATGGACGAGTTCGCGATGGGGTCCTCGAACGAGAACTCCGCCTTCGGGCCGGTGCTCAACCCCTGGGGCAGTGACCGGGTCCCCGGCGGCTCCTCGGGCGGCTCGGCCGCCGTCGTCGCCGGCGGCCTCGCGCCCTGGGCGATCGGCACCGACACCGGCGGCTCGATCCGCCAGCCCGCCGCCTTCTGCGGAATCGTCGGCCTCAAGCCCACCTACGGCGCGATCTCCCGTTACGGGATGATCGCCTTCGCCTCCTCGCTCGACCAGTGCGGGCCGCTGACCCGCACCGTCTCCGACGCGGCCCTCCTGCTCAGCATCCTTCAGGGGAAAGACCCCTGTGACTCGACCTCGGTCGGCCTCGAGGCCGGTGTCTCGCTGCCGGGCCGCGAGGACCTCTCCGGCCTGCGCTTCGGGGTCCCGGCCGAGCTCGGCCACGACGAGTACGACGTCGGCGTCCGCGCCGTCTTCGAGCAGACGCTGCGGAAGATCGAGGACCTGGGCGGGGAGATCGCCGAGGTCGCGCTGCCGAGTACCGAGCACGGAATCTCGGCCTACTACGTGATCGCGCCCGCCGAGGCCTCCTCCAACCTCGCCCGCTACGACGGCGTCCGCTACGGCGTGCGCCGCGGCGGCGACGGCGACCTGATCGAGATGTACGAGACGACCCGTTCAGAGGGATTCGGGCCCGAGGTGAAGCGGCGGATCATGCTCGGCACCTACGCGCTCTCCTCCGGCTACTACGACGCCTACTACGGCAAGGCGCAGAAGGTCCGCACCCGGATCGCCACTGACTACGCCGAGGCCTTCTCCGCGGTCGATTTCGTCGTCACCCCGACTGCGCCCTCGGTCTCCTTCAAGCTCGGCGAGAAGACCGATGACCCGCTGGCGATGTACCTGAACGACTTCTTCACGGTGCCGATGAGCCTCGCCGGGATCCCGGCGATCTCGATCCCGGCCGGCCTCGCCGAGCCCGAGGGCGGCGGCCCGCAGCTGCCGGTCGGCTTCCAGATCGCGGCGCCCGCCTTCGGCGAGCAGGCGCTGCTCGAGGCTGCCTACGCCCTCGAACAGGGGATCGGCTTCGACGCCAAGCCAGGGGATGCGAATGGCTGAGCTCGAGGCGGTCATCGGGCTGGAGATCCACGTCCAGCTGGCGACGAAGACGAAGATGTTCTGCGGCTGCGAACTCTCCTTCGGCGACGAGCCGAACGTCCACACCTGCCCGGTCTGCCTCGCCCACCCGGGCGTCCTGCCGGTCCCGAACGAGCAGGCGATCCGCTACGCGCTGCAGATCGGCCTCGCCCTCGGCTGCGAGATCGCCCCGCGCTCGATCTTCCACCGCAAGAACTACTTCTATCCCGACAGCCCGAAGGCCTACCAGATCAGCCAGTACGACATCCCGATCTGCGGCCCCGGCCGGCTGGGCGATGTCCGCATCCACCGTGCCCACCTCGAGGAGGACGCGGCGAAGATGATCCACGTCGGCGAGTCGGGGCGGATCCACGGCTCCGGCGCCTCGCTGGTCGACTTCAACCGCGGCGGCACGCCGCTGGTGGAGATCGTCACCGAGCCCGACCTGCGTGGCGCGGCCGAAGCGGCGGACTGGGCGCGCCTCCTGCGTGAGACCGTCCGCCAGCTGGGCGTCTCCGACGTCAACATGGAGGAGGGGAGCCTGCGGATCGACGCCAACGTTTCGGTGCGGCCGGCCGGCAGCGATGAGCTCGGGACCAAGACCGAGCTGAAGAACATGAACAGCTTCCGCTACCTGCAGCGCGGGGTCGAAACCGAGCTCGACCGCCAGCGCGGGCTGATCGAAGCGGGGGGGAGGGTGGAACAGGAGACCCTCCACTTCGACCCGGTCAGCGGCACGCTGACCTCGCTGCGCTCGAAGGAGGAAGCCCACGACTACCGCTACTTCCCCGAGCCCGACCTGGTGCCGCTGGCCCCGACCGAGGAGATGCTGCGCGAGGCGCGCGAGGCGCTGCCGGAACTGCCGGCGGCGCGGCTCGCCCGCTACGCGGAGATGGGCCTGGCTGACAACGTCGCCCTGACCCTGGCGACCGACCCGGAGACCGCCGACTACTTCGAGCGCGCCGCCGCGGCCGCCGACGGCGCCGAGCCGAAAGTGGTCGGCAACTGGGTGATCGGCGAGCTCGCCGCCGCCCTGCGCCTGGCCGAGGTCGAGGGCGGCGCCGCCGACTCCAAGGTCACGCCCGAGGGCTTGGCCGGCCTGGTCGGCCTCGTCGGGGCGAAGAAGATCTCCCACGGCAGCGCCAAGGCCGTCCTGGCGATCATGGTCGCCGAGGGCGGAGACCCCGAGCAGATCGTCGAGCGCGAGGGCCTCGCCCAGATGTCCGACTCGGGCGAGCTCGAGGCGGTCGTGGAAAAGGCAATGGCCGACAACCCCGGCGCCGTAGAGAAAATCCGCGAAGGCAATCCCAAGGCGATCGGCGCCATCGTCGGTGCCGTCATGCGCGAGACCAAGGGCCGCGCCGACGGCGGCGAGGTCAACCGCATCATCCAAGAGCGGATCAATTCGTAGTTTCGAAGCCGCCGTTCCCGTCGGGCCAGATCACGCCAATCTTTTGGCTCTTGGCGAGGTCGATGAGGTCCGGGCGCGGCTCCTCCGGAACCAAAATCTGCCGCTTTCGGGGCGCTTTCTTCATCAGCCGTGAGTAGTCGATCAGCTGGCCGATCGCCATTCGGATGGCTGGCCGGGTGACCGTGCTCTTCGCCTCGACAATCGTTCGGTCGGTCTTGTCGAATAGGTCGCAGCGGATTGGCGCTGGCTCTCTCTTGGCGTGCAGTTCGAGTCGACAGACGTCATGTTCGTTGGCTTCCAGCCAGGCTGCGAGCTCCTCGACAAGCTTTTGCTCTTTCCGTTCGGCGGTGCGGGGCTTGGCGTTGGGCGTAATCACCATCTGCTCAGTCAGATGTCGCTCGATTGGGATTTCTTTCTCCCAGCCGCCGGATTCGAAGCCCTGAACTTCAGCGGGCGGCAACGGCGTCCTCCCGGTTAGGCGCCGCAATTTGAAGACGATCACCTTGCGGAGGTCGCCGCCACCCTTTGGAGGTGCGTCGGCGCTGCGGTGGCTGACGTACTCGAATTCGCCCAGATGCAGGAGGCCCTCGGGCTGGACGTCAAAGACGTGGAGGGAACGTTTTTCGTTCTTGTGATCGCGAATCACTCGATTCCCTTGAATCATCTGCTGATTGCCGTATCGCCCCTCGCCGGTGTAGTAGAGGATCCGTTTGTCTTTCTGGACCCCGTCGTAGATGTAGCCGTTTTCGGTGCCCCGGCGCTTATTCATGAAGAGGAAGACGTTGGGGGACCGATCGCAGGGGCTGATCCCTCCCTGTTCTCGGCCGCCGTAGCGTTTGTGGAGCTGTTTTCGCTCGATGAACGCCCCGGGTTTAACCGCAATCGTCACCCGCTGACCCTACGTCAGCAATCAGCGGATTCGTGACTTGTGGCACTTTGTAACAACGTGTTACAAGCGTGCTAGGTTGGGTCCATGGCCTGGAACGTCGTGATCGCGGGTGGTGGCTTCGGCGGCGCTGCGGCGGCGCGGGAGTTGGAGCGGACGATGCCGAAGCAGTCGGCGCGGCTGGCGCTCGTCAACGAGACGAATTTCGCGCTCTACACGCCGTTTCTGCCCGAGGCGGCGGCCGGGACGCTGGAGCCGCGGCATGTGGTGACGCCGCTGCGGGACATCCTCAAGCGCACTTATTTGCGGCTGGGCTCGATCGTCGCCCACGACCCCGAGGCGAAGACGGTGACCCTGCGGGCCAAGTACGGCGAGACCGAGCTGCTGCCCTACGACCAGCTGCTGCTCTCGCTCGGTTCGGTCTCGCGGGTGCTGCCGGTGCCCGGGCTGGCCGAGCACGCAGTCGGGTTCAAGAGCCTCGCCGACGCGATCTACCTCCGCAACCACGTGATCGAGACGCTGGAGGAAGCCAACGCGACCGAGGACCCGGCCCGGCGCGAAGAACTGCTCACCTACGTCTTCGTCGGCGGCGGCTACGCCGGCCTCGAGGCGCTGGCCGAGCTGCAGGACTTCGCCGCCGACGCGATGGACAGCTATCCGCGCGCCCGCCTGCACGGGATGCGCTGGGTCCTGGTCGAGGCGACCGACCGGGTGCTGCCGGAGATCGACGTCGACCTTGGCGAGTACGCGCTGCGCGAGCTGCGCGGCCGCGGCATCGACATCCGCATGGAGACGACGCTGGAGGAGGTCACCGCGAACACGGCCCGGCTCTCCAACGGCGAGGTGCTGCCGACCCGGACCGTCGTCTGGACCGCCGGCGTCGCCCCGCAGCCGATCCTCAAAGAGCTGAACGTGCCGCTCGACGAGCGCGGCCGGGTCCCGGTCGACTCCTACCTGCGGGTGCAGGGCATGGACTCGGTCTGGGCGATCGGCGACTGCGCCGCGGTCCCGGACCCCAGCGGCGGCACCTCGCCACCCACCGCGCAGACCGCAGTGCGGCAAGGTCCGGTGGCCGCCCGCAACATCGCCGCCGAGCTCGGCGTCGGCAGCCCGAGCCCGTACGAGTACCGCTCCGAAGCGGCCTTCGTCAACCTCGGCCGCTACAAGGCCGTCGGCAAGATCGGCGACCGCACCTTCCGCGGCTTCCCGGCCTGGTGGCTGGCACGGACGTACCACATGAGCCAGATCCCGGGCTCGGCCCGCAAGGTCCGCGCCGTCCTCGACTGGACCGCCGGCCTCCCCTTCCGCCGCGACCTCTCCGAGGTCGGCTCGATCGGGCATCCGAAGCCGCTGATCTAGCCAAGACCGCAAAAACTCCTCCTCAAGAGGACTTTTTGCGGTCTCGCGAACTTCGCGGCCTTATTCCACCGTCAGGGTGGTGAACATCCCTTTTTCCTCGTGTTCGGGGAGGGAGCACCAGAGGCGGTATTTGCCCGGTGGCAGGTCGAAGCTGGCGGTGCTCAGCTCGCCGGAATCGGTTTCCGGGATCTGCAGCGGTTCGCCTGCGTCGCCTTCGCGCCGCAGATTCAAGTTGTGGGGGTCTTCGCCTTGATTGTTGAGCTCGACCGTCAGCTCACCGGCTTTGACTTTGGGACGGGAGAGGACCCAGTAGTACTCGGAGGCTCGGGCGGAGAGGCGGTTGGCTTCCGGTTCGGGTTCGGGCGCCGGGGCGGCCGGAGGTGCAGGGGCGGGGCTTGCCGGCCCTGGTGCCGCGGCAACCGCGTCGCAGGTCCACCAGTGGTTCTGCCGCACGACCCGACGGACCTTGCCGTGCCGCTTCACGCGTTTCACCACCCGCTTCGAATGCCGCTTCCACGTGCATTCGGCAGCCGCCGCGCTCGTCCCTGCCAACGGAAACGGAACCGGGGTGGTTCTCGCCGCCATACCCGCCAGCAGAATGGCGGCGAGAACCACCCCCGCCAGCCTCCACCTCATGGCTTGACCAACACCGGCCGCGCGAACCCGCTCGCCCCCGGGATGATCGCTTCGGCGTCGTATCCCAGCCACTGCTCCAGCAGCGAGCAGTACATCCCCCGGAAGTCGCTGGTCACTTTCAGGTTGTCGTCGGAGTCGAGGCTGGAGAGGCCGGGGAACTCGCCGACCATCTCGCCTTTGGCTTTCGACCCGATCACGAAGGCGCAGCCGGCGGCGCCGTGGTCGGTCCCGAGCGAGCCGTTCTCTTCCGGCCGCCGCCCGAACTCGCTCCACATCTCGATCAGGACCCGGTCGGCGAGGCCGCGCGCTTCGAGGTCGCGCTGGAAGGCGAGGATCCCGTCGCAGGTCCGTTTGAGGTTGTCTTCGAGGTCGCCCGCCTGGTCGGCGTGGGTGTCGTAGCCGCCGGGGGCGCGGATCGTCACCACCCGCATCGGCAGGCCGACGGCGATGTAGGCGGCGAGGCCCGCGAGCCTGTGGGCGAAATAGTCGTCGGGATAGGGCACCGGGCTGCTGAAGTCCCCGACCCCGGCCAGGTCCTGGCGCAGCTTGTCGGTCCGGGAGGCGGCGCGGCGCACCTGGGCGAGGCCGGGCGAGTCGGATGGCAGCGAGCCGAAACGGGCGAAGCTGCGGAACATCTCCGTCTCGACCGGGTCTTCGGTCCGCGTCCAGAGGTCGTAGCCGTCGACGCTTTCGATCGCCGCCACCGGCTTTTCCGCGGTCGCGATCATCGGCGAGAGCGAGCCGTCGAGCGAGAGGCCCTGGAGCGGGTTTTCTTCGTCGCCGACCGCGTCGAGGTAGCGGCCCAGCCAGCCGGTCCGGTAGCCGACCTGCAGCTCGCCGATCTCGTAGTAGTGCCGGGAGGTGAAGTGGGACTGGTCCGGGTGGTCGTAACCGATCGCCGGGAAGGCGCTGACCTTGCCCTCGCCGTGCAGGGTGGCGAGCGCCGCCGCCGAGGGGTGCCACTGCAGGCTCGGGTCCTCGGCGAAGGTCGCCCCGGCGCCGGGCGGCAGGGCGAGGTTGGGACGCAGCTGGGCGTAGCGCGTGTCGCCGACCGGGGCCAGCACGCTGAGCGCGTCGATGCCGCCGTCGAAGAAGACCGAGACCAGGATCTTGTCGCCCTGGGCTGCCTGCGCGATCCCGGTTTCGAAGGCCGAGAGCGGGATCTTCGAGGCGCCGTAGACCGCCAGCGCCATCCCGGCGCTGCGGGAGAGGAACTTGCGCCGCGAGAGGCCGGTACCGGCCGGCTCGGGCATCCCCGGCTCGATCGCCGGCAGGCCCTTGCCGGCTTCGGCGGCGGCCGAGCGCAGCAGCTGCGAGCGGGTGTATCCGTCGCAGCAGGAGTGGTTGGGACGGTGCGCGCTCATTGCAGGATCGTGTCCGGGCTGACGCCGATCAGCTGTAGAAGGGCGTTCTGGCGCAGCGCCCGGTAGGGCCCTTTCTGCCAATTGGCGACGACCAGTTTCTCGCTGCGGCCGGCGAAGTCGAGCAGCTCTTCGCGGTGCTCGGGGCGCAGCTCGGGAGAGCCCCAGGCGGCGACGGCCCGCGCCAGCGCTTCTTCGGGCGTCTCGGTCGCGCTGTAATCGTCGTTCCAGGCATCGACGGAGACCTCCTCGAGCGCGTAGGTGACCATGTTCCAGCGCGCCCGCATCCGCGAGGTGTCGAGCCAGCGGTTGTCGTCCCAGCCGGAAACGTTCGGAGGCCAGAAGAGCCGCTGCCCGGCCTCTTCGCAGAGCCAGACCCAGGCCCCCGTGTCGATCCCGCGCCCGAGCGCCCGCAGCATCGTCGCGCACTGGACGACCGGCGGCTTCACCATCGGCGGCCCTTCGTAGAGCTCGGGGCTGGCGAGGATCGCCTCCAGCACCGGCCGGATCTGCCAGCCGGAGGAGACGTAGTTCGATTCGAGCCCTTCCCGCACCGAGGCCGAGGCCGGCGTCGGGACGAAGTAGCTCCAGAGCTTGTTGACGAAGAAGGAGGGGTGGAGAGGGTGCTCGACGCAGAGCCGGCAGGCGTCTTCCCAGCCCCAGTTGCCGGCGCGGCCGAACACCGTCTTGGTGCCGGTGTCGTGCCATTTCGGTTCGAAGCGGAAGTTGTAGGCGCCTTCTTCGCCCGACCAGTCGTTGCGCCAGCCGGTCAGTGAGCGGGCCTGTTCGCGGATGTCGTCCTCGGTGTAGGCGCCGCGGTCGGCGCCGAGCGAGAACAGCTCCATCATCTCCCGGGCGTAGTTCTCGTTCGGGGCCCATTTGTAGTTTTCGTTGCCGTTCAGCCACTGCAGCATCGCCGGGTCGACCGTCGCCGCCCGGAAGAGGTCGAGGAAGGAGCCGAAACAGCGGGCGCGGAAGAGGTTCGACTGATCGATCATCTGCTGCGTTTTCGAGACGTTGGCGTTGGAGGTCGCGAACCAGTCGTGGAGGATCAGCGCCATCCGCTCGACCAGCGGCTGGTTGGTGCGGACCATGCGGTCGAGCCACCAGAGGTGGTCGTGGCCCCAGGCGTCGGCGGGCGCCAGCGGGTTGCCATCGTCGTCGCGCGGCGAGGGGCCGCTGAGGATGGCGCCGCCGCTGGGCCGGGTCAGCGACTGGACCGCGCCGAGGAGCCCGAGCGAGACCAGCTGGTCGGCTTGGCCGGGGACCGGGCCGAAGCCGGCGCGCTGCAGCAGGCGGACCGCCTGCGCGTGGCCGAAGGCGCCCTGGTAGGTGCCGGGCGGCCGCGGGTCCGAGGGCGGCGCGGCGGCCGGGGCGGGCGCCGCCGCCTGCCGCGCCGGCTTGGGGCCGGGACCGCGAAAGTGCCCCCGCATCGGTTTGTGGTGGTGGCGGTAGACGTAGCCCTGGACGCGCCAGTCGCCCTGCCCGTCGGGGACCCAGCGGAAGTGCTTGTCCTTCCAGACGCGGCGTCGCTTGTGGCGCCGCTGTTTCGGCCTCGCTGCGACTGGTTTCTGCTGCGGGATCGCCATCTGCGAACGGGCCCGCGCGGGGCCTCCCGGGGGTTGTCGGCAGAGGCGTGCCGCGCTTCAAGTCCCCTTACCGGTGACTGGACGTTAGGTCTAGGTGGCGCAGGCGCAAGAATGGAGACATGGAGTACCTCGTCATCGCCTTCTTCTTCGGCCTCGGCACCGCCATCATCGGCCGCGGCAAGGGCAGCTCGTTCTTCCTCTGGTTCCTGATCGGCGCGGTCCTGCCGCTGCTCGGCCTGATCGCGGTGATCCTCTACCGGGTCGAGAAAGACGAACCCGAACGCCAGTGCCCCAACTGCTACAAGGCGCTGAAGCTCTACGTCCAGGTCTGCCCGCGCTGCGGCACCGACCTCTACCTGCCGGACCCCGCCGCCGTGCGGCACCCCGGCGTGCGCTAGGCGGGCTCGACGAACCGCTTGACGAAGGCGATGGCCCGGTCGCAGACCTCGCGCCAGCCGCTGTCGATCGTCAGCGAGTGGCCGCGGTTGGGGACTTTCTCGATCTCGGTCACGGCCTGGTTGCGGCTCTGGCGCTTGTAGGAGGCGTTGGCGATCGCCCAGGGGACGGTGTGGTCCTTCTCGCCGTCGATGATCAGCAGCGGCCCGCGCTCGGGGTCCTTCGGGTCGAGCTTGGCCTCGGTGAACGGGTTCAGGTTCGCGTTCGCCATCTGCATCAGCGCCACTCCGGGGGCGGCGACGTGGAAGGTCTCATAGAGCTCCTTCGCCTCCTCGTCGCTGAGCGCGTTCGCCCAGCCGAACTTGAACTGGTCGAGGGTGAGGGTGACCGCCCGGCCGCGGTTGAGCGGGTTCTGCAGCACCGGTTTCGCCGATTTCAAGGCCGAGAGCGGCAGCGGCAGGACGCCGCGGAAGGGCCCGGGGTCGATCGCGACGGTCGCGGCGGAGAGGCCGCGGTCGGCGATCAGCTGGCTGAGCAGGCCGCCGGTCGAGTGGCCGAGCACCGCAGGCTTGCGGTCGAGCGCCTCGATCACCTCCTGCGTGTGGTCGGCGATCATCCCCAGCGTCTTGCCGGCGAAGACGTCGGGGTTCGCCCGCGCCTCCGCGATCGTCGCCGGGTCGTCGGGCCAGTCGGGTTTGACCGCCGCGTAGCCGGCCGCTTCGAATGCCTCGCCCCAACGGTCCCAGCTGCTGGGCAGAAGCCAGAGCCCGTGGATGAAGACGGCTG
>Ga0164302_10000495_pt1 | contig 11054 bp, 8 predicted proteins | sample Whisoiple_202_MG_FD_109714 | JGI IMG/M metagenome (GOLD analysis project Ga0164302, IMG submission 109714) | Soil microbial communities amended with pyrogenic organic matter from upstate New York, USA - Whitman soil sample_202_MG | ecosystem: Environmental > Terrestrial > Soil > Agricultural... | reverse complement strand
CGATGACCATGCGCGCCATGGCACCATCCTCGACAACGCCCGCGAGCTTGAGGAGCTGGCCGAGCCGGATCGACTCGTCGCGGATCGGGATCTCGATGGGGGTGCTGCTCACACCCGAAGTCTAGGCTCAGCTCGCCGCGGGCACGGTGCTGCGGCCGCTGTAGTGGGCCTCGCGTTCGTCCTCGGTCATCGCGCCCCACACCCCGTAGGGCTCGCGCACCCGCAGGGCGTGCTCGCGGCACTGCGCCAGCACCGGGCAGCCGAGGCAGACCTCCTTGGCTGCGGAGTCCCGGCTGCGGCGGGCAGAGCCCCGCTCGCCCTCGGGGTGGAAGAACACCTCTGGGTTGACCTGGCGACAGGACCCCTCCAGTTGCCAGTCCCAGAGGTCGGCCACTGGCCCCGGCAGTCTCGACAGCTCAGCCACGGTTACCCCGCCTCTCTGCGGCACGGTGCCGCATGGTTGGGACGGTACCTGCCTCTGACCTGCGCAAACAGGTCTGCGAAGGTCAAAACTTGTTCAAGACTGAACACTTTTGCCTCGCGTCTCACGCAGGTGCGGCCTGGCCCCTCGAGTCGCTGTGGTCTCGGGCCGCGAGGCGGCGGCAGGGGCCCTCCGGGCCTGCTCTACCATTGGTCAATGAGCAACGGATCGTCCTCTGTCCCAGCGCCTTTTGCCGAGATCGGCCTGACCTACGACGACGTCCTGCTGCTCCCCGGCCTGAGCGACGTGATCCCCAGCGAGGTCGACACCACCTCCCGGCTGACGCGCTCGATCAGCCTGCGCATCCCCCTGGTCTCCGCCGCCATGGACACCGTCACCGAGGCCCGGATGGCCATCGCGATGGCCCGCGAGGGTGGCCTGGGCGTGCTGCACCGCAACCTCTCGATCGAGGACCAGGCCTACCAGGTGGACCTGGTCAAGCGGACGCAGACCGGGCGGATCACGAACCCGGTCACCATCGGCCCGGACGCCACGCTGGAGCAGCTCGACCAGGTGTGCGGCCAGTACCGCGTCTCGGGCCTGCCGGTGGTCGACACCGACCAGACCCTGCTCGGCATCATCACCAACCGCGACCTGCGCTTCATGCCCGTCTCGGAGTGGGCGGTCACCCGGGTGCGCGACGTCATGACCCCCGTGCCCCTGATCACCGGCCGCGCGGACATCGACCGCGAGACGGCCACCGCCCTGCTGCGTCAGCACAAGCTCGAGCGCCTCCCGCTGGTGGACGAGGAGGGCCGGCTCGCCGGGCTGATCACGGTCAAGGACTTCGTGCGCTCCGAGCAGTACCCCAACGCCAGCAAGGACGACCAGGGCCGCCTGCTGGTCGGTGCCGCGGTGGGCTACTTCGGTGACGCCTGGAAGCGAGCGACGACCCTGATCGAGGCGGGCGTCGACGTCCTGGTGGTCGACACCGCGCACGGCCACGCCAACCTGCTTCTCGAGATGGTCCGGCGGCTCAAGGCCGACAGCGCGACCTCGCACGTCCAGGTCGTCGGTGGCAACGTCGCCACCCGAGCCGGGGCCCAGGCGCTGGTCGACGCCGGTGTCGACGCGGTGAAGGTCGGCGTCGGCCCGGGCTCGATCTGCACCACCCGCGTCGTCGCGGGGGTGGGCGTGCCACAGGTGACCGCCATCTACGAGGCCGCCCAGGCCTGCCGCCCCGCGGGCGTGCCCGTGATCGGCGATGGCGGCCTGCAGTACTCCGGTGACATCGCCAAGGCGCTGGTGGCCGGCGCCGACACCGTCATGATCGGCTCGCTGCTCGCCGGGTGCGAGGAGAGCCCCGGCGACCTCGTCCTCGTCAACGGCAAGCAGTACAAGTCCTACCGGGGGATGGGCTCGCTCGGCGCCATGTCCTCCCGCGGCAAGACCTCCTACTCCAAGGACCGCTACTTCCAGGCCGACGTGACCAGTGACGACCAGCTCGTCCCCGAGGGCATCGAGGGCCGCGTCGCCTACAAGGGCCAGGTCTCCGCCGTCGCCCGCCAGCTGATCGGCGGCCTGCACCAGTCGATGTTCTACGTCGGGGCGCCGACGATTCCGCAGCTGCAGGAGAAGGGCCGCTTCGTGCGGATCACGTCAGCGGGCCTGAAGGAGAGCCACCCTCACGACATCCAGATGATCGTCGAGGCCCCGAACTACTCCGGGCGCTGATCGGCGCGCTGACGCGCGGTGGCCCGCGCCTGCGCGCATTGGACGGTCCCCGGTTACGCCTTCTGCTCGATGGAGCGGACGCGGAGCTGGCCTACCGTGGGCACAAGCCCTTCGGGGCTGCCAGTCGGGAGGACGCTCGCGGAGGACTTCGCCGCAGCGGGCAGCTGACCGCCCGGCGAACCGCTGACGTCCCGCCGCTGGCCGCCCCCTCACCCGGCGGCGGGACGCCAGCCCTTCCCGCCGCGGGGCGACCGATACGATCGGGCGGTGACTGAGATCGAAATCGGCCGTGGCAAGCGGGGCCGTCGGGCCTTCTCCTTTGACGACATCGCCGTGGTGCCCTCGCGCCGCACGCGCGACCCCGAGGAGGTCTCGGTCTCCTGGCAGATCGACGCGTACCACTTCGACATCCCGGTCATCGCAGCCCCCATGGACTCGGTGATGTCTCCGGACACCGCCATCGCTCTCGGGAAGCTCGGCGGCCTGCCCGTCCTCGACCTCGAGGGCCTGTGGACCCGCTACGAGGACCCCACCGACCTGCTCGCCGAGATCGCGGGCCTCGACCCGGCGCGGGCCACCTCGCGGATGCAGGAGATCTACGAGGTCGAGATCCAGCCGGAGCTGGTCGCGGAGCGGCTGCGCCAGGTGCGTGACGCCGGGGTCACCGTCGCCGGCGCCCTGACCCCGCAGCGCACCCAGCAGCTGTGGAAGACGGTCGTCGACGCCGGGGTCGACCTGTTCGTCATCCGCGGCACGACGGTCTCCGCCGAGCACGTCTCCGGGCGGGCCGAGCCGCTGAACCTCAAGCGCTTCATCTACGAGCTGGACGTACCGGTCATCGTCGGCGGGGCCGCGTCCTACACGGCCGCCCTGCACCTCATGCGCACCGGTGCCGCCGGCGTGCTCGTCGGGTTCGGCGGTGGCGCCGCCAACACGACCCGGCGCACCCTCGGGATCCACGCGCCGATGGCCTCGGCCATCGCCGACGTGGCCGCCGCCCGCCGCGACTACCTCGACGAGTCCGGTGGCCGCTACGTGCACGTGATCGCCGACGGCGGCGTCGGCAGCAGCGGCGACATCGTCAAGGCGGTGGCGTGCGGGGCCGATGCGGTGATGCTCGGCGCCGCCCTCGCGCGCGCCACGGACGCCCCGGGCCGCGGCTTCCACTGGGGTCCTGAGGCCCACCACCCCCAGCTGCCCAGGGGCGAGCGCGTCGAGGTCGGGGCGGTGGCCCCCCTGGAGGAGATCCTCTTCGGCCCGGGCCGGCTCGCGGACGGCAGCACCAACATCGTGGGCGCCCTGCGGCGCGCGATGGCCACGACGGGCTACTCCGACCTCAAGGAGTTCCAGCGCGTCGAGGTCGTGGTCGCGCCCTACGAGCGCAGCTGAGGGCAGCGGGGGCGACATGGCAAGGCGGGGGCGGCTGAAGAAGGCGGTCTACGAGGCCGAGCTGTTCCGCCTGCAGGCCGAGCTGGTCAAGATGCAGGAGTGGGTCCGGCGCGAGGGCCAGCGGGTCGTCATCGTCTTCGAGGGCCGTGACGCCGCAGGCAAGGGCTCGACCGTCCAGCGCATCACCGAGTACCTCAACCCGCGGGTGGCGCGGATCGTCGCGCTGCCGGCGCCCACCGAGCGGCAGCGCACCCAGTGGTACTTCCAGCGCTACGTCGAGCACCTGCCGGCGGCCGGCGAGATCGTGCTGTTCGACCGCAGCTGGTACAACCGGGCCGGGGTCGAGAAGGTGATGGGCTACTGCACCCCCGAGGAGCACCAGAGGTTCCTGCGGCAGTGCCCGATCTTCGAGCGGATGCTCGTGGAGGACGGCATCCGGTTGTACAAGTACTGGTTCTCCGTCAGCGACACCGAGCAGCAGCGCCGCTTCGAGTCCCGGCTGACGGACCCGATGCGGCGGTGGAAGCTGTCCCCCATGGACCTCGAGTCGATCACGCGCTGGGAGGACTACTCCCGGGCCAAGGACGAGATGCTCGTGCACACCGACGTCAACGAGGCGCGCTGGAACATCGTCGAGAGCGACGACAAGCGGCGCTCGCGGATCAACATGATCGCCCACCTGCTCTCCCAGATCCCGTACGAAGAGGTCGAGCTCCCGCTGCTCACGCTCCCGGAGCGGCCGGCCTCCTCGGGCTATGTCCGGACCTCCCGCTCGCTGCAGCACGAGGTCCCCGACCACGCGGCCACCCTGGGGAACGGGCACGACCCGGAGGAGCCGTGACCACCCGGTGCCAGCTGGTGCCAGCCGGTTGCGACGGCCGCGTGTGGCGGGGGTCTCACCGCTAACTTACTGCTGGTAAATTAGCGTCCGCCGACCTAACCTCTGCCTATGGCCCCGGACATGCTTGCCGACCCGGAGACGGACCCCACCGCCACGTATGCCGTGGAGCCGGCGGTGGTGCGCAGGCTCACCGCCCGCGTGGTGTGCTCCCCACGCGCCGAGCACCGGCTGACGTACTCGCCGATGGGCGGGTCCCCCCTCGCCTCGCTGCCCCTGTCGACGCAGGAGGACGTCGCCTCCGCCGTGAGCGCGGCCCGCACCGCCCAGCGCGCGTGGGCCCGTACCCCCATGCAGCTGCGCGAGCGCGTCTTCCTGCGCTACCACGACCTCGTGCTCGACCGGCAGGTCCAGCTCCTCGACATCGTCCAGCTCGAGTCGGGCAAGACGAGGCGGCAGGCCTTCGAGGAGGTGGCCGACGTCGCCCTCGTGTCGCGCTACTACGCGCGCGCCGCCGCCGACCACCTCAGGCCGCGCCGCCGGGCCGGGATCTTCCCGGTGCTGACCCAGACCGTCGAGCACCACCACCCCAAGGGTGTGGTGGGCATCGTCGCGCCGTGGAACTACCCCCTCGCGCTGTCCGTCTCCGACGCCGTTCCGGCGCTGATGGCCGGCAACGCGGTGGTGCTCCGCCCGGACCTGCAGTCGTCCTTGACGGCCCTGCAGGCCGTCGCCCTGCTCACCGAGGCGGGCCTGCCCGAGTCGGTGCTCCAGGTCGTCCTCGGCGAGGGTCCCACCGTCGGGCAGGCCGTCGTCGACCAGAGCGACTACGTCTGCTTCACCGGGTCCACCCCGGTGGGACGGCACGTGGCGGCCGCTGCCGGGGCCCGGCTGGTCGGCGCGAGCCTGGAGCTCGGGGGGAAGAACAGCATGTACGTCGCAGCCGACGCCGACCTCAAGCGGGCCGTGTCCGGCGCGGTGCGCGGCAGCTTCTCGTCCGCGGGGCAGCTGTGCATCTCCAAGGAGCGGATCCTCGTCCACGAGTCGATCGCCGACGAGTTCACCGCACGGTTCGTCGCGGCCGTGAGGAGGATGCGGCTGGGGACCGAGCTGGCGTACGGCCCCGACATGGGCTCGCTCGTCTCCGCGGAGCAGCTGGCCAGGGTTGAGGCGCACGTCGAGGACGCCCGCGCCAAGGGGGCCCGGGTGCTGACCGGCGGCCACAGCCGCCCGGACGTCGGGCCCTACGTGTACGAGCCGACCGTCCTTGCCGGCGTCACCGCTGCCATGGACGTGCGCGACGAGGAGACCTTCGGGCCGGTCGTGACCATCTACCGCGTCGGGTCCGACGAGGAGGCCATCCAGCTGGCCAACGACACCGACTACGGGCTCAACGCCTCGGTGTTCACCCGGGACGTGCGCCGCGGGCGGCGGATCGCCGCAGCCATCCACGCCGGGACCGTCAACATCAACGAGGCCTACGGTGCGGCCTGGGGCAGCGTCGCGGCGCCCATGGGCGGCATGAAGGCCTCGGGCCTCTCGCGGCGGCACGGCGCCGAGGGGATCCTGAAGTACACCGAGTCCCAGACCGTCTCGGCCCAGCACGTGGTGCCGCTCGCCCCTTTCCTGGGGATGTCCGACGAGACGTGGGTGCGCGGCATGACTGCCGCCCTGCGGGCGCTCAAGGCAGGGGGGCGCCGGTGACCGACTACGACGTGGTCGTGGTCGGCTCGGGCTTCGGCGGCTCGGTCGCAGCCCTGCGCCTGGCGGAGAAGGGCTACCGCGTCCACGTCATCGAGTCCGGCCGCCGCTTCGCCGACCACGACTTCGCCAAGACCTCGTGGGACGTGCGGCGCTACCTGTGGGCGCCGCGGCTGAGGTGCTTCGGTGTCCAGCGGATCCACCGCCTGCCCGACGTCATGATCCTCGCGGGCGCCGGGGTGGGGGGCGGCTCGCTGAACTACGCGAACACGCTCTACGTGCCACCGACCCCGTTCTTCCAGGACCCCCAGTGGTGCGACATCACCGACTGGGAGTCGGAGCTGGCTGCGCACTACCGGGTCGCCGCGAGCATGCTCGGGGTGGTCACCAACCCCTGCGAGGGGCCGGTGGAGGAGGTGATGCGCCGAACGGCGCAGGACATCGGGGTCGGAGACACGTTCCGCAAGACGCCCGTCGGCGTCTTCTTCGGTATGCCGGGGGTGCGGGTTCCCGACCCCTACTTCGGCGGCGCCGGGCCGGCTCGTACCGGATGCACCGAGTGCGGCAACTGCATGGTCGGCTGCCGGGTCGGGGCGAAGAACACGCTGGTGAAGAACTACCTCGCCCTCGCCGAGCGCCTCGGCGCGACGATCGAGCCGCTGCGCACCGTCGTCGACGTGCGCCCGCTGCCCGGCAGCGCGGCATACCGGGTCTCCACCGAGGCCACCGGGGCGTGGCTGTGCAAGGACCGCCGTACGGTCACCGCCCAGCAGGTGGTCTTCGCGGCCGGGGCCTGGGGCACCCAGCGCCTGCTGCACACCCTGCGCGACAGCGGTGCCCTCCCGCGCCTGTCCGACCGGCTGGGGCACCTGACGCGCACCAACTCGGAGGCGCTCGGCGGCGCCACGCTCGAGCGCGTCCCCCCTGGGGTCGACCTCACGAGGGGCGTGGCCATCACCTCGTCGTTCCACCCCGATGACGACACCCATGTCGAGAACGTCCGTTTCGGCAAGGGCTCCAACGCCATGGGGGCCCTGGGCACGATCCTGGTCGACGGCGGCGGGCCGCTCCCGCGCCCCGTCCGGTTCCTCGTCGACGTGGCGCGCCACCCCGTCGTGTTCGTCCGCTCGCTCTCGCAGCACCGCTGGAGCGAGCGCACCGTCATCGGCCTGGTGATGCAGACCCGCGACAACTCGCTGACGGTCTCGAGCCGCCGCGGGCTCCTCGGCGGCCGGGTGCTCACCTCCCGGCAGGGTCACGGGGAGCCCAACCCCACCTGGATCCCGGCTGGTCACCGCGCGCTGGTCGCCCTCGCGGGGCGCCTCGCGCAGGCCACCGGGCTTCGTGCCTTCCCCGGCAGCTCGATCGGCGAGGTCGTCGACGTGCCGATGACGGCCCACTTCCTCGGCGGCGCGGTCATCGGGGCCGATCGGGCCAGCGGCGTCATCGACCCCTACCACCGGGTGTGGGGCTACCCCGGCCTGCACGTGGTCGACGGCTCGGCGGTCTCGGCCAACCTCGGGGTCAACCCCTCGCTGACGATCACCGCGCAGGCGGAGCGGGCGATGTCGCTGTGGCCGAACCGCCACGAGACCGACCTGCGGCCCGCCCAGGGGAAGGAGTACGTCACCCTGGCGCCGATCCCCGCGAAGAACCCGGCTGTCACCCGGTTCACGCACCCGAGCAGCCAGGTGGGGCAGCGCCGGGCATGACACCGGCGCCCGGCCCCGGGCGGGACGGACGCCGGTGCCTGCGGCTGGCTAGCTGCCGGTCGACTCGGAGACCTGTCCTTCGACGGTGGCGCCCTGGGCGCCCTCGCCCGTACCGATCTGCTGCTGGCCGCCGCGGCTCTGGACCTCGATCTTGCGTGGGCGGGCGCGCTCGCTGACGGGGATCGTCATCGAGAGCACGCCGTTCTCGTAGCTGGCGTGGATCGCCTCGAGGTCAAGCCCCTCGCCGAGGCTGAGCTGGCGCATGTAGCTGCCGCCCGGCCGCTCCTGGGCGATCCACTCGGCGTCTGCCTCGCCCTGAAGCGTCCGCTGCGCCCGGATCGTGAGGGTGTTTCCATCGACATCGACGTCGATCGAGCCGGGGTCCACGCCCGGGAGGTCGATGTTGACGACGTAGTGGTCGCCGGCGCGGTAGAGGTCCATGGGCATCCAGCGCGGCGCTCGAGGGGCGCCCTGGCCACCCATCAGCTGGCTCGCCAGCCGGTCCATCTCACGGAAGGGATCAAAGACAACTGCCAACTCAAGCACCTCCTGCGTCACTGCCGGCCCGCCCCCGCGGCGGACCGCGCGTTGTGGCAATGAGGCCAGGCCCTTGGCCCCGCCTTCCGACCAACGGTCGGTGTGCTTCCATTGTGCCCAGAACGGCGCAGGGTGTGAAGACTCACGGGTGTGAATACCGGCCCGAATCGACTGCCGCAGAGGGCAATTGGTGCGGCAGGGCTGGGCTGGCCAGGCTTGGACGCTGAACGGGGCACATCCCCGGCGCCCCCTGAGCGCCGGGGACTGCCGGCCGAGCCGGTGCGGCTGGAGATGAGCCGGGGGTGGTTTCTCCAGCCGCACCAACCAGACAACGACCGTGACGGCGTCCGGTTACGCCCTCGGCGCCGAGAACCTCTGCCGGACCAGCACCCGCTCCGACGGGCGCTCGTCACGCCATGAGCGCCACAACGCGGCATAGGGGCCGTCTGCGGCGATGAGCTCGTCGTGCGTGCCGATCTCGCTGACGAGGCCGTCCTCGACGACCGCCACCCGGTCGGCGTCGTGGGCCGTGTGCAGCCGGTGGGCGATCGCGACGACCGTGCGGCCCTGCACCACCGCGGCCAGCGACCGCTCCAGGTGTCTGGCCGCCCGAGGGTCCAGCAGCGAGGTCGCCTCGTCGAGCACCAGCGTGTGCGGGTCGGCCAGGACCAGCCGGGCCAGCGCCACCTGCTGGGCCTGCGCCTCTCCAAGGTGGTGGCCGCCGCTGCCCACGACGGTGTCGAGGCCGTCCGTGAGGGCCAACGCCCAGTCGAGGGCGTCGACGGCGGCCAGGGCCTCGAGCAGCCGCTCGCGACCGGCCCCCGGCCGCGCCAGGAGCAGGTTGTCGGCGAGGGTCCCCACGAAGATGTGGTGCTCCTGCGTGACCAGGGCCACCTCGCGCCGCAGGTCGTCCAGCTCGAGGTCGACGAGGGGCACGCCGCCGACGGTCACCGACCCGGCACGCGGCCCGTCGATCCCGGCCATCAGGCGGCCCAGGGTCGACTTGCCGGCGCCCGACGGCCCGACGATGGCCAGGCGCTCGCCGGGCACGAGGCCCAGGGAGACGCCCCGCAGCACGTCGTGGCCGCTGCGGTAGGCGTAGTGCACGTCGTCGACGTCCAGGTCGTTCCCGCGTGGGAGGGCACCGGTGGCCACCCGGTCCGCCGGCACCTCGCCGACGCCGATGATCCGCGCCAGCGAGGTGGCGCCGACCTGGATCTCGTCCAGCCACATCAGCACGTCGTCGAGCGGGCCGATCATCTGGTGGATGTAGAGCGTCACCGCGGTGGCCGCCCCGGCGCTGACATGGCCGTTCATGGCCAGCAGGCCGCCCCACAGCACAGCGCCGGCGACAGGCAGCCAGTAGCCGAACTCGACCGCCGGGAACCAGCGCAGCCGCAGACCGAGCGTGTAGCGCTCCGCGTCGTAGCAGTCGCGCAGCGCCTCGTTGAACCGGCGGTGCCGCGCCTGGCCCAGCGACAGGGCGTCGATGGTGCGGGCTCCGTCGACGGTCTCGGAGACGACGCCGTTGAGGCGGGCGTAGGTGGCCCGCTCGCACAGGTAACCCTTCCCGGCATACCGCAGGTAGCGGCGGGTGGAGAGCCAGTAGAGCGGCACACCGAGCAGCATCGGCAGCGCGGCCAGCGGCGCGGTGACAACGGCCGCGACCACCGTCATGACGACGGTCACCGAGGCGACGAAGATCGACGGGATGCCGAAGCGCACCACGTGGGAGAGCGCCTCCACGTCGTTGGTCGTGCGGGCGACGAGGTCACCGGTACCGGCGCGCTCCACCGTCGACAGGGGCAGGCTGACGGCGCGCCCCACGAACTGCTCCCGCAGCTGGGCGAAAACCGTCTCCCCGAGGACGAACGACGCCCTGCGGGCGGCCCAGGTCAGGCTGGTCTGGAGCAGCACCGCGGTGGCCAGCCCCAGCGCCAGCCGGTCCACGGCGGCGACCGTCCCGTGGCTGCTGACGGTGTCGACCATCCGCCCGACCAGCCAGGGGCCGGCGAGGGCGGCGAGCGCGGCCAGGGCGTGCAGCCCGAGCACGAGCGCGAGGTAGCGCCGGTGCTCACGGACCAGGGCCCGGGTGTGCCGCGCCACCGCGGGGGTGTCCGCGATGGGCAGAGTCCGGCGTGCGTGGTCGGTGATCATCCCCATGTCAGTCGCCCTCCCCTCGGATCACGACGTCCCGGTATGCCGGGTGGCTGGTGAGCAGGTCATGGTGGGCGCCGGTGGCGGCGACCCTCCCGTCCTGGAGGAAGACGACCTCGTCGGCCTCCCCGAGCAGGAGCGGGCTGGCGGTGGTGACGACGGTGGTCCGCCCGGCACGGGTCGCGGCCATCCGGGCAGCGATGCGCGCCTCGGTGTGCGCGTCGACGGCACTGGTGGGTTCGACCAGCACGAGGACCTCGGGCTCGGACAGCAGCGCCCTGGTCAGGGCCAGGCGCTGGCGCTGCCCGCCGGAGTAGGACCGGCCGCGCTCCTCGACGAGCCCGTCCAGCCCCTCCGGCAGCGCCTCGAGCACGTCGAGGGCGCTGGCCGCCTCGAGGGCCTCGAGGAGCGCGCCGTCGGAGTCGACGCTGCGACCGGCCAGGAGCTGCTCGCGCAGGACGCCGGTGAACAGGCGCGAGTCGGCCGCGCTGTCGACGATGCGCCCGCGGACCTCGCTCAGCGCGAGCTCGGCCAGCGGGAGGCCACCCCAGGTGACGTCGTGCGG
>Ga0164302_10000494_pt1 | contig 11055 bp, 6 predicted proteins | sample Whisoiple_202_MG_FD_109714 | JGI IMG/M metagenome (GOLD analysis project Ga0164302, IMG submission 109714) | Soil microbial communities amended with pyrogenic organic matter from upstate New York, USA - Whitman soil sample_202_MG | ecosystem: Environmental > Terrestrial > Soil > Agricultural... | reverse complement strand
CCGTATCGCCTGGACGATCGCTGCGATCTGTTTGGCATCTTTGCCTTCGCCCATGACCACTTCGGGGAAACCCTGACGCAGTGCTCGATGATGGTCGATTTTGGCGAAGCCGAGATCCTCGAAAGGCAAATGACGTAAACGGGCCATGGCCTCGGCGACGGTCACCTGGTTATCGCGTACGCGCTCCAACAAATCAGCTAACCGCTCGAAGTCCATGATCAAGTCTAATGAACCTCGCCCGTGACGCGACAAGTTTTAGTGCCCCGCAAGGTTTTGTTCGCGAAATGATCGTGACCCCGGATCCGAAATGGAATGGCGTGCCCTGATTTATCAATAACGGCGATTCCTGTAGATTTCTGTGCACAAACGCCAATGCGCGTAATTGCCACACCGGCCCGCTCAGAAAGTTTTTCAATACGCGTCCGATCTTGTGGCCGGCCGCAAAATAAAAGCTCGTAGTCTTCCCCGCCAGCTAATGCGGTGGCAGTTTTGCCGCGCTCGGCGATGGCTCGATACGCCGCCGAAAGCGGCAGTCGTTCCTCCGAAATCGTCGCGCCCACGGCGCTCGCTTTACAAACATGCCCCAGATCTTGCAATAGACCGTCGCTCACATCGATCATCGCGGTTGCGAGTCGGCTTCTTGCGAGGAGCAGACCAAGAGCAAGTCTTGGCTCGGGCCGATGATGGCGTGCGATAAGCTTCGCAATAGCGCGTTTTTTGGACCCGCTCCAGCCGCCTCGCAGAACCTCGAGCCCGAGAGCCGCGTCGCCGAGTGTGCCGCTGACATAAATATCGTCTCCCGCTCGGGCGCCGTTTCGACGTACGGGCGCATACGGTGCGTAACCGATCACGCAAACAGAAACAACAAGCGTGACCGCAGCATTGGTGTCGCCACCGACCAAAGCTACGCCCGTTCGGCGTGCAAGGGCTTGCAGGCCGCGGTAGAACGCGTCGATTTGTGCGCTATCCAAATCGGCCGGAAGCCCGAGGGACAAAATAACATAGCTCGGCACGCCGCCCATTGCGGCAATATCACTGAGATTGACAGCTAGAGCTTTGTGACCAAGATCGAACAGAGAAGTCCAACGCAAGTCGAAGTGAATGCCCTCGATCAAAAGATCCGCGGTTACCAGGGAGGAGTCTTTTTGGTTTATGATCCATGCGGCATCATCGCCGATGCCGATCCGGACGCCGCGCCCGGCAGGGGTCTTCTGACGAATTCTCTCGATGAGGCCGAATTCTCCGAGGCGGCTGAGTTTCATCGCGCGATGCGCTGAATTTCTGCGGGCAATGATCGCAGAAGGAACAGAGGTAAAGTCGAAATCTCAGCTAGGGTCGAATCGGAAGAGATCTTTCCCGCTGGCTTTTTCGCAGCGGTTTTGCCACTAGCTCCTGTCTGGGCAGAATTCCCTTGCCACGTTCCGTAGCGTTCGATTTGGTGCTGCCTTTACGCCGCTCCATCAAAGCGACGGATAAAACGTCGGACATGTTCTTGGCCAAGATCCAATTGAGCTTGCGTCGTAAGACTTTGGGAATTTCGTCAAGGTCTTTTTGATTCCGTTCGGGAACTACCAGCGTTTTGATCCCCGCCCGGAAGGCGGCCAAAGATTTTTCTTTAAGTCCACCGATCGGCAGGACTCTCCCGCGCAGGGTAATTTCGCCGGTCATCGCCACATCCCGGCTGACCGCACGTCTGGTCAGAGCTGAAATCAACGCGGTAGCCATGGTAATCCCGGCCGAAGGGCCATCCTTTGGAATCGCTCCCGCTGGGACATGAATATGAATATCTAGTTTCTGATAGAAGTCCGCTTCGATCCCCAACTCTTTGGCATGTGCGCGAGCATAGCTTACCGCGGCTTGAGCGGATTCCTTCATGACATCGCCTAGTTGTCCTGTTAGAGTCAAATTACCCCGACCGCGCGACAGCGAAGCTTCGACGTACAGTATCTCTCCACCGGTACTGGTCCATGCCAATCCCGTAGCTACGCCGATTTCGTGGTGCTCTTGCTCAGCTTCGGGCAAGAACTTCGGCGCACCCAGAAAACCATGAATATTGGCGCGGTTCACTCGAGTCAGTTCAGTTTTGCCCTCGGCGACTTTGCGGGCCACCTTGCGGCAGATCGAAGCAATTTCGCGTTCCAAGTTTCTCAGCCCGGCTTCTTTGGTGTATTCCGCAATCACCCGCAGCACTGCATCGTCCGAGATCTCTAGGTGGCTCGAAGAAATGCCGTTATCAGTGAACTGGCGAGGAATGAGGTACTTGCGCGCAATTGCCAATTTTTCTTCGTTCGTATAGCCGGACAGTTGTATGACTTCCATGCGATCCGCTAGTGCTGCCGGGATCGGATCGAGCAAGTTGGCCGTGCAGATAAACAGCACATTGGAGAGATCGAACGGAACGTTCAAATAGTGATCACTGAAGGCGTGATTCTGTTCGGGATCGAGTACTTCGAGCAGAGCCGCGGAGGGATCGCCGCGAAAATCAGCTCCTACTTTATCTATTTCATCAAGCATGAAAACCGGGTTGTTTGAACCCGCTTGTTTGATTCCCTGAATAACGCGTCCCGGCAGCGCGCCAACATAAGTGCGACGATGGCCGCGAATCTCCGCTTCATCACGGACGCCGCCAAGTGAAACGCGCACAAAGTTTCTCCCCAGCGAACGCGCGATGGATCGCCCTAGAGAAGTTTTACCAACCCCTGGAGGACCGACGAAACAGAGAATCGGGCCTTTAATTTTGCGCCGAAGCTTGTTCACCGCAAGGTATTCCAAAATACGCTCTTTTATTTTTTCAAGATCGTAATGATCCTCGTCGAGGACCTGTTTGGCCTTTTTGATATTCAGGTTGTCCTTGGTCCTCTTGCTCCATGGCAAATCCACGAGCCAGTCCAGGTAGGTTCGCACTAAGGATGCCTCCGAAGACTCCGGGTGCATCTGTTCGAGCCGGCGGAGTTGCTTATCGGCCTCGCGTTTGACCTCGAGTGGCATCTTGGCTTTTTCGATCTGTTTTTTTAATTCGTTGAGCTCTTCAGCGCGTTCGTCGCCTTCGCCCAGTTCCTGTTGAATTTGCTTGAGCTGCTCCCTCAGGTAATAATCCCGCTGGGTCTTGCTCATTTCTTCCTTGGCTTGATTCTGGATGCGCGCCTGCATCGTTGAGAGCTCTAACTCCCGCGCAAGCAGCTCGTTGACCTTCTTCAACCTCTCGATAGGATCAAAAATTTCGAGAATCGCCTGGCTTTCTTCAATTTTGAGGCGCAAGTTTGACGCCACGAGATCGGCCAGTACGCCGGGATCACTGATGTTGTCCGTGACCATGACGATTTCGGGCGGCAGATTCTTAAGATTTAAAATCTGCTCGATTTTTTCTTTTGCGGTGCGCATCAAGGCTTCAACTTCGATGGGCACCTCGGCCAAAGTCGGCTCTATGACTTTTTTGATCTTTACTTCAAAGAACGGCCGCTCGCGCAAATAAGTGTCAACTTCGCCTTTCGACAATCCCTGGACCAGAATTTTCACGCGGCCGTCCGCGAGCTTCAGCATGCGCATGATCGACGCAATTGTGCCGACGCGGTGAATATCGGCCGGAGCCGGATTCTCCTCGGAAGAATTCATCTGTGAAACCAAGAAAATCAGCCGATCGCGACTTAACGCTTCTTCGACGGCACGAATCGAAACATCCCGACCGACGAAGAGCGGCAACATCATGTAAGGATAAATAACAATGTCGCGGATAGGCAGGAGCGGTAAAATCTCCGGAATTTCAACTTGGGAGGTTTTGTTCTCCGCGTTTTCAGATTTCCATTCAGCTTCGCTCATGATGGCTCCAATTCTCAGAGCACCTTAATCGTACTGACGCGATGAGGTCAACACAAATCCGTCTGCGCGCGACAAAGATCCGCGATGCCGGGAATAGGTTCGAGCGCCGCCGGAGATCTCGACGGGCTCAGCCAAATAGTTCCTTCATCTTATCGAAGAAGCCCTTGGCCAGAGGATTGAGTTCTTCGCCGCCGAGCGCGGCAAATTCCTTTAACAACTCTTTTTGCTTGGCCGTCAGACGAGTTGGTATTTCGACGGTAACGCGAACATGTTGGTCACCCTGCTGAAAACCCTGAACGTCTTTTATCCCTTTGCTCTTCATGCGAAAAACTCTGCCGGACTGCGTGCCGGGGGGAATTTTCATTTTAACTTTGCCTTCGAGCGTAGGCACATCGATCTCAGCGCCCAAGACCGCCTGGACGAAGCTGATGGGCACGTCACAGATAATGTCGAGATTGTCCCGCACGAAAATCGGATGTGGTTCCACATGGATCACGACGTAGAGATCACCGGGGACGCCGCCAGCAGGACCGGCTTCGCCTTCGGCACGTAGCTTTAACCGTGATCCAGTGTCGACTCCCGCGGGAATCCTTACGCTCAGCGTGTGCATATTCCGTATACGTCCCGCCCCCCCGCACGTTGTGCAGGGCTCCTTGATGACGGTCCCCTGACCGTGACATTGGCCACAGGTCCGGGAAACACTAAAAAATCCCTGTTGAAAACTCACCTGGCCGCGGCCCCGGCATGTGGGGCACGTTTGAGGTGCTGTCCCGGCTTTCGCGCCGGTGCCGCGGCAGCTGTCGCATACCCCATGGCGCGGAATTTTAATCTTTTTCTCGGTCCCTGAAACGGCTTCTTCGAACTTAAGCGTCAGATTGTAACGTAAATCCTCGCCCCGTGCGCGACCGCGTCGGCGTCCTCCGCCCCCGAAGAACTCGCCGAAGATATCGCCGAAAATGTCTTCGAAACCACCGGAGAAGTCGAAGCCCGGTCCGCCCTCACCAAAAGCTGCATGGCCGAACTGATCGTACTGCGCACGCTTATGCGGATCGGAAAGCACCGAATACGCTTCGGATACTTCCTTGAATTTTTCCTCTGCCTGCTTGTCGCCTGGGTTGCGGTCGGGGTGATGTTGCAGCGCGAGTTTGCGGTAAGCCTTCTTAATTTCTTCTTCCCCGGCATTACGGTTAATACCGAGCAACTCGTAATAGTCCTTCTTGCCGTTCAAGATCGACGATCCTTTGGGTTCCAAATATTTTTATGTATAAGCAAGAAAGCCCCTCTCCCGAGAAGCGGGAGGAGGGGCTTTAGGGCCGGAAAAAGCGGTGTTCTTTCGCCGACTATTCTTTAACCTCAGTGAAGTCGGCGTCAACCACGTCATCTTTCTTTTTGCCGCCATCACCGCCGCTGCCGTCGGTTGCAGAGTTGTTTGTCGCCTGTTCCTGTGCAGACTGTTGTTGCGAAGAAGCCTTCGCATACATTGCTTCCGCTAATTTATGGGAGGCCTGACTGAGCTGTTCCGCGGCTTTGCGCATCGCTTCCGCGTCCTGCCCGTCTAGCACCTCTTTGGCTCGTTTGAGCTCCGCTTCAATATTTTCTTTGACGTTAGCGTCGAGATCGCTGCCGTGTTCCTTTAATGACTTTTCCGTGGAATAAACCAGAGTGTCGAGATGATTACGGGCTTCCACCGTCTCTTTGCGCTTCTTATCGTCAGCGGCGTGAGCCTCAGCGTCGTGGACCATTTTCTTGATTTCCTCTTCGCTCAGCCCGCTCGACGCAGTGATCTTTATCGACTGTTCCTTTCCGGTGCCAAGATCCTTCGCCGCCACATGAACAATTCCATTGGCATCGATATCTAACGTGACTTCGATCTGCGGGACGCCGCGTGGCGCCATAGGAATTCCGACGAGATCAAACTGGCCGAGCAGTTTGTTGTCCGCCGCCATTTCCCGCTCTCCTTGGAAGACTCGGATTGAAACGGCAGATTGATTATCCTGCGCCGTGGAAAAAACCTGGCTTTTCTTCGTCGGAATCGTCGTATTGCGCTCAATCAGCTTCGTGAAGACGCCGCCAAGAGTTTCTATGCCGAGAGACAACGGCGTGACGTCCAGAAGCAATACGTCTTTGACTTCTCCTTTTAACACCGCGCCTTGGATCGCCGCACCAACCGCCACAACTTCGTCCGGATTGACCCCTTTGTGAGGCTCCTTGCCGAAAATTTTGCGGACCCGCTCTTGAACGGCCGGCATACGAGTCATGCCGCCGACCAAAATGACTTCATGAATGTCACCCGCGGCAAGCCCGGCATCTTTTAAAGCTTGCCGGCATGGTCCTTCCATTCGATCGATCAAATCGGCGCAAAGCGCTTCGAGTTTCGATCGCGTCAGTTTCATATTTAAGTGCTTCGGCCCCTGTTGGTCGGCAGTAATAAAGGGCAGGTTGATGTCGGTCTCCATTGATGACGACAACTCGCACTTCGCCTTTTCCGCGGCCTCTTTCAGTCGCTGGAGCGCCATGCGATCTTTTCGCAAATCGATACCCTGGTCTTTTTTGAACTCGTCCGCGAGGTAATCAATAACCCGCTGGTCGAAATCTTCACCACCAAGGAAGGTATCACCATTGGTGGCTTTTACCTCAAAGACACCGTCGCCGAGCTCTAAAATAGAGATATCGAACGTACCGCCGCCAAGATCAAAGACGGCTATCTTTTCGTCCTTCTTTTTGTCTAACCCATATGCAAGCGATGCCGCCGTAGGCTCGTTAATGATGCGCAATACATTCAGGCCTGCTATGCGGCCGGCGTCTTTGGTCGCCTGACGTTGGCTATCATTAAAGTAAGCGGGGACTGTAATGACCGCTTCAGTGACTTTTTCGCCGAGATAATCTTCGGCCGTTTGTTTCATTTTTTGCAAAATAAATGCAGAGATCTCCGCCGGACTGTAGCGCTTGCCGCGGATTTCCACCCAAGCGTCGCCATTCTCATTGCGAACAATCTTGTAAGGTAGAAGACTGGACGCTTTCTGCACCATTGGGTCGTCGCTGCGTCTGCCAATCAGCCGTTTAACTGCGAAGATTGTATTTTCCGGATTTGTAATTGCCTGCCTGCGGGCGATCTGTCCGACAAGCCGCTCCCCACTGTCAGTAAAGGCCACAACGGATGGCGTTGTACGGCTGCCCTCCGCGTTAGCCAGGACATTGGGATCGCCGCCTTCCATTATCGCCACGCACGAGTTCGTTGTTCCTAGATCGATCCCGATTACTTTTGCCATTTTCAATAACTCCTCGAAACTTTTGTCCAAAACATGAGAACGAAGGTTATTTAATCATCGCTCGACCCGTTTTCAACCTGAGTTTCCGGCTTTTTTTTATCCTGTATTTTGGCTGGCTTAGCGACAGTTACCAGCGCTGGGCGAAGCAGTCGTTCATGTAGCATGTAGCCTTTGTGCAGTTCTTCAACAACCGAGTTGGGGTCGTGTGTGTCAGTTTCCACCTGCGCCATTGCTTCGTGCTTCGCGGGGTCAAAAGGTTGTCCCGCCGCAGATATCTGGGTAACGCCGTGCTTTGCTAGTATGTCAACAAGGGATCGAAGGACCATTTCCACGCCCTCCACGAGTGGTTTGCCGTTACCACCACCCGATGCGTGCGCAACGGCGCGTTCGAGATTGTCGAGAATCGGCAGCAGGTCCCTGATCACGCTCTCTTTGGCAAAACGAACGGCGTCATCACGATCGCGGGACGTGCGTTTCTTGTAATTTTCGAATTCAGCCGCTTGGCGGAGGAATCGATCGTAGTTGGTTTTAGCTTCGATTTCCTTGCTTTCGAGCTGCTCTCGGAGGGCCGTAATTTCGGATTCCGAGCCTGGCTGTGCCGGCTGCGCGGAAGCAGTTTCCCCGTCCAAATCCTTCTTTGTTTCGACGCTCATAGCTATAGATCTCCTCATCACAACAGTTTGGGAAACGTAATCACGATCGTCGCCGGTGTCAAGCTGGGGTACATCATTTTCTCTTGATTTTCTAAATAGTTGTCTCGGTGTTAAGTTAATGATATGGTAGCTGTCCGGTGCAATGCAGCACTAGCCAGAATGCGAGTCAATCACATCACGGCGGCGATCGTGCTGCGGAATCGTCCTTACGGCGAGTCTGACAAGATAGTCTCCTTTTTTACTGACAAGTTCGGAAAGCTTACCGGTATCGCAAAGGGCGCGCTACGGTCGCGCAGGCGGTTTGTAAATTCACTGGAGCCGTTTTCTCTGATCAATTTAAAGTTTCAAGATCCCCCGCACAGCAATCTGGCCTTTATTATAGCAGCGGATCTCGTCAACAGTTATCGACATTTGCAAACTAGTCTCGAGCGCATCGCCTATGCTTCTTACGTGATCGAAATCAGTGATGGGTTGCTCGCCGAACGAGAAGAAAACCAGCAGGTTTTTGATCACTTGAAAGCTGGCCTCATGCATCTCGAGGATTGGCAGCCATCGCTCCGATTTCTCACTTCATTCGAATTGAAGCTTCTGCGTTTGGTCGGCTATCAACCGGTTTTGGAGGCTTGCAAAAAATGCCGCCTGGACTACCTCGGCAGTAGCGGGATCCAATGGCGGTTCAGCCCCATGAATGGTGGGTTGCTATGCGAAAACTGTGCGCGCATGCACAAGGAAGCCATGCCGCTAAGCACAGCTGCCATAGAAGTCATGCTTGCGCTCCAGGCCGAAAATACTCTTCCAACTCAGTTTTCTCTGCCCGTATCCGTCGTTGGCGAAATTCGCGGGGCAATACTGGGTTTCATTCAGTATCACGTCGATCGGGAAATCAAGTCAGCGTCATTTCTCTCGACCTTTTCTTCTGGTTGATGAATTCTATTAGAGCCGAGACCGAGAGTAACAACAGCGAGGAATAAACCATGCGCAAGAACAAAAAATACATTTTCTGCTTCAGCAACGGCAAAGCGGAAGGTGGCGCTAAAATGCGCAACTCACTCGGCGGCAAGGGCGCAGGGCTTCATGAGATGACGCGCATAGGAATCCCCGTTCCTCCGGGGTTCACTATCAGTACAGAAGTATGCACCTACTATTATTCGCATGACCGGCACTATCCCAAAGAACTGAAGGAGCAAGTCACGGCCGGTCTAAAGGTCCTGGAAAAGATTCTTAAGCGTCAGTTTGGCGATTCGGAAAATCCTTTGCTCGTCTCTGTTCGTTCTGGCGCACGCGAATCGATGCCGGGGATGATGGACACGGTGTTGAACCTGGGGCTCAACGACCGGACCGTTCAGGGTCTGATTCATCGGAGCAACAATCCGCGATTCGCGTTCGATTCGTATAGGCGCTTCATTCAGATGTATGCGGACGTGGTGTTAGGGATAAAAGCGAAGAAACACGGCGAGGATCCGCTGGAAGCTATCCTCGAAGAAAAAAAACGGCTCCGGGGAGCGCGCTGTGATACAGATCTTAGCGCGAGTGATTTAGAGGAGCTGGTCGCGGAGTACAAAGATGAAATCCGAAATCACGGTAAGGTTTTTCCGGAGGATTCGATCGAGCAACTCTGGGGCGCCATCGGTGCCGTTTTCGGCTCGTGGAACAACGATCGCGCGATTGCGTATCGCGAGCTGTATCAAATTCCCCACGAGTGGGGGACGGCGGTTAATGTACAGGCTATGGTCTTTGGAAATCTCGGCGAGGACTGCGCCACCGGCGTCGCATTTACGCGGGATCCGGGAACAGGGGACAGAAGCTTTTATGGTGAGTTTCTAATGAATGCGCAGGGCGAAGATGTAGTGGCCGGCATCCGTACGCCGCGTCCGATCGCGGAATTGCAGCAAGTCATGCCGAGTGCCGCGAAAGAGTTGCGCCGGGGTTGCGCCTTGATCGAGAAACATTATCGGGAGATGCAGGATATCGAATTCACGATCGAGGGCGGCAAACTTTGGATGCTTCAGACGCGCGCCGGAAAACGCACGGGCTTCGCTGCAGTACGAATCGCTGTCGATATGGTCGAAGAGCGGATTATCAGCAAAAAAGAGGCATTGCTACGAATTGAACCCGATCAACTGAACCAACTTCTACGGCCAGTGTTCGATCGCGGAGAAAAAGAAAGCGCCGAAAGAGAAGGGCGGCTCCTTGGTAGAGGTCTAGCTGCCGGACCTGGCGCAGCTAGCGGACGCGTGGTGTTCAACGCGGAAGATGCGGTGGAATGGAAAAATCGCGGCGAGCGCGTCGTGCTCTGCCGAATTGAGACGAGTCCCGACGACATTCGCGGCATGGACGCAGCCCAAGGAATTTTAACGGCTCGCGGCGGCATGACCTCCCATGCAGCTCTCGTAGCGCGGCAGATGGGGAAAGTCTGCGTTGCGGGATGCGAGGTTTTGCACGTTGATTATAACGGGCGGGCGTTGCGGGTCGGCGACACCGAGCTCAAGGAAGGTGACTGGATCTCGATCGACGGTAGTACGGGTGAAGTATTCCGAGGCGAAATACAGACTTTGCCGTCCGAAGTATTGCAGGTGCTTCTGACGCATACTCTGGATGCCAAAAGCTCGCGGGTCTATCAGCAATTCGCAAAACTTATGAAGTGGGCTGACGACGTGCGTACGTTGGGAGTGCGTACCAATGCCGACCAACCCGATCAGGCAGCTATCGCGAAGGCGTTTGGGAGCGAAGGAATCGGTCTTTGCCGTACTGAACACATGTTTTTTCACGGGGAGCGCATTCAGGCAGTGCGCGAGATGATTCTTGCGGAGGAGGAAGCTGGCAGGCGGCGAGCGTTAGCTAAACTATTGCCTATGCAAAAGGAGGATTTTAAAGCCATTCTCGATATCATGGGAGATTTGCCTGTAACGATCCGCACGCTCGATCCACCATTGCACGAGTTCTTGCCCAAGACGGATGAAGCGATCAGCGAGCTTGCTCACATTATGGATGTGCCGGTGGAGGTGCTCCGCGACAAGGTGAATGTGCTGCAGGAATTCAATCCGATGTTGGGACACCGTGGCTGCAGGCTCGGAATTTCATTTCCAGAAATCACTGAAATGCAAGCACAGGCGATTTTCGAAGCGGCTTGCGAGCTACGACGCGAGGGCAAAAATCCGTTCCCTGAGGTCATGATCCCGCTGGTTGGCTCGCGCCGTGAACTCCACGAACAAAAGCAGATCGTCGAGCGAGTTGCGCTTGCGACTCAGAAGGCCTACGGAGTCAAAGTGCGATATCTTATCGGTACCATGATCGAGCTCCCGCGGGCATGCATGGTT
>Ga0164302_10000493_pt1 | contig 11060 bp, 7 predicted proteins | sample Whisoiple_202_MG_FD_109714 | JGI IMG/M metagenome (GOLD analysis project Ga0164302, IMG submission 109714) | Soil microbial communities amended with pyrogenic organic matter from upstate New York, USA - Whitman soil sample_202_MG | ecosystem: Environmental > Terrestrial > Soil > Agricultural... | reverse complement strand
ACGTCGACCATCCGGACATCGAGCACTTCATCTGGTGCAAGGCCGACGAGGAGAAGAAGGCCGAGGCGCTGCGCGACGCCGGCTTCGACATGTCGATCGACGGCGAGGGCTTCACCTCGATCCAGTACCAGAACGCCAACAACTCGGTCCGGGTCACCGACGAGTTCATGGAGGCGGTCGAGGCCGGCGAGGACTGGCACCTGACCGCCCGGACCACCGGCGAGCCGGTGAAAACGCTGGACGCCCGCGAGCTGATGAACCAGATCGCCGACGCCGCCTGGCGCTGCGCCGACCCGGGCGTCCAGTACGACACGATCATCAACCGCTGGCACACCTGCCCAGAGTCGGGCCGGATCAACGCCTCCAACCCGTGCAGCGAGTACATGCACGTCGACGACTCGGCCTGCAACCTCGCCTCGCTCAACCTGATGAAGTTCCGCCGCGAGGACGGCAGCTTCGACACGGCTGAATTCGAGCACGCGGTCGACATCGTCTTCCTCGCCCAGGAGATCGTCGTCGGCTTCTCCAGCTACCCGACCGAGGAGATCACGGAGAACGCCAACCGCTTCCGCCAGCTCGGCCTCGGCTACGCCAACCTCGGGGCGCTGCTGATGAGCGACGGCCTCCCCTACGACTCCGACGCGGGCCGCAACGTCGCCGCCGCGATCACGGCGCTGATGACCGGCCGCGCCTACCGCCAGTCGGCGCTGATCGCCGCCGGGGCGACCGGGCCCTACGAGGAGTACGAGCGCAACCGCGAGCCGCACAACGGCGTCATGCGGATGCACCGCGACGCCTCCTACGACGTCGACGGAACCGGGATCAAGGGCGACCTGCTCGAGGCCGCGCAGCGGGCCTGGGACGAAGCGGTCGAGCTCGGCGAGGAGCACGGCTACCGCAACGCGCAGGCGACGGTGCTGGCCCCGACCGGGACGATCAGCTTCCTGATGGACTGCGACACGACCGGGATCGAGCCCGACTTCTCGCTGGTCAAGTTCAAGGAGCTGGTCGGCGGGGGCTCGATGACGATTCCGAACCGCTCGGTGCCGCTGGCGCTGGAGACCCTCGGCTACGCCGAGGCGGAGATCGACCAGATCAATGCCTACATCGCCGAGAACAACACGATCGTCGGGGCGCCCGGCCTCAAGGACGAGCACCTGCCGGTCTTCGACGTCGCGGTCGGCGAGCGGGCGATCTCCCACACCGGCCACATCGACATGATGGCCGCGACCCAGCCGTTCATCTCCGGGGCGATCTCGAAGACGGTCAACCTGCCGCAAACGGCCACGGTCGAGGACATCGCCGACGCCTACACCCGCGGCTGGAAGGGCGGGCTGAAGGCGCTGGCGATCTACCGCGACGGCTCGAAGACGGCCCAGGCGCTGCGCACCGACGCGCAGGACGAGAAGGAGGCCGAGGCCGAAGTCGAGATGGCCCAGCCGGTCCGCAAGAAGATGCCGCGCGAGCGCGAATCGATCACCCACAAGTTCAACGTCGGCGGCCACGAGGGCTACATCACCGCCGGTAAATACGAGGACGGGACGGTCGGCGAGATCTTCCTCACCGACATCGGCAAGGAGGGCTCGACGATGCGCGGGCTGCTCAACGCCTACGCAACCGCGATCTCCCTCGGCCTCCAGTACGGGGTGCCGCTCGAGACCTTCGTGCAGAAGTTCAGCTACATGCGCTTCGAGCCGGAGGGGATGACCCAGAACCCGGAGATCCCGTTCGCCAAATCCCTGCCGGACTACATCATGCGCTGGGTCGCGAGCCGCTTCATCGAGGACACCGAAACCCTCGAGGAACTGGGGATCATGACCTCCGAGGTCCGCGCCAAGAAGGAAGCTGAGACCTCCCAGCTCGGGCTCGGGATCGCGACCGACACCGCCGGCCCCGCCAACGGCAACGGCCACGCGAACGGCGGCAACGGCGAGGCGAAGGCGAGCGCTCCGGTGCCGGCCGCCTCGGCAATGACCGAAACCCCCCCGGTCCGCCCGGCGAAGATGCAGGGCCTGGAACTCGGCCCGGCCTGCGAGCAGTGCGGAGGCATGATGCAGCGGACGGGGTCTTGCTACACGTGCAGCAGCTGCGGCAACAACACCGGCTGCGGCTGATCCGGCGCTCCGCCACCCGTTGAGCGCTTAAGAATCGGCCCCGCGGGGCCGATTCTTCGTTTGTGAGCGGCGACGACCTGCAGGGGGTGATCAAGCTCAGCGTCGGCGTGCTCTGCGCCGCCGCCTTCGTGCTGATCCTGATCATCCTCTCGGGCAACGAGCTCGACGACACCAGCGGCCAGGCGATCGGCACCGCAGTCGCGCTGGCCTTCTTCAGCCTCACTGCCGTCGCCGGGTCGCACCTGCGGCTTCGCCAGCCCCAGCTGGAGCTGCTCGGCGCGGCGACCATCTGCCTTTCGGCCCTGGCGTTCCTCGTCGTCACCTGGGCGATCTGGTCCGAGGACCACTGGGAGACGGCAGGCATCTTCCTCGTCCTCGCCGTGGCCTGCGGCCACAGCTCGGCTCTGCTCACCGGGCGGGACCAGGAGGAGGACGACTCCGTCCGCCGCGTCAGAGGCGGGACGCTCGCCGTGCCGCGCAACGGCGCGCGCGGTCCCGGCCTCGGCGTTTCCTACCGCGAACCCGACGGCACCCTGGTCGAGCTGATCTCCTACCGCTCAGAGCGTTAGGTTTCGGCCGTGCAATCGAGGCGACTTGTTGCGTTCGTGGCAGCGGGGATCCTGTGCGGCCTCGCCGTCATCGGGATCGTCGCGGTGCTCTCCGACGCCGAGGACGGCGCTCTCGCCGCCAAGCTGGTCTACGCGACCCTCGTGCTGACCGTCTTCAGCCTGGTCAGCCTGGCCGGCGTGTCGCTTTCGATCCGCCGCCCGGCGCTGGCCTGGCTTGGCTACCTGACGGTCGCCGCCGGGCTTGCCGCTTTCGCCCTGGTCGGGCGAAAGATCTGGAACGGCGACAGCTTCTTCGGCACCGGCTGGGAGCTCCCGAGCAGCGCTACGCTGGTCGCACTCGGCCTCGGCCAGGTCTCCCTGCTGCTCGGCTGGGGGCGGCAAAGCGGCCCGATCCGCTGGATAGCCCTAGCCGCATCAGCGGCGATCGCGACGCTGGCGACGCTCGGCGTGTTGGCGACTGCGATCGAAAACTTCGAGGTCAGCGCCCGCATCCTCGGCGTCCTCGCGATCGTCTATCTGCTGGGGATCGCGCTGCTACCGCTGCTCATGCTGGTCGGCAAGCAGGAAGCCGAACCCTCACCGCAGGCTCCCGTCAGCTGAGCACGACCTCGGCATCGTGCCGGGGGGTCTCGGTGATGGCGCGGCGGTAGTTGCGCTCGGAGGCCGGGTTGGCCGGGGCGATCTGGTGGCGGCGGACCAGCTCGCGGAGGACGACGGCCATCTCGAACTGGGCGAAGGCGGCGCCTAGACAGCGGCGGACGCCGCCGCCGAAGGGGATCCAGGTGTAGGTGCCGGGCGGGTTGTCGAGGAAGCGCTCCGGCAGGAAGCGATCGGGGTCGGGGTAGATGCCGGGGTCGCGGTGGATCAGGTGGATGCAGGGGGTGACGCCGGCGCCGGCGGGCAGCTCGTAGCCGCCGATCTCGACCGCCTCGGTCAGCCGGCGGACGACGATCGAAATCACCGGCCGCAGGCGCAGGGTCTCCTGGATCGTCGCCGTCAGGTAATCGTCTTCGCCGTCGAGGACCTCGGCCCGCAGCCGCTCCAGCTTCTCCGGGTGGCGGGTCAGTCGCTCCATCGCCCAGGCCAGCGCCGTCGCGGTGGTCTCGTGGCCGGCGACCAGCAGGGTGAGGAGCTCGTCGCGGATCTCCGCGTCGCTCATCGGGCTGCCGTCCTCGTGGCGTGCCTGCAGCATCAGCGAGAGGACGTCGTCGCGCTCGGCCAGGTCCTCGGCGGCGCGGCGCTCGCCGATCTCACGGGCGATCAGCTCGTCGACCCGCTGCACCCGGCGGCGGAAGGCGGGGATCTTGTTGACGCGGTCGGGGCCGACCAGCAGCACCGGCATCAGCAGCCGCGGGTTGGTGGTCAGGTCGAGGAAGTCCCGCAGGGCCTCGCGCAGCGGCTCCATCCGCTCGCCGTCGTGGACGCCGAAGACGGTCTCGATGATGATCTCGAGCGTGATCGCCTGCATCCGCGGCCGCAGCTTGTAGGGGACCCCGGTCGGCCAGCTATCGATCTCGCGCGCCGCGATCTCGGCCATCTTCTCGCCGTAGGCCTGCATCCGCTCGCCGTGGAACGGCGGCAGCAGCAGCTTGCGCTGGCTCATGTGCGGCTTCTCGTCGAGGACGAGGACGCTGTTGTCGCCGAGGATCGGGCGCAGGATCTGGTTGCCCTCGCCGGCGTGGAAGACCTTCGGGTCGCCGGTGAAGACCTGCTTCACCAGCTCGGGGTCGGCGAGCACGACCCAGTCGCCCTCGTAGGCGATCTTGATCGAGAACATCGGGCCGAAGCGGGCGCGGCCCTGATCGAGGAACCACTGCGCCTCGCGAGACCAGATCGCCGTCTGCAGCACCCGCGGCATCCGCGGCCCCGGCGGCAGCCCCTTAACAGGACCAAGCCCGCCAGTAGACGCCCGAACCTTCGCCGCCGCCTCCATCTGCTCACCATATGCCGGGACTTCTCCCCCAATGTGTGACATTCGTCCCTCCTGCCCCTCCCATGTGCCGACGGTCGAGCGGCCTGAGTTCGCCTCGGGGTGTCCGAGCATCCAGCGCAGGACACCCCGAGGCGCCCAGCCTCTCCGAATAACCTCAAGCCAATGCCGGCAATTCCGCGCCTCCCACCCGTCATCGAGCACCACGTCCTCCGCTTCGCCTGCCACCTCCGGCCCAGCGTCCAGCGCCGAATCTTCGGCTCTCCGCCGGTGCTTGACGGCCAGGAGCTGGCGCCGGACATCCACACCCTGATCACGATCGCCGCCCGCGCCCGCGGCGAGAGCCTCGCCGAGGGCACCGACCCCGCCGCGGCGCGGGCGCAGCGGCTGGCCGAAGCGAGGATCGTCGCCGAGCGACCGACGATCCCGATGGCGCGGGTCGAGCCGGTCCAGATCCCCGGGCCGGCGGGCGCGATCCCGGCCCGCCTCTACGTTCCCCGCCCAACCGAGGACGGCCCGCGGGGGCTGCTGGTCTACTTCCACGGCGGCGGCTGGGTGATCGGCGACCTCGACACCCACGACAGCCCCTGCCGCTTCCTCGCCGCCCATTCCGGCGCCGCGGTGCTGGCGGTCGACTACCGGCTCGCCCCCGAGCACCCCTTCCCGGCCGCGGTCGAGGACGCAACCGCCGCCTACGCCTGGGCGAGCGCCAACGCTGCCCGCTTCGGCGTCGACCCGGCGCGGATCGCCGTCGGCGGCGACAGCGCCGGCGGCAATCTCGCGGCGGTCGTCTGCCTGGCGGCCCGGGACGAAGGCGCGCCGGCGCCGGCGATGCAGCTGCTGATCTACCCGGTGACCGAGACCGGCCGTGAGCTGCCCTCGCGGCGGGCCTTCGAAGAGGGCTTCCTCCTCACCCGGCGCGACATGGCCTACTACGAGGACCGCTACCTGCCGCCGGGGGCAGACCGGGACGACCCGCGGGTCTCGGTCCTGCGGGCGACGAACCTGAGCGGTCTTCCCCCCGCCTACGTCGCCACCGCCGGCTTCGACCCCCTGCGCGACGAGGGCGAGGCCTTCGCCGGGCGGCTGCGGGAGGCCGGGGTGCCGGTCGCGCTGCGGCGCCATCCCGGCCTCGTCCACAGCTACGTCAACTTCACCGCGATCTGCCCAACCGCGCGGGCGGCGGTCCTGGAGGCATGCGGCGCCTTAAGGATGGGCCTCGCGGCCTGACTCACTCGTACTGGAGCGACTGCAACACGTTGAGCCGCGAGGCCCGGCGGGCGGGGAGGATGGCGGCGAGGACGCCGGCCAGGGCGGCGGCGACCAGCAGCACGACCAGCGACACCACCGGATAGGAGAGGGTGAAGCCTTCGTCCTTCAGCGGCTGGGCGATCAGGGTGGCGAAGATCAACCCCAGGATCAGCCCGAGGATGCCGCCGATCAGGGCGGTGATCACTGCCTCGTAGCGGATCATCGTCCGCACCTGGCGGCGCGACATCCCGATCGCCCGCAGCATCCCCAGCTCCCGCGTACGTTCGTGGATCGAGAGCGCCAGGGTGTTGGCAATCCCGAACAGCGAGATCAGGACGGCGAAGGCGAGCAGCGCGTAGACGAGGCTGACCAGGCCGTTGATCTGTTCTTCGCGGCTTTCCTTCAGTTCCTGCTGGTTGAGGACTTCGGCGACCGGAAAGGCGGTTTCGACCCCGGCGGTCAGCAGCGCCTGCACCCCCGCCGGGTTCGCCCCCTCGTCGAGCTTGACGAAATCGGTCAGGTCCTGGGTCTGGCGGAAGTCCCGCGCCATCACCCGCTGGGTGACGAGGACGCTGCCGAGGACGCCGAGCTTGGAGTCGAATTCGCCGACGACCCGGAAGGCCGGGCGCGCGCCGGTCTGGGTCAGCAACCGGAAGCGATCACCGAGCCCGAGGCCGTTCGAGGAGGCGAAGTCGTCGGAGACGATCGCCTCGGCGTCGGTGAGGTCGCGCAGCGCCGCCGGCCCCCCCTGCTTCCATTCGATGTTGACCGTCTCGCCGATGTCGGGGGTCGGGGCGTTGACGCGCGTCTTCGCTCCCGGCTGGCCGTTTTCGAGCACCTTCGCTTCGGCGCCGCGGACGGTCGCCACCAGCTGGACGCCCGGGACCTGGGCAGCCGCTTTTGCGGTCGCGTTCGGGATCGGCGAGAAGCCGTCGGTGTTCTGGATCACCAAGCCGCCGGCGAAGTTTTCGTCGACCACCTGCGCCACCGTGCTCTTCAACCCGGCGGCGAAGACGGTGACGAAGGCGACCAGGGTGACGCCGATCATCAGCGCCGCCGCGGTGACCGCGGTCCGGCTCGGGTTGCGCTGCGCGTTCTCCCGGGCGAGCCGGCCGGTGAGGCGCCGCAGGCGCTCGAGCGGCCAGCCGGCTACCGAGGCAAGCGGCGGCACCAGGCGCGGGCTGAACAGCGAGACGGCGAAGACGACGGCGACAGCCCCGCCCCCCATCAGGCCGGCGCGGGCCCCGGCGCTGCCGCTGCCGAAGAGGCCGAGCAGCACCGCCCCCAGGCCGGCGAGGCCGAGTAGGATCGAGAGCGCGACGAAGACGAGGCGGCGACGGCGCGTGGGCGTCGGCTGGAAGGAGTGCAGGGCGGCGATCGGGGGGACCCGGGTCGAGCGCAGGGCCGGCACCAGCGAGGAAACGAGGGTGACCAGGATCCCGACCGCCAGGGCGACGACCACGGTCCGCGACTCCAGCACCAGGCTCGTCGTCGGCAGGTCGATCCCGAAGGCTTCGAAGAGCGCGTTGATCGCCTTCGCGATCACGAACCCGCCGCCGATCCCGAGCACCGCCCCGAGCAGGCCGATCGCAACCGCCTCGACCATCACCGTGGTGAGGATCTGCCGCCGCGAGGCCCCGAGCGTGCGCAGCATCCCGAACTCGCTGATCCGCTGGGCGACGGTGATCGAGAAGGTGTTGAAGATCAGGAAGGAGCCGACGAAGACGGCGATGAAGCCGAAGACGAGCAGGAAGATGCGGAGGAAGCCGAGGCCGTCGCGGATCTCTTCCGAGGCGCGGTCGGCGTTTTCCTGCGCGGTCTCGACCCGGACGCCGGCCGGCATCTTCCGCGCGATCCGGCGTTTCAGCACCTCGGCCGAAACGCCGTCCTCGGCGGCGACGGAGATCTGGTCGAAGCGGCCGCGCTTGTGGGTCAGGCGCTGGGCGACCGGCAGCGTCACCTGGGCGATCGAGGCGCCGCCGAAGGAGGCGCTCCCCAGCTGGGTGAGGCCGACCAGCCGGAAGGTCTCCAGGTTCCCCTGGCCGATCAGCTTGATCTTTTCGCCGATCTCCAGGCCGGCGGAGTCGGCCGCAGCCTTGTCGAGCGAGGCTTCGGTCGGTCCGCGCGGCTGGTGGCCCTCGACGTAGTTGAGCGACTCCAGCTGCCCGTGCAGGGTCGAGGAGATGAACTTCGGCGCGAATTTGTTGCCGATCTTTTCGTTCTTCGCGTTGAAGAAGGCGCCGGGCGTGAAGATCGCGCCGGCGGCTTCGCGCACGCCCGGCGTTTTCTCGACTCGCGGCAGCAGCGAGGCGCTGATCGTCGGGATTTCGCCGCTTTCCTGTTCGACCGGGTTCTCGGCGCTGACGACGACGCTGGTCCCCTTCAGCGACTCGTTGAAGATTTCGTCGAAGGCGGCGAAGATCGTGTCGGTCAGGACGAACGAGCCGGCGACGAAGGCGACGCCGAGGAAGACGGCGAAGGCCGTCAGCACCGCCCGGACCTTGCGAGCCCAGAGGCTCTTGAGGCCGAGGCTAGTCAAGCTGCTTCTGCAGCTCGATCACGTCGTCGGCAGAGCCGGGAGCCGCGTCGCTGACGATCTTCCCGTCCTGGAGCGTGATCAGCCGGTCGGCGTGGGCCGCGGCGACCGGGTCGTGGGTGACCATCACCACCGTCTGGCCGAACTCGTCGACCGCCTGGCGCAGCAGCCGCATCACGTCGGCGCTCGACTTCGAGTCGAGGTTGCCGGTCGGCTCGTCGGCGAAGACGACGGCCGGTTTGCTGACCAGGGCGCGGGCGACCGCGACCCGCTGCTGCTGGCCGCCGGAGAGCTCGGCGGGACGGTGGGTGCGGCGATCCTCGAGGCCGACGGTGGCGACCAGCTGGTCGACCCAGGCCTTGTCGGGCTTGCGGCCGGCGATCGAGAGCGGCAGGACGAGGTTCTCCTCGGCGGTGAGCACCGGCAGCAGGTTGAAGAACTGGAAGACGAAGCCGAGCTTGTCGCGGCGCAGCTGGGTCAGCTCGCCGTCGTCGAGCTTGGTGATGTCGACGCCGTCGAGCTCGACCGTGCCCGAGGTCGGCTTGTCGAGGCCGGCGAGGATGTGCATCAGGGTCGACTTGCCCGAGCCCGAGGGTCCCATAATCGCGGTGAACCGGTCGCGCTCGAAGCTGGTGCTGACGCCGTCGAGGGCGTCGACGGCGGTGTCCCCCTCGCCGTAGCGGCGGTGGATGTCGGTGGCGACGACGACTGGTCCGTTGGCGCTCACTGCCCCGCACGGTATCGATCTCGGTCAATAGCCTGCGGTCGTGGCCCTGGCGGATCGCTTCGACGGACTCCTGGTCGACCTCGACGGGGTCGTCTGGATCGGCCGTGAGCCGGTGCCGGGGGCGGCGGAGGCGCTGCGCTCGCTGCTGGAGGCGGGCAAGCGGATCGTCTTCGTCACCAACAATCCAGGCAAACACCCCGCGGCGTACGCCAAGCGCCTGGGGAAGATGGGCATCCAGGTCCTTCCCAAGCAGGTCGTGACCGCCGGCATGGTGGCGGCGCGGCTGGCGGCCGAGGCGGCGGGCGGAAACGGCAGCGCCTTCGTGATCGGGATGCCGGCGCTGAAGGAGATGGTGGCTGCAACGGGGACCAGGGTGCTCGATCGCGACGAAGCGCGGGAGGCGAACGTGGTGGTCGTCTCCGGGCACCGGGAGTTCGACTACCGGGAGCTGCTGGCGGCGAAGCAGGCGCTGGACCGAGGTGCCGCCCTCGTCGCAACCAGCCGCGACCCGACCATGCCCTACCCCGGCGGCGAGCTGCCCGGCACCGGGGCGGTGCTGGCCGCGGTCGAGACCGCCTCGGGGCGGCGAGCGGAGATCGCCGGCAAGCCGGAGCGGCACCTGTTCGAGATGGGCCGCGAGGCGCTCGGCGGCTGCGAGAGCGTGGCGATGGTCGGCGACCGGATCTCCTCCGACATCGCCGGCGGGCACGCCGCGGGGCTGGCGACGATCCTCGTCCTCAGCGGCACCACGTCGCGCGCGGAGGCGGCCGCGGCGGACCCGGCGCCCGACTTTGTGGTCGAGGCCCTCAGCGGCCTGCTGGCGTGAACGCGGCGACTGAGGCCAACCCGGCAACCGGCCACCGGCCGGGGCTCAACTTCGCCGGGGTCTTCGCCGTCACCTTCTGCGGCCTGGTCGGGGTCGGCTCGGTGCTGCCGATCCTGCCGCGCTACATCCACGGCCCGATCGGCGCCGGGGACGTGGCGGTCGGGGTGGTGATCGGCGCCTACGCGGTGACCGGCCTGCTGCTGCGACCGGTCGCCGGCCGCTTCGCCGACACCCGCGGCCGCAAGCCGACGGTCCTGGTCGGGGCGATGCTGGTCGCGCTCAGCGCCCTGCTCTACCTGCCGGCCCTGGGGATCGCCGGCCTGATCGTCGCCCGCCTGATTCTCGGCGCCGGCGAGGGCGCCGTCTACACCGCCGGCTCGGCCTGGATCGTCGACCTGGCGCCGGAGGAACGGCGCGGCCGCGTCCTCGGCCTCTACGGGCTCGCCGTCTGGGGCGGGCTCAGCGTCGGGCCGCTGCTCGGCGAGGTGCTACTGAGTGCCGGCGGCTATGACTTGGTCTGGATCGTCGCCGCGGCGCTGCCGGTGCTCGGCGCCCTGATCGCGCTCGCCGCCAGCGACCCGTTCGTCCCCCTCCCCCACGCCGAGCCGCACCCGCTGATCGCGCCGGAGGCGGTCGGGCCGGGGTTCGCCGTCGGCCTCGCCTCCTTCGGCTACGCCGCGGTTGCCACCTTCATCGTCCTCCACCTCGAATCCCGCGGGGTCGGCCACGGCGCCACCGTGTTCGCCGCCTTCGCGGCGATGATCGTCCTCACCCGGCTGGTCTTCGGCGACCTGCCCGACCGGATGGGGGCGGCGCCGGTGGCGATCGCGGCGACGATCGGCGAGGCCTGCGGGCTGCTGCTGATCGCCGTCGCCCACAGCCTTCCCGTCGCCCTGGTCGGCGGGGTCGCGATGGGCGTCTACTACCCGGCGTACTCGGCGCTGGTTCCCGGGCTCGTGCCCCCGGGTGACCTCCTCGCGGTCAACGGGCTCGAGGGCATGGTCCGGCCCGTTCTGCAGTCGGCCGCCGGTCCCGCGGCCGCGGGTTTCCTCGTCGCGGCGTTCTCGCCCGGCGCCGCGCTGGCGGCCACCTCCGTGGCGTTCCTGT
>Ga0164302_10000492_pt1 | contig 11069 bp, 7 predicted proteins | sample Whisoiple_202_MG_FD_109714 | JGI IMG/M metagenome (GOLD analysis project Ga0164302, IMG submission 109714) | Soil microbial communities amended with pyrogenic organic matter from upstate New York, USA - Whitman soil sample_202_MG | ecosystem: Environmental > Terrestrial > Soil > Agricultural... | reverse complement strand
GGCCGTCGCTGGTGAAGCGGGAGATCTTCACGGTCCGGCTTGCGGCGTCCCAGCCGGCCAGGACAACCTCGCCGCCGGGGCCGAGGGCCATCGCCCGCGGTTGCGGCAGCCCCAGCGCTTCCAGGTCCACCCCGCCGCCGCTTCCGAAGGCGGGATCGGGCGAGCCGTCGGGCAGATAGCGGACGAGGCCGCACTCGGCGCGCCCGCCGGTGGCGACCAGGGCACCCCCAGGGGTCGAGGCCACCGAGACGAATTCCTTCTCCAGCGGCTGTCCGGCCGCGGCGGCGGGGGCGCAGCTGAGAACGCCGTCCACTCCGAAGCCATGGTCGACCGAGCCATTGCGGTTGCGCCGCCTGAGCTCGCTCGCGTATCCCTTGCTGGCGAGCACGAAGGCGCCGTCAGGCTGGATCGCAAGGCCGCTCACCGCCGGGAGGGCTTCCTGACCCGGTTCGGGTTCGTAGTAATCCTCTTCGTCGACCTCCAGCCCATCGCGACCGCCCAGGCTCGGGTCGACCGAGCCGTCGGGGCGGAAGCGCCCGAAGGTGTGGAAGCCGAGGTCGTAGTCGGCACCGGCGATCACCAGACGCCCCTCCGAGTCGACGTCGACCGCCTCGAATTCCCAAAGTTCCTGGTAGTGGGTTTTCTTCGTGACGCCTCGCCCGTTCGGGCTGTAGCGGCGCATTTCGAGGTAGTGAAAGGTGTAGCCGCAGGAGCTGGACGGGCAGGTCCACTGCACCAACGCCATCACGTGCCCGTCGGGCTGGGCAAGCAGCCGCCCGGTGGGAACCACCGGGATCCGTGCCACGCCCTTCTTCCCGAAGGAACGGTCCGGGAGCCCGTTGGAGCGGTACTTCCGCAGCAGCGGGCGCTGGCCGCGTCGCTGCGCGGCGACGAAGATCCGACCGCTGCGCTGCAGCGCGAGCACCACCGGCTCGGAGCTGGGCCACGGCCCGATCGTCCCGTCGCCGGCGAGCGCCGGGTCCAGGAGACCGCTCGGGAGGAGGCGGGCGACGGCGGCCCTTTCCCCGCCCCCGCCTCCGACGGCGGCGAGGATCCGGCCCGAGGAGTCCACCGCCAGCTCGAAATGCGGGCGGGCATACCCGCGCGCGGGGGCGGCGGCGGGGGCGACTGCGGCCAGCGCGAGCAAGGCCGCGAGCAACAGGATCGAGCAGCGAGTCCTCATCGTCCTCCTCAACCCCGCTCTACTACCGCGGATGCGGTAGAGGGAAACGTTGCCTTGGGAACGAATGAGTTCTAAGGTCATCTTGCACTCAGTGTGTTGTCGGTAGAGGCGCTGTCTGCGCGACCAAAAATCCAAATCAAGGGAGAGTCACCATGGAGAGCAGCAGAGCCGCTGAGCGGCACAGAGTGGAGGAACGTCAGCCGACGGGTTGGACCGTCTTCGCCGGCGTTCTCCTATTTATCGTCGGATCGCTGGACGCCCTCTGGGGTCTGGCGGGGATCCTCAACGACGAAATCGTCTTCGTCGGCGGCCAGGGAGTGATCATCGCCGACGTCTCGACCTGGGGCTGGATCCACCTCGTCCTCGGCGTGATCATGGCGGCGACGGGGCTCGGCCTCTTCGCCGCTGCCGGATGGGCTCGCTGGACGGCGATCTTCTTCGTGATGATCAACGCCATCTCGCAGGTCGTCTGGTTCCCCGCCGCCCCGCTGTGGGCGTTCCTGATGATCATCCTCGACGTGACGATCATCTACCAGCTGACCGCCCGCTGGGAGGAATAGAAGCCGATCAGGAGGGGGCCTCGGTCCCCTCCCCCTCCTCCGCCTCCACGGCCGCGGTGAGGTCCGCTGAGATCTTCACCGCGGCCGAGAGGAGCGGTGCCGCCAGCACCAGCCCGACGGTCCCGAACAGGCAACCGCCGGCGATCGTCGCGATCAGCACCGCCAGCGGATGCAGCTTCAGCGCCGCGCCGTAGGCGATCGGCTGGACCAGCTGCTGGAAGACTCCGTTGGCGAGCAGGACGATGACCGCCATCGCCCCCGCCGCCTCCGGGCCCGAACCGCCGAGGGCGATGAGGACCGCGAAGCCACCGGCGGTCCAGGCGCCGATGTAGGGAACGTAACCGCCGAGGAAGGTGACCACAGCGATCGTCCCTGCAAGGGGAACGCCCAGGACCAGCGAGCCGATCCCGACCAGAAGCGCGCTCCAGGCGGCGACGATCGTCACCCCGAGGAAGTAGCCGCGCATGCTGCCCGCGACCCGACCGAGGATCGAGTGGGCAACCGGAACCGGGACGCCGAGGTGGCGCTCGACGAAGGCGCCGATCTGCGGGCCGTCCTTGAGCAGGAAGAAGAGGCTGAGCGCGGTGAAGGAGAGGAACACCGCGAGAGAGGCGAGCCTGTCCACGCTGCCAAGCACCCCCTGGGTAAGCGCCTGGAAACCGGCGCTGATCGAGGCGCTCGCTTCCGAGTTGGCATCCGCCGCCGTGGGCGCCTTGACGCCGAGGCTGTGGGCCCACGACTCGATCTGGTCGGCGCCTTCGTGCAGCCGAGCGGAGAGGCTTTCGGCCTGGCTGGCGATGCCGGTGAGGACGATGTATCCCACCGCCATGGCGATGATCACGATCGCCACCAGGACCAGGCCGGCGCCGATTCCACGGGGAATGCGGAGAGCGTGGAGGCGATCGACCATCGGCCCGGCGACGGCGGCGATGATCCCCGCGGTGATCACCGGCATCACGATCGTCTCGGTCAGGGACATCAGCCAGATCGCCGCCACCAGGGCAGCGCCGACACCGAACAGCAGCCAGGCCGAGATGCCGAGGTCCCGCAGCCACTGCGGGGCGGAAAAAAGCCCGCTCAGCTGACCGGGCGCAATCGTGATGACTTCGTCCTCGGTCGTGCCTTTATCGCGACGGAGCCATACTCGACGGGGCATGAGGACACCGGACAGTGCCACCTACGTCGGACACGCCACCGTCCTGCTCGAGATCGACGGCATCCGCCTGCTCACCGACCCGGTGCTGCGGCCGCGGATCGGTCCCCTGGTCCGGCACGGTCCCCTGCCGGCGCCGCATCACACCGCCGGGATCGACGCGGTGCTGATCTCCCATCTTCATCACGACCACGCCGACCTCGCCTCGCTGCGGCGCATCGGCCAGGCGACGCCGCTGCTGATCCCACCCGGGTCGGAAGGCTTCTTCCGGCGCCATGGCTTCGAGCGAACCACCGAGCTGGCTCCCGGCGAAGCGACCGAGGTTGGCGACCTCAGGGTGACCGCGACGGCGGCTCGCCACGACGGCGGTCGGCGCCGCGGGGCGGGCGAGGTGGAGCCGATCGGCTTCCTGGCCGAGGGCAGCCACAGCGCCTACTTCGCCGGCGACACCGACCTCTTCGAGGGGATGGCCGACCTCGCCCCCGGGTTGGACCTGGCTCTGCTGCCGGTCTGGGGCTGGGGCCCGACCCTCGGCCCCGGCCACCTCGACCCCGAGGGCGCCGCACGGGCGGCGGCGCTCCTCTCCCCCCGGCTCGCCGTGCCGATCCACTGGGGCACGCTCTACCCCTTCGGCCTCGCCCGCCTCCGCCCTGGCCGGCTGAAGCTGCCGGCGGAGGAGTTCGCCGCCCGCGCGCGGGAGCTCGCGCCTCAGGTGGAGACGCTGGTGCTCTCCCCGGGCGGGTCAACCTCGCTGGCGTAGGCCGTCTGCCCGAGGCCCGCGAGCCAGCCGCGGAAGACGCGGTGGACCCGTTCGGCGCCGACGACCTCGGCGGCCGGCCACTCGAGGTCGCTCGGGTGGAGGACGAAGGGGAAGCTCTGGGTCCCGCCCATCCCGCCGTGCGAGCCGACCAGCTCCTCGAAGGCGGCGACCTCGCCGAAGTCCTCCCAGTAGGTGCTGTTGATCATCAGGTCGGCGCAGTGCGGGAAGGAGTCGGTACGCCGCAGGTGGTCGGCGGCGTTGGCGCCGAAGGGCGCCAACGGGTCCTCGCCCTCGACCCGGTCGTCGGCCAGGTAGCGGGTGCCACTGGCGCCGATCGCCAGGGCGCCGTCGCGCTCGGAGCGGACGAGGATGAAGCCGATACCGGGATGGTCACGCAGGGCCGGGATCAGCTGCGGGTAGAGCGCCTCGATCCGCTCCAGCGAAACGCGGCCGGGCTCGCGCGGGAACGTGATCAGGCCGAGGCAACCCGAGGCCATCACCGAGAGCTCGGGCAGCTCCTCGCCGTCGTGCGTCTGCGCGACCTCGCGGCGGGAGTCAGCGTCGAGGGCGACGGCGCCATCGGCGAGCCGGTCGCGGGTCGCCGCGCGGACCGTGCGGGCGGCCATCGTGTCATCGCGCGCCACCTCGGTCAGCCCGGCGCTCAGATAGGAGAGCGAGTCGTCGTCGCCGGCTTCCGAGGCGACGACGCTGTCGGCCGCGCAGGCGCCCTGCACCAGCTCCTCGAGCGTCTGGTCGTAGCGGTCGCGGAAGGTTTCTCCCTGCGACTGGCCGTGGTCGGAGAGCACGACCAGGCGGTAGGGACGCGGGGCGTCCTCGCAGGCGCGGGCGATCCGGGCGATCTGGCGATCGAGGTCGTGGAGCACGGCCAGCGCGTCGTGGCGCTCGATGCCCGAGTGATGGGCGACCTCGTCGTAGGCGAGGAAGGTCGTGTAGATGACCGGCCGGCCGGCGAGGACGTCGCCGATCACCGTGGCGACCTGGAGGTCGCGCTGGACCACCGTCCCCCAGGCGCGGGCGAAGACGTAGCCGCGGCTGCGGTGCATCCGCGGGCGGACGTCGTCGCGCACCTGGCTGCGGGCGGCGCGGCGCTCGCGGGCGATCTCGGCCAGCGAGAGGGCGAAGGTCCGCGCCACCGCATAAGGCCGGGCGAAATAAGCGGCGTAGTCCTTGCCGATCGGCCGGCGGCGGCGCAGCGCCGTGCTCATCGTCAGCATCGAGTGCGGCGCGTCGCCGGAGAGGATGTTGGCGCGGCTGGCGCCGTCGGCGTACAGGAGCCCGCGGCCGTCGGAGTGGCGCCGCTCGATCTCTTCGGCGTCGCGCGGGTGGTTGGTGACGATCGCCTGCCCCCGCTCCTTCTCCCACCAGCGGAAGGCGGGCATGTCCTCGTTGGAGCCGTGCAGGAGGCCGGCCTGGCAGGCGCCGGTCTGCGAGGACCAGTCGGTTTCCCAGCGCCGCAGCCTGTGCGACCCGCTCCGCACCCAGGAGGAGAGGGCCGGTGCGTTGCCGTCCTGCAGCGCCCGCCACAGGACGTCGTGGGCGAGCCCGTCGATCTCGAGGAAGAGGACCCCCGGGACGTCGCTCTCCGTCACCTTGCCGCGACGGCGGGCCTGGCGGCGGACGACGTTGCGGTACCAGCTGTCGTCTTCGTCGATCGCGAGGAGCGAGTAGACCGCTGCCGTGAGGGCGGCGACGACGAGCGTGATCACGATTCCGTCGAGGACGGTCGCGACTTCAGCCCGCGGCAGGAGGTCGATCGCGAAGGTGACGACGATTCCGTTGAGGACGAGCGCCGCGATGCCAAGAGTCATCACCGTCAACGGCAGGGTCAGCCGCGCCAGCACCGGCCAGACGAAGGCGTTGAGCAGGCCGATCATCGCCGCGGCGCCGAGGGCGGTCGGCGCCCCGTCGAGGACGAACCCGTCCATCACCTCGGAGAGCAGCAGCAGGATGACGGCGTCGAGGAGCAGGACGAACACTCCCCTGCGAATGCTCGCCAAGCTCACCGGTAGCTCTCCCCGACCTCGATCTGCCCGCCCTCGGCCGCTTCGCGCAGCAGCTCGAAGTCCTGTTCGTTGCGGTCGGCGTAGCTCGAGGCGAAGCGCCCGAGCGCCTCGTCGAAGGTGGTGCCGCCACCGAGATAGGCGGCGATCGCGACGCGGTCCCCGGAGCGGGCGTGGGCCCGGGCTAGGGCCCGGCCGCAGAGGGTGCCGTAGGTGGCCAACTCATCGGCCTCGAGCGCTTCGACATCGGCCGACCCCTTGCCGTCCCAGAGCTGACGCACGTAGAAGCTGCGCTGAACGCCATCCACCCCGGTGACGGTGACCCAACCGAGGAAGATGTCGCTCGCCGCCTGCATCAACCGTTGGCCTTCGACGACGCGGCGGCCGTGATGCGAATAGGCGCTCGCCCCGGCGTAGGGCTCAAGGACCGAGACTCCGGCTTCCTTCGCCTGCAGGAAGAGCGGGTCGCTGCCGTCGCGGCCGAGCAGCAGGACGATCCAAGCACGGGTACCGACGCTGCCGACGCCGACCACCTTCCGTGCAGCGTGGACGTAGCGATAGGAGTCCAGCAGGTGGCGGCGGTCCGGGCTGAGGGATTCGCCGTAAGAGGCGACCACCTCGCGCAGCTGTCGCTCGACCTCCTCGCCGGCGGCCAGCTCCTCGATCGGCACGATAAGCGGCGGTTCGCTGCGGATTCGCACGCCTTCGTCCACCTCTTCGGTGAGCTTCCCGTAGGCGCGGATGCTGTCCTTGGCGCGGGCCTTCTGGAGGTTGCGCTCGACTCGGCGGAGCCGGTCTTCGTCTGCCTGGGCGCGCAGCGACTCAAGCGCCGGTTCGACATCGATCCGCGAGTACCAGACGTCGAGATTGCGCATCGCCGCGTACTCCCGCATCGCCGTCCGATAGGCGGCGGCGGTATCGAGGACCGCGCGGTGGCGCTCCTTCTTGCCGAAGCCACGCTGGCGGCCGGCGATCGCGACGCTCGCGACCAGCCGCTTCACGTCCCACTCGAACGGGCCGGGACAGGTCTCGTCGAAGTCGTTGCAGTCGAAGACCAGTTGGCGATCCGGGGCGGAGAAGACCCCGAAGTTCGAGAGGTGCGCGTCGCCGCAGAGCTGCACCGCGAAGGGGGTGGCCGGCGTCTCGGCCAGGTCCGCCGCCATCACCGCCGCCGCGCCGCGGAAGAAGGCGAACGGCGAGGCGAGCATCCGCGCGTGGCGGATCGGGACCAGCTCGGGCACGCGGGCCTCGTTCTGGCCGGTGAGGATCGCGACCGGATCGCGCGAGAGGTCGCCGAGCTCGGCGTGGCCGGAACGCGGCCGGTCGGCCCGCGCCGCCTTGCCGCTCGCTACTCGCTCGGCGGGATCGTTGGGCACGGTTTCGCTCGCCACGACGGTGAGTTTCCTACATTCCTCCGATGATCCCGGTCTTCGACGGCCACAACGACGCGCTAACGCGGGATGACGGCGAGGATCTCGCGCGCCGCTGCGAAGGCGGCCACCTCGACCTACCCCGGATGCGGGAAGGCGGGATGCGTGGCGGCATCTTCGCGATCTTCACCCCATCGAACGGGGAACCGTCACGGCAGATCAGCTTCGGTGCCCGCGGCTCCTACTCCGAGCCGCTCGCTGAGCCGGTGGCGCAGAAGGTCGCCGCGGCGCACGCGACCCGGATCGCGGACCGACTGCTGGAGCTTGAGCGGCGCGGCGAGGTGGTGGTCGCCCGCTCGACCGACGACGTGGACAGGGCCAAAGGGGGTGGATCGCCGCCGGTCGCGGTTATGCATCTCGAGGGAGCCGAGGCGATCGACGGCGACCTCGAGCTGCTGGCAGCCTGGTACGAGCGCGGGCTGCGATCGCTAGGGCCCGTCTGGAGCCGGAACAACGCCTTCGCCCACGGCGTTCCGTTCCGCTTTCCCTCATCTCCGGACATCGGCACCGGTCTAACGGACAGGGGCTTCGCCCTCGTGGCCGGCTGCGCGGAGCTCGGCATCCTCGTCGATCTCAGCCACCTGAACGAAGCCGGATTCTGGGATGTGGCCCGCCTGGAAACGGGGCCGCTGGTGGCGAGCCACTCAGGGGCCCATGCACTGTGTCCAGCCTCGCGCAACCTCACCGACCGCCAGCTCGACGCGATTGGCGCCAGCGAGGGACTCGTCGGCATCGTCTTCGCGACCCCCTTCCTGCGCCCCGACTTCGCCGACGACCCCGACACCCCGCTGACGCTGATCGCCGAGCACGCCCGCTACGTCGCAGATCGCATCGGCGTCGCCCACGTTGCCCTCGGCTCAGACTTCGACGGAGCGACGATTCCGGCCGAGCTGGGCGACGCAGGGGGTCTCTCCCGGCTCGTCGCGGCGCTCTCCGGCGCCGGCTTCGACCCCGCTGAGATCGAGGCGATCTGCTGGCGCAACTGGCGGCGGGCTCTCGCCGCCTGGTGGCGCTGAGCCCAGCTGCCGAAGGCGTCATTCTCCGCCCGCGCAAACTTGCGGGCGCGTAAACCTATAGATTGCTTAGAATTATTTAAGGCGCTCGGGGCAGACCGAGTGCTTGGGGAACTACAGAAAGGACCAGTCCCATGAGAAAGCTTTTTCTCGCGATGGTCGTGCTCGGCGCCTTGGCGGTGCCCAGCTCAGCCCTCGCCGCTCCGACGGGCGAATACGTCAATTTCGCGCAATGCCCGCTTAGCAATCCCGCGATCAACGCTTGCTTCTATTCCAAATCGACCGGCGGGGAAGTCACGACCGGTGCGAAGACCGTTCAAGTGAAAAACCCTCAGGTGCTGCAAGGGGGCCTCGACTACCTCGAAGAAGAATTCACCGGACCCATCGGCTTCTACGGGGCTGCGAACGGCGAAACCCTGTCCAAAACCCCGCAGGCTGTGCCGGGTGGGCTGCTCGGAGTGACGGCCCCCAGTTGGTGGCCTTCGATTCTGCGTGACCTCTTCAACGAAACGATCAACAACGGCTTCACCGGCGTTACTGCGACCGTTGAACTCGCCGGTCCGGCGAGCGCGATCAAACTGAACAACGGCGCCGCCCTTGCTCGGGTAGGAACGGCCCTGCAGATGCCGGTCAAGATCAAGCTCGGCAACCCCTTCCTGGGGAGTAACTGCTACATCGGCTCGAACTCGAATCCGATCGTCTGGAAATTCACCACCGGAACGACCTCGCCCCCGGCACCCAACACGCCGATCAGCGGCTCCGCTGGGACCCTGTCCGCCAACGCGGGCCCCACCATCCTGAAAGTCACGGGAGCGAAACTCGTGGACAACTCGTTCGCGGTCCCCGGCGCCAGCGGCTGCGGCGGGATCTTGTTCTCCTGGGCTGTCGATCCGCTCGTCAACTCAATCGTCGGTGTCCCCTCTCCGGCAGGGACCAACACGGCGATCCTGATCAACAACATCGAATACGGAGACCCGGCCGCAGTCAAAGCCAGCGAATAGCTAGCTCGGCAGGGAAGTACACGAAAGCGCCCGCCATATGGCGGGCGCTTTCGCATTTCAGGGGCCCCTTCGCGGGTACTGGAAGGCGAATGCCCTTGAGCGCGCCTCGCGCCCCGGCCTAAGCGGCGGGCGCGAGGAATCCGATTCCCCAAGCGGATCCACACATATAGAGATGCGCGCCTCTCCTCCCCTTGGCGATATTCCCCCAGAAGCGCTGGCTACAAATGCCTGCTTCCCTCACCGGAGAGACTGGCGCAGGCTAATCGATTGCGCCAATTGAATCAATCGTCAAAAGTGATTAGGAAAAGGGACTCCTGATTACGTCAGCGCCGGCTGCGCGCTGGAGATCGAGCTGAGCACGCGATCGGCAACGGACTCGCCGGTGAGACCCACCTCGGCCCGCAGCAGCGCTGGCTTGCCATGGGTGACGTAGGAGTCCGGGAGGCCGACCCGCAGCACCCGCGCCCGCTCGCCTGGAGAGTCGGCGAAAGCGTCCTCCAGGTGCTCCAGGACCGCAGAACCGAAGCCGCCGGGCAGGACGTTCTCCTCGATCGTCACCACCAGCTCGTGCTCGCGCGCCAGGCGCTCGGCGAGGCCGGCGTCGATCGGCTTCGCGAAGCGGGCGTCGGCGACGGTCGGATTCAAGCCGTGCTTCGCCAGGATCGCCACGGCCTCGCGGGCGACGGTGACGCCGTAGCCGTAGCCGAGGAGGGCGACGCGCTCGCCCTCGGCCAGCACCTCCCCCTCGCCGATCGGCAGCAGCTTCGGCTCGGCCGGCATCTCGGCTCCCTCGGCCGCGCCGCGCGGGTAGCGCAGCGCCGCCGGGCCGTCGTGGGCGATCGCGGTGTGCAGCATGTGGTCCAGCATCGCCTCGTCGCGCGGCGCCATCACGACGACGTTCGGGATCGGGCGGAAGTAGGAGACGTCGAAGGCGCCGTGGTGGGTCGGGCCGTCGTCGCCGACCAGGCCGGCGCGGTCCATCGCGAAGGTGACGTCGAGGTCCTGCAGGCAGACGTCGTGGACGATCTGGTCGAAGGCCCGCTGGAGGAAGGTCGAGTAGATCGCGCAGACCGGCTTCGCGCCCTGCAATGCCAGCCCGCAGGCGAGCAGGACCGCGTTCTGCTCGGCGATGCCGACGTCGTAGTACTGGTCGGGCACCTCGTCGGCGAGTTGCTGCAGGCCGGTTCCCCCCGCCATCGCGGCGGTGATCCCGATCACCCGCTCGTCGGCCTTGGCCTCGGCGACCATCGCCCCGGCGAAGACCTTCGTGTACTGGGGCGGTGCGCTCGCGGCGGGCGGCTTCTCGAGCAGCTCGATTCCCTCCGGCGAATCGGTTTCGGTTACCGGCACCGGCTTCGGAGCGCCGGCGGGCTCGCCGTTGACGATCGACTTCGGCTTCGCTGCGTGCCACTCCTCCATCGACTCCAGGCCGCCTTCCTCGGCGGGGGCGAACCCCTTCCCCTTGACGGTGTGGACGTGGACGACGACCGGGCGGTCGGCTTCGAAGGCCTCGCTCAGCGCCTCGCGCAGGGCGTGCACGTCGTGGCCGTCGATCACGCCCACGTAGGCGAGGTCGAGCTCCTCGAAGAAGAGCCCCGGCGCCCAGTAGGCCTTGATCGCGGCCTTGATCTCCGGGCCGAGACGCTCGATCCGCCTGCCGAGCCCCAGCGGCAGCTTGGTCAGCCGGTCCTCGACCCCCTCGCGGGCGTGCCAGAGGCGCGGGTTGAGCCGGATCCGGTTGAAGTAGCGCGAGAGGGCGCCGACGTTCGGGGAGATCGACATCCCGTTGTCGTTGAGGACGATCACGATCGGGGTCTGCAGGCCGCCGGCCGCGTGCAGGGCCTCGTAGGCAACCCCGCCGGTGAGGGCGCCGTCGCCGATCACCGCGGCGACCTTGCCGTCGGTGCCGATCCCCTTGCGCATCGCCTCCTTCAGCCCGACCGCGTAG
>Ga0164302_10000490_pt1 | contig 11089 bp, 9 predicted proteins | sample Whisoiple_202_MG_FD_109714 | JGI IMG/M metagenome (GOLD analysis project Ga0164302, IMG submission 109714) | Soil microbial communities amended with pyrogenic organic matter from upstate New York, USA - Whitman soil sample_202_MG | ecosystem: Environmental > Terrestrial > Soil > Agricultural... | reverse complement strand
GGAATCGTGAGGAACAGCCCGAACCGGAGCGCGTCGGAGACGACCATCGTGATCCGCCGGTCGAACCGGTCAGCGAACGCACCGGCGAGCGGGCCCAGCAGTATCGCGGGTAGCAGGCGGACGACCAGGACGCCGCCGAGGGCGTAGTTCAGCGCCCGATAGCCGGTGGCCAGTGACGTGGCGAGCGCAGTCGTCGCAAGTAGTCCCAGCCAGTCGCCCAAGCTCGATAACGCCGTGGAGTACCACAGTCGCCGGTACGGGCGAACTCGCAGCACGCTGCGCATCGCCGCGATCGACGACCTGGATGGACGCTCGGCAGGCGCCGACGCGGCGACGGATTGGCTACCGGCCTCGGCCACGGCTGGAGTTGGCCGCTCCGTACCGCCTGAGGCCGACACGCTCTCGGGCAGGCCAGAATTCGATCCGGCGACCCGATCGGGCTGGCCGGACTCCATCCTGGCCGGCTCGACGCTAATTCGGCCTCCCCTGCGGCACCTGCGTGCTTCTTAGCTCAGCCTATCGACGCCAAGCGGTAACGGCCTCCGCTTATCGCGACGTGGCGGCCAACAGATCCCGCAACGCCGCAGTGAGCCGCTCTCGGGCGGATGCCGGCAGCTGCTCGAGCAGCTCGCTTTCCGATACCAGGAGCGCTTGCAGGGCAGCGTCCACCCGACGCCTCCCCTCGGCGGTCAGCCGTACCCTGACGAGCCGCCCGTCCACCTCGTCCGGGCGGCGGACCACTAAACTGCGGGCGACCAGGCGATCGAGTCGACTGGTCATCGTTCCGGACGTCACGTGCGTTGCTGTGCACAGTTCGCCGGCGGTCAGCTCGAACGGCTCCCCGCTGCGACGCAAGGCCGCCAGCACATCGAACTCGTGCCCTTGCAGCCCGTGCTCGACGAATGCGGCCGCGCGGCGATCGGCCAGCACATCGGCGAGGCGGGAGACGCGGGACAGGATATGCATCGGCTCGACATCGAGGTCCGGCCGTTCCCGGCGCCACGCGTCGACGATTTCGTCCACCTCGTCGCCCACGCATCCATCATAGGCATTATCTTGATTTCAAGATTTAGTCCGCGCGACGACGCCCCGAGGACCGATACACCATGTGGGATCCCGAGCAGTACGCCCGTTTTGCCGGGGAGCGCGGTCGACCATTCGTTGAGTTGCTGAACCGCGTCGACCTCCAATCGCCCCGTCGGGTGGTCGATCTCGGGTGCGGTCCCGGAAACCTCACCGCGATGCTGGCGGATCGCTGGCCGGACGCGACCGTCGTGGGCATCGATTCCTCACCGGAGATGATCTCCGCCGCGTCGTCGATCGACGGGGTCACGTTTCGCCTCGATGACATCACGGCGTTCCGGCCCGATCCCGACACCGACCTGCTGATCAGCAATGCTGCACTTCAGTGGGTGCCCGGCCACGCCGAGCTGCTTCGCTCATGGGCGGCCGCGTTGCCGCCCGGCGCCTGGATGGCCTGGCAGGTGCCGGGCAATCTCGATTCACCGTCGCACGCCATACTCCGCGACTTGAGCTCCGCGCCCCGCTGGTCGCCGTTTGTCGGTTCCACGGTCCTGCCACCGGACGCCGTGCGGTCACCAGCCGCGTACGCGTCATTGCTGATCGAGGCCGGCTTCGTCCCCGACGTCTGGGAGACCACGTACCTCCATGTGCTGGCTGGTGCCGATCCGGTCCTCGAATGGGTTCGCGGCACCGCCCTGCGACCCGTGCTCGCGGCTCTGTCACCGGCCGACGCCGCTGACTTCGAGGCCGAGTATGCGCCGCGGCTGCGGGAAACGTATCCCGCCGGCCCTAGTGGGACGCTCTTCCCGTTTCGGCGGATCTTCTGCGTCGGACGAAAGGCGTGATGTGACTCGTTAGGCCTTGCCAGCTGGCGCCTTCGCCGGAGCGGCGCGCTTTGCCGGGGCCTTCTTCCGCGGGGCCGCCTTCTTCGCCGGGGCCTTACGGACTGCTTTCGCCGCCGGACCGCGGGCGCGCCGGTCGGCGATGAGCTCCACGGCCCGTTCGTGGTCGATCGCGTCGACGGAATCGCCGCGCCGCAGCGACGCGTTCGTCTCGCCGTCGGTGACGTACGGGCCGAAGCGGCCGTCCCTCACGACAATCGGCTTACCAGAGACGGGATCGTCGCCTAGCTCCTTCAATGGCGTCGCGGCCGCCCGCCGGTTCCGTGCTTTCGGTTGCGCGAACAGTGCCGCCGCCTCGTCGAGCGTGATGGTGAACAACTGCTCCTCGGAGTCCAGCGACCGTGAGTCGCTGCCTTTGCGTACGTACGGTCCGTAGCGGCCGCTCTGGGCGCTGACTTCCTCACCGTCGAGCACGCCCAGCACCCGCGGCAGCGTCAGTAGCCGCTGCGCGTCCGCCAGAGTCACCGTCTCCAGCGACATCGAGGAGAACAGCGAAGCCGTCCGTTCACCGTCGGTGACGTAGGGCCCGTAGCGGCCGCTCTTCGCCGTGATCTCCGCCCCGGTGTCGTCAAGCCCCAGCACCCGATCGCTGGACGGCGCCGACAGCAGCTCGTCCACCTTTTCTGGGGTGAGCTCGTCCGGCGGCAGATCGTCGGGAATCGAGACGCGTTCTTCGCCCCGTTGCAGGTAGGGGCCATACCGGCCGACGCGCACGACGGCGCCACCGTCGCCGATCGGGATGGAGTTGACACCACGAGCGTCGATCTCTTCCAGCCGCTCGGCGATGAGCCGCTTCAGCCCGCCCTGCGCTGAGATCCGCCGCGGGTCAGACACCGCTCCGTTGGCACCGAAGTAGAACCGTCGCAGCCAGTCGACCCGCGAGGTCGTGCCGTTGGCGATCGCGTCCAAGTCGTTCTCGACGCTGGCCGTGAATCCGTAGTCCACCAGCCGACCGAAGTACGACTCCAGAAGTCCGATCACCGCGAATGCCGTCCAGGACGGCACAAGGGCGGAGCCCTTCTTCCAGACGTAACCACGATCCTGAATCGTCTGCAGGATGGATGAGTAGGTCGACGGGCGGCCGATGCCGAGCTCCTCGAGCGCCTTGACGAGCGACGCCTCCGTGTAGCGCGCCGGCGGCGAGGTCGCATGACCGGCGGCCTGGAACTCGCGCGCGGTGATCGCTTGGCGGCGCTCCAGGTGCGGGATTCGCTTCTCGGCGTCGTCCTTCTCGGCCGATTCGTCGACGTCTTCCACATAGGCCCGTAGGAACCCGGGGAAGGTGATTGTGCGTCCGGACGTCGCGAACTCCACCCGTTCGTCGCTCACGGACGTCCCGGCCAACCGGACCGAGACCGTCGTTCCGACCGCATCCGCCATTTGCGAGGCAAGCGTGCGCTGCCAGATCAACTCGTAGAGCCGGAACTCCTCGCTGGACAGGTGACCGGCGAGCTGCCCGGGTGTACGGAACGTGTCTCCCGAGGGACGGATCGCCTCGTGGGCCTCCTGCGCATTCTTGACTCGGCGGCTGTATGTGCGCGGCTCGGCTGGAACGTACGCGTCGCCGTACAACTCTCGTGCCTGGGTTCGGGCAGCAGTGAGCGCAGTGTCGGACAGCGTGGTGGAGTCCGTGCGCATATAGGTGATGAAGCCGTTCTCGTACAGCCGCTGCGCGACTCGCATCGTGACCGCCGACGACCACCGCAGCTTGCGGCCCGCCTCCTGCTGCAGGGTCGATGTCATGAACGGGGGGTACGGCCGACGCCGATACGGCTTCTCCTCGACCCGCAGGACCTCGAACGGCTGGCCGTCGAGGCGAGCCGCCAGGCCCCGGGCCCCGGGTTCGTCCAAGTGAACGACGTCGGCCGCTGCTTTCCCGGTCGCCGGGTCGAAGTCGCGACTTGTTGCTACTCGGACGTCGTCGACCGAGACGAGGCTTGCCATGAACGTCTCGGGGTCGCCATCCTTGCGCCGCTCGGGCGCGAACGTGCCACTGACGTCCCAGTAGTCGGCCGAGTGAAACGCCATCCGGGCCCGCTCCCGCTCGACGACGATCCGGGTGGCGACTGATTGCACCCGACCGGCCGACAGCCGGGGCAGCACCTTCCTCCACAGAACCGGGCTTACCTCGTAGCCGTAGAGGCGGTCCAGAATTCGGCGGGTTTCCTGCGCGTCGACCAGCCGATCGTCGATGTCTCGTGGAGACGACACAGCCGAGGCGATGGCTTGCGGCGTGATCTCATGGAACACCATCCGACGCACCGGGATCCGCGGCGAGAGCGTCTGGACCAGGTGCCAGGCGATCGCCTCGCCCTCGCGGTCTTCGTCCGTCGCGAGATACAGCTCGTCGGCGTCCTTCACGAGCGCCTTCAGCTTGCTGACCTGCTGCTTGCGGTCGGGACTCACGACGTACAGCGGTTCGAAGTCGTTCTCGGTGTTCACGCCGAGCCGGGCCCACGGCTCGCCTTTGTATTTGGCCGGGACGTCAGCGGCGTTGCGGGGCAGGTCGCGGATATGGCCGATCGAGGCCTCGACGGTGTATCCCGATCCGAGATAGCCACCGATCGTCTTGGCCTTCGCCGGCGACTCGACGATCACCAGCTTGGTGCCGGTGCTCGCCTTCGCGGCCCTGCGTGCCACTCTCGCTCCTCGTTGCTCAGCCCACTCCGCCTGCCGCGCGCTGTGCACAGCCAGCGCGGACGGTACCTCACGAGTGTGTCGGAGCGCCGCGCGATAGGCCGTGAGCCAGGTCGTTCAGGCCGATTCGGAGCCCCGGACGTCGATCAGCAGGTAGGCCAGCAGCGCCACCGCGAGGATCGCGGCCAGCCACTTGGACGTGGGGAAGTTCACCTGGTAGTGGACTTTGTCCAAAGCCATGTTACCCACCGTGACGAGCACAACCCAGCCGACAGTGATCGTAGAGAGTTCGCCGAAGCGCAGGCTGACTCCATAGATCCAGAACATGACGAGGTACATCGCGCATCCGGCGAGCATCAGCCAGCCCGAGTGGGTGTCGGCCCAGGACTTGGCCACCACGCCGGACACGAGATCGATGCCGGCTAGCAGTACCACCATGACCGGAACGATCGCTGCGGTAGGTAACCGACCGACAACTGCTCCGGCGGCCGCGATCAGGACGATGCCGAAGGCTCCCGCTAGCCGTCGTCGATGCGGCCGGCGAGCCTCGGGCGTGGCGTCAATCACATCCACGCGGAGGAGTCGGGCGCCGACGTGATACCTCGTTTGCCGGGTTGCCAGTCAGCTGGGCCAGTTTTCGCCGGCGTCGCGGGGCGCATTTCCGACGAGTTCCGCCAACCGCCGCATTCGCCGGGCCGACGAGATGCGCCATCCCGGTCCACCGCCGCGCTTCGTCACGGACACCGCCGCGAGACCCAGCCGGGACAGCTGCGCGCCGGCGGCGCGATGGGTGGCATCGTCCGGCTCGTTGGTGCCGAGCAGGTAGCCGGCTTCGTCGGCTCGGCCACCAGCGACGCACCACAGCCGCAGGCCGCCTGGGGCAAGGAGCAGTCCCGGAGGCAGACCCTCGTTCGCTCCGCGGGTCCAGCGGGCGGCATGCGGGAAGAGTTCGGGAGCGAAGGCGGTGCGGACCCCGAAGCCACCCTCCGCCGTAACGATGGGTTGGGCGGCCTCACCGACGCCGAGACCCCCGAATGCGTCGGCAAGCGTGACCGCCCGCCACTCCGCGTCAACAACGACCGACAGGCGCGCGAGGGCGCCGCTGCGCACCCAGTGCCCACCGGCGAGCAGTACGCCGTCGAGATCGCCGAGCGTCGGCTCGGCCACCGCGGCCCCGAACAGGGAGAACTGCATAGCCGAAGCCTCGCAGATCCAGATGACTCCGTGGATGGGCACCTATCGCCGGGCGGCTCCTCCATCGTCGGCAGTGGCGCGCGTCTCGAGCCGCCTTGGCCGGTCAGCTTCGGCGGCCGGCCTCTTCGGCCGCGCGAGCCGAACCGTCGGTCTCAAGCGTCCCGGCTTCCGGTGGCCTGGACACCGGCAGCTCGTCTTGGGCCGGGATGTCACCCATCGAGATCTTGCGGCGCTTGGACACCGTGATAGCGGCGACGATTATCGCGAATGCGACGACCGCGATCACCGCCCGGAGCGGCGCCGACGCACTGTCGCCGAGGCTCAACTGGACCACGGCGGGCGCGACCAGCACCGACACGAGGTTCATCACCTTGATCAACGGGTTGATCGCGGGACCGGCCGTGTCCTTGAACGGGTCGCCGACGGTATCGCCGATGACAGTGGCCGCGTGCGCCTGGCTCCCCTTGCCGCCGTACGAACCGTCCTCGACCATCTTCTTCGCGTTGTCCCACGCGCCGCCGGAGTTCGAGAGGAACACGGCCATCAGCACGCCGGCGGCGATCGCCCCGGCAAGGTATCCCGCAAGCGGCGCGACGCCGAACGTGAAGCCGATCATCACCGGCGCGAGGATTGCCAATAGGCCCGGGGTCGCCAGTTCCCGCAGCGAATCGCGGGTGCAGATATCGACGACGCGGCTGTAGTCCGGCCGCTCGGTGAAGTTCATGATGCCGGGCTTGGTACGGAACTGCTCGCGCACCTCGAAAACGACGCGGCCGGCCGCCCGGCCGACCGCGCTCACGGCGAGGCCACTGAAGAGGAATACGACAGAGGCGCCAAGGATGATGCCGACCAGGTTGTTCGGCTGAGTCAGGTTCGTGATGAACGCGAAGTTGTCGCTCGCCGGCTGCGTTCCGGTCTTACCGATCGCGATTCCGACCGCATCCGTGAACGAACCGAACAGCGCGGTCGCGGCGAGCACCGCAGTGGCAATAGCGATGCCCTTGGTGATGGCCTTGGTGGTGTTGCCGACCGCGTCCAGATCGGTGAGCACCTGCGCACCGGCCTTGTCGATGTCGCCGCTCATCTCGGCGATGCCCTGCGCGTTGTCGCTGACCGGACCGAACGTGTCCATCGACACGATGACACCCGCCGTGGTGAGCAGGCCACAACCGGCCAGCGCTACCGCGAACAGCGCCACGGCGATCGATCCGCTACCGAGCAGGAACGCACCGAATACCGCGAGCGCGATGAGGATGGCGGTGTAGACCGCGGACTCCAGGCCGAGCGCGACGCCGGCCAAGATGACGGTTGCCGGGCCGGTGACCGAGGTGCTGGCCACGTCCTTGACCGGACGGCGAATGGTGTCAGTGAAATAGCCGGTGAGTTGCTGGATCAGCACGGCCAGCACGATGCCGATCAGCACCGCCAGGAACGCGATCACCTTCGGATTGCCGGTCGCCCCAATTGTCACGTCACGGAAGCCGCTGAAGTGCGAGGGCAGATACGTGAAGGCGACGACCGCCACGAGTGCCAGCGATACCGCCGCCGAGAAGAAGAAGCCGCGGTTGATCGCCACCAGGCCATTGCGGTCAGACGCGCGCAGGTTCGTCATCAAGATGCCCACCATGGAGCTGATCACGCCGATTCCACCGATGATCAGTGGCAGCAGCAGGCCCTTGGCTCCGAAGGCCACCTGGCCGAGAATCAGCGCGGCGACCAAGGTCACTGCGTATGACTCGAACAGGTCGGCCGCCATGCCGGCGCAGTCGCCTACGTTGTCGCCGACGTTGTCGGCAATCGTTGCCGCGTTACGCGGATCGTCCTCGGGTATTCCGGCCTCGACCTTGCCGACGAGGTCAGCGCCGACATCGGCCGCCTTGGTGAAGATGCCGCCGCCGACACGCATGAACATCGCCAGCAGCGCGCCGCCGAAGCCGAAGCCTTCGAGAACCGTCGGAGCGTTCTGGTTATAGACAAGCAGGACGAAGGACGCACCCAGCAGGCCCAGGCCGACGGTGAGCATTCCGCAGATGCCGCCAGTGCGAAACGCGATGTGGAAACCGCGAGCGGCGCCCTTGCTCCGGGCCGCGGCAGCGACCCGGACGTTGGCTCGGGTGGCCATCGTCATGCCGATGTAACCCACGGTCGCCGAGAAGATTGCACCGACCAGGAAGAAGACCGCGCGCCCGATGCGAACGCTCCAGCCACCCTCGTTGACCGGGAGGGCGATCAGCACCACGAAGACAATTACGGAGAACACGGCCAACGTGCGGAACTGCCGGTTCAAGTACGCCGCGGCGCCCTCCTGGACAGCCTTGGCGATATCACGCATTTTGGCCGTGCCCTGGTCGGCCTTCAGCACCTCACGGACCAACCCGTAGCAAAAAACCAACGCCGCTATCGCGACCACGCCGATGATGACGACGAAAACCTTTTCATTCCCAGAAATGGCCGGCGCAGCTATGAGATTGGAATGTGCCAGCGCCAATGCAGGCTCCTTCGTCAACTTGCCCAGGGGCTCTTTCGCAGGTTGTCACGCAGGGGCCCAAGCAAATGAGCGACTCGACGAGGAGGTTCCGTGCGCGCTGGTGCGGAGTCTAGCCGCACCACCGCCTCGGTGGGGTCGCTAGGTGAGCAGACGTTATTCGCGCAACGTTCGCCATACGGCCACCCCAAATCTGAGATACGCTCTCAGGTTTGCTTTGGCCGCGGCGATCTCAGTCTGTGGACCGGCCGTAATAGGGCGAAGCAAAGCCGCCTCGGCGAGACTGCAAGGGGTCAAGACGGATGTGGACTGGGCGACTGGGACTCCGGCGCCTGCACGGCCGCGGGCGGGTCGCTGTCCTTGATCCCCGGCCCATCGGGCCGCCGCGATTGGGGTATCAGAGTGGAATCGCGGGCTGCAAGTACGCGATCACCGACCGTGCTGCTGCGAGCGACCTCTGACGGTGCCAGCCTGAACGACCGTGGACCGTGCTGCTGCAGGCGATCGCGGACGATGCCAGCGTGAGTGATCACAGACGATGCCAGCGCAGGCGGCAGCATTGCGCCGTTGGCGGAGATGCCCATGGGTTCGCGGTGCGCCTTAGCGCTGGAGTCAGGTTGTCGACGGTTAGGTCGTCGACGCGTCCGCTTCTGGCCCGGCCTCGCTTGTCCTAGTCGTCGCCGTGACCGCTGCTTCGATCGACGGATAGATCTCGAAAACCTCATCCAGCCCCGTGATACGGAACAGCTTCAACACCCGCTCCCCGCTTCCGATGATCGGAAGCTGCCCTCCGGCTTCCTCCGCTCGATTGCGCGCGGCGACTAACGTGCCCAGCCCGGTCGAATCGAGGAACGTCACCGAGGTTAAGTCGACAACTACGGTCCGTCGTCCGGCATCGAAAAGCTGAGTGAGTTGCTCGGCCAGCTCAGGAGCCGAGAAGACATCAACTTCGCCCGCGACGTCAACGACGGAGAGCTCGTCGATAGCGCGCGTCGTCACCGAGAAATCCACCTGGCATCCCTTCCGATGACGCCGACGAGGAACGCTGAAGTCCGTAGCGTCCTTCGGTTACGGACCGACGTGGGACCCTACTCGCACGGTCGGCGTACCGGACACATCGGGCCTGGGCCGCCGCCGCTCGTGGAGCCTCACGCCTGCGGGCGGACCCAAGGCCTAGCTTAGTCGCCTCGTGCTGGAGGCGCTCTGACGGCCGGTCTGGGGCGGATCATCGCGCGAGGTCGAGTCGGTGTCGAACCTGAGCCAGCAGGGAGCCTCGCGGCACGAGCAGAAGCGGTCGCCCGCACACCACCGACAACGGGTAGCCGGGCGGAGACCGCCGCGCGCACCGAGACCGTTCCCGTCAGGCCGTCCGGCGGTAGCGATGCCGAGCATGCGAGCAGCAGGCCGCCGTTCGCTTTGACAATTGCTTCCGCTGCCCCGCAGATCCCGGCAACATCGCCGACGTAACCGATTCGGCTGGCGCCGGCAAGAGCGGCGAGGTCAGCGGCAGTCTCGGCCTCGTGCCGCGTCAGAGCCGCCGCTGCGCGAATCGCCACGACCAGACCAAGTAGGAGCAGGAGCGTCGCGCACGCGAGTACCCAAATCGTTGCCGAACCTCGGTCCCGCACGTCGACGTGCGACAGAGCGCGCCGATGCCGAGAGCGCTCACAACAGTCGTCGGGCCGCCGGGTGGGATTCGACACACATCGTTCTTTTCCGCGGGCCGTCGGCGGCTGCCCAGTCGTGACTCCCGGCCGCCCGGCAAAACGACGGCCACGCGTCGCTGCGGTCACGCCAGTCATGACGAGGGGACAGCCATGAGCGTCCACCGAGACCCGTCGTCGGCGTCCTGCACGGTGGCAGCGACCGCCGTTGCGTCGACCGGGAGTGCCGGCCACGCGCCCAGCGGACGGACAACCAGGGAAACCCGAGCGGTTGTCCGATCGGCCGACTGAGAGATAGACACGGATGCACCAGGAGCGACCTGGCTGACCAGGCGGTGCGCGGCGGCGGTGTCGCCGCGAGCCGCGGCCCGAGCCGCTTCCCGAGCCGCGTCCTCCGCTCGAACGCGTTGACCGACGACCGTCACTGCGGCCAGACCCGCGGCAAGCACAATGATCAGCACGGGAAGCGCCATCGCTAGTTCCGCCGTGACCATCCCGCGGTCGCCGCGCAAGCGGTTGGCGATCACAACGTGTGCAGCGCGGATTGAATGATCGCGGTCAGGGCTGACTGCACGACGCCGCTTTGCACCACCTTGTACAAGACGGCCGCGAATGCCACCGCGGCAATCGTGCCGACCGCGTATTCCGCCGTCGTCATGCCGGCGTCGTCGCGCACGAGCTGCCGCAACTTCCTGATCATGTCAGCCACCTCCCCGCAGCAGTTACCGGTCCGACTTTCGGACCTGTGCTGCCTCGACGCCTCGAAGCCAACCGCTCAGATGGCTTCGGCGCTGGGCGTGCGGTACGACTGTGGACAAGTCACCGGCTGTGGATGCTCGACTTGACAATGCGCGGCGTGACGATGCGCGCGGCGTCCAGCCCCATCGACCTGAACATCGCTCCGCGCACCGCCGCCACGCCCAGGAAGCCGGCTGCGTCGACTAACGCGCAGGCGTTCGCACACGTGGCAGTGTCGCCTTGGACAGCGATGCGCCCCTCAGGGACAGCCAATACATGCGCCTGACAGCGCAGGCCGCGCGGACGATGGCTCGCGCACAGACGCGACGAACCAGCGCTACGCGGCACGTGGTCTCGGCGCGCTCGCTCCGGGCGGCGAACGTCATCCCGCTAGTTGTCCCGCTGGCAGGGTTCCCTGCCTGGATGGCGCGTAACCAGGCAGATGG
>Ga0164302_10000487_pt1 | contig 11115 bp, 11 predicted proteins | sample Whisoiple_202_MG_FD_109714 | JGI IMG/M metagenome (GOLD analysis project Ga0164302, IMG submission 109714) | Soil microbial communities amended with pyrogenic organic matter from upstate New York, USA - Whitman soil sample_202_MG | ecosystem: Environmental > Terrestrial > Soil > Agricultural... | reverse complement strand
TGGCCTACTACAACAGCGTTCGCCCCCACCGGGCGCTACGACGCCGCACACCCCTCGAGGCGTTCCACGGCCGGCCCAAGGCATTCCCGACCGGCTACCAGATCCCCCCGCACTACCGCGTGCACCACGACAAAATCGACGCCGCCGGCGTCATCACCATCCGCTCCAACAGCCACCTGCACCACATCGGGTTAAGCAAGCGACGACGCGGCACCAAAGTCATCGTCCTGGCCGACGACCTCGACATCCGCATCCTGGACCGCGACACCGGAACACTCATCCGCAAACTCGTCTTAGACCCCACCCGCGACTACCAACCACGCGGCGTCAAATGCGGAAACTCACCCGAAACCAGGCTCTAGATGCCAACAATGTCTCGGGACACCTGTCAACGATGTCCCGAGACATCACAACAGTCGGGCTGACAGGATTTGAACCTGCGACCACTTGACCCCCAGTAAGCAGGGGAAACGCATTTTCGCAGGTCACAGTAGCGTATGGTCGGGTTCTCGCCGTGCGAGACGTGCACTGACGCGCAGGTCGTTTACGATCGCGCATGGCGTGTGGTCCCAGACTGGTCCCCAATCGATGCGGTCCATACCGACGGACGCAGGGCAGTTCCCGTCCTGGACGGAAGCCGGCGGCGGGATCGTGGACAAGCTTGGTGTGCGGACCTATGGACCAGGCCGCGTCTTGCGCATCGGTGGACGGCCGGCGTGTGGGCGACCGCCTTCCGCGCCAGGCGCGCTCGCTAGTCGATGGCGGAAGTCGGTACTGTTGACGACCTTGTCGGGATATCCAGGCCCGAGGCAGAGTTGCACTTCGCTGTCGTTGATCGGCTCCCCGCAGTACCCGCATACGACCTGTGTGTCCAGATCGTGAGCACACGTCTCGTGATAGAGCTTCACGGGAGCCCCATCGCCGCCGTCCAGCCACCTATCGCCCCAAGCCAGGATCGCCGAAACCACGGGGAATAGGTCATGGCCCATCTCGGTTAGCAGGTACTCGTATCGGGGTGGGTTGTCCTGGTAGAACTGTTTGGTCAGAACGCCGGCGCTGACCAACCCGGAGAGTCGATCCGACAGGGTATTGCGCGCGATCTGCAGTGACTTCTGGAATTCGTCGAAGCGCCTGACGCCATGCATGCAGTCACGAAGGATCAGCAGCGTCCAAGCGTCACCGAAGATGTCGACCGCGCGAGCGACCGAGCATGGCCATTCGGATAACTCCGGCTTCATGAGTAGAGAATAGCAACTCAGTTGTAAACCGGGACTGATATCCCGGGTTTTCTGACACAACTCGCTGCCAATTGAGGAGACGCTCGTCATAGGGCGGACACCGTGAGGATCGCCCACATTCCGGTCCCAACGACGGAGACGGCTGCTGTTCCTGAGCACAAACATGGGCGATGCAAGGCCGCCGTCGACCAGGCTTTGAACATCCCTGGCGATCGATGGACGATGCTGGTCCTGTAGGAGATCGGCACCGGCACGGAGCGGTTCAACGACATACTGCAACACACGGGCATGCCACCAGATCGATTGGCACACTGCGACTTCGCCGTTTGGAGGGTCGATCGGTCATATCCCTGCTCGAGTACTGCGACCATCCACCGGGCTTCGAGTACGGGCTTGCGGACGCGGGCCGATCGCTCGTCCCCGCACTCGCGCGCTGGAGGCGTCGGACGCGCGATATGCACTCTCGGCTGCGTCGAGCCGGACGGTCCCTTCTTCCGAGGACCTGTGATGCAGGCATGCCGGCGAGGTCGCGTCGGATTATCCCGCCGATCCAGCTGACATCGCCGGGAGCTCGGACCGGTCGGCGTCAGCCATCCGGTGCGTCGGATCCACGATTGCGCCGCGCGCTTCGAGTCGGGGCTAGCCGAAGGCGTGCCAACAAATTAGTTTCATACTAAGACTCAGTCTTGACATTAGACCGACCAGGGTGTGTGCTTATCCATACGTGATGTGGGTCACCTCAAGGCATCCGAGTCACGCTGCGGGTCCGTCCGACGCGATCCGCGTCCATAAGAGTTGGCACGACAGTAAGGAACAGACATGCCGCTGTGGAAGATCCACCACCCGGTGGGCGCATACACGTCCGAGGACAAGAAGCAGTTCTCGTCGGCCATCACGTCGATCTATGAAGCGATCCCGATCCCGAAGTTCTATGTTGTGGTGCTATTCGAAGAGGTCCCCGCCGACAACTGCTTCGTCGGCGGCGACTCGAGCGACAAGTTCGTCAGGATCAACATCGACCAAATGGCGCGCACGCTGCCCGGTCCGGTACTGCGCGAATGGTGGGTGCGTCACCTCGACGAGGTGATCAGACCCTGGATCGGGGACCGGGACTACGACTGGGAATTCACCATCAATGAATCACCGTGCGACCTGTGGTCGCTGCACGGCATCATCCCGCCTCCGTTCGAATCCCATGCCGAGAAGCGGTGGATCGCCGAGAACAAGGCAACGCCGTACTCGTGCGAAGAGAAGCTCCCCGTCAACCTCGCGCTCGCCGCGGGTGTGACCGGCGGAGTCGGGTGAACACATGCTGACTAACCGCGGTTGCGCCTGCAGCGAACGCGCCACCTGCGCGACCTCGGCGCCATGCCGGCCGACCAAGAGTGGTTCACCACCATCCCGACCAACGTTTTCCGCCCGGCCGTCACAGCTACGACCGCACTATCGTCAGGTTAAATCTCATGGCATACAGCACGACCAACCCGGCGAACGGTGAGCAACTCCTCACCTTCGCGACCCTCTCCGCCAGCGAACTCGACCAGAGTCTCGAGAAGGCTCACGCCGCCTACACGACCGACTGGCGCCGCCGCCCCATTCACGAGCGGGCCGAGATCATTAGGGCGGCCGCCGCCGAGTTGCGCGCGAACGCTGCCGACTACGCCTACTACGTCACGCTTGAAATGGGCAAGTTGATCGGTACCTCCGAAGCCGAGGTGGAGCTTTCCGCGGCGATTCTCGACTACTACGCCGATCGTGCCGAAAAGCTCTTGGCGCCAACTGAATTACCCGAATCTCCTGGGGCCGTGGTCGTCACCGAGCCGATTGGCGTGATCTTCGCGATCGAACCGTGGAACTTCCCGTACTACCAGGTCGCCAGGGTGGCCGGTCCGCAGCTCATCGCGGGCAATGTGCTGGTGATCAAGCACGCAGAGAACGTACCGCAGTGTGCGCTGGCATTTGCACGTGTGATGGAGAAGGCGGGGGCTCCGGCCGGGGTGTACACCAACATCTTTGCCACACACGAACAGGCCGCGCGCGTCATCGCCGACCCGCGAGTCGCGGCTGTAACGGTGACCGGCGGTAAGCGCGCAGGAGCCGCTGTCGCCGAACAGGCAGGACGTAGCCTGAAGAAGGTCGTCATGGAACTCGGAGGCAGCGACCCCCTTATCATCCTCGAGGACGCCGATCTCGATCACGCTGTGCAATCGGCGGTCTTCGGCCGGATGTTCAACACCGGTCAGAGTTGCGTTGGGTCCAAACGGATGATCGTCGTCGGCAAGGACCGGGGAAACGCCGCCGTGCGCGCCTTCACCGAGCACATGGCGGGCCTGCAAGCGGGAGATCCGACGGATCCCTCCACGACGCTGGGGCCGATTTCCTCAGAACGCGCCCTCGACCTGTTGCTCGAGCAGGTCGAGGTGGCGCAGAAGGACGGTGCGCAGGTCGTCATCGGCGGCGGACGTATCGATCGCCCGGGCTTTTACCTCGAGCCCACCGTGCTGACCGGGATCGACGCGGCGAACAGCGCCTACACCACCGAGTTTTTCGGTCCCGTGGCGTCCTTCTACGTCGTCGATACGGAGGAGGAAGCCATCAGGCTCGCCAACGACACGCCGTTTGGCCTGGGAGCATCGGTCTTCACCGCCGACACCGAGCGGGGAAGAAGAGTCGCCGCCCAGATCGAAAGCGGCATGGTCTTCGTGAACCAACCTGCTTGGACGGCGCCGGAATTGCCGTTCGGTGGGATCAAGCGCTCGGGGTTCGGGCGCGAACTCGCTGAGTTTGGCTTCGGAGAGTTCGTCAATCGCAAGCTGGTGAACGTCGCGGCCGCCGGTTCCGGCCCGTGGGGTCCGTCCCCGGCGTGACGCGTACTTGCGGCCCTTCACGTCTCGTCATCACCGGAGGTACACCAACCATGAGCCTGGTTCTCACCGTCGCCCCGACCGGTCCGATTGCGACCAAGGCGGATAACCCCGCGTTGCCTACCCAGCCCCGTGAGATCGCCGAAGCAGTCCACGCCGCCTACCGAGCCGGGGCAGCCGTCGCCCATCTGCATTTTCGTGATTCTGAAGACCGGCCAACGGCCGACCGCGATATCGCTTGCCTGACAATGGATCTGATCAAGGACCGTTGCCCCATCCTGATACAGCTCTCCACCGGCGTCGGGCTCGACGGCCCGTTCGCCGAACGGGAAGCGTTGGTCGAGCTCAGGCCGCGGATGGCCACCCTCAACCCGTGTTCGATGTCATTCGGCGCCGGCGAGTTTCGTAACCCGCCCAAGGACGTCGCTCGCCTCGCCGAGAGGATGCGAGAGCTGGGCGTGAAACCCGAACTGGAGATCTATGACACGGGGCATCTCGATGCCTGTCTGCGGATGAGGGATGCCGGCTTGCTGGACGATGAGCCGATGCAGTTCTCGATCGTGCTCGGCGTGCGAGGCGGCATGGCGGCCACTCCTGACAACCTCCTCACCCTCGTACGCCGGCTGCCACCCGATTGCATATGGCAGGTCATTGCCATCGGGTCGGCCAACCTGACATTGACCGCGATGGGAGTGGCGCTCGGAGGGAATGCCCGTGCGGGACTTGAGGATGCGCTGTATCTACGCAAGGGCGAGTTGAGCCAGGGTAACCAACCGCTCGTTGATCGCGCGATTCGGGTCGCCCACGCACTCGATCGGCCGATTGCCTCGGTCGAGGAGACCGAGGCGCTACTCCGCCTGCCACAACACACCTGAAACGTGCTCACACAACCTCGATTCACCCGGAAGGACGACGAAAAATGACCGAGCCAACGCGTGAGCCGATCGCGACGGCACCTCGTGTGACCGCAGTTATGGACGGCGCAGTTGCCGTCCTGTCGATGCACTACAAGCCCCACAACCTGCTGGACAAACAGATGACTCTGGACGTCGTGAAGGGCTTGGACTGGGCGCGCCAGCAAAACGCGCGCGCGGTCGTCCTGCGCAGTGCTCTGCGCCATTTCTCGGCCGGCGCCGACCTCGATGCCATGGTCGAAGCGGCGAAGGAAACCGACGTCCTGGAGTGGCATCTGGCCGAGTTGCTCCGCGCGTTCGATGAACACCCTGCTCCGATTGTGGCCAGTGTTCAGGGGGTATGCGTAGGCGGCGGATTCGAGCTCGCGCTGGCGTGCGACCTGATCGTCGCCGCGCAATCGTCGAAGATCGGGTCGGTGGAGGTCACCGTTGGCCTCCATCCGTTGATGGGGGCTGTCCAACGTCTCACGCAGCGCGCTGGCGCGGCAAGGGCGAAGGAGATGACCATGCTCGGACGCCGCTACGACGCAGCGACTCTCGAGCGCTGGAACATCATCAACCGCGTCGTCCCGGATGAGGATCTCGATACTGCAACGATGGTGCTCGCCCAGGAACTCGCGCACGGACCCACCGTTGCGAACGCGGCGACGAAGCGGTTAGTCAGCACCGCGATCAACAAGGGTGTCGCCGCTGCAGACGATGCGATGGCAGAGATTCAACGACCCATATTCCGATCTCAGGATTTTCTCACCGGTGTGTGGTCTTATCGCGAAAAGGGTATTGGCATGGCGACTTTCGAAGGACGGTGACCATGTCTCTTCCACTCGAAGGAATCCGCGTGATCGATTTCTCGCGGGTGCTCGCCGGACCGCACTGCGCCAAGACACTCCTCGACCTCGGTGCCGACGTCGTTAAGATCGAGCCGCCCAGTGGCGATATATCGCGAAAAGCCTTCCCCAACAAGGGTGAGATCTCGGGCTACTACGCGCAACAGAATGCCGGAAAGAGAAACCTGAGCATCGACCTCAACATTGCGGGCGCGCGGGATGTCGTCGCCAAGCTGTGTGACGAAGCCGACGTGATCGTCGAGAACTTCAGACCCGGCGCGCTCGCGGCCTTCGGCCTGGACTACGCCACGGTGTCGGTGACCAATCCGCGTGTGGTGTACGCCTCGATAAGTGGCTACGGGCAGCACGGGCCTTGGCGCTCCCGGATGGCTTATGCCCCAACGGTCCAAGCCGAGACAGGCATCACCGCAAACTCTGTTGCGCATTTCGGGCGAACCGAATCCATGCGAAGCGATGCGCTATCGCATGCAGACGTCTACTCGGGTCTACATGCCGCTATCGCGATTCTCGCCGGACTGGCCTGCCGCGAACGAACTGGCGTAGGCCAATACATCGACGTCGCCATGGCCGCAGTCATGATGTCGGTCAACGAGCGCGTGCATGTCGATTTGGCCGATGAAGATCTCGGAGACGAGCGGCCGATCCTGGGCGCCACCGACGGACCGTTCTTCCAAGGGCCGAATGATGAAAGCTTCGCAAGCCCGATGAGTCTGGTTGGCAGCATGTCGTTCCCGTTCTACCTTGCCGCGATGAGACGTCCGGATCTTGCTGACGATCCGCGTTTCCTCACCCCCGAGCTACGGCTACGCAACCTCGGTGCGCTTCATCAGATCGTTCAGGACTGGATCGGCACCTTCTCTGACATGGAGTCGCTGGACGCCCAGTTGGACGAGGCCAAGATAGCCACCGGCCAGATGCGCACACTCAAGGAGTTCGCGGTGAGCGATTGGGCGCAAGAGTGGCACGCCGTCCGAACCGTCCCCGACGGAAATGGCGGTGAGATACCGATTCCCGGTCGCCCATGGCACTTCAACGAACAGATCGCGCCGGACGAGGGGCAGTTCGCGGCCCGCCAGGGACAACACAACGCCGAGCTGCTTGCGGAGCTAGGGTATCGACCTGAGGACATAGCCCGGCTCGAAGGGACTGGGGCTCTGGTGGAGCCCAATCGAAGGCGAGTCGAAGTCGCTGGTCAACCGAGCCAATACGGCAGTCGCGATGGCGATTTTGCAAACGCCGTCTCCGCAGCTCGAAGCGCTGCCGGCACGCATCCGAGCGAGCCGAATTAGCCCGACTCATTAGTCCCATAGTCAGAACAAGACTTGAAGGGAGCCGGCGATGCCAGTCATCGACATCACTCTCCCGCGCGGCCGATCACCCCAAACAGCTCAGGGCGATCGCCGACGCCGTCCACGATGCTCTGGTGCAGGAGCTCGGTATTCCTGCGGAGGACCGATTTCATTTCAGGTGATCCACCAATGCGACAGCCACGAACGAATCTACGACCCGACCTCATGGGAGGGTCGAGAATTGATGCGTTCGTCATGATCCCCACCGTTTGGGCCGCTTGCCGCGCGTGCAGCGTTCCATGAGACCCGGGACGGGCGCACTTCGTCGCCGGGCAGCGGTCCGGCCACTCAATCGTGTTTGGCGCAATCCCCAAGGCCGCTAAATAAACGGCACACAGCCAGGCACCGCCAGCGAAAGGACCCGCTCATGTCTGATGTCATCACCGAATACCGCATCGCACGCGCGCTGAAGTCGGGCCCGCCTGCGATCCGTGAGGGCGCGAAAGTCGTCGAGCTGGGCGCCGACGGCACACTGACCGTGCTCCGCGAAGGCACCAACGGCTGGACGTGCATGCCCGGCGTCGAGAATGCCTCAGCCGACATGTGCGCCGACCAGATGGGCATGCAGTGGATGATGGACGTCATGGCTTCAAAGCCAAGGCCCACCAATACCGCACCCGGACTGATCTACATGCTCAACGGCGCCGTGCAACACAGCTACACCGACCCCTTCGATCGGACCAGCCCGTTGATTCCGATCGGTCCGCACTGGATGCTCATCTGGCCCTTCACTGCCGAACACACCGGTCTGTCGACCGTGATGCGTGACGCGGGGACCATGATCATGTTCGCCGGAACGCCGTACGCGCACCTGCACATCTGCGGGGATCCGTGGGAGGGCAACGAATATCAGCCCGCCGTCGAGGCGGTGTGGACCATGACCTACAAGCCGCAGAAGCCTCCCACCCAACGGCGTTCACACCAATAACGATAGGAACCCAGCTCGACTTCGCAGCCCGATCGGAACGGGAGGAATCGGATGGCGAATAAACCAGAGCTTCCTGCGACCCAGAGGATCGGCATCCTGGTCTTTGACGGTTTCGAGGCGATCGACGTTTTCGGCTTTGCCGAAGTCTTTGCCATCGCGCGCTTCCTCGGCCAGGACTATGCGGCGGCGCCGCCATACCCTTTCGAAACCGTGCTGATCGCCAGGCAGGTCGCGAAGGTGAAAAGCATTAACGGTCCCTCGGCCATGCCGGACTGAGACTTCGCGCAGGCGCTCAAGGAGCCGCTCGACGTCCTGGTGGTGCCCGGTGGCGGGGGAATCTGGCAGTTGCTCGACGATGAGGCGGATCCGAAAGGGGTTGCGGCGCTGCTCGACTGGATGCGCGCGATGGACAAGACAGTGCGCATCATGGCGTCGGTCTGCAGCGGCGCCGCCGTTCTGGCGGAGTGCGGCTTCCTGGACGGCTTGCCCGCCGCGACCAACCATGGCTTATTCGCGTGGGTGGCCCAGCACGGCCCGCTCTGGGACAACGTCGCGCGATGGGTCGATGCCGGCAAATACGTCTCGTCCGCCGGGGTCTCGGCCGGCACCGATCTCGGCTTCTATCTGGTATCGCGGCTGGCCGGCCGGGCGGTCGCCGAAATCGCGGCGATGGCGGCCGAATGCGATTGGCACCGCGATCCGAACCAGCCGATCTTCTATCCGCAGCAAGCCAGCGTTCCGGTCACCGATTAACGGGGCGCCGCCCTGGATTGGGCGTATGAGTTTCCCGCTAGCGACCCAGCCGATTTAGCCGCAACGAGTCGACCCACTCCGCGTCTTCGCCGTCCTCGACGGCCGCCCCTTCGAGACCTCCTAGGTGGCGCAGGTGGCGGTAGTCCGGCCACGCTCACCTAAATAGGCAACGGGATCGGCGTCAGGAAGCGAAGTCGATCAGATACTTGACGAGGTCTCGGTCGAGTATGCCGGGGACTTTTGAGCCTCTCAGTTCCGGGAACTGACTGAAGAAAGCCGTAGGTTCATCGAGATCGATGCGAACCTGTTCGCCCTCGTTCTGCGAAATGCACACACGCACTGGCGCTCCCAGTCCGGCAGTCGCCCCGTACCGGAACAGCCCGTTGACGATGACGGCATTGCCGATCAAATAGAATCTGCAATCAATCGGAATACCGGCCAGCCTCTGCGTTGATCCTTGGTCGAGTTTGAAGAAGATCGAAAACTCGTGGTCTCCGGATAGTTCTTCGAAATACGCGCGGATGCCAGCTTGGTCACCCGCCGCAGTCATGTCAGCCAACCTTTGCAGATCAACCATCTTGAAGAGGCTTTCCAGCGCGTCCGTAACTTCGGCAAACGACTTTTTTGAGCGGATCGTGATGAGCTTGCACGTAAATTCGGTCTCCGCCACGTGCGGTTCCAACTTAGCTCCCTTCATCAGGTCTAGAGGCTGATGCGGATTGGCCCTCGTGGTAGTCCATGCCGACGAGGTGGCTGCGCACAGCCGGACGCCACAGGCATTATTCCTGCCGCACTTAGCCTGTCGTGCTGCCTGTCGGCGATCAATGATGCGTTTAGGTGAGCACTTCGGCCCTGATGACGGCGCGCTACAGTCACACTTCACGGGGAGCATTAAGAGCCACGCGTGAACAGATCTCCTCCCGGGGCGGCCCACTACCAGCGGACTGCAGAACCCCTACGCGCCGCAATCGACATCGCGCTAAGCTGAGCCAACCAGCGTCCGGTCACCCGAATGGGTGACGGATCGCCGCCTCACGACCTGACATCTTCGATGTCAAGCAATGCGTCCATCCGCGACCAACGCCGAAACGGACAAGAGCAATTCCGATGCCAACTCGCGACCGAGCCCCGGATGACGGCACGAGTGAGTCGAGCTCCCGAGACGATCGCAGGGGTGCTGTAGCGGGCCAGGTTTCGGCCGATCGCCGACCCGCGCTGAGCCAGGAGCTGACAGACCGCCTGCGCGCATACGGGTCGCTCGAGACCATCGCCGCGGGCGACCTGCTCTATCAGCCGGGCGACGACCGCTACGATCTCATCGTCATCGAATCAGGTCGAGTGGACTTGCTCCGCGACTCCATCTCCGATCAAGCACCCCTTCGGATCGCCGAGATGGGACCCGGCGATTTCCTGGGCGAACTGAGCCTGTTCACCGGAGAGCGCATGTTTATCACGGCGTGCGCTCGAGAGCCCGGGACGATCTATCGCATTGGACCGCAGTCGTTTCGGCAGCTCATGGCGCAGGATGCCGAGCTTTCTGACATCATCCTGACCGCATCGTACAGCCGACGCGGGCTGCTGAAGACGGCACTTGCCGACACCGTCGAGATTCTCGACCATCGCAATTCGGCACCGGCACTGACGCTGCAGGTCTACGCCGAGCGAATGGAACTGCCACACACATGGACCGACGCGGACTCGCCGCGCGGCACGGCAATGCTCACAAGCCTGGACCTGCAACCGGGAGACCTGCCGGCAGTGCTGTTGCCGGACGGGGTCCTGCTCAACGCCAACCCGACACAGCTGGCTCAGCGCATAGGGCTGGCTAGGTCGGATCGCGCAACCGAACTGACCGATCTCGTCGTAATCGGCGGGGGGCCGGCCGGTTTGGCAGCGACCGTCTATGGGGCATCGGAGGGCCTACGCACCATCATGCTCGACTCCGTCGCACCCGGCGGACAAGCCGGCGCCAGCTCACGCATCGAAAACTATCCGGGGTTTCCGCGCGGGCTCAGCGGCGCCGAACTCGTTCGGCGGACAGCGGTCCAAGCCGTGAAATTCGGTGCGCAGCTGTACGCGCCCTACCGGGTGGTGGAACTCGAAGCGCCGCCCAACCGCCCAATCCGACTGACCCTCGACGACAAGTCACACATCACCGCGCGCGCCGTCATCATTGCCACTGGCGCCCGTTACAAGACATTGCCGCTCCCCCGACGGGCCG
>Ga0164302_10000483_pt1 | contig 11129 bp, 14 predicted proteins | sample Whisoiple_202_MG_FD_109714 | JGI IMG/M metagenome (GOLD analysis project Ga0164302, IMG submission 109714) | Soil microbial communities amended with pyrogenic organic matter from upstate New York, USA - Whitman soil sample_202_MG | ecosystem: Environmental > Terrestrial > Soil > Agricultural... | reverse complement strand
TGTCGCTTGGCAATGCAGTGTTGAGCGCGAGACCGCAACGGCGGAAAACATCGAGGTCGAGGCAAGTCATATCGGGCTCGGCGTAAATCCCGCGGCAATCTACGCGATCGCCGATCGTCTCGCCCAGCCTGAGGGGGCGTGGAGGAAGTTCGATCGGAGGACCGGGTTGCGCCGCCTCTTCTACAAAGATCCCTTGAGGCACGAGCGGCTGCGCGACTGGGCGCCCCGGCTCCGGGAGTCTGTTCGTGATCGTGGTCGACCGGGGTTCGCGCGCCGCAGCCATTGCGCATCCGGCTGAGTAATTCGTGCTTGAAAAGTGCGTGAAGCGGTGCCTATCTCAGTTTCATGCGACTCCCCGAATAGGTTCTCTCGCCATTGAGGGTGAGGAGATAGCCTAATTTGCTGTCCATAGAAACGGTAACAAGCAATGGTCAGGGGTGCCAAAATCACCCCCAATAACGGAGTTGCCCGGCGTGATCTCATCATTGACTTACTGCGGGGCGTTGAATGGAAATGGCTAACCAGAGCGCGGTCAAAGTGGATCGAGCTGACGGGTGGTACCGCATGATGATGCTGTTTGTTGCGAGCCTTGCGTTCGGCTCGCTCGCTCAGGCCGACGATAACCGGGGACTAAGGCGCGGCGGCGATCCCCACCAGGTCAGCATTTCGGGCTTGTCATCCGGCGGTGCGATGGCGTTGCAATATGCAGTCGCGCATTCCGGTTCCATAATCGGCGTCGGGTCAGTCGCGGGGCCGGCCTGGAACTGTGCGGAAGGGGATCTGGCTCATGCCATGCAGGTCTGCATGAACAAGCAAGGCACGCCTCAGGCGAAAACTGATCTTGCACGCCAATTCGCCGCTGTCGGCAAAATCGATAGCTTGTCTGGAAACACCACGTCGACTCTGAAGCGATCGTTTGTTTTCCAGAGCCCGCAGGACGAGGTCATAAATCCGCGCTCGGGCCAGGCTAACGTGGATTTCCTCGCCGCCTTGACCGGGGTCGCACCTAAGGTCGACCGGGGGCACGCCGATGACGGCAGCGAACGAGCCGGTCACGGCATCATATCTCCGGACGGGACCGACTCGTGCAGCGGCTTGGGCAATACCTTCGTCCGCCGCTGTGGGGCCGAAGATAATCCTGCCGAAGTCCTCAGCACCATCTACGGCGGCGACCCCGATCCGACCAAACGCAAAGAGGTACCTGATGCGGACGTTTGGGAGTTCGATCAGCAGCCCCTGATCGACGCCGTGAAGAACGAGGGAGCGTCCGTTTCAGGCGACTACGTGTGGTGGTACCAGGGCTTGCAGAGCACCGAGCGGCAGAATCTCGACCTGGCCCCGACAGGTTACATCTATGTGCCGACGGCGGTGTGCGGACAGGACCAACCGCCGTGCCGGGTCCATGTGGCGCTGCACGGCTGTGCTCAGGACCCGAAACTGTTTGCGCGAAAGTCAGGTTACAATGACTGGGCTGAGCATTATCGAACCATCATTGTTTATCCTGCAATCAAAGCCCGCCACCCATGGCCGTGGGACTATCTCTTAGGCGCAGAGCCCAACCCGCTCGGCTGCTGGGATTGGTGGGGCTATCTCGACCCGGGCACAGGCGGCGACCGCTACCTCACCAAAGACGCGCCGCAGATGAAGGTTATCAATCGGATTATCGCCGAAGTGACGAAGTCGCGGCCATGATCTGACCGGACCCATGGTACGCACGACCCCCATTGGGATGGCAGCCGGGGTGAAGTAGCTGTTCTAAATCGTGGCGAAATCGATCTCAGGCCAAAGAATGCCCCCAACTTCCCCGCGGCGCTGGCTGCGTGAATGAAGTCAGGCCAGCGCGCTGCCGAGTAAATGGAGACGACTTGCAATCTGGGTCGGTGTCAGCCCTCAGCAACGAGCCGCCGCAATTCCTGACCGTCTATAGAAGGCTTGCGGCCGCGATAGACGCCACTTGCCTTGGCTTTCGCGATACCTCCCATCTGCCGCTCGCGTCGCAGGTTCGTTTCGAACTCTGCGAAGATGCCGAGCATGTCTAGATACAAGATCGTGCGCGTACATTTCAATGACGGCTCTTGGGTTCGAGGATCAACCGCTCCGAAGTGTGGCGCGCCCGCCGCACTTGAGGGATCACTGCTTGTCGCGATACAGCCGGTACCATTTGGCGCGTTTATCCGAACAAGTAGCACCAACCTCCACCGTCGGATCGCGGTGCTGCCGAAAGATGCTCGTAAGCGGAGGGCTACATGAAGGCGGTGCCGGCCGCATTTGCATTCGTCCTGGCCGGGGGCAGTGCCATGGGCGCGTGCACTGATGTGAGGTCCTTAGTTTGTACACTGCCCATGAGCGTCAGTTATGACCCCGTAAGAAATGTGGACTCCACGACCCATTCATATACTCCGCCGCCGTTGGATAAATGCACCTCGGCAGGCGAACTTGCGGACGTGGTTTATGATGCGTTCCAGCTTGCGCACGGAAAACTCCAAGATTCTTGACACTGACGGGCATTTATCAAGTAGAGAAAACGGGTCTAAAGCATTCGACCTCGTTTTTAAAAGCGAGAGGCTGCTAGATGGCGCAAATTTTGTGGCACGTTCACTTGGATTCGCTGGATACAAAAAGGAATGCACAAAAACTTGCACCAATAACGGAGTTTCTGGAACGTATTATCGATGCTTGATCAACGGACCTCTCGATCGAATACCAAATAAAGTAGCGCGTAAAAAAGCAGGCCCGAAAACCTCAACGAGAGAGCGGAGTCATCTTGTCTCCGGCTGACCTGCATACGTTTTGCTTTCGGCGACGCCTATTCGCCCGGTCCTCCGTATCTCGTCTCACCGAATCCGACGCGCCGGATGTCATAATCCGCGGCTATAGTTCGGTTCAGCGATTGCTGGTCTCGATACCAGCACACCCAGGCGGGCGTGTCCACATCACACAACGTGAACATATGTGCGGCGTTGTTGGACGACGGCAGCGTCCCTGTTCCCATATCTGTCTTCGGCGGGATTCCATTTAGCGAAGCCACCTCTCCGAACCATTGGATCAGCGCACTCTTCGTAAACTTTCCGCCCCATTCCGAACCAGGGAAATATCCAAGCCACTGATTATCGAACCAAGCCCACCAGTTGCCTTGGTAAAACACATAGCCATTATAGACCTCTCGGCCCACCAGCGAGCCAATATTCTGCCCTGGATGATAGGTACTGCTGTATTGTTGCCAATTGCAACCGTCATAGCACTGCGGAACCCCGTCGATCCAATGGAAGACAAAAATATGCGGGTCGGAATCGCTGTATTGGTCCGACGAAACGAGCCAGCCCAGTTCGACGATGTCGCCGTTGCTCTTCCCGGCTTGAATCGCAATCTCGTTGAGCGAGTGTCCTGAGCCGCCCGTGTCCACGTATTGCGGCCTGAGGATCGCAGTTGTCATCCCGCCCCCATCCGCGGTCCGCGTGAAAGCGGCGGAACCGTAGTAGTAGCAGGCGTTATCTTGCCAGATGCCATCGCAGGCCGGTTGCCCGGGTGGAGGTGGCGGCGGATTGCGATTGCGCCGGGGCCGATAGACCTCGCGGAAGGATCGAAAGACCTTTCGTTCTAACGCATCTCCCTGCCTTTGAAGTCTTTGCTCGGGGGCAATCAGGGGATTACCCTTCATCAGGCCATTGCCCCTGGGTCGAAATTCCCTGACGGCAGGCACCTCTCCTTCCGGACACAACGGCTTGAGCAACGGCTCACTCTGCGCGACATAAGGCGTTCCCCCCGGTTTATCCCCCCGGCGCCTGGGGCTCGGACCTCCAGGGAATGGCGGTGGCTTGGCTTCCGCGGCTCGTTTTACGCAGACGACAGATTGCCTTTCCTGCGAAACGGCGCTCGTGGAGGGGGACAAAGCAAAACTGGCTACGATCGCGACCGGAGCCAGCGAAATAACAATCAGCTTCATTAGGAGCCTCCTCGTCGCCGAGCTTTCGCCATCCCTCTCGCAAGACCAAGCATGCATATCCTGGCGGGATGGTGGACGTCTTAAGATCGTCTGTCAAAGACGCTATTGAAACTCAAGAATGCACTTCCAATCTTGGAGCCGCTGTGTGTACCGAAAATTAGATTCGTACGTACTGATGCTGAAGCCGCCGCGATCGGCATAAATTGCGACCTCGTGGTTCGGAGCCAGCAACGTTGCTGCAGTGAGGCCCATGACCCCGGCGCCCAAGACGGCAATTTGCGCGCGCGTGCCGCCGGGGACAAGCGTTTGGAGGAGGTCGACCACGGCCTGCGCGCAGCCCCAACTCATCGTGATGCCAGCGCCGCCATGACCATAATTGTGGATGACATATTTCGGCCCGAAGGGTTCGATTTCCAGTCGGTAAGTGCCCGTGCGAAATGGTCGGACGCCTGCCTTGAAAATACAAGCCGGCGGAGTGCAGGTGAAATCGGGTGAAGGTAGTATCATGGCTGGTCTTCCTTCCATTAGTCGTTCCAAGAAGTGACTGAAAATCGAATCCTTTAGGGCAGCGGAATACTCTGCGGGAAACGAAAGATATTCGTCGGATCCACCATACGTTTCACGCCTTTCAGTCGCGCGAGGTTCCGGCCCCAATAAGCGGTCGGCCAGTCCTGCAATTCGTTGTCGCAGTAGTTGATATAAGCCTTGCCCGGCACGTACGGCCGCATCCGGGCGTAGAACGTCGCCATCGCGCGAACCCGCTGCGCGGTCGCGCCTCCGTTATCCCAGCCGGCGTAGTAATGAATCATGAACCGGACACTTTGGCGATGAGGAAAAGCGGTATCCGACTCGCCAAGGCCATCGACGGCGCCACCATAGGCATTACAGATCAACGCGATCTGATTGGACGACTGTCCTACGAGTTCCATCAACAAGGCCGTCATGCCCGCCACCGAAAGGGATGGGACGTAGTCGGACTTTTCCTTTTGATATCGAGGGTCGGCGCCACCGCCGGCAAAATCCTGGTAGGCATCCCAAAACGATTTTTTTTGCATCCTCCTCGCACCACTCAGGGGTTCGATGTTTTCGAGAGCTCGCAGGCCGCTATCGAGCACCTGAGGCGGAGCAATGCTCTGGCCAATGCATCGTAGCGAAACGCTAGTCCCGTTGATCCGACTGATCTTCAGCAACGCTGTAATGCCCGGATCGGCCGTGGGCGCCCATCTTTGCCAGCCATCGATAATCCTGACGGCGCGCGCGACCGGCAGGGCCCATCGCTGACTGAATACGGTCACAGTCGAGATTGGATGCACCGCAAACACAAATCCGGTCGCAATGCCGAGCGATCCTCCGCCACCACCTCGGCACGCCCAAAACAGATCGGGGCTCGCATTTTGGCTCGCTAACACAACCGTTCCTGCAGCAGTGACCAAAGTGACGGCTATCAGGTTGTCGCATGCAAGCCCGTAAGCACGAGCGAGCAGGCCATACCCGCCACCCATGACATGCCCGGAAATGCCAACAGTGGGACAGGTGCCCGATACAAATGCAACGCCCTCGCCCTTAAGCGCCGTCTGGATGTCGTTTATGGAGGCTCCGGCGCCGACTGTCACGGTCATGCTTGCTCGGTCGAACGTGACGCTATTTAGCCTTCTTATGTCGATGACCGCGCCCGAGCTGCAAGAGAACCCCTCGTACGAGTGGCCGCCACAGCGCACCACGAACGGTACATTGTTCGCCTTAACCCAAGAGAAGACACCGGAGACCGCGCTTGCCGTGGAGCAAATGGCAAACAGCGCCGGCCCGATTTGTGTGCGCGCGTTGTAGACCCCGACGTGCGCGGCGTAATCGGTATCTCCAGGCCGCAACATCGCGCAGCCAGGGATCGTCGGTAACGGAGGCAGAGAAATTCCCAAAGGCGCTAGATCGGCCGCAGGCCGCTCTTCAAGAGCTTGATCGGCAGGCGCCGAGAGTCGATCCATTTCTGGAAAATAATATGGACTTTCCACCGACTACCCTCCCCTCGGTCTTACCGATCGTCTTGTAGACCCTACCGAGAGTTCGATGCGAGGCCGCACGGTGCTATAACTTACTCTTGCAATACGCCGCCCCTTTATCGGATGCCCTCGTTTTCAATTGGCGGCGCGCGCTTCTTCGAGCGCCATGGCAGCGAGCAAACAACAACGAACTGGAGGTCCGCCACATCATCCGCCGATGTACGTTTGAAGCTTAAGTAGGCATCCAGGTGAACCCTGGCGCGACCCCTTTCTGCAAGGTCTCGCTCACTGTTCCGCGCGCGGTGCCCGGCTAGGGGGCCGCCCCGACGAGTGGTCGCATAGGGGTTTGCACGACGCTGCTTCGATCGGGGCCGCTCTTGGCCGATACCGGACCGGCAGGTTTCGGCGCTGAAGATGCGAAAGCCGACCTTCAAAACCATCGTGTATCATCGCTCCGTGACCCGAAAACGGACGAGGCTTCTTCGAAAAGTTAGCCCCTGGGTGCATGCCTGAGGTCGGCATAGCCCTGTTATGAACCGCTTACTCGCTCGACAAGATGCACACGCGAGGGTGCAGGGTCAAACCCATCGGCGAAATATTGCGTTTCGTTGGCCACCAGTCCTTCTTGGAATTCCATGATGCTCACCGCGTAGGATGGTAGGCCATCATAGGCGAGTACGAATTCAGTGACCCAGAGATTCTGGCCGCCAATAATTCGGCGGACCGTAAAACGCTTCTTGTCTGGCTGAACAAACCGGCTCTCTTGAATGTTGTGTCGCCCGCGAATCCGCTCACCCGATTGCGGATAATCCAGCACAGCATCCTCGCGGTAGATTTCATGTTCTACATCGAAATCGCTTGCGTCTGAAGCTTCCCAATGGCGCTTCAGCGCCGCCCGCACGGTTGCATCATCCATCTCAGTCTCCCACCCATCGCTCCGGTATTCATCAGCCTGTTGGGCAAGAGAGCCCCATCGGCTTTCGTAAAGAGAATGCCTGGATTTGAATAGGTCAACGAGAAAGAACGTTTGTTTGCGCTTGCCGACACCGCTAATTGTTGCACAGCTAAGAAGGTGACCCGAATACAATTAACCGCTAGAAGCCGCTGCTCCCCACTGGGTTTCGGCCTTCGAGCATGGCGCCGTAGCTCCCACTTGCGTTCAGCGGTCCCTCACCGCCGCTGCGGAGTCCATATGTCTGGCCGTCGTGAGCAATAGGGTGGCTCGTGTAAACTTGCGAGGGGCAGGGATAATCGCGGCAAGGACTGAGGTTTGGACGAGTTGCACGACCGTACGCCACTCCCGCAGGAACCATGAGTAACACACTGGCCACACAGATGCTTCCAGCGGTTCTCCGACTGCGCGTCGTCCCTGTGAGAACGCTTTTCATTCTCAGGTTGTCTCCTCTCCAGTCGTTGAACTCCTCAGAGCAAGGCTGCGCCCACGGGTGCACACCTCGAAGGCCGCGAGCGCGGGGAGAGGTGGTGCACATGCGCGATCAGCCTCCCGCGACCGCGTCCCTCACCGCCTCGGCGAACGCTTGTGGAGCCTCCTGCGGTAGATTGTGGCCAATGCCGCCGTTGATGTTTCGATGAGAATACTTGCCCGAGAACATCTTAGCGTAGGCTGCTGGCTCAAGATGTGGGGCGCCATTGGCGTCGCCCTCCAGGGTAATGGTTGGGACGCTAATGACCGGGCTTTGGGCGAGCCGTTTTTCCAGTTCGTGATACTTCGCTTCGCCCTCGGCGAGTCCCAGCCGCCACCGGTAATTGTGAATCACAACCGCGACGTGGTCTGGATTGTCGAAAGCTCTCGCACTGCGTTCGAAGGTAACTTCATCGAAATCCCATTTTGGCGAAGCAAGCTGCCAGATCAGCTTCGCAAACTCGCGGCGGTATCGCTCGTAACCGGCCCTTCCGCGCTCGGTCGCGAAATAGAATTGATACCACCATTGAAGCTCTGCGGGAGGGGGCAGCGGCGCTTTGCCCGCTTCTTGGCTGCCTATGAGATATCCGCTGACGGACACCATGGCCTTACAGCGCGCAGGCCAGAGCGCCGCCACTATGTTGGCGGTTCGCGCGCCCCAATCGAAACCGGCAAGCGTCGCCTTTTCGATTTTGAGGGCGTCCATTAGGTCAATGATGTCGACAGCGATCGCCGCAGGCTCCCCGTTGCGGATCGTATCGTCTGAGACAAAGCGCGTCGTCCCGTAACCGCGCAAATACGGTACGATGACGCGATAGCCTGCGGCGGCGAGCAAAGGTGCCACATCGACAAAGCTATAGATGTCGTAGGGCCAGCCGTGCAGCAGGACGACGGGGTCACCATTCGTGGGACCAGCTTCCACGTAGCCGACGTTAAGCAGCCCTGCATTTATCTGTCTTAAAGCAACGAAAGAGCTATTCGCTGCCGCTTTGAAGATACCTGTACGGTCCGAAGCTTGATCCGTCGATTGCGCTTTCGCGGAGGTGCCAAACGTGAATTGGGTTCCGGCGAGTGTAATGCCGGCCCAGAGGAAAAAGCGGCGCCGCCTCTCGTCGAATTCGTCTGACATTTCTTCTCTCATGCGCATGAGCCGCACGTTACGTGCTCAACATGCCTGATGGCAGCAAATCTACGAAAAAGAGCCGTCCGTCAAAGTCGCGCACCCAGTCAAAAGAGACAGATGTTTGCCGCCAGCGCGGGCGTTTCTAGCACATTTTGCTGAAACCATCCAACTGAGGCCATACTGGCCAAAGGTATTGCGAGTTGCCTTTTGCGCCAACGAAAAAATTTTCAAGGGTTTTACCGTGAACGACACTCGCTCGACCTCTGAATCGAAAGGAACTAAAGCGCCACCGCGCAAAGACATCGCCCGGCTTCTCACATTAGGACGTTTGCCCGAAGCTCAATTGAGGCTAGAGTTTAGATTGACTAGCGCGGGAACGCTCGGGAGGCGTTGTCTGCAGATCAGAGGGAGAGTGCCAATGAAAGCGTCGGGTCTGCCTCACCATCGGATTAGTAGCTTGCTGTTTCTGCGCAGACGGCGGAAACAGCTGAATACCGGACCGCGAGGGACGGGCGATTCGCCGCCGCCAGGAGCACAAACTACTTCGGCGGAAACCGCAATACAAAATGCGAGCTTCACCAAGTCGGGTGGGGAGCAAGCACGTCTGTGGCAACTCGGCCGAGACAGGTAAGTAAAGTCGGCCCAAAATCTCGCAACTGAACTCTTTCGCGCAGCAATGGGCGAGAGAAGAGAGCGCGTCAGTGCCCATGCGCCGAGGAAAAGGATCATCATGTCCGATACAACATCTTCCCTGCGCGCGCGGGGCATTGTGGAGGCGTCCGCCGCGGCAGGAGCGATCGCATTGGTGCTCGCCCTCTTCGGAGCCAGGGCTCTGTCTGGCGAGGAAAGATATTCGGTGCTAGTGCCCGACGGGCTCGCATTCTCTGAGTTCAAGGGCTACGAGGGTTGGCAGGTTGTCGCCGTCAGCAATACCGAAGAACTGATGGCCGTGATCGTCGCCAATCCTGTGATGATCACAGCTTATCAGTCCGGCATTCCTGATAGTGGCAAGCCGTTTCCCGATGGCTCCAAGATCGCGAAAATTCATTGGAAGCCGAAGAAGAGCACCGAGGCGCCCGCTGCCACGAGCATCCCAGGTACGCTCGACGATGTCGACTTCATCGCGAGGGACAGCAAGCGATTTCCCAAGACCGGGGGCTGGGGCTACGCGCAGTTCAACTATGACGCCGGCTCCGACACGTTCAAGCCTGAAGGAACCGGTTCGGCTTGCGGCTTCGCGTGCCATACGATCGTTGCCTCGAAGGATTACATTTTTACCGGCTATCCTAAGAGGTAATCGCGGCGCGCGGCCCGCGCAGTCCATCTTCCTACCTGGCGACGAAAGAGATGCCTACTTGAGCTTGGAACCGGCGGACGACGCTCGCTTCATACCAGTGTTTGCGCACTCGCTGGAGCACATTGGAGGATACGCGCCCACCGATGCACGACGACTAGCCGCAACCCTTCTGCCGGACATCATGCAGTTCGATCCCGCTCGTCCCACCTCATATCCCGCAAACGGGCGCGCACTCACAGACGACGTCTTAGATGAGTTTCTAACCATCCTCACCAATGGGAAGATGACGTCCGACAACGTAGGTCCTCATTACGACCTGCTCTCTGAATTTCCGGTCGGCCCCATACCAGGGCTGCGAAAAGGTTCGGGCCCGGCGATCAATAGCGCGCCGCGTCTCTGCTAGACGGTCCCGGTGCAGGTGCCCGATGGGTAAATTACTGTCAGTAAATGTTGGGCTACCGCAGAACGTCCTTTGGCGTGGCCAGACGGTACACACTGGGATTTGGAAGCGTTCGGTTCAGGGGCGCTGCGCCGTCCGTCGCTTAAACCTCGACGGAGATGGACAAGGAGATATTGCCGGTCACGGCGGCGAACAACGCGCGGTGATGGTCTACCAAATCGAGTCTTATCGCTACTGGGAGCAGTTTCTTGGCCGCAGCGATTTTACCTTTGGTCAATTCGGCGAGAATTTCACTGTGGAAAATCTCGGCGACGATCAGGTCTGCATCGGCGACCGATATCGCATCAATAACGCTTTGTTCGAGGTCACGCAGCCGCGCGTTACCTGCTACCGCGTTGGGATTCGCATGAACGAGCCACGAATTGCCGCGCTGCTGGTGGCGCACCACCGGCCCGGGTTCTATTTTCGCGTGCTCGAGGAGGGCGGGGTAAGCGCTGGCGACGACATCATGAAAGTCGCGGACGGGCCGGAACGGTTCACGGTCGCCGATATTGATGGTCTGCTCTACCTTCCAGGGCATCGGCCCGATCAGTTACAGCGCGCACTACGTATACCCGCTCTGGCCGCGGGCTGGAGAGCTTCGTTCGAAGCACTGGCCGCGCAGGAAGCCGGGAACGACCAAGGGCTGGGCAATGCCGGTCTGAGCAGTGCGGCTCATTATCCTCCGGCGTGGGCCGGGTTTCGCCCGTTGCGCGTAACCCAGATCGACAGGGAAAGTGCTGCCGTCGTATCGCTAACGCTCGCATCGGTTGACGGAGCCCGATTGCCTGCCGCGCTGCCGGGTCAATTCCTGGTCTTGCGGCTACGGCCAGCAGCAGACGGTCCGGTTCTCCTGCGCAATTATTCGATGTCGGGAGCACCTGACGCAGGTGTCTACCGCGTGAGC
>Ga0164302_10000476_pt1 | contig 11169 bp, 13 predicted proteins | sample Whisoiple_202_MG_FD_109714 | JGI IMG/M metagenome (GOLD analysis project Ga0164302, IMG submission 109714) | Soil microbial communities amended with pyrogenic organic matter from upstate New York, USA - Whitman soil sample_202_MG | ecosystem: Environmental > Terrestrial > Soil > Agricultural... | reverse complement strand
GCAAGCTTCTTACCATCGATTAATTCCTTTACATGCTCCCTAGTTGTGTTGTAGCCTCCTGAAATATTTATTACTGATCCGTTACGATTGATCCAGACAGTATAAGGGTAACCATCAGTTGGGAAAAGAGATATTAATGATCTGTCATTAGTGACCATAGGAAGATTAGGTTTTTTGATCTTTTTCTTTTTTTGAAAGATATTTACCCATAGTTCTTGCTAATGACGGTTCATTTTTAACTTTTAAAATAATTTTACTAAATAATTCTATTGGTAATTTTCTTTGTGACATATTTTTATTTTCTAATAATAACATTAGAAAATAAAAATATGTCACAAATTATTCTTAGTAATCATCAAATTGAACCAATTTATAAATTAACTGCAAGTAATACATCCCAACATGGATTACTGTTATGGTATATGATGGGAACGGGTAAAACTTTAATAGCATTATCTTATTTATTAAATTTTCCAAATAAAAAGGTAAATATTATTTGTCCAGAGGACTTAATTTTTGTATGGGAAAACGAAATCAAAAAAATTCCACAAATTAAAAATAAAATTGTTTTTCATTCATTTGAAAAAAGTCATACATTTTTAAATAAAACATCTTATAAAGATGAAATTATTATTATTGATGAAGCACAACATCTTATTCCAATTATTAAACTTAAAGAAAATGAAATTAGTTCAAGTATTAGATTATTAAATACTAGTTACCGTACTCTTATTTTAACTGGTACACCTATTTATAATGACTTTACGGATCTCGTATATCTTGTAAATTTGGCTTCAGGTAAAATGACAATTCCATATAATCAAACTAAATTCAAGGACATGTATTACAAGACAAATAAAGTTAAAAGTGCAGTTTTTGGGCATATTATACCAGTTATTTTAAATATTAATAAAGTAACAAGTTATTTATTACCTTTTGGATACACATTACCTAAATATTTATTAAATAATCTTAATAAACATGAATTACTTGATAAATTTAATAAAATATCTATAGTAAAATATTTAGATAACAATCCAAAGATTGTACTGTCTCTTCAATTATTACCATTATTAGCATTATTATTAGAATTTGTATATACAACACTATCTTATAAAATCGAAGACTACTCTTATTTAAACACTAATAAATTAACGAGTGACATTCAACCTTATATTTCATATTATAAAAATAAATATACAATTAATAATAATCCATTTCCTACTACAAATAGACACATAAATAATGTTAATTATAGTAGCTATCAATTGGGTAAATGGTTAGAATTAACACAAGGAGTTATGAATATAACTACAGTTGCAGACTTGAATATTGCTAATAAATCCGATTTTGAATATTTTGCAAAGAAAATTGATATGGAAACTTATTTGAACAATGGAATTGTAGTTGGTAATTTAAGTGACCGAAGTGACCGAAGTGACCGAAGTAACCAAAGTAACCCAAAAACTAAAGAATTTTCACCTAAATTTTATGAAATACTAAAGATTGCCAAGGGTAAAAGAGCAGTCTTTTACTCTAATTTTACATTTAATGGAATACTCTTATTTAAAGAATTTCTTGAATCACAAAAAATAAAATATATTTACCTAGACATCGGATTGTCATTAAAAGAAAAATTGAGTATTCTTGATAAATTTAAAAATGGAAACACATTTTTATTATTACACCCCAAGTATACAGAAGGTGTAAGTATTTATGGGGCGGAACAATTACATTTACTTGAACCAATTAGCCATTCGGCCAAAAAAGAACAAGTAGTTGCACGAGTAATTAGATATCAAAGTCATCATCATTTACCTTTAGCTCAAAGACATGTAGATATTTATCAATGGGTTTCTGTGTCTTTAAATCCAGTAACAAAATTATTAAAGTCTATTAATAATTGGGCTAAATACAATCCAGAAGTCTTTTATAGTATTAAATTTAATATATTTGAACAAGATATTTCTCCAGATCAGATCATAATGAAAAAAGAAAAAGAATCATCAATCATAGAAAAAAATATTACAAAATTACTTGAAGAAAAGAACAAGTCAAGTAAAATAGATTGTTGTATAAAGTTTCCAAATAAATCACAAGAAAAAGAATGTTTGGATTTACTTAAAAAATCATGTAACTAATCAAGAGATGTCTAGCGTTATGTAGATATTTCTTCATGTACGTTAATTTTAAATGTAAATAAACTTAGTGTTTATTTACATTTTTTTAATTTTTATTTTTTTTAATTTTTATTTTTTTTAATTTTTATTTTTTTTAATTTTTATTTTTTTTAATTTACCAATTCAATGTATTCAATAATATCACCTGAGTATTTATATTTTGGATGATTTGAAAAGTAATTGTTAGATTGATTTAAAATATTTCTTGTAGAATTTGATAATAAGAATTTTAAAACGGTGTAATCTTTTAGAGTATTAAATGATCCACTAGCTATAAATGAATTAAATGCTATTGTTAGATATACATTTTGATTTGAAACTATATCAAATAAAAATGAAATAATTTTTATATTGTAATGAAAAATACTATTAATAAACATAATATCAATAAATGATTGTGAATAAGCTTTTGTATTTAATAATTTGTTAATTTTTTTAGAATCTCCCTTTAATAAAAAATGATAAAATTCATTTTCTTGTGATACTTTACAATTAATACAATATACAAACTTATCAACATCTAACGTTTCCCTACAATCTTTACAAAAGGAATCCCAGCATAAATCACATAAAGTAACTTCTTTACAATCAATACAAATATACAATTTACATAATTTACATGTGCTAATAAAATCATTTTCAAAACATATTTCTTTTTTACAATATTCACAATTTCCAATTTCGCAATCATTAATCGAGATTTGATCATGATTATTAAAACCATATTTCTTTTTTTCTTGTAATAACAATTGAGTCATATTATTTGCCTTACACATAGTTTACGTCTTAAACTGTTAAGTTGTTATTTTCATGAAAATGAAAAATAAAACTCAATTTATTTCAATTAAATTAATAAAACTAACATTAAGGCTAGTTTTATTAATATTTTTTTGTTTTTTTTTATTTTTCGTAAAGTGAAATTAAATCATTAATATCGGTGTAGTCAATAACTGTTGAAGGAAGTGAGTCATTATAGTAAAATGAATCTGTATCATTATCATAATCAAAGTTTTCAATTCCAGTAGAGTAAATACTCCAATCAATAGAATTAATAGAATTAATAGAATTGTCTTTACCATTATTATTAATAACTGAACAATTATCTAATTGTATATCTTTAATTCTAAAGTAATCATAATTGTAGCTAGCAGGTTTATAAGTTGAAATTTTTACATCTTGCCCTGTATAATAAATTGTTTGTGTAATTATTTGTTTTTTTTGAAATTTTTGTAATAATTTCAAAAAAATTTTTTTTAATTGTACTTGAGTATTAACCATATTTAATATGTTTGTAGTTTGTATTATTTAAGTATTATTGAAAAATAAATTCAATTTTTGTTTAAATTAAAATTGGATTTATTTTTTAATAATTTATAAATAGAAATTCAAAGAATATGTAAAAGTAGTTCTTGATTAAACATCATCTATATTTTCATATAATTCTTTGGAAAATTTATTTATCAATAATAAAAACAATTGTAGTCTACAATTTGATTTATGAATTTCAATCATATCATTTTCATTACTATGGTTTGTCTTTGAAAAAGCATAGTCAACTTCATTATTAACCATATCATCTATATTGTCTAAAATTTTACAGCTCATACGTTCGTAATTTATATTGTCCATTTATATTAATTTTAATTTTTTTTGTTTAAATTAAAATTGATTTTTTTTTTATAAATAGAAATTCAAAGAATATGTCTCAATATGTTTTATTCTATAGTAAAAAATGCAAGAACTCTATTAGTTTTTTAAATATTTTACATAAAATCAATGCTCGTAGATATTTTATTTTTATTTCAGTTGATCGTGAAAATGGTCAATTAAATCCTGCAATTAGAAAATTTCAAATAAGTCATGTACCTACTATTATTGCAAATGACCAATTTTATGTAGGATATAATGCTATTTTATGGTTAAAAAATATTATTAGTGATATGGGATTAAAAGGACCACATTCAATTGATTCCCGACAAAATAAAGAAACCTTTGGTGAAAATTATAATAGAATGAATGAAGCTAATGAAGACCAAGATTCCCAACAAGAAGGATTTTCAGGATTTGATCCTACATTAGGAAATATGGTATCAATTGACAATGATCTAGATAATAAAATTAATCCAATTCCAGAAGATGGGCAAAATCACAACCGACGGGGTGATTATCAAATTCCTCATCAATCTATATTACCACCAGAAAAAGCTAGAGAGTGTGATATTGACATTTTAAGATCAAGTAATGGGGGTAAAAAAGGAAATGACACAAAAAGGAGAATAAAAGGTTTAAAAGGTGATTCATTAAAGGAAAAACAGTATAATAATGATTTTGAAAGATATCTACAAGAACGAGACTCTGATATTCCAATGCCAAGAAGTAGGATTTAATTAAATTTTTTTATTTTAGTTAAAGTAATGACAATTAAAATCAAATTGAGTTACATTGTTTTATTTGTAATTCTATTATTTTTTTTTGGAATTTACTTTATAGAAGGATTTACAGTTTTATTAATAAATTACAACAAAGATTTAGATTTAAAGGTATATCAAAAAAATCCAGGAGGATTTACTGGATATGCATTTTTCCCAAGATCAACAATTCCTAATACTAAAATGAATAATGTAATTAGTATTAAACCATATAATGGATATAAAATACTAAAATATCATAATGAATATATACCAGAAAATGGGAATTTAACAATTTTACCTCAAGGTACAGAATTTAAATATATGAAAACTGATCTTGATAAAAATGCCAATGGAATTCTTGATACAAATGAAATTAATACAATTCCACAAGAAAAACAATTAGATTTAATAGATAAATTTACGCATAATTTCATAGGGAAAAATATAGGTCAAATAAATAAAGATGTATATCAAGACAATACAGAAGAATCTATAGAATCCATAGAATTTTTGAAAAAATTATTTATAGCTTATTTAAATAAAAATAGCAATTTTAATTTTATTGCACTTCATCATGGAGATCCAGATATAACTAACAATGCAGATTCAAAAGAATTTATAATTCCTTTTTTTATATATGAGGCAAAATTAAATTATACTAGAGCAATAACAGTTACATTTCAAGTTAATAAAATAGATGTTTTTATTAAAAATATAAATAATTCACAAATTACAGATCCAGAAAATGATAAATTAAAATTGTCAGCAGCTACAGTTAATAAAAGTGTATTTGAAAATAGTATATTAGATACAAATGGGTATTATAGTATTTATAATTCATTAGGATTAATGTTTCCATTTTTAACTTCCCCAAATACATTTACAAAAAATAGTAATAATTTGAAATCTGAATCAGAAGGTCCAAAAATACTTGAGACTGATTTTATTAAAGAAATTAATAGATTTAACTCAAAATTAAATTAAATTTAATCCAAAAAAATAAATTATTATTATACTAAAAAGAATATGAAAATTATATTAATTGCTGCAATAAGCAAATGTAAAAATTCAAAATTGGGTATCGGATTTGAAAATAAAATACCTTGGGATGTTCCTGAAGATCTAGAATTTTTTAAAAACACTACAATTAATAAAACTATTGTAATGGGTAGAAAAACATATGAAAGTATTGGAAAACCTTTAAAAAACAGGGTAAATATAATTTTATCAAGTGACTCTAATTTTAAGATACCTTCAGTACATGAAGGTACTGAAGTTTTAATTTATAATTCACTGAATAAATTAATTGTAGATTTAAAAAAACATGGAAAAGATATTTATGTAATAGGAGGACATGAAATTTATAAACAATTTTTAGGTATTACAGGATTAGTTCATTCTATAATACTTACTGAAATTACATCAGTTAATGTTAACTCTCCAATTTCATGTGATACTTATTTTCCTGAAATTCCATGGAACTTTTTATTAAGTGATTATACACTTGATACATTTTCAAAAAATTCAGATTATACATTTAAAATTTTGAAATACATTAATAAAACACTTGATCCAGATTATAATAAAATGTATAATACTGATTATACATTTGATAATAATTTTGTTCCAAATGAAATGGTATATATTAATTTAGTTAAAGATATTATGAAAAATGGTAATAACCGTAGTGATCGTTCTGGAATTGGAACTATTTCTAAATTTGGTTGTCAATTAAAATTTGATATTTCACAAACAGTTCCTTTATTAACAACAAAACGTGTACCATGGAAAACAGCAATTGAAGAAATGTTATGGATGTTACGTGGGTCTACTGATTCTTTAGAATTACAACAAAAAGGAATCAAAATTTGGAATGGACATACAAGTAGAGAATTTTTGGATAAATCTGGGTTTCCTTCTTATGATGAAGGACAATTACCATATGGATATGGTCATCAAATTAGAAATGCAGGTGGAGATGTTTTTAATTGTAAAAATTGTAATACAGAAAATGAAATTCAAGGGTTTGATCAATTGGAGTATATACTTTACGAATTAAAGACTAATCCATTTAGTAGAAGAATTAAATGGAATTTATGGACATCTCATCAAATGATTAAAACTCCTTTACCAACTTGTCATAATTCAATTCAATTTTATGTAGAAGAAATTAATAATATAAAATATTTATCAGCTATGGTGGGAATGAGAAGTAACGATATAGCATGTGGCAATCCATTTAATATATTTGGGTATTCAGTTCTTGTTTATATAATTGCAATGAAATGTGAAATGATTCCAAAGGATTTAATATTTAATTTAGGAGATGCACATATTTATAATAATCACTTGAATAAAATTACAGAACAAATATCAAAAACTATAAGATCTCAACCTGTATTACATTTAAATAAAGATATTAAAGATAAAAACTTCAAAGATATAAATATTAATGATTTCCAAATTATTGGATATTATCCACATCCTACTATTAAATACGAAATGGCAATTTAATAAATATATAAAAAATAATTATTTTTTTATATATTATTAATAAACAAAAATGATTCAAAATACTGTTTTATTAAATATTTTTTTATTTATAATTGTTTTTAGCCTAGTTACTTATTACAATTGGCCATTCTTTTCTCCTATTTTATATAAAATTATATTTATTAATCAAACTAATTCACCAATTACAATGGCTTCACCAACTACAATGGCTTCGCAAAGTACAAGTACAATTTTAACACCAACTCCAACTCCAACTCCAACTCCAACTCCAACTCCAACACCAACTCCAACTCCAACACTAACTCCAACACCAACTCCAACTCCAACTGAAACTCCAACTCCAACTCCAACTGAAACTCCAACACCAACTCCAACACCAACTCCAACTCCAACTGAAACTCCAACACCAACTCCAAGTACAGAACCTGTAATTGAAAATTTTATAGCATTATTTAAGTAAGTAATCTAAACTAATTAAAAATAAATATTTATTTTATATAATATAAAATATTATGGCTAATCCTTTTGCTATTTTTGTTTTATTTTTAATTTTTGTAATTATAGGAATTATTATATATTATATTATAGAAAATCCCGATATTTTAAATGAATTTCTTTCAATAACAGTTATACCAGCTTCATCGGTAGTTACACCAGCTTCATCGGTAGTTACACCAGATTCATCGGAAGTTACACCAGCTTCATCGGCAGTTACACCAGCTTCATCGGCAGTTACACCAACAGCTGCAGTTACACCAACAGCTGCAGTTACACCAACAGTCACAGTCACACCAACAGCTGCAGTTACACCAACAGTCACAGTTACACCAACAGTCACCGATACATATGATAAAAAAACATTTTTTATTAGACATAAACTGTCTGGAAAATATTTAGAAGAAACATCTAATACAGTAGTTTTAAATACTAAAAACATAAATAATAAAAATCAGCAATGGACTTTTAATAAATATGGAACAGGTAATGACTATTATTATGCTATTACAAACTTAGCTACTAATAATTATCTTGATTATAATGGAACATCTGTTTATACAGGCAAATATGTGAGTGATTTTCCAAAATGGAAATATGACGGATATGATTTGCATAATATCAAGACAAATAAATGTCTTAATGCAAATAGTACAGGAACAAATTTATATGGTAGTGGATGTGGAAATGAATATCAACAATGGATTGCAGAAGATGATACTGGTAAAGCACCAGCCCCAGCAGCTGTAGTAGCAACACCTGCACCTATTACAGATATATATGATAAAAAAACATTTTTTATTAAACATAATAATACTACAAGATATTTAGAAGCATCTGATATAGTATATTCAAAGTATAAAAATATAGATAATAAAAATCAGCAATGGACTTTTAATAAATATGGAACAAGTAATGACTATTATACTATTAAAAACTTAGATACTAATAAGTGTCTTGATTGTAATGGAACAAATGTTTATATGGGTAATTGTGGAAGTAGTTATCAAAGATGGAAATATGATGGATACAGATTAAAACATGTTATGACAAATAAATGTCTTAATACAAATGGTCTTGGAGACGTATATCCTAGTAGTAGCTGTGATGATATTTTTCAACCCTGGAGTGTCGAGCCAGTAATTCTTTAGCAAGATCTATTACATTAAAAGACTGTACGGGATATGATGCATCAAAATATACAATTATTGGTAATATACTTTATCCAAATACTAATGGAGTTGGGGAGAGTCAAAATAAAAATAAATTAAATTCATGTGAAGCATTACGTTCACCTGATACTATTCATCTTTTTGTATTACAAAGTGATGGAAATTTAGTTTTATATAACACAGTTAATGGTCGTCAGTTATGGGCAAGTAATACAGTTTCAGGTGTTAATAATCAATTTAAATTACCATTTACTTTAAATTACCAATCTTCTGATTATAACTTAGTATTAAATGATTCAACTGGGGCTGCTGTATGGTCAACTGGAACTGGTCAGACTGACCAGTTAATTCTTGAAGATACTGGAATGGTATCATTAAAACTATCTGGTAAAATTATATGGTCAACAGGATACGAATATATAAAAACACCAGATCAACAAAACCGGGGGCAAATTATTTTTAATGCTAATGGTTATAAATGGTTAGATGGAAAAAATGGTTTATTAACTGCAACAAATATTAAAAGTAGTGATGTTAATCAACAATGGTATTTTAATATAAATAACAATACAGTCATGAATGCAGGATCAGGTAAATGTCTTGAATTAAAAACATCTTTTTCAGAAGACAAAGCATCTTTAGAAAATTGTGATGGTAATAAAAATAGCCAAAAACTAAAACTAATAGGAAATTTATTAAGTTATAATCGACTTGTCAGAGAAGGAGTATATGAATATGATCAGATATGTGTAGATCCAACTGCAATTAATAATCGTTTTGGAACTCCATGTCCAGCTAATTATGAAAGTATGAGATTAATTAATTAATTTTTTTATTAAAAATTATTATAAGATTTTTAATAAAAATTTATTCATCTAAAAGACATTCATTTTCATTTTCAGAGTCACTTGAATCCAAAAAATCTACATTAATGTCATTTTTTTCTTGTTGAAATATTTCAATTTTTTCATATGGTAAAATTTGTGCATTATAAATTTTACATGTCATTCCCCAAGTTTTATCATTAAAAAAAATTCCTGCAAATTCAATTCCAGATAATATAATAGTTCCTTTTGTAATTAAAGAGAGTAATTCTTGTTCATTTTCAAATTCAATTACTTTTTTATCTGCATCATAAAATTTACTAATAACTTCTTGTCTATTTTTTGCAAGTTTTACCTTAAGTGTTGGAGGAAAATTACTATTTTGTGATTCCTTTAAAATAGGATTATATCTAATACCAGAAGGAAATCCTTCTAACCACTTTTCCTTTTTAGCCATTTCTTGAAGGTAAACGTCAATTGATTTAATCTTATTAATAAGATCTTCACTTGAATACTTTTTTGTATATGTATCTCCAAGTGATAAACTGATTTCAGATTGACCAAATGTATTGATTCGAGAATCAAATGGAACTCGCAATTTGCCAAATTTAACAATAAGATTTTGCAAATCAACAAATAATTCTCTAAATTTAGACTTCATTTTAACAGGTCTAAATTTAAATTGAGATGTATCTAAATCCATGATTTTTACTTTTGTAACTTCTTCGTCCATACTTTCTTACTTTATATTATTAGTTTATTTTTTTTTAAACTAAAATTTTTATATCAAAAATAAAATTATTTTTATATCAAAAATAAAATTATTTTTTTATTGGTAACAAGTAAATGTATATTGATTCACTTTTACAACAAAAAGATTTGCTTTTACAACAAATGAAAGATTTATTATTGATAAATGATAATTATAATTTATTAAAGATTAAAAAAGAATATGATTCTATTATTACTCGTATTGATAATTTAAAACTTGGAAAAATTAAAACAAATTACATAAGTAATGGAAGTAATCAAATTAATGGTAGTAATTGTTCATTTGTTTCATTTACAAGTAAAATTAATCCAAAACATGCAAAATATATTAAAGAATTTAAAAATCCAGTTGCGGATTACAATTTTTTACTTGACAATAAAAAACAAGAAAAAATACCTATAGTTAATGAAGAATCTGAAGTAAAAGAAACTAAAGAAAATTTTGCTGAAATTGAATCTGGATTTAACGGTATAAATGGTGATGGATTAAAAATAAAGGACTCTTTAGATTACACTTGTACCGAAATGGAATATAATAATGAATATGGGTACACGGACTACACAGACTACTAATTAATTTAAATTTAAACTAATAGGAATTCCATTAAATTTATTATGGAACTTTGTAGGAATATTTGAAATAATCAATTTATTATGTTTTTCTGTTGTATATTCAGTCCAAAAATCTCCAATTTTAATAATACTAATTATTTTTTCGTTAATACCATTATTGATAACAAATTCATTTGTTAATTTTATAATATAATTTTTTTTTAATTCATATTTACCTAAAAGTTTAATT
>Ga0164302_10000475_pt1 | contig 11170 bp, 5 predicted proteins | sample Whisoiple_202_MG_FD_109714 | JGI IMG/M metagenome (GOLD analysis project Ga0164302, IMG submission 109714) | Soil microbial communities amended with pyrogenic organic matter from upstate New York, USA - Whitman soil sample_202_MG | ecosystem: Environmental > Terrestrial > Soil > Agricultural... | reverse complement strand
GGTTGCCTGAAATAGCGCTCTCGGCGAACCCGGTCAACATGGTCAAGCGGAACCGAAATCCACTCTCCAGGACCAACCCGCAATATCCCCTTAACTATGGTTCTAATTCCAGGAACAAAATGCAGGGCTAAGTACTGCTCGAGACCTTTTACCTCGAGATCGGCGTCGACCCCGGGCAAAGCCGCTAATGTCAATAGATCCGAACTGTAGGCGAACCATCCGTCCGCTTGACAATAAAACAACGGCTTTTCCCCGAATCGGTCTCGGCCGACGAAAAGCATTCGTTGATCGAGATCAAGAATAGCCACTGCATACATCCCATCGACCCGCTTCAGCAATCCGGCCATTCCCCACGCATCGAAGCCATGTGCCAGCACCTCGGTATCGCTACGGGTGAGAAAGTCATATCCCCTCTTCTCCAGTTCGCAACGTAAGCTTAGATGGTTGTAAATTTCGCCATTCTGAAATGCGACGACCTTTTTGTTGCGGGAATAAAGAGGCTGCCAGCCGTGCACGAGATCAATGATCGACAAGCGGCGCATCCCAAGGGCAACACCCTCGGCAAAGAAGAACCCATCGCCATCGGGGCCGCGGTTGACGACCGCCTGGGCCATGACCTGGATGATGCGCTTTGACTTATCGGAATCCAATCCGATAATGCCAAAAATTCCACACACAAGTGCTCCGATTCGCTAAGCTATTCACGTTACCGATTTCGCCACCGTCGGGGCACGATAACGAGCCATGCCGACGATCCGGAATAGCGGACTCCGATGCTTGAAACGTACCCAAAAAATAACTCAACGTACACGGCTTTGAATGCCTCGTCCAATTTTGCGAGTTAAGAAATTACTGCGGTTTCCGCGCCAGTACGTAAACGCCCGCCGCGATAGTCTCGCGGCCAACTTCGCCCAAACAGGAATCGAAGGAGGCACCATCCTGTTTGATGATAGTCAGGGCTTGGTTCAGACGATTGCGCCAATCCGCAGAAGAAACAAAAGGTAAAACGGCTTCGATCTGCATGCTCAAGCCTAAACTAGGATTCTGGTATGAACGAACGCCGAGTTCTTCAATTTGAAATCCTTGCATGATTTGCCTCAAACCGGAGCAAGTCATATTGAAGTAATGGTCTGGATCGCCGTGAAAGGGTTGCATAAAGGCTGTGTCGATAAGTGCCCTGCCTCCTGATCGTAAGACACGAAACACCTCTCGAGCAGCAAAGAACGGATCAGGTAGATGCTCAAAGACAGCCTGGCTGATGACAGCATCAAAGACACTGTCTTGGAATGGCAAAGAGCGGCAGGTATTGACCACGTCGATCCAGGGAAAGTGGATCGCATCTAGATTGACGACGTGATCATGCAACCGATCTTTGGTTTGGACTCCAGCGCCGAAATTGAGCGCGAGCCTGCTTGTCTCGATTAGCTGCTGCGCCTGCGAACTGTAGGGGTGAGTGGTGCCGCGTTCGGTCAGACGAATGGCGCAGGGTTTCCCCGCTGGATAAAAATGCGGCACTCCGCCGACCGAGGCGATGGTTCGTCCGACCGGTCCCGTAGTCCGAAACTTTCCTGCTTCGGAACAGACTGATTCGCCAGTGAGAGGATCGCGGAAGATATCGCGAAAATCTATTTTTCGGGTGTTCAGATCAGTTCCGTGCTCGCGCAATTCCACCTCCTCCCGAATCAAAAGAACCGATTTATCCCTATGCTGGGCACGCACGGACAAGATAAATTTCTCTCCAGCCTTGATCTCAGGTGGGACGACCAGATCGCCCACGAACCCACTTTGCACTACTCGTGGTAATTCTGGGAACGCTACCGCGAGGTCATGACGATGGGTCGTGAGCAGCCCCGCGAGCGGCTGATCGTTCAAATAAATTTGTAGATTGCACTCTCCGAGACGCTCACGGATGTACCACCCGGACACAGTTTCTATGCGATCCGTGTGGTGCTTAGGAAACTTATCGACGGCAAAACTCCTTTTTTTCATCGTGAGTCTAGCCTGTTGAACTTTACAATAGAAATGTAGCCGCCGCGCCCACTCAGAGCGACGAAGTTGCTGTCTTAATTGATGAAGCGCGGGAATCTCCATATGAGCGGCCGTAACACGTGTTAAACTAAGGAACCATGCTTTCCGTACCAACCGCAATGCATTCTTTTTTCAAGTCGCCGCGCTCTCGTTAAAAACTTCCGCATACCGACGAACCATCTCATCAAAACCGGGCAGTGACTCTAGCACGAATGGAGCATTGCGTCGGTAAAGATCCCGCTTACTCTGATCCAGAATTAGGTTCTCGATCTTCGAAGCGAGTTGCGCCACGTTGCCCGATTCATAAAACTCTCCATTAACTTGCTCACGAACCTGTTCGAGGGTACCGAATACCGGGGTTGAAATGATGGGCAGGCCGTAGGCCATCGCTTCGAGAATCACACGCGGATAACTTTCTACCCGTGATGTACAAACAAAAATATCCGCAGCTGAATAGTACAGAGCTGTTTTTTCAGTCTCTGGAACGATCGATATTCTGGCTGCCCGTTCTCCTGGCAAACTAGCCACCATTTTGTTCATCTCAGAGCTATAGAGACTTGGCCGATCTCCGACAATAAATAAGTGGACTTTGGTTGCCGCTGAATTCTTCAGTACACTCATGGCTTGAACTAGATCTTTTTGTCCTTTGCGGACACAAACCGTACCCAACACTAACACCATGATTTCGTTCTCGCTGAGACCAAGTTTGCTTCGCGACTTAGGCGTGGGCCATTCATCACGCATTTTTTCCAGCCGCAGCATATCCAACCCGTTTTGAATCACGCAGAAATTCCTCGTGCTGTTGAGCGACTCAAAGCCATTGCGGGTTGCGTGTGACACAAATACGACGCGGTAGGGATAGCTAAAACAAGATAAAGCTTTGAGAACGAGAGGGCGCGAGAGGTAATTGAAATAACTCTGCCATGGTTCGCTTTCTCTGACATTCCACACGGACGGTAATCCACCGCGCTTCGCTGCATCGATGGCATAAAATGTCTGTAAGGTATTGCCATAGACCAGTTCAACGCCAGTTTGTTTTATCCAGTCCGAGAAACCATTCATCACACGTTCATACGCAGCTGACTCAAAGATGCTCTCTAGCGGGTGCCTGCGCACGATGACCTTGATGCCGGCACGCTCGTAACTACAGCGTAGAGGCCCATCCACAGGTGAGTACACGACGGCGTCAATTTGTTTTGCGCGGGCAAGCTCAAGCGTCAATTCGTACTGGCTATACGCTGCTCCTTCCAGATTAAGGTTACAGCTACACATCAGTGCTCGAATCGGACGTTTGCTTGGATGCCTGACTAACCGCCGGGGACTGATCTCAAACTGCTCATTGAGTAGAGATAAATTAGGGTTGTAATACGGATCGGTTCTTCCCGAATACTTGCGACGAAATGCAGCTAATTCTTCCGGATTATCCCCAAAGCCGCGCGATAGACCCTCATGATGATAGAGTTCTGCACCGGGAGCGTAAACACAACGCAAACCTTGATCCATAAGCCTATAACAGTAATCAACATCGTTGTACGCCACCGCAAACTGTCGTTCGTTGAATCCTCCATGTTCGAGGAACAACGACCGGCGGGTGAGCATGCACGCAGCTGTCACTGCCGAACAGTTGCGAGTCACCATGGCGTACGAGAGATAACCGTGATGCCAGCTTGGCAAAAGCTTCAAAGCCGGTCCTGCCATCCCGTCATAGTAGCCATGGACGATTCCGGCGTGTTGAACACGACCATCTGGATAAATCAAACGGGCTCCAACGGCGCCAACGCCTGACAACCCAGCGTAACCCACCATGCGACTCAGCCACTTCGGATCCCTAACCTCCGTATCATTGTTAAGGAACAGAACGTAATCCGAATCTACTTCCTCTACAGCGCGATTATTGATGTAAGCAAAATTGAAATTTCCTGTTGGATTTTGAATCTTCAAAACCCGAGACTTCAATGACTCAAGATAACGGACGGTATCTCGATCGTCGCTGCCGTTATCAATGATGACGGTTTGAAAATCGTGGTAAGTCGTCATTTGGAGTGAATCCAGGCAACGCTCAAGAGCCGCTTTTTGATTTTTAGTCGGGATAATGATGGTAACGGACGGACCGTCGTCTGGAAAATCGTGCCAGAAGATACCTGTCGCTCCTTTAATGGCCCAGTCGGGTCGAAATACCTTTGATTTGACCCCACGGCGCGTCAGCGCCTCGGTAATTGCCCTGCATCCAGCTTTAAAACTCGCCGGCTTAGCGTCACCACGGGAAGCGGTTGACCCCGGCAAAACGCGCCAGTGATAAAGTACATAGGGCAGGTGCGCGACATTGCGAGCACGTTCGATGACTCGAAGGGCTAAGTCATAATCCTGGGACCCCTCGAACCCTGGCCGGAAACCGTTGACTTGCTGGAATAACGTTTTTCGCACGACAAAAAGATGACTCAGGTACATGTACGAGAGCAATAATTCCGGCGACCAATCCGGCTTGAACTGGGGCGCAAAACGATTTCCCTCTGCGTCGATCTTATCGTCATCTGAATAGAGCACATCGACGGTGTCGTGTTCAGCCAAACAAAGCGCGACCTCCGCCAGCGCGTCAGAGGTAAGCAGGTCATCTTGATCAAGAAACGCAAGAAAATCGCCGGCAGCAAGTTGCGCTGCTGAGTTTGACGCCAAACTGATATTGCCGTTTTTTTCTCGAAAACAAACCCGGATGCGCGGATCTTCATTGGCAAGTTCCTGCAGGCGCTGCCGTATCCAGGCCACGGAGCTCGCGTCTTCGGCAATGCACAACTCCCAATTTTCATAAATTTGGTTGCGGACAGACGCGACGGCTAGCTCAAAAAACTCTTGCGGAGGATTGTAGACTGGCATCACGACCGAAATTTTAGGTAAGCGCGCCGCTCCACGGTTGAGCCTATCGCGCAACCGCTCACCGAATTGTTTGGTACGCTGGTTGACCATGATCCAGGCCGCATAGGAATCGAGTCGCTGCGGCAGTTTAAAGCCTCGTGGCAAAGATAAATCACCAGATCCTGGACGGCAGCGGATTTGATATTCAAATAGCGTGCGCCGTAGCAGTCCGCTCAATTCACGAATCCCCGGCAGCCTCCCACGCCTGAGGTACCAATCGCGCCCCCGATTAACGCAATAACGCGCAAAGCGCGCGTGAGCGGCCAGACGAGAATGCCTGGCAAAAGATCCCAAAACATCGCGAAGGGAGAACGTCGTCAAAAAATCGCGTCCGCGCCTTGCCAAACGACCTGCAAATCGGAGCGGCTGGGTAATCCGCCAACTCTTGGAGGATAGAAAGGATTCGATTTCGCGCTTGAGTCCGACAATTTGCCCATCCCGTTCAGCAATGGCCTGGTTGAGGTTCGTGATCTGGGAATCACGTTCACCAATGCCCCTTTCCAATGCGATGACGCGTCGTTGCATCAATTCGAGACGACGCGCGTGCTGCCGTAACAACCCGCCGGCGTCAAGACCAAGCTCCATGCCGTGCAATTCACCTAATGACTTCAATTTGCGTGCTAACGTAAACGCAACCGGCTCGTCCTCATGCGCAGAGGTCCAGACCTTCGATGCAATTGTTCGATCGAAGTTGCGAACGGCGCTTTTGTAAACGCCCTCGAGAAGACCAGCCTGCGATCGGACGTCAAAATACTTCTCAGCTAAGACGCGACCTGCTCGACCCATCTCGGCGGCTCTCTTCGCGTCGGCGAAGAGCTCTATGCATTTTGAGGCGATCTCATCTGCGTCCCCGGTGCGCAGAAGCAGTACATCGACGCCATCTCTGAACAGAGGCGCGATATTCGCGTCGGGCATAATCACTGGCCGGCCCATCGCCAGAAATTCAGGTACCTTGCCGGGCAATCTCAGGTCTTCAAACGGATCGATTTGACCCGGCTGGACAAAGACATCCGCCGATGACAACAGATCCGGCAGCTCGCTTCGTGGCAACATTCCTAAATCATTGATCACCGATACCGTTTCCCGCGGCCATTCATCTAAAAAAGTCAGTGGACGAATTCCTGTTCGTAATAATCTGCACGGGATACCTTTGCGGTTAATCAATTCCACCGCTTTACATAAGCTTTCAATCGCGCGGGACTTAAATTGGTCGACGCCGCCGTGATAAACGATGACTCGCTCCCCGTCAGCGATACCATATTTTTTTCGCGATGATATCTTAGGCGGTCTCGGTGAAAAAAACTCCAGATCGACTCCGAGCATCACGGTTTCGCAGCGAACCCAAGGAGGGACTTCGATCTTGAGCTTATCCTGGATGACAGCGACGGCGTCGGCAAGGCCGATGAAACAATCATATCGAAAGGGATGTGAAAGGGCCTCGGGCAATTTGCTGGCGATCTCATTTTCTAGGGCGCCAGCTAGTGTTGCTTGATCAAGCCCCAACTCACGGGTCGAAAGCCATGACTCGTTGTCTTCCAGATAAATAACCAACGGCGTCGGCCGTCTTTTCATATACGAGGTTACAAACCGGCGTACGACTTCGCGAGGAGTACAGGCGTGAATAACGTCGGCGGGACGACCGTCGGAAAAAATTGAATCTGGCGATGCCAGCGCATCGCGATAAAGAATCGGAACGAACGCTGGCTTTTCATGGAGACTGATGCTTTCGAGGTTTGCGGGCACAGCGATCGCGCATGTGTGGCCGCGCGACCGAAGCTCGCGTGCATAGAGCACCAAAGGGTTCGCACTGTTGCTGGTGAAATCACCATACAACACAAACAAGATGTTCATGCGAATAACGGCGGATTAATTTTTATCGGCGCGCCAGAGGCTTTGAAGTTTCTCGGCCGCGGCCTCGTTATCGATGCAACGGCCCATGGGAACATAGCGAATGGCGGGGTGAGTGCGAACAGTCTCAGGCAAGCAGCGCCAGAAATCGACTACTGTAACGGATTCTTTATTGCCGATAAAATCTTGCGGCTTAAGCGCTTTGAATGCATCATCCGCAGTAGTGACCAGAACGCATTCTGCGTCCTGTAAACAGGCGGCAAGAGAATCCGCAACCAGAGCGTGATACTGGAGCGCTACGTGCGCTTCTTCGGTAGCAAGAGGATCGTAACCTATGACACGCAGGCCACTACCGGCCAACGTGCGGCATAGGTATATTCCAGCGGACTCCTCAATCACATGCGACAATGGTTTGTATGCAAGGCCCAGGACGGCGACGGTCGAACTTTCACGCAAGTAGGGTTTCAGCTTCTCGACAAAACGTGGCGAGATCGTGCGATTGAAATCATCGTTCATCTCAAGCAGCTCGGTCGCTGCGCCCAAATACTTACCCACAAAGTTTAGCGCCACATTGTCCCGCGGGAAACAGGGGCCTCCGTAGCCGAATCCTCCGGTCAAATAGCGGCGGCCAATCCGTTTGTCCATGCCGATAGCCTCACTCACGACGTCCACGTCACCGCCAGGTATCCGGTCGCAAATATCGGCCAACATATTTGCATAGCTAATTTTTAAGGTAACGTAGCTATTGAGAGAAATCTTTGCCAGTTCAGCGTTTTCGATGCTCATTCGCTTTGAAGAAGCATTGTTGATCGCCACCCGCGAATTAACTGATTCCACAGCCGTGCCGGAACGTTCATCGAATTCACCTATCAAAAAAAAATCGGGGTTCAGGTAATCGCGAATAACAGTTCCAAGCGCGATGAACTCCGGACTGTAACAAAGACCAAAATCCTTGCCGCACTTTTTGCCGGAAAATTCTTCAAGAATAGGCAATAGTCCATACCGTGTGGAACCAGGCAGTACGGTACTGGTAAGCGCGACAGTGTGGTAACGGTCACGTTTGGCGAGAGCCTTACCGATAGCTTCAAAGGCATAGGCCACATACTGAAGCGAAAACGCGCCGCGCGCATCGCTCGGGGTCGGAACAATCACAAAGCTTAAATCACTGCTCAGGATGGCCTCCTCATGGCTCATAGTCGCGCGAACACGTTCTCGGTTTTTTCCGATGAGCTCATCCAATCCGGTTTCCTGCGCAGGCGCACGGCCAGCATTCAAGGCATCCACCGCTTTTTGCGAAACGTCGACGCCAATGACATTAAAACCGCGGCTCGCCAGGCACCCCGCCATACTTCCACCCAGCTTACCTAGACCGATGACTGCAATGTCTTGAATCACATCTGCCCTTTCAGCGCTGCATCCAATCGCTGCATATGAACTATTTGGAAAACGCCAAGATGCCCGCATGAACAGCCATTGCGGCCCCGAGAGTTGTTACGATATCCGCAGCGAGGTATTCCGCCCACTGACGAGGCGTCAGCCACTCCCCGATATGTTCTTCAAGATCATCGGACCCGCGTGCTTCCGTCGCGCGACAATCATGGGCCACAAAGATATGAGCACGCGCCTGGCTTCGATTTCCATCCACGCAATAGGCGCCCACCTGTTGCCAATCGATCGACTCTAGCCCCGCTTCCTCCCGTAATTCGCGCTGAGCTGCTTCGAGCGGATTCTCGCCCGGCTCCCGGTATCCCGCAGGCAACCCGAGATTAATCTGTCGGGGGCCATGTTTATAGCGCCACAGGCCGAAGACCTTTCCGTTCTGCCATGCGGCAATGAGAACATAATCACGCTGTTCAATCTGATAATAATCGTCGATTTCGCGCCCGTCCGGGAGCCGAATTTTTTCACGCCACAACGCCAGCCAGGGCTGGCAATCCAGCACGAGTTCACGGCTGAGGACGCGCCACACTCGCAAGCGTTCGTAAGCTTTGGCCTGTTTCATATCATGATTGCCGAGACATAATCACGATTAGCCTACACGATCGCGAACTACTCATAAGGTATCAGTTTCATTTCCACTGACATGATCAATGGAAATCCCACATTACTGGGAAGAATCGGCAAAATCAGCTGCGGATCGACTCCAGTGCTGATTACGGTAAACGGCTGTTGAGACTTCTTATTCCAGCGCCATATTTTTCGCAAACCTCCGCCATTGAAAGGAGCACTAGGATGTACAGGAACTGCCGTGCCGGTGATAGTGGGTTCGGCTGAATCGTGAGCACCAAGTTCCCAAACCACTCCGTGATTCACGGCATCGAATACGGCAATTGAGTTGATCATAATCAGCCCGGGGCATTGGCATGGATCAAAGCGCATGGGGAATTGGCGGTCAAACTGTTCTATACGAAACATCAGTGTTGTTGTATTTATCAGCTGCGCCTGACACGCGAGTGTGCGAGTTTCTGCATAGCAGCCGATGGAGTCTGGAATGTAAAGAACAACTTTCTCCGGATTGGCACGCACGGTTGAGCCAAGAACAGCCACTGGCTCGGAACTATTACCAACCGCTAAACCAAGGCCTTGGTCGTTCGGCGAACTCTGTTCGCGCACCACTTGTCGTTCATATGCCAAAGTCAATCGATCTAAATCATACATGGGTTGAATGGCCGAAACGCCCCGAGTCTCTGCTTGAAGGGCCAATTGCTGCAATTTTTCAGTTGGGATCTCTGCCAGATCTCCGATCTCTTGCTCAGGCAAATCAAAATCCGCTAGCCCCCAACCCGGGTGATTGAATTCAAGTGCCTTCCCCTCTTCGCGCATCATTTCAACGAGCGGGGTGAGCACTGGCCACTCCGGATTTAGAATTCCAGCATCGCGTAGTCGGTTGAATAGTTTTTTTTCTCCTTCGGGTGTCCAACCGGAACCCATTTCGTGTTCGATATGAAAACAAACGCACGGCGGGAGCAACGATAGTTCCTCGTAACCCGCATAATGCGCCGCGAGGAAACCCATACTGTCAATATTGAAGGAAAAAGCCTCAAACTCAGGATAGCCTCTGATGGCAAACCATGCGTCACGGGAGAGCAACGTAAAATCCCCGCAAGCATTCGTATGTAAACGGCTCATGTTTGTCGAACGCCCTGGCCGAATCTGCCAAACGCCGTCTTCGTGAATAACGCTCACGTCATCAATTGTTCCCCGAAAATCCAGATCGGGTATGCAAAATTTTTCGAACGGATTGTTCCGATAGAGATGTTGGACAAGCATTAAAGGCTGATACCGCGGATTAGTTCGAATAAGATTGGCCCATGCGTATTCCAACGCTTCATCAGGGGTAAAATCTTTCGACAGGCCGTTACGGATATCGTAACGATCAACGCGATATAATTTCTTTGGATCGAGGTTCTGCCTGGCGATAAATTGCATCAACTCATCGGAAAAAATGATATCGATATTGGTGGCGAGAATAAATTTTCCTCGCGCTCGACGGATACCGACATTTTTCGCGATCATCTGAAAGAAAGCTAGCTTGTCAGCATATTTCAACCGGCAATGAAGCGCGGTCGGTACTGTGATCACACGCGCCTTGCAATAAGATGCGTCGGCCGGCGCATTCAACACCGCAGCGAGTCCCAGTCGATCGATGACGGGATTCCAGTCGACAATAGTCAACTCTGCGGAGAGCCGATATTTCTCGCATTGTCGCGTGAAGTTATTTATAAATATCTGAGTCCGGATCAGCGGATCGCCGCCATGATCATCGTTGCGAGAAGCGGCGACTACGGAAAGATAAGGTGCAGCATTAGATTGTGGAAGGCTAGTCTGGGCGTGCATTAAATCGTGGTGGATTTATCCGCGTTCGACAAAAATAAATCTCCATTTCATCAAACCGGTCTCCCACGCATCGGAATCACAGCGCCAACCGGTTATCCGCTCTTGAGTAGCAGTAACGCCGCACCGGGCTTTGCATTCTCGTTGACTAAGCAAGGCGCGCCGTGATTAGCAGATGCCACCCTAGGACTCGCTCTAGAGCAGAGAACATCGACATCGGCATAGAAGAAAACCAAGGCGCTACCTCGTACTCATATTTAACGTATTTTTCCACGACAAACGGAAATATATGGTCCTGTTTGATCTCCGATACGGTGAATCCTTGCAGCAGATTCCTTGCTTCCTCCGGTGTATATGTAAATGCGATAGGGCATCCGTTTTGAGCTTCAGGTTGATCAAGCCCTGCGTCGATCATGATGTTCTTCCACGAGTTTTTTGCGTAAAGCATTATCCTGAGCTCGGAAGACGCTGTCATATAGCCTTTGATCTGTGAGATGGCATTGGTCGGATTTGGCGTATGATGAATAACACCAAACGAATAAACTAAATC
>Ga0164302_10000474_pt1 | contig 11172 bp, 10 predicted proteins | sample Whisoiple_202_MG_FD_109714 | JGI IMG/M metagenome (GOLD analysis project Ga0164302, IMG submission 109714) | Soil microbial communities amended with pyrogenic organic matter from upstate New York, USA - Whitman soil sample_202_MG | ecosystem: Environmental > Terrestrial > Soil > Agricultural... | reverse complement strand
GTCGGCCACGTCCGCCGCCGTCAGCACCGTGCCGGCCCCGACCAGCGACCCTCGTGGCGCCCTGCTGCGGATCTGCTCGATCGCCCGGAGGGCGCCCACCGTCGTGAGCGCGACCTCGACGAACCGCACGCCCTCCTCGAAAAGCGCCACGGCCGTCTCCACCACGGCCGCCTGGTCGCGCCCACGGATGATGGCCATCACTCGTGCGGCCGCCAGGTCCTCGACGAACGATGCCTTCGTGCTCATGGCGTTCACCACTCCGCGAAGGAGCCGTCGGCGTGCCGCCAGATCGGGCCGCGCCAGGCGTGGCCCCGCTTGTCGGCGGCCCGCACGGCCTGCTCGTCGATGTCCACGCCGAGGCCCGGCGCGGTCAGGCGCTCGATGTGGCCGTCCACGAACTGGAGCGGCTCGGGGTCGACGACGTAGTCGAGGACCTCGGCGCCCTGGTTGTAGTGGATGCCGATGCTCTGCTCCTGGATCAGGTAGTTGGGTGTGGCGAAGCCGACCTGGAGGCAGGCCGCCAGGGCCAGGGGGCCGAGCGGGCAGTGCGGTGCCAGCTGGACGTCGTAGATCTCGGCCAGGGAGGCGATCTTGCGCACCTCGGTGATGCCGCCGGCGTGCGAGAGGTCGGGCTGCGCGACCGCGATGCCCGCCTGCAGCACAGGGAGAAACTCCTGCCGGCTGTAGAGCCGCTCGCCGGTGGAGACCGGAGTCGTGGTGGACCGGACGAACTCGCCGATCAGGTGGGAGTTCTCGGGGACGACCGGCTCCTCGAGGAAGAACGGCCGGTAGGGCTCGAGCAGCGGAGCCACCCTCTTGGCGTTGGCGAGGGTGAACCTGCCGTGGAAGTCGACGGCGACATCACCGTGGTGGCCGAGCACCTCGCGGGCCGCGGCCACGCGCTCGATCACGCCGTCGATCTCGGCGACCGTGGCAACCGGGCTCATCCGCCCGGACGCGTTCATCTTCACCGCGGTGAGGCCGGCTTCGACCTGCTCGCGGATGTGGTCGGCCACCTCCGCAGGCTCGTCGCCGCCGACCCATCCGTAGACGCGGATCCGGTCGCGCACCGGGCCGCCGAGCAGCTGGTGCACGGGGGCGCCGTACCGCTTGCCGGCGATGTCCCACAGCGCCTGGTCCAGCCCCGAGACGGCGCTGGCCAGGATGGGCCCGCCGCGGTAGAACGACCCCTTGGTCATGACCTGCCAGTGGTCCTCGATGCGCAGCGCGTCCTGGCCGATGAGCACCTCACTGAGCTGCTCGATCGCGGTGCGCACCGTCTCCGAGCGCCCCTCGCAGGTGGCCTCGCCCCAGCCGACGATGCCGCTCTCGGTCTCCACCCGCACGAACAGCCAGCGGGGGGCGACGAGGAAGGTCTCGACTCTCTCGATCCTGGTCATGGCTCAGCCCTTCGTCGCGCCGGCGGTAAGCCCGGAGACCACGTACTTCTGGGCGAAGAGCGCGACGAGCATGATCGGCAGCGTCACCACGGTCGAGGCCGCCATCAGGCCGCCCCAGTCGATGCTGGCGTAGCCCACGAAGTCGAAGATCGCGACGGGCAGGGTCTTGGTGTCGGCGCTGGAGAGCACCAGGGCGAACATGAAGTTGTTCCAGGAGAAGATGAAGGACAGGATTCCCGCGGTCGCGATGCCGGGCGTCGACAGGGGCAAGGTGATCCGGCGGAAGGCCCCGATGGGGGTCAGTCCGTCGACGAGGCCGGACTCCTCGAGCTCGAGCGGCAGGCCGTCGAAGTACCCCATCATGATGTAGACGATCAGGGGCAGCGAGACGAACATGTGGCTGAGGATCAGCACCGTGAAGCCGCCGACCATGTGCAGGTTCGAGAACACGTAGTACCAGGGAACCAGCAGCGAGACCGCCGGGATGACGCGGGCCATGAGCACCACGAGGGCCGAGCGCCGCATCGAGAAGCGGCTCATCGAGTAGGCCGCGGGGACGCCGATCAGGATGGACAGTGCGGTCGCGGCGAAGGCCACCCACAGGCTGTTCGCGATGAACTGCACGTAGTTGGCCTGCTTCAGGACGGTGGCGTAGTTGTCCCAGGTCGGCGTGAAGAGCAGCGCCTTGTCAGGGTTGTAGATGTCGACGTTGGTCTTCAGCGAGGCCGCGACCATCCAGGCCAGCGGCGCCAGCAGGGACAGCACGACCAGGATCAACGCGACGACGCGGAAGGTCTTGAAGGGGGTGCGGGCGCGCATCAGGCAACGTCCTTCCGGCGGGAGGTGAGGGCCCACATCGAGCCGATGATGATGAGAAAGAAGATGATGAGCACTGCTGAGGAGACGCCGTACTCGTTGTAGTCGAAGCTCAGGCCGTAGGCGTAGACGTTGAGCGTCTCGACCTCGTGGAACGACCCGCCCCCCTTGCCCTTGGTGGCGTAGAGGATGTCGAAGGTCTTCAGCGCGTCGATGCCGCGCAGCAGTACGGCGACCAGAACCGTCGGCATGAGCAGCGGCAGGGTGACGTGGCGGAACCGCTGCCACGCCGTGGCGCCGTCGATGAGCGCGGCCTCCTGCGGCTCGTCCGACAGGGAGGTCAGGCCCGCCAGGAGGATGAGAACGACCATCGGGGTCCACTGCCAGATGTCGATGAACATGGTCGTCGGCAGGGCGCTGTGCTCGCCCGCCAGCCAGGGCCACGGCCCGAGGCCGAACCACCCGAGGACCCGGTTGGCCATCCCGATGTTGGGGTCGAAGATCAGCCGCCACATCATGCCGACCGCGACAGGGGTCGCCACGAGGGGCAGCAGGACGGCGACGCGCACCCACTTCTCGCCCTTGAACGGCCGCCACAGCAGCAGCGCGATCGCCATGCCGAGCACGACCTCGACCAGCAGCACACCACTGGTGAACACCACCGTGCGCAGCACCGCAGGCCAGAACCGCTCGGTGTCGCTGAGGACGTCGAGGTAGTTGGCGAAGCCGATGAACGAGGACTCGGCCCGCACCGACCCCTCGGCATCGGTGAGGCTGAGGTAGACCGTCCAGGCGACCGGGAAGACGATCAGCAGGGCGACGAACACCATGGCGGGAGCGGCGAAGAGCCACTTGCGGTGCTGGTTCGCCCAGCGGGCCCACCCGGGGGTGCTCGTCGAGGTGGTCAGGGACTCGGTGGTCCTAGCGGTCGTCGTCGTCGTGGCTGACATGAGGTGCTCCCGGTGCGGCTGGGGATCGGGGTGCCGGGTGGCCAGGGCCCGTGGGCGCCTGGCCACCCGGCCGCGGGCTTACTTGTTCTCGTCGTCCAGGAACGTCTGGAACTTCTGGTTGGCCGTGTCGGCCGAGGCGGTCGCGTCCTTGCCGGTGATGGCGTCGACGATCGGCTGGCCGACGATCTCGCGAGCCTCCGCAACCTTCACCACGAGCGGTCGGTCATGGCCGACACCGTTGTTCGCCATGATGGCGTTGGCCTCGACCAGGTCCTTCGGGTAGGTCGCCGTCGCAGCCGGGTCAGCAGCGACGGAGGTCCGGCCACCGGGGACGCCGGCCTTCTCGTTCTCCAGGGTCTGGGCCTTGCTGGTGGCCCACTCGATGAACTTCCAGGCGTTGGCCTGGTTCTCGGAGGCGTCGTTCACGCCGAGCGCCCAGGAGGGGATGCTGTACGGCTTGGAGCCGGCCGGGCCCTCCGGGAACGGTGCGAAGCCGACGGTGCCAGAGACCTTGGACTTGGCGGGGTCGGTCGCGTTCTTGTAGAGCGAGTTGGCCTCGGTGTAGAAGGCCGCCTTGCCCTGGGTGAAGATGGCCATCGCCTCGGGCCAGCCCATGTCGGTGCTGACGTTGGCCGGGCCGAGGTCCTTGATCAGGCTGCCGTAGAAGGCGTAGGCCTGCTTCGCCTCGGGGCTGCCCACCGCGGACTTGCCGCTCTCGTCGACGAAGTCACCGCCGAAGGAGTAGAGGAAGCTGGAGAACTGCGTGACGGCCGGGGACTTGCCGGTGCGGGCGACGAAGCCGGCCACGCCCGGGTTCTCCTGCTTGATCTTGGCCGCCATCGACTTGAGCTCGTCGAGGGTCTTCGGCGGGTTGGTGTAGCCGGCCTTCTTCAGCAGGTCCTTGCGGTAGTACAGGACCTCCTGCTCGGTGATGAGCGGGACGCCGACGACCTTGTCCTCATAGGTCGTGGCCTGCACCGGGCCGGACTTGAAGTCGCTCCAGTCCCAGTCCTTGTTGGCCTTGACCTTGTCGGTGACGTCGGCGAGGTACTTGTTCTTCGCGAAGAGCTTCCCCTCCTGCAGCGGCCGGTACATCATCACGTCGATGTCGCTGCTGCCGGCGTTGAGCTTGACGTTGTACTGGTCGGAGAGCTGGTCCTCCCCGAGCTGGGTGATCTCGACCTTCAGGCCGGTCTTCTTCTCGAACTCTGGCAGGGCCTTCTTGATGTTCTCGGTCCACACGTGGTTGGCGAGGGTGACGCGCACCGTCTTGGACCCTGCGCTCTGCGCATCGCCACCACCGCATGCGGACAGGCCGAGCGCCGCCGCCACGGCCAGAGAGGTCCCGATAACTGACTGACGCAACACGTCGGTCTCCGTTTCTGTCGTGGCGCCCGCCGTTGGGTCGCCGCCTGCGCCGGATCTTCACGTCCGCCTATTCCGGGGATGCTAAGTCTTTAAATCCGACTTATGCAAGACCTTGAGCCGTATGAGTATGATTTATCGCATGAGCGACGCAGCGGCAGTGGAGACGACTGAGGGCGCCGCCCTGCTGACCGGCCTGCACGCCCAGGTCCTGGACCAGATCGGCTTGGCCATCTGCGGCGGCCAGCTCCAGCCCGGGACGGTCCTGTCCATCGACGACCTCGTGGAGCGCTACACCGTCTCCCGCTCGGTGGTGCGAGAGGTGCTCCGGGTGCTCTCCTCGATGGGCATGGTGGCTTCCCGCCGGAGGATCGGGACGCTGATCCTGCCCGCGGCCGTCTGGAACGTCTACGACCCACAGGTGATCCGCTGGCGCCTGGCCTCCGAGGGGCGGCTGGGGCAGCTGCGCTCGATCACCGAGCTGCGTGGCGCGGTGGAGCCCGAGGCAGCACGCCTGGCCGCCGAGCGCGCGACACCGGCTGAGGCGAGCAGTCTGGTGGGGATCGCGGCCAAGATGTGGGCCGCGGGACAGGGCGAGGACGAGGAGGAGTTCCTGGCCCTCGACATCGAGTTCCACCGGCTGGTGCTCGCCAGCTCCGGCAACGAGATGTTCCTCAAGCTGCACGAGCTGGTGGCCGAGGTCCTCACGGGCCGGCACCACTACGGCCTCATGCCGCACCACCCGCACGAGCAGGCCCTGCAGCTGCACGCCGAGGTGGCCCAGGCGATCCAGCACCATGACGGCGACCGGGCCCGGGAGGCCATGCTGCACATCATGGAGCAGGCCATGGAGGAGATGAAGTCTCTCTGGCGGCGGACCGACGAGCAACCCACGCCCTGACCCACCGGCCGAGCCCAACCGGGGCCGGAGCCGAACCGGGCCGAGCTGCCCCGGGCGCTAGCCGAGGAACCGGCGCGCACCCGCGTACTGCGCGGCATACGACGCGGTGCTCACGGGGATCGTCTCGACCGTCTTCCCCGTCGCGGGCGACTGCACCATCAGCCCACCGCCGGCGTCCATCGAGACATGGTGGATGTAGCCGCTGCTGGTGGCGTAGAAGAGCAGGTCGCCGGGTCCACGCCCGGCTGGGCTCACGGCCCGTCCGGCCGCCATCTGGGCGTCCGCATCCCGGGGGATCGTCACGCCGTGCACGCGGTACACCAGCGAGGTCAGCCCTGAGCAGTCGAAGCCGAACCCCGAGCGTCCGGCCCACAGGTAGGGCAGGCCGGTGAACGCCTGCGCCGACTGCACGAGCAACAGGCCCGTTGCCGGCCGGGCCGCGCTACCCGCGGCGTGAACGGCCACGCTCGAACGCGCGAGGCGTCGCGTCCCGCGCCCGGGCAGGCCCACCCGCACCCAGTCGCCGCCCGTGCCGGCCAGGACGGGCAGCCGGGTGCCGAAGCTGACCTCGGTGGACGGGGCTGCTCCGGGGTTGTCGGCGCGCAGCCACGTGGTCGACACGGTGACCGTCGCCACGCTCGTCGCCGTGGCCGGCGGCGTGGCTGACAGCTGGCGGGTCGGCACCCAGCCCGGGTAGCCGCGAGCGTCGAGCGGCGTCGGCTGGTCGGGGACGACGACCTTGGCCCAAGAGTCCTGCACTGCGGTGACGACGACGCGGTCACCGAGCAGGGCCTGGGTGTCGGCCCGGTCCACCAGGCCCCGCCGATCGGCCAGGGTCATCGCCCCCAGCCAGCCACGGACGCCCGCCGGCGCAGTGAGGGCGGGCTGGTCCACGGCGCGCGGCGAGGAGGGCGAGCGCCACAGCGTCGCCACCGACACTGACACCCACGCACTGTGGCCGGCGACGACCGGTGGAGCTGCGGTGGTCGAGGGGGCCACCCGTGGGGAGGTCGGCCGCGGGTTGGCCGACGGCCGCGGCGCGGGGCTGGCCGGCCGGGTGCTCGAGGGTGCGCGGGTCGGCCTCGAGCTGACGGATCCGCTGTGGGAAGCGGGGGACGGGACGGTGGAGGTGGCGGTGGCCGGTGCGGTGGAGCGGGCGTCCGGGGCGCCGCAGCCGGCGAGTGTCAGCAGCGCAGCCATGGCCACCGGCAACCCAGCCCTTCGTCGGATCCCCACGGGCTCATCGTCGGCGGGGCCGGGCGCCGCAGCAAGGGTCGTCGGTCCCGGTCGAGCGCGTGCCTCCCGCGAAGGGCGACGGCAGAGCCACGGCAGAGCCACGTGGTGGAGCAAAGGGCGGCAGTGCGGCCGTCAGAAGAGGCCGACGATCTCGCCGTCCTCGTCGAGGTCGATGCTGGCGGCCGCAGGGTGCTTGGGCAGGCCGGGCATGGTGCGCATCTCCCCGCTGATCGCGTAGACGTAGCCCGCACCGGCGGCCGCGCGGACCTCACGGACCGGCATCCGCCACCCGCGGGGCGCCCCGCGCAGCGTGGGGTCCGAGGAGAGGGAGAGATGCGTCTTGGCGATGACCACCGGGAAGGCGCCGTAGCCGAGGACCTCGAAGCGCTCGAGGTCCTTGGCCGCGGTGGCGGAGAAGTCGACCCCGTCTGCGCCGTAGATGCGCGTGGCGACCGCCTCGATCTTCTCCCGGAGCGGAGCGTCGAGCTCGTAGGTGTGCTGGAACTCGTGTTCCTCGCCGCACGCCGCCACGACCGCCTCGGCGAGGCTTCGAGCCCCCTTGCCCCCGTCTACGACATGGCTCGAGACGGCGACGCGGGCCCCCTCGCCCTCGGCGACCTCCCGGATCACCTCGTGCTCGGAGTCGAAGTCCGAGGGGAAGGCGTTGACCGCGACCACCGGCGAGACCCCGAACGAGCGGACGATCTCGATGTGCCGGCGCAGGTTGTCGGCCCCGGCCCGCACCGCCCGCGGGCTCTCGGAGAGCATCTCCTTGGGCAGCGGGCGGCCGGCGACCACCTCGTAGTGCCCGGAGTGGGCCTTGAGGGAGCGCACCGTGGCCACGAGCACGGCAGCGTCCGGCTGCAGGCCCGAGACGCGGCACTTGAGGTTGAAGAACCGCTCGGCGCCCATGTCGGAGCCGAAACCCGCCTCGGTGAGCAGGTAGTCGCCGGCGTGGATCCCGATCTGGTCGGCCACCACCGACGAGTTGCCCGTGGCGATGTTGCCGAACGGCCCGGTGTGGACCAGGACGGGCGTGTTCTCGGTGGTCTGCAGCAGGTTGGGCTTCAGGGCGTCCTTGAGCATCACGGCCATGGCGCCGGCGGCCTTGAGGTCCTCCGCGGTCACCGGTCGACCCGCCGGTGTGTAACCCACGACGATGCGGCCGAGGCGTTCGCGCAGGTCGCGCAGCGAGGTCGAGAGCCCGAGGATGACCATCACCTCGCTGGCCGCGGTGATGTCGAACCCGCTCTGCCGGGGCACGCCGTCGATGCGGGCGCCGAGGCCCACGACGATGTTGCGCAGCGCACGGTCGTTGACGTCGAGGACGCGGCGCCAGGCGATGCTGCGCGGGTCGAGGCCGAGCTCGTTGCCGTGGTGGACGTGGCTGTCGACCATCGCGGCCAGCAGGTTGTGGGCGGCGGTGACCGCGTGGAAGTCGCCGGTCAGGTGCAGGTTGAGCGTCTCCATCGGCAGCACCTGGCTGTACCCGGCTCCGGCCGCGCCGCCCTTGATCCCGAAGGTCGGGCCCATCGAGGGCTGACGCAGGGCGAGCGTGGCGCGGTGGCCGAGGAGCGACAGGCCCTGGGCGAGACCGACCGCCGTGGTCGTCTTGCCCTCCCCCAGCGGCGTCGGGGTGATGGCCGTGATGACCACGTAGCGGGCGCGGGGCCGCCCGGCCAGGTCGGCCACAGCGGCGAGGTCGATCTTGGCGACGTGCCGCCCGTAGGGCTCGAGACGTTCCTGCGGTATGCCGGCGGCCTCGGCGACCGCGGCGATGGGCTCGAGGTGGGCGGCCCGCGCGATGGCGAGGTCTGAGGGCAGTGGCGACGTCGGCACGAGTGCCAGTGTGGCAACAGCTGGGGCGGTCCGACAGGTGAACCGGAGCGCTTCAGGTCTTAGGTCCCGCCGCGGCCCGCGCGACTAGAACGACGAGGGACGCCAGACCACCAGGGCCTGTGAGCGGTTCGGCCGCGGGCGCTGACCCGCCCGCAGCGTGATGATCTCGCCGGCCGGGCCCACGGCGAAGACCCGCGAGCCGGGAGCAGCGGAGCCGCGCAGGCCCTCGACCTCGTCGGCGAGGTCCCGGACCCGGGCCCGGAGGGCGTTGACCTGCTTCTCGAGCTCGAGGATGCGCTGGATGCCGGCGAGGCTGATGCCCTCCTCCTGGGAGAGCCGCTGCACCTCTCGCAGCAGCGCCACGTCGCGCGCGGAGTAGCGCCTGCCCCCGCCGCGGGTGCGCGACGGGGAGACCAGGCCGATGCGGTCGTACTGCCGAAGCGTCTGGGCGTGCATGCCCGCCAGCTGCGCGGCGACCGAGATGACGAAGACGGGGGTGTCGTCGTCAGGTGCGAAGCTGCCGAGCATGCCCACAGGTCATCACGCCTTGGCCCGGGAGAAGAGGTCGGCGCGCGGGTCCTGGTCCTTCTCCTGCGCGCGCAGCGCCTCGAGGGCCGTCTTGGCCTCGTCCGTCAGGCGCTGGGGCACGACGACGGTGACCTTGACGAGCAGGTCGCCGGGGTGGTCCTTGCGCGGGACGCCGCGACCCTTGAGCCGCAGCACCCGCCCGCTGGGGGTGCCCGGGGCGATCCGCACCTTGACCGGCTCCCCCGACAGCGTCGGCACCGACACCGTGGCGCCCAGGGCCGCCTCGGCGAAGGTCACCGGCAGGTCGAGCGTGAGGTTGTCGCCGTCGCGGCCGAACACGGGGTGCTTCTCCACACTGACCGTCAGGATCAGGTCGCCGGCGGGGGCCCCGTGGTCGCCAGGGGCGCCCTTGCCGGCGAGCTTGATCTTCTGGCCGTCGCGCACGCCTGCGGGGATGCGGGTGGTGATGCGCCCGTCGCCGGTGCTGAGGGTGACCGTCGCACCCTCCACCGCGTCCCGGAACGGCAGCGTGGTGTGGGCCGTGAGGTTGGCGCCACGGCGCGGGCCGGCGGGAGCGCCGAAGCCCCCGTATGCCGGCCCGCCGCCACCGAACATCCCCCCGAGGATGTCCTCGAGGTTGGGCTGGGCGCCGCCGCCACCGGTGCTGAAGCGCACGTTGGGGCCGCCGCCCTGGCCGAACATCGACGAGAAGACGTCCTCGAACCCGGCGCCGCCGCCGGGACCGCCGGCCCCGGCACGGAAGCGGGCACCGCCGTGCGTCATGGACCGAACCGCGTCGTACTGCTGGCGCTGCTCGGGATCGGAGAGCACGGCATACGCCTCGCCGATCTCCTTGAAGCGCTGCTCCGCCTGCGGGTCACCCGGGTTCTGGTCCGGGTGCTCCTTGCGCGCGAGCTTGCGGTAGGTCTTCTTGATGGTGGCGGCGTCCGCGTCCTGGGGGACGCCGAGGATCGCGTAGAAGTCCTTCTCGAACCAGTCCTGGCTGGCCACGGCGTCCTCCTCTCAGTCTGCGGTGCTGATGTGGTCCTGCGCGGCCGGTGTGGTCACTGCGGGTCGGCGACCGCGACGCGGGCCGGCCTGATGACCTGGTCGCCCGCACGGTAGCCGGGCTGCAGCACGGTGACGACCGTGGTCGTGTCAGCGCCCGCCGGCAGCTCGGCCTGCGTGTGCATCAGTGCCTCGTGCCGGCTCGGGTCGAACGGCTCGCCCGCCTCGCCGAAGCGGGTCAGCCCGAACTTGCCCAGGATCTGCTCGAACTTGTCGGCGATGGCCGCGAACGGTCCGCTCTGCAGGTCGCCGTGCTCGCGGGCCGCGTGGATGTCGTCGAGCACCGGGAGCAGCGTCTCGAGGACGTCCTGCACCGCCCGCTCCTGCACCATGGCCCGGTCGCGGTCGACCCGCCGCTTGTAGTTGACGTACTCGGCCTGCAGGCGCTGCAGGTCCAGGAGCCGCTCGGCCGCGAGCATGGTGTCAGGGTGGGACGGCTCGGGCTGGCCGCCGTGGTGCGCCTGGTGGGCGACCGCCTCCTGCTCCTGGGCCAGCTCCTGCTCCAGCGCCTCCGAGGAGGTGGCGGCGTCCGGGACAGCCGCTCCGCCGGCCGCCGGGGCGGTGGTGGGCTCGGGAGAACCCTGGCCCACCACCTCCTCGGCCTCGGTGCTGCCGGGGTTGACGTTGTCCGTCATTACTTCTTGTCCTCGTCGTCCTCGACAACCTCGGCGTCGACCACGTCCTCCTCGGAGCCGGCACCCGCGTGGGCGCCACCGGCACCGGCATCGGCGGAACCGCCGGCCGCCCCGGACTCGGACGCCGCGGCATACATCGCGGTGCCGAGCTTCTGCGACTCCTCGGACAGCTTGGCCGCCTTGGCGGAGATGTCCTCGGCACTCGCGCCGGACTCCGGCTTCAGGGCCGCCTTGAGGTCGTCGAGCGCGGTGTCCACGGCGCCGCGGCCGTCAGCGGGGAGCTTGTCGGCGTTGTCGGTGAGGAACTTCTCGGTGGAGTACACCAGCTGCGCCGCGGTGTTGCGGGCCTCGGTCTCCTCACGGCGCTTGCGGTCCTCCTCGGCGTGGGCCTCGGCCTCCTTGACCATGCGCTCGATCTCCGCCTGGGCGAGCGC
>Ga0164302_10000473_pt1 | contig 11183 bp, 11 predicted proteins | sample Whisoiple_202_MG_FD_109714 | JGI IMG/M metagenome (GOLD analysis project Ga0164302, IMG submission 109714) | Soil microbial communities amended with pyrogenic organic matter from upstate New York, USA - Whitman soil sample_202_MG | ecosystem: Environmental > Terrestrial > Soil > Agricultural... | reverse complement strand
CGTCCCAAGGGACAGCCGAACCCAAAATACTCAACTGCACCGGTCGCCAGGCGCCTGTCGGATTTGCTCGGGAAACCGGTCGAATTCGTGGAGGACGTCGCGGGCGATCTGGCCAAAGCAGCTGCTGATCGGCTTCACCTGGGCGAAGTCCTCCTCCTCGAAAACGTCAGGTTCGAGCCGGGAGAAGAGAAAAATGACCCTGAGTTGGCCAAGCGATTGGCGCGGCTCGCCGACGTCTATGTCAACGATGCCTTCGGCGCGGCACACCGTGCGCACGCCTCGACCGAAGCGATCGCGAAGCTTCTGCCGTCATATGCGGGCGCGCTCATGCTCGACGAGATAGATGCACTCCAGCGGCTGGTTGACAGTCCGCGCGAGGGTTTCGTGGCGATCATCGGCGGCGCGAAGGTCTCGGACAAGATCAGCGTGCTTGAGCGGTTGGTCGAGCGGGTCGAGGTCCTCCTCATCGGCGGCGGAATGGCCAACACATTCCTCCTTGAACGTGGCAACGAGATCGGAACCTCCCTCGCCGAACCGGGCGCACTCGATGACGCGCACCGGGTAATTCAGCTCGCAGTCAGACACCAGACCGAGGTGCTGCTTCCCACTGACGTCGTGATTGCTCCCGCCATCGACTCGGATCAGATATCTACAGTCAGTGCAGACGCCGTACCTGCCGATCAGTCGATATTCGACATCGGCCCGGAAACCGTCACGGCGTTTTCGGAGCGGATTGGCGGAGCCAGGACAGTCTTCTGGAACGGGCCGATGGGGGTCTTCGAGAATTCGCAATTCGCGAATGGCACTATGGCGATCGCCCGGGCGGTCGCCGCATCAGACGCCTTCTCTGTCATCGGCGGCGGCGACTCGGTCGCGGCCGTCGAAGAGGCCGGAGTCGCCGACCAGGTATCGCATATCTCTACCGGTGGCGGCGCGTCGCTCGAGTTCGTGGAAGGCCGCGCTTTGCCCGGCATCGAAGCGCTGAGGGGAGAGCAATGACGACTCGACGCCTGGTCCTCGGCAATTGGAAGATGAATACCACGCTCGAGGAAGCGATTGAAATTGCTGATCGGCTTCGCGAAGAGCCCACATTCAGCGGCGTAACGGTCGGCATTGCGCCGCCGTTCCCGTGGTTGCAGCCGGTCAAGAAAGCTCTCGGAAAGTCAGGAGTGTTGCTCGGCGCCCAAACGTTTGCCGCGATGTCGAACGGCGCGTTCACCGGCGACGTTTCGGCGGCGATGGTGGCACAGTTGTGCGACTTCGCGCTGGTCGGCCACTCCGAGCGGAGAGCGATGCACGGTGAGACCGACGACGTTGTCCGGGAGAAGTTGCTGCGCGCCCTCGAGGTCAACTTGATACCCGTCGTCTGCGTCGGCGAGACACTTGCCGAGCGCATGGCGGGCGACCAGGAACGGGTCGTCCTCCGGCAGATTCACGCTGTGCTCGAAGGCACCGAGAACGAGCAGCTCGACCAGTTGGTAATAGCATATGAGCCCGTTTGGGCCATCGGCACGGGTCAGACCGCCTCTCCGCAGGACGCGTCCGCCATGTGCGGACTGATCAGTGTGGCGCTGACCGGCCGAAAGTTGATCGGGATTCCGGTGCTGTACGGCGGCAGTGTCACGGCCGCCAATGCCGGGACGCTCATAGGCGAAGAGAACATCAGCGGCTTCCTGGTCGGCGGCGCCAGTCTAAAACCGGACGATTTCCTGACAATTGTCCGGGCGGCTCAGGTTTGAAGATACCGGCGGCCTTTGGTAGGCTGTGGTGGCCCCGAATTCACGGAGCCCAAAGGAGCGTCTGAGTGGATACAGCACTCAATCTCGTTATGATCATCATTTCCGCGGTTTTGGTCCTGGTCGTCCTGCTGCAGACGAAGGGCTCGAGCTTCAGCGGCGCGTTCGGCGGCGATACCGGCTCAATCAATCGCACCCGCCGCGGACTTGAGAAGACACTCTTCCAGTTCACGATCGTGATTGCCGCCCTCTTCGGAATAGTCGCATTCCTGAGCAGCATCATTACCGGTTAATCGCCCAATCGGCGACTCTTCCAGGCAAAAGCGGCAATAAGCAAGCAACCCAGCCCAAACGGGATTGGCGCGAACGAGGCGATGGTGCTCGGATCGTAGCTGATGTTGCTGGACGCGGCCGGTCGCAACCGCACGAGGAGATGACCACCGACGCCAAGCAGGCCGAGCCCGGTCCCGATCGCGATCAGCATCGACGCAGTGAAGAGCCAGACGAACCCCAACACCCGCAGCCATATAGAATGCGAAAAGCGTCGCAGTGTTCGACGCGGTTTGATCTGGCTGCCCATCGCACGAAGCATAGCGGGTTGACGGAAGAACATGACGACTGATCCATATCTGATGCCGTACCAGCCACTCCTCGGAAAACGAGTGCTGCTCGGCGTGACCGGAGGGATCGCGGCCTACAAGGCGGCAGATCTGGCCAGCAACCTCGTCCAGCTCGGCGCCGACGTTCACGTGCTGATGACCCAGTCGGCGACCGCCTTCGTAGGCCCGACGACCTTCGCGGCGCTTACCCAGAATCCGGTCCACGATTCGGCCATTGAGCGGTGGGAAGCCGGATACACCGGTCATATCTCGCTTGGTCAGTCCGCCGCGGCCTTCGTGGTCGCTCCAGCCACTGCCAACACGATCGCCAAGCTCGCACTCGGCCTCGCCGACGACATGATCGGCACAGTCGCGCTGACAACCCAGGCGCCGATGGTGATTGCGCCGGCAATGGAGCACGAGATGTTCCATCACCCGGCAACGCAGGCCCACGTCGCGACTTTGCGCGACCGCGGCGCCCTGTTCGTCGGACCTGATACGGGCAGATTGGCATCCGGCGAATATGGCGAGGGCCGGCTCACGACGGCCGCGATTATTACCGGCGCTGTCCGCCAGGCAATCGGTCTGGGCGGACCGCTGGCCGGCACGAAGATCGTCGTCACCGCCGGTGGAACATTCGAGGCGCTGGATCCGGTCCGCTACATCGGCAACCGCTCGAGCGGCCGGATGGGATATTCGCTGGCGCAGTCCGCGCTTGACGCCGGCGCGAACGTCGTTCTGATCACCGGGCCGAGCAACCTGCCAACACCCTATGGCGCCTGCGTCGTGCGAGTCGAAAGCGCGGAACAGATGAACACCGCCGTCCACACACACGTTCCGACCGCCGATGCGATTCTGATGACTGCTGCCGTGGCCGATTTCCGACCGTCACGGCCAAGCTTCGAGAAGATCAAGAAGAAGGAAGGTCAGGTGGGCCTGACGGTAGAACTGGACCGCAATCCGGACATCATCGGCGGCCTGCGCGACGCCCCAATCCTCCGCATCGGCTTTGCCGCCGAGACGAGCGACCACGTGCGCAACGGAACCGACAAGTTGACGCGGAAGAACCTGGATATGGTCGTGGTCAATGACGCGGTGGACACCATTGGCTCGACGACGATCGCCGCCACACTGATCACCCGCTCCGCCGATCCGGAGACCCTGCCTCGCATGGTCAAGGAGCGGATGGCGGCAGCGATTATCGAGCGGCTATCCGCGATGCTTGCGCGGTCATGAGCAGCTCGTCTCGGCTCCCGTCGCTGGCCCCGCCATCGGACGGAGGCCAGACATCAAACCTGCCGGTACTGATCATGCTCAACGCGTACGCGGCGGCCGGTGCCGTCTTTGTCAGCCGCGCAGTCCTGAAGGCGCTTGAGATCTCGGACCGATACTGGGTGGGCCGCCAGATCTTCAGAGTGACCAATCCGTTTGCGCGCATCCTCGAGTTGTTCCCGGGAGCATCGCGAACATTCGTCGGTTCATTGTCGCTGGCTGACATCACGCTCGTGATCGGAGTCATCCTGCTGCCGCTCGGAATACTTGCATTCGGTGGCCGTCGCCGGTAAATGATAGTAGTAGCGGTTCTACAATCGGGTGGAAACGGCGGTCGGTCCGTAACCAAAAGCACGACATTGGGGAGCAGGAATCGCAAATGACTCGAAACCTGGCACAGGGCATCATCGGATTGATCATGGCGGCGATCGCCACCTGGGCGACGAACAAGCTGGTTGAGCAGCTCTTCGGGCCAGATCCCGGCTCGAAGAAATCCGCCTGAACCGCAGGTGGATCAAGTGGACACCCCGACCATTGACCGAGCGCTGGTCGTCGTCAATCCAATGGCGCGACGCAATGCGCCGCGCCTTCTGGCAGAGCTTCGCGCTGCGGCACCCTCCACGGTTGACTGGCGCATCATCGAGACGCACCCAACCTCGTTTGGAGCCGGAGAGCTCGAGCCACAGGCGCGCGACGTTGATGTGGTCGTGGCGGTCGGTGGAGACGGTACGGTCGCGGAAACGCTGACGGCAATCGGCAACGTGCCGACCCCGCTCGCGATTCTGCCGGGCGGCTCCACCAATGTCATTGCCCACGAGATCGGCGCGCCGATCAATCCGACCGAAGTCGGCAATCTCATCTTCGGCCGTCACGAAATCCGAATCATGGACGCTGCCACGTGCAACGGGCGTATGTTCCTGCACATGGCCGGAGCTGGGTTCGACAGCCGAATCTTCGATCAGACCAATGCCGCCCTGAAGCGACGGGCGGGTTGGATTGCCTATTTGCCTGGCGCCGCCAAGAGCCTGCGGATGCCGCCGGCCCGGTTCCACGTCCGAACCGATAACGCCGAGCTGGAGTTCGTGTCGCCGATGGTGCTCGTGGCCAACGGTGCGGGCATCGTTCGTCCGAGCATGACCGTTCTTCCAGACATTACCTCAACCGACGGCATGCTCGACATGGTGGCAATTACTGCCGCGAGCGGAACGCAGATCGCGGTTGTCATCGCGCACTTCCTGACAAAGTCGCTGGAGCGCTCGGCACACGTTCTGCACGTGCGTACCAGGCAGGTCTGGATCGATTCCGACCCGCCGATGCCGGTCCAGCTCGATGGCGATGTCGTGGGATCAACCCCGGTAGAGATGGCAATCCTGCCAGCGAGGGCCAGGATGGTCGTTCCAGTTGGGAAGGGCGCCGGGAGAGCGAAGCCTACGGAAGCGTGAACTCGGGACCGGACATGGTCGTTTCGGTGCCGTTGCCATCGAGGACGACGATCGAATCGGCCCCGGAAATCGACACTACGAACGTCGAGCCGGTCAAGTAACCTGTCGCCTGCCCGGCCACCAGCGGTTGCTGCCAAACGACGACCTGGTCGACAACGATCAATAGGTCAACGTCAGTCACCGCATAGAAGCTGTACGACCGGTCGCCATTTGCGTTCTGGGGCGCCTGGTCGATCTGGCTGGAACCGGACTGACCGTCCGAACTCCCCGAGTTGCCGTTGTCGAACGTGATCGATTCTGGCGTGGTAGTCACCGTCGGGTACTTCATCTGCACCCGATTCGAGTCACTGGCCGAAGTCGCCTGCTTCGTCGGAACCGCGGTGACGGCCGGAGTGTTGGTCGGCGGAACCGGGGTATTTGTCGCGACAAACCGTTCTTCGTCGCTCAGCTGCGTCGCCGTCGGCACCGCGCCGGGGGGCGTCGAGCCGTCCGCGCCGGCAAAGTAGGCGCTGTACCCCCAGGCAAACATGGCACCCATAGCCACGACGACGAAGGCGATCACCGCGAAATTGGGCACGAAACTTCCGGCCGGCGCGACCGTCATCGGCTGCGCGAGCACGGCCGGCTCATCGGTCGGTCGGTCGCCACGCGCGTCTGAGAACATCTGCAGCAGTTTGGCGGGATCGAGATTGAGGTAAGTGGCGTAGTTGCGAACGATGCCGCGCTGATAGATCAGCGCCGGGAGTTGGTCGAAGTGCTCCTCCTCGAGGGCGAGGAGCCAGTGTCGGTTGATTCGGGTTGCAACTTCCGCTTCGCGAAGGGTCACACCCTTGTGAGCCCTCGCCTGGCGAAGTGTGTCGCCAAAAACACCCATGCGCGCGATATATTCCTATTCAGCCATTGCCTGACCAGCCGTCAGGCTCGCACGTGCCGTAAATGCTACCACGAACTTGCTTTTCGCCTGCGCCGTTCCACCGGCGCCTCGGCGGCGGTTTCGGTCCCCGCGGATCGGCCGAACCAGCGATCCATCAGGGGCGTCGGTTGACCAAGTGCGGAGACATCGAATTCGCCTTGCCAGACTTCGTCTCCAGGTACCCACCAGTGCCCAATGCTTGTCTCGCACGGCCGATCGTCCGCATCGACCATGCGCCGATGCTTGAACGCCCACTGGTTGTTGCACCAACCGCGCTCGCCATTTCCGGCCGGCCGGTAATCCCGGCACGTCCGGCAACAGCGGGGAATGTTTGCCCAGATCCCCTGGGATTCCACTGACGGGCGCTCCGGCTCGCGAGTCTTCTCCCACGAGCGCCAATCGACCTCCTCGGCCGACTCATCCCGCTCGTCGGTAAATGCATGAATCTCGTTGTAATCGCGGTCCGGCAAGGGATCGACAAATTCATCGAGTTCCGGCCATGCCTCAGCCGGTCGAGCGGACATTTCCGGCTCGAGCTCATATGAGGCGCCGCTTTCCGGCTGCTCGTCCTCGAATGGTTCGAGATCGGGCAACTCCACGGCCGACCGGGGCCGTTGCCGAGCGGATTTTCGAATTGGGCTCGCGGCCTCGTTCTGTTCTCGCTGCGAGTCAACCTCCGGCACGGCATCGAATTTATCCTCGTGGCCGGAGTCGGGAAACTCAAAAACGGAGTTCGTCAGTCCACGATTGGCGTGGCTCTGCGAATCTCGACTCGGAGGAATGTACTGGTTCGAGATGACAAGGGGCTCGCTCTCGACCTTGGCCGGTTGCGGAACCGGGTAGCCCTTGCTTTGCTGCCGCTCGCGGAAATTCTCCCGCGCTTTCCGGACCAGCTCTCGATCGAGATTGGCGCTGACCGGTCGGGCCGGCTCGCTGGTTTCTGACTCAACGGACTGCCGGGAAACGGGCATGAGGGGTGTGGAGCTCAGTTCTGCGGGAACGACAGTTTCGATCGGTGGGGGCACGACTCGATCGATCCGGGGTGGTCGCGGAGAGGATGAGTCATTCATGACGACTCCAAGGACCGTGTCACTCTCGACGCGCTCTTCCCACTGATCCTGGCCCCAATCGTTTCGGCAACGCAACTCGGCCGCACGGACGAGCAGACGAATTGACGTCGACTCTTGCCGATCAGGATGTGTGCACCAGCCTTGCTTGCCGTCTCGCGCTACCTCGAAGAATCGGCAAGATCCACATACGTGTTTCGCCAACGCCGATCCCCCGGTGCCCCTGCCCGATACGTGAAACACAGCGCAAGGCGGCGAGATGCAAGCGTCGACTCATGGTCAACGGCTGGCGATTTAGTCCAACCACAGGTGCCGTATCAAGCGCTGCACCCCATTGTAGCGACCCCAATAGCGTCTGTCGAGGCAATTGCTGATTTGATTTTTTATCGACTAACACGCCATCTTACGTTATCTTCATATCATCGTCGACAAGTGTCTGCTGCGCTCGATTTCGACCGGTCCGTTCTCCACCGCATGACGTCGTGACACATGGCACACCGGGGCAGGACCGCATCGATGCCACGGTGTACAATTGCCGGCTGTGACGATGGCAAAGGCCGAACTCGTCCCTAATCGCATGCACCATCGAACCGAGAAGAGTATTGGGCAAAGCCATTATTCCGCTCCGCCCCGCCGATACGGCGCCACAACTCATTGCTCAACCGGAGCACCCGACTGGCAAGCGGTTCCATATCTGGACTATCGGCTGCCAGATGAACGAGGCCGATAGCGCCAAAGTCGCGGCCATGCTCCAGGAAGTCGGTTATGCGCCGACCGAGAACGAGACTGAGGCCGACGTGATCGTGCTCAACTCCTGTGTCGTCCGGCAGGCCGCAGAAGACAAGGTCGCCGGCAAGCTCGGCGCGCTCGCCAGGACCAAGCGCGACCGACCTGACGTGCAGATCGTGCTGACCGGCTGCATGGTCACCAGACAGCAAGAGCAACTGAAAACCCGGTTCCCACACGTCGACCTCTTCTTCGATCCGTCGGACTTCGACAAGCTGCAGACGCTGATTCCGGAGCTTTCGGATCTGCACGACGACCTCGGCCAGATTCCGCACTACTACCTGCCGGAGTCCGTCGACAGTCGGGTATCGGCGTACGTGCCGATCATCTACGGCTGCAATTTCCTCTGCTCGTACTGCATCGTCCCCTATCGACGCGGCAAGGAGCGGAGCCGACCAGTTGCCGATATCGTTCGCGAGGTCGAAGGTCTCGTCCGTCATGGCGTCAAGGATGTGACGCTGCTTGGACAGACGGTCAATGCCTACGGTCACGATCTCCCGGAGGAGACGAATCTGGCCGCACTGCTGCGAGCGGTCGATGCCATCCCGGGCCTTGAACGGCAGCGATTTCTTACGTCGCATCCAAAATACATGACTGACGAACTGATCGATACCATGGCCGATCTGCCCTCGATCTGCGAGCACCTCAACCTGCCGGTCCAGGCGGGTGACAACGAGGTCCTCAAGCGAATGCGACGGACGTATACGGCTGATCTCTGGCGAGACCGGATCGCCTACGCACGATCCAGGATGCCCGGCCTCACGGTCGCGACCGACATCATCGTCGGCTTCCCTGGCGAAAGTGAGGACCAGTTCCAGAACACGCTCGACCTGCTCGAGGAGGTCGGCTGTGACAAGGTCCACGTCGCCATGTACTCGCCGCGACCGGGCACGCTTTCGGCGCGCTGGGAGGACGATGTCCCGCACGAGGAGAAGCACCGAAGGCACCAGGCGGTGGAGAAATTGCAGGAGCGAATCCTGACCTCGCGGAATCAAGATCGGGTCGGCGAAGCCTACGACGTCCTCATCGACACCCGCCAAAAGGGCCGCTGGACCGGCCGTACCCGCGGCAATTTGTTGGTCCACGTCGATTCCGATCGTGACTTGATCGGGCAGAACGTGCGGGTGCGGATCACCGAATCCTCTCCCTGGTACTTGATCGGAACCGTTGACGGCGCCATTGCCTGATCCAGAACAACACCGGCTGACGACGTCAGCGGAAAGGAAACTTCAGCGTGAGTGAAACGAAGCAAGTCACCCGTCGACAAATGGTCGACGACGCCCGTCTCGCGGCGATCGAGGGAAGATGGGAAAACGCCCTGACCATCAACCAGCAGATCGTTGAGCGATCCCCGCGGGATGCCGCCGCCTACAATCGGCTTGGCAAGGCCCAACTCGAGCTCGGCAACGTGCAGGACGCGATCGACGCCTATACAGCGAGCCTGAAAGCCGACCCTGCCAACATGATCGCCCGGCGCAACCTGCACCGCCTCGAGCAGCTCGGTGGCCGCGAAAGCGAGATCGAGCGGCGCGAGAAGAAGCTGACCCCGCGCACCAGCGTCTTCATTCAGGAAGTCGGCAAGACTTGGTTCGACGAACTGATCAATCCGGCTTCGACCGATGTCCTCGCAGATGTGGCCTCGGGCGAGGCGCTCGAGCTCAAGGTCAAAAGTCGTCGGCTGCTCGTTTTGCGGAGCGATGGCGCCGAACTCGGCGAAATCGACCCGCGGACGGCCGAGCGCGTAATCGAACTGATGAAGGGTGGGAACACGTACGAGGTCTACGCACTCGGCCAATCTTCAGCCGGGCTGCGCATCATCTTGCGCGAGACATTTCGAGACCCCTCACAGGCCGACCGCGTCTCCTTCCCGCGCCAGATCAGCCAGGCCGGAAAATACCTGCGCGAACGCGACTTGCTCCGCCAGCGCGACGAATCGGACTTCTATTTCTCCGACGAGGAAGAAGAGGAAATCGAGGCCGAAGCAGAAAGCGAAACCGCCGAGGCTCAGGAAGAGGACGAAGAGAATCTCGCGGCTGAAGGCGAGGACTTCGCTGCCGAGGGTGAAGAGCCCGAGGAAGAGGAAGAAGACGCCGAAGCAGATGAAGACGAGGATCTCTAGACACGACTGCAGTGTAATGCAAACGGGCGGGTGGAGTTTTCCACCCGCCCGTTTTGATTTCGTTCCAGAAACTCGTCAGTCGAGCAAGAACAGCAGGACGATCATCAGCACAAGCAGGATCCCAGCCGTGTAGAGCAGCCGCCGAAGATCGGACCGCTGATACTCCATTTCCGCTTCGCGGCTCAACCCTATCACCCTGGTCGCTGGACGATTCCGGGTCGACCGTGACGCAGGCGCCGCCGCGGTTGTCGGGGTCGGTGTAGCTGCGACCGCCGTGCTCTCGGCCGCCCGAATCTCGGCCGCCTGCAACTGGGAGCGATTCGGGCGAGATCCAGAGCGGGCATTCTTGCGCGCCTGCGCTGCGCGTCGCTGTCGACTGGAAGTGGATTGAGACATTACGATCAATTGGTCCTTGCTGAAACTCGCACAATTTGCGTGCCCAGTATAGCGACCTGACCGCCCGGTAACACCGAACTGCCTGTTACGCGGGTCCAGGTTGCGATTGTGGACCCAGTGGCATGTCGGCAGGCGAATCGATGTCGATCATTCGTCGTTCGGCATCCTGGTCGGGAATCGATATCGTCTTCACGCCGCATCGCACAAGCAACCTCGTGAGCGAACGGCATCTTTCCTCAAACACCGCCTCCACGATCGACTGACATGCATCGACGCGAATCAGGCATGGCAGCGGATGCAGGCGGCCCGACGCTGATTGGAAGGCCAACGCCGTCGCATTGCCCTCAAGCAGCGCCGCCAGTTCACGTGTTTCGATCAAGGGCTGATCACACGAGAGGACCAACAGCCACTCGGTCCTGACTTCCCGGAGCGCGGTCAACACTCCGCCGGCCGGTCCCTCGCCGGGGAATAAATCAGGCACGATGAGCGCGGCCAAAGAGCGATAAGCGGGACGATCCGGCGCGACAATGACCACCTCGTCCGCAACCGATCGCGCGATCGATACCACCCGCTCGAGGAATGTCGCGGTGTCTCCGGGTAGCCTCGCCAGTGCCTTGTCCGAACCAAATCGCGTGCTTCCGCCACCCGCCAGCACCGCGGCAGTAACCCGGGATGACGGGAATTGCGCTGACGTCTCAACTGCCACGTTCGGCCCCTTCCATTAACGGATCACTAACGGTATAGTTTCGGGAACGAGCAGTACGAGGCAATGGGGCCTCGCCTACGTTGGAACCGAGAAAGCTCCGAGGAGGATGCGATCTTGCCAACGAAACATCGCAATCGACGCACTCAT
>Ga0164302_10000471_pt1 | contig 11187 bp, 10 predicted proteins | sample Whisoiple_202_MG_FD_109714 | JGI IMG/M metagenome (GOLD analysis project Ga0164302, IMG submission 109714) | Soil microbial communities amended with pyrogenic organic matter from upstate New York, USA - Whitman soil sample_202_MG | ecosystem: Environmental > Terrestrial > Soil > Agricultural... | reverse complement strand
TATGTTGCTCGCGTCTTTTTACAAATGACGATCTTTTAAATAACACTGGACAATTATTTATCATCTTTTTGAAAATCATTGTCGCATGTTTTTGAAAATGAAGAACGAATCTGTACAGAAGTCAGTATTTGGAGTTATCCATTATGCCCCTTCAATAAAGCTATATGGCATTTCTACATTCTTCTCGATATGATCACACTTAACATTGGTAATAAGGATCTAGATCCTTGAGATCAAGATATCCAAAGAAAATCTTTCTTCTTACACATCCTGAATTGACAATAAATTTCTCCCTTTAAATTCAAACAATATCCGTTCTTTATATTTCATTTAGAAACTAGTACTCAAATGTAAAGTACGTGGTTATGGTGTATTTTGTTTTGATGATTGGATCCGGATGACTTTTATCATCATGGGTAGATACCACTTAATGGTCTTCAAATCTGAGCATTATTCCGCAATGAGAGATTCACGAATGAGAAACGGTTTGAGAAAGTCAAGTTGCACAAATTGTAAGAAAAAATAAAAACATTCTGCTGATATTGTATGTTGAATTGGATAAGGAAATCGATACGTATTAATCAAACTCATACGACTTAAACACCAATGACATCAGGAAAAATTATGACTATACATTGCTCTTACCAATGACTAGTAAGAACTGGTAACTTTAAGAATTTTAGATGCCAACATACGAGGTGATAAGTTTTGAAAATGAATGACATTATCTCTATTTATGTTTGATCTATCAGTCTATGAATGTGAAGTTATCTTTAAGTAAATCTAAACCATAAAATAGTCGTAGAAATTAATTGAATCAAACACTTTGGAATCTATGGTTGCTTCCTTGACCAATATTTCTTTGTAGCCAAAGTCGAACGATAACCGGGTATATGCTAAGCCAAAGTCAATCTTGTTGTGGTTGTAATTCTTTTTCCATTTGAACCTTTTTTAATTTTTACATCGATATCGCCAATATAAATAATTAATTGCAGATAGGTGCTGACCTCGCTAATCATATTGCTACAGCTTAAAATTATTACTTCGTAGCTGTAAATTGTTCCAATATCTGGCGCTACCTGACACAATTGATACGGCATGCTTAGACGTAATCTGTTGCCGTAATTGAGTAATTTTGCTATCCATATTTTAAAAATTTAAAGCCAAGCATATCTCCTTTCAATCATCTCTCGTCTTTGTTTGTCAAACGGTTTACCAAAAACCTTATGTAACATGCAAGTGTGAGCTTCTTAAAGAGCTAGTTTTGAAATGAATAAAGAAATTCAAAAGGTGAAAATCAAAGCTGAGAACGACAAAGTATTTATTGAATTCTTAAAACAATACCCCGGATTGGATATGGCTGCAGAACGTAGACAGAAGAATGGAAAAATACATGCTGAGGCATATGTTGAACGTGAAGTAGCAAACAACTTAAGCAAACCAGGAATTGATATAGAAATAATTGAGAATGCAAGCGAAACAGGCAAGCAAAGACAACAGGAGATTTCGAAAACTAATAGATTTGAACTTGCTGGAGAAATAGGTCCACCTCATGGCTTTGCTAAGAAAGAATAGGAGTGTTAATATAAAATATGGCTTATTACTCAGTGGATGAAGTAGAATCTGCGATTGCTTCTTTGGCTAGCACATACCCAAATTCATGCCAGCTCATAGAATTACAAAATCGAACTATAGAAGGACGCGTTATTCATGCTTTAAATATTGGTAGAGGATTAGACGACCATAATAAATCAGGTATACTTTTTACTGCGGCTGCTCATGCTAGAGAATGGGGAGGATCAGAGATATGTATTTATCTTGCAGCTGATCTTCTTGAGGCATACAAACGTAAGACTGGATTAAAATATGAAGGAGATGGTGGAGGAAAATACTTTACAGCAGATCAAGTTCAGTCAGTGGTGGAGGACCTCAATGTATTACTTGTTCCCTGTATTAATCCCGACGGACGCCATTACAGTCAAACAGTAGAATCTCTTTGGCGTCGTAACCGTAACCCAGCTAAGAGTGGAGGCAATCCAGATTGTGTAGGAGTTGACTTGAATAGAAATTATGACTTTTTGTGGAATTTTAAAAACTTGTTTTCACCAGATGCAGTGGTACGTACCTCAGACGATCCATGTGATCAAAATCAGACTTATTGTGGGCCGAGTCCATTCTCAGAACTAGAAACGCAGAATGTAAAGTGGTTACTCGACAAGTACCCGACTGTTAAATTTCATGTAGACATACATTCATACAGCGAACTCATTCTCTATTGTTGGGGAGACGATCAATATCAATCAGATGATCCTCAGCAGAACTTTACCAATCCGACATACAACCGCAAACGCGGTATTCGCAACGATGAGGCCTACAAAGAATATGTACCAAAGGTAGATATGGATACTGCAAAAGACCTTGCTAACCACATTTATGATGGTATAAGGGCCGTAAATCATAATGAATACGCAGTAGAATCGGCCTTTGATCTTTATGCGACTTCTGGGACCGGCCAGGACTATTCACAAAGTCGTCATTTCAGTAATTCTGACAACAATAAAATACTTTCATTTACAATAGAATTTGGAAAAGAATTTCATCCTCAATGGCAAGAAATGGAACGCGTTGTCAAAGAAGTAGATGCAGGTCTACTGAACTTCTGCTTAGGAGTAGAAGGACAACAAAAAAATAAGTAGAATCCATAATCACATTTTTTATTAATAAAAAATTGAAACAGGAAAGAATTTGCCGCTGGCTTAGAGCCTATCCGAAAAATGGTTGAGTTATAAGCAAACTGCGTTTAATCGATAAAGCTAAGCTGTACTACGTTTTCTTCTGACCATATATTGATATCAGAGATTACAGGAGTTGATTTCTCGTACGGCATACCTGACGTTATGTGGGACAGGATCATTGTATTGCTGCGATTATCATCATCGACACGTAGTGGATCGATCCACTATATAGATAGATCGGTACATCATCGAGAACTGTAGGACTAGCAAAAGGTCCAGTTGTCTCCTCCATCATTAGTAACCATATACCCGCCATTATCGCTTCCATATACCTTGAGATGATTAGTGGGATCGACTGCTATCGGTCCTCCATCTCAGTCTATACCAAGGTGCCAATCAGAGGCGGAGAATTCAGGTCGATGCTCTATTGTACCTGTGTCTTGGCTACCTCCAAATGTGAATTTATTATTATTTGTAGCATTTCCCTTGCCAATGTCTATACCAAGAAAGATATTTGTCGTAATGCCCTCATTTAAGTTCATCCAACTGATCCCTCCATCGGTACTTTTAGAAATTCCGCCATCCGTACCAACATACAATTGGGTCATTTTGTTTTGCCAATGTGTTCTTGGACTGAAGGTCAAAGCATGATGATCCCAATGAATTTTGCCGCGCGAAATAGCAGGAGTACCGAAAGTCAAGCCACCGTCTATTGAAAGATATAACTCTTGGAAGCCGATGTAAATACGGTTTGCATCTTGGGGGCACCACCAACCGTTTGATCGTACGCAGTCTGTGGATCATTGTTCTCTGCTGCTCGGTTAGTTGCGTCTGGTAGAATATTCCAAGTTGTGCCACCGTCGACGGATTTGAAAAGCCCCTTATATTTTTTCCAACTCTGGAAACACTCACATACATCGTCCTATTATCAGGCTGGATAGATTTGCTAAAGGCAATAAAGTCGTATGGTCGTGAGGGAGCTCCAGGATTGCTAAATAGATTAATAGGAAATGTTATGCCATTATCTGTTGCCATAAAGATACCCTCTACACGAATAGCTGCATAAACTATGGTCGAGGTAGAACCTGAGTCAGGGTGTAGATCACTTACAAACCTGATGAGTATCAGCAAGCCATCATCGAAGAACGGAACATTGGCTCCAAAATTTAATCCTCCATCAACCGAACGAAACAGGCTTTTGTTAGTTGCTACCAAGAGGACATTCGGACCTGTGAGTACCATACGATTAATGCCTTTGTTAGACAATATCTTCTCGCCGACAATCGACCAACTTTCACCGCCATCGACGGATTTGTAGATGCCTATGCCTTTGGAAAAGATCGCCCCACCACCGAAAAGGTTACATTTGCTTCCATTGCAATCCAACAATAACAGGAATGTCTGGTCGTTCTGGTGTTGCTTCCGTCATCCCTATATTGATCTTCATGGAGTTAACATCCTCTATTCCTCGTTGTCAGAGATCTGGTCTAACCTGGCTAATGCTATGCTGATGCAGAAATGCTTGTTGTCGATAGTGACTATACTCTCGTTCTTCTCGTCTAGGTCGTTTACTTGACTTATTCGTTCCCACATGAAATCATTTCTTTGCATATAATTAGATCTTTTAGCTAGTCCGCTCTGTAGACTATTTTTGCATAACCGTTAGAACTTTCTAGATGTATAATCCAAAATGGATGTTGAAGGATCAAGATATGTTAGGTTGGTTGAGAAATACTATGTACTGTGTTCTAAACTCACGAATTCCCTTATTTCTTCACAGAAAGAGCAACTATGTCTTCATGAATTTAACAGATTAATAGATTTAGAGGATCGACTTCTAGCGTTATTCAGGCTATTATCAATGTAACTTGAATATCGCGTTGTGGGATAATTTACCGAGGCGGTATAGTCTAGTACTAAGTAACATTAGAAGTATCAGTAAGGCTTTCAGCCAATTTTTCAGATACAGAGATCAGGTATTCAGGTTGACCTGTCAACAAGACAGTAGCAAAGGGATTTCCTTGATCAATCATAATGATCTTCCGGAACATCTTAGGTTACTTTAACATATCTACGCAAGGACACTATTAGTAAATATCTGCCCCATGAAACGGATACGCATTCTTGTTTAATCTTCGTATTATCCGCTCAATGTTCTAACAGTTCGTGAAGACCAGTAGTTGCGGCATACAATTTCTGAAGTGAAAAGTATCAGCATTAGCCTTCATGTCATCCTTCGGAAGCCTAGTTCGGAGGTCTTGTTGTGTTAGAGCGAATTCTCGTTCTGAGTTTTAAAATACTATTTATCCAGTTGTAAGCAGATCGTAAAATAGATAGGATGGTGTAGCCTTTTGTAGCCTACGATCCTTTAATTACATAAATGATTGCCAATCCATTTAGGGAATAAGGGCATTACTCAGCTCAGATCTTGATATCTGCAATTACCTAGCAAATGGTACTCCTCTTCACCACATATCAAAATTATTCACGTTACTTTAAAGAAGAAACAATCCATTGACGGTGGGACCTCAGTCATGCCATCCACATCGATTAATTTATGTCTAGTAAAGTCTGAATTTCTCTGATAGCTAACACCGCTAGGAAAGTTAGCGAGGTCAGGGATATTCAGTGCTGTGAAAATTCCATAAAAATTCTTATCTACTGCAACAATCATATCATAATCTCCATTATATGGAAGACTACCAGTACTAATTACTGGAACTGTTGCAAGAATAGAATCCTCAGTATTGTGAAAATCATCCTTTGTACTTAGGAAGTGAGTGTCCCATCTATTTTTGTCTGTGAATTGTTGATATAATAGTCCAAGTATCCCGTCAGCATTGATGGCTAAGCTTGGATTCTTCGAGTTGGGAAGAGTTAGTAGATCAGACGACCAAGTTTTTCCACGGTCTTTTGAACTGCGAATATGCAAAACAGAGTCGCTATTTGGTTGCTTATCTGTCCATGCAATATATACTATTGAGCTATTCTTTGGGTGTACGGTTATTGCCAGATCACCTCCAATTCGCTCTTGTCCTAGGAAGGCCCGATTACGCCAACATACCGTTACGTTTGATGCTACAAGTCTCCCTGCGATATTATCTCCAGGATCCAATAGAGAAGAGAAGGGATTAAGCGACGTTGCCCATTGGTCATCCCTGACGACCACTACGTCACCGGTATAATCAGAGTCACGATTATTTAATGGAGTCCTACTCCGAACTCCATAAAACGCTGCATAAACTGTGCCGTCTGAGTGGATTGCAGGTCTAACAGCAGGCATGTTCTGTCCTGCGGTATTACGCTTTTCTATACTAAAAGAGCTTACACTAGGATTGGCACTAGCTGAATCAAGTGATACATAAATCGTTGCCGTTTTTGGGGCATTATTAAAATCATTAATTGCCATGTAAATTCTATCCTTGATTGAAGCTCCGTCTAATAGACTCTCTGCTTTAATGAACGGCTGATCAACATCTAACTTTTCTGCAATCACCGTCATGACGTTATTGCTCATGTAGTTATCTGTTCTTAGGATATTAAGATCTGTTTGACCTTCTACAAAGTCATTTAATAAAATGCCTGCGTAAAGGTTACTGGTCTTGCCACTAAAGCACAAGCTGATGTCAAACGTATCACCGGGTGAATTTAACGCAGGTACAATAGGATTTAATATCCATGTATCGCCGCCATCGTTTGACACATAGATCGGAGCTAGGCTCCTACCGGAAGGCTCAGGTGTAAATGCCGAAGCAGCTATCTGAAGAGAATTTGTAGCGTTAACTGTCAAACTCGTTTCTCTATCATGATATCTTTCCCCGCTTAGAGACTTGGGCACCATATTAACTACTTTGATGCTCATTTCACATTTCCTCCTGACTTTTGAGCTAAACTTCCTGATCGATTAATCAGCGATTTTATCTTAGTAACAATAGTATCCTTCTCCCTCGGATTTATTGGTTGAAAGTCTCCTTTCTCAAGACTACTGTACTTTATTTTTTCGACACCAGTCGCTTTACTTTCTTGCAGAAAAAAAATTCCTTGATCTCCAGGCTTATAATTTGGCTTTTGTTCTAGAACATGGTCAGAATTTGTATTATATAGAATACTATTACCAAAGGATTCTAAAGAACTACCCTTTAGCACTTCAAAGACATTGATCGTTGCTTCACCATATATTGGATCATCTACGTTGTCTAGTTCTGAGCCTTCTTCCTGTGGTTCATATTCACTTTTGTCGATCTCATGCACATTGGATACTTCTCCTACCAGAACAATCGAGGATTGATTAATCTTATTCATAATGTCTTTGTCTGCCAACTCTTGGATAGTATTATCAACTTGCTTACGTACATTAGACTCATTTTCCGAATCTATTCTGCCTGCTTCTTTTGCTACTATTGTCTCACCATATAATTGTGGCAATGTAAAAAATATCATCTGGCGTCCGGTTTGCATACCTCTGTCACTTAATTGAAGAATTATGTGGTTGCCAATTTGAATATTTCCAGGGGCATAAATAACATCTTGTACTTTGGCCAGCACTATTTTTTTATTATTATTATCACTTATCACCGATTTCATTGTATTTGAATCACTAATTTCCTGTAGTTCCCCTTTAAAGACCAAACTTGATTTGGTAATCATGCTCTTCATATTTCCTACACTCGAATTCACATTTGACACGTTACTACCACTCGGAAGGTCTATATAAATATCATGTAAAATAAAGAACGAAAAGGAGATTGTTGAACGAAAAGGAGATTGTTGAACGAAAAAATAAATTATTCCGTGGCATTATCATACGAATAAGAGGTAACAATCATTTTTTTTATTCGTTGTAATTGTTCAACAGATTCAATAGGCAAGAAGTCACCTTTTTCAAGGGGTCCGTAACCACGTAAATTTAGTGTCGCTGGTCCTTGCCGGAATTTCTTTAGAAAATAAACTCCAGTGTCTCCGACTTTGAGCTTTGGAGACTGTTCAAAAGCTATATCTGAACTATTGTAAAAAAAAACTGATACCTGCTTAGCAGAAAGGTTACCTCTAAGTATTTCTTTGACTTTCACTAATGCTTGAGCAAGGTCTGCATTATGTTCTCGAGCATCAAAATTGGACCCTGTGGTAATTGAAAGTGGTCTGACATTCACAGCGGTTCCAAACACAACCAACCCGCTATTTGAATAGTTCATTATAAAAATATGAGCAGCTTCGGCCATTTGAATATTCAAGTAATGTTCAAGAACAGTATTGTAAATATATGGAAAAAATGCCAGAAAACGAATTTCATAATTCTTAAGAAAGAAGTTTTCATTTATTCCTACCAAAATGCTATAAGCAGGTGAAGCGTAAAAAAGAAGAAAGAGACTTGTAGAAAGTGGCAATAGCAATATAATAAATATGCGCAATATATAACGATCTTAGGTTATAGTTTCTTCAATTTTAACATTTCATCTTGGATAAAAAGTAGATCTGTATTGTACTTCAAAGAGGCGCTGTTTCCAACTTTGAAATTTGTTGTAATGTAATCAAAAGATAAGACTAAGCTTACCCCAGAAATTATCCTTCTACAAATGATTACCTAACAAGCTAGATGTACCAATTATGCGCTGTGACGTAGTTACTTACTATGAAGTTATTTCACAAAAATCAATTTAAATGATATAACCTGCATAACAGATATTAGTAATTTGTCGTAAATATAACTAATATAATTATGTGTAACTGTCATTAAATGAGTATTAGTAGGATTTGTATTACATAGATAGGAAAAAATTTTGCGGTACCGCAATAGAATAGTCTGTTGGCAGCAATATTTCAAACTATATGTTTCTTAGAACTTATCCCGAATTAGATAGACATATATTGATGCCGTTTTCCTCATAATTGTGACTTGCGATAGGGTCCTTTATGATCCAACTGTTAAAAGAATATCCGACAGATTATAAAAAGAAATTCGGGTGATACTCCCACTTGGGAAGCCAAGGAATACCAAAGGACGTCCAGTAGTATCATTTAGGAAGGTGTTGGATTGTATTTTGTATGTGGAATGTCTTAAGAACGGGATGTCAATAGAAAATGCTGCCGAAAGAATATGGCTCTGATTCGACATGTCATAGAAGGTTTCAACAATATACTACATGTAAGGTATTTGAAAGATTATAGACTAGACTACTAAAAGTGTATGATCATGTAGTAGGAATTCAATGGAGCTGGCAATCTCTAGCACATCTGTAAAAGCACCTTTAGGAGGGAAATGACTGAACCTAATCCTACAGACAGAGATAAGTTAGGAACAAAACGTCATCATGTGTTAACTGATGGACAAGGTATTCCATTATCTATTGTTATAACTGCGGTTAATACCCATGATATGAAGGTGTGCTATAAACACGCTGGATAATATTATAGTTAAAAGACCATCCTCCAAGATTAATAAAGAAAGTCAGAACCTCTATCTTGACAAAGGATATGATTTTCTGGAGATTGAGAATAGTGTTATCAAGAAAGGATACTTACCACATAGAGGAGGTGAACAAACAATAGGAAAGGACAGTAATCATAATCATACTAAAAGAAGACGGATTGTAGAAAAAACCAACTCCTGGCATAACAGGTTCAGAAAACTTTTTGGTCAGGTATGAAAAGAAGTTTGAAGATTATTTTGCATTAGTATGTTTAGGCTGTTGTATTCTTATTTATAGGAGGATCATTTTGGGATAGGTCCTAAGGTTAGGGCGGTATTTCGATTAGCTATGTTATTTATATAGATTGATCTTGTGCCTAGAGATACAATGGCCTGTGCTTACCACTAGGTAGTAGCCGCCCCAGGGGTGGTACAGAAAAATAATCACTAGTAACTATATTCTTCTTATTATATAATATAATATCAGGAGAAATCCAGGTTGTTGGTCCTTACTTCCTTGACCAATATTTCTTTGTAGCCAAAGTCGAACGATAACCGGGTATATGCTAAGCCAAAGTCAATATTGTTGTGGTTGTAATTCTTTTTCTATCCTTTTTCTATTCGTCCCACAGCGATATCGCCAATATCAATAATCAATTGCAGATAGGTGCTGACCTCGCTAATCATATTGCTACAGCTTATAAATATTACTTCGTAACTGTAAATTGTTCCAATATCTGGCGATCATTTGATTTTGCATATACATCAACTTGTTTATCTTTGACTACAAAAAGGTGATATCCATAGCTCTTGTCATAAGCAAATGCCGTCCATCTGTTCTTTTCCTCATCAAATTCATATAGTGCTCTTCCGCCAGCACCGGATACAATATAGATCTGTCCATGATCCTGACTAAAATCCAAATTGCTTACAGTTACAATAGGCTCTTGATCTAACCCTCCATATTTGATAGGAAGGGTCCTCTGTATGTTATGAGAATGACCATGTAGTACAAAATCTACCTGATACTGGTCAAATAATGGTTGGTATATATCTCTTGCCTTTCTTTCTGGTTTGTGTCCACCCTTTAATGTGTAAAGTGGTTTATGCATCATTACAAAAATCCAATTTACATTATTTTCTTTATCTCTCAGCTTGGATGCTTCTTCTAGTTTAGATTTTAACCAATTGTATTGGTCTTTATTTTTTAAATCGAGATCTGGGTCCTGACTATTCATACATATTATATAAACATTCCCTACTTGTTTTGTAACAGTCCACTCCGTTATACCAAAATAGTCTTCAAGTTGTGCTTTGACTACGTCACTTTCATTTTCTTTATCATCATGATTTCCTCTTGTAAAAATTGTTTTTTCTCTCAGACCTTCAAAAGCCTTGAATATATTAACGAAACAGATTGCGTCTAGTTGGTAAGATGAATCACCTAGGAATAAATTGATATGCGATTCTTCCTCTACTATACTCTTAAATGTTCTTTTAGCATCATCGCTACATGTGGTATCTCCTACCGCAGTAATTAAAATTTCTTGTGACATCTAATTGGCTAGAGAGAAGTATGTGTATCCTATTATTAACCATAATGGCTCATATTTGTTTTAAATTTCACAGGTCATGTTAGTCCTTAATTTCGTTTACATATTTACTTTGTCTAAATTTTAAACATTCTTTTATAGAGGTATGACCATAATATGGCAGGGTTATTGTTAAGATTTTTAATCTGTTAAATCTGTTCCAATCTGATAATAAAACTTATGGAATAAATTGTGCGAATTACTCAGGCTTTTTATATTCACCATACGGGTATTTAGAGAACACGCAATGATGACACTAACAGTATATGTATGTGATATAGGTGTCTTACTGGTAACTCACGAGTTATGATTGATTGAAGAGAAATTCCCTATGGTTAGTTTGAGTTCTATTCTGGATAGATTCTCTTGCTATGATGATTACCATCTTTTGTTATAGATTGTCCTTCTACTCTATGTCGCTCTGTTGGTCACTAGGATAAATGCATTTGTGCTG
>Ga0164302_10000469_pt1 | contig 11211 bp, 4 predicted proteins | sample Whisoiple_202_MG_FD_109714 | JGI IMG/M metagenome (GOLD analysis project Ga0164302, IMG submission 109714) | Soil microbial communities amended with pyrogenic organic matter from upstate New York, USA - Whitman soil sample_202_MG | ecosystem: Environmental > Terrestrial > Soil > Agricultural... | reverse complement strand
GGGTGGACCGCACCGTCAAGACCCGCCCGTACCGCTCCGCAGTGCGCCTCGAGCGGGCAGCGGCGACCCGGCGCGCCGTGCTGGCGGCCGCCAGGGAGCTGTTCACCCGTGACGGCTACGACGCCACGACGGTCACCGGGGTGGCCCGCACGGCCGGGGTGTCCGTGGACACTGTGTATGCGAGCGTCGGGCGGAAGCCGGAGCTCGTCCTGGCGGTCATCGACATGGTCCTGGGAGGAGCTGACGAGCCGGTGCCGGCGGAGGAGCGGGGCTATGTCAGGGCGGTCCGTGCCGCGTCCTCTGCCGAGGAGAAGATCACCCTGTATGCCGCGGCGCTGGGAAGGACCATGCCCACGGTTGCGCCGCTGGTCGACGCGCTGCGCAGGGCGGGGGAGGGCGACGCGCAGTGCCGCCGCGTGGCTGAGCGCCTGTCGGAGCGCCGGGCAGCCAACATGCGACTCTTCATCGCGGACCTGGCATCGGCAGGCGGCGTGCGGACCGACCTGCGCGCGGCCGACCTCGCCGACATCGTCTGGTCGATGAACAGTCCCGAGTACTACCTCTTGCTGCGCTCGCGCGGCTGGGGGCCGCGACGCTACGAGCGGTTCCTGGAGGACGCGTGGGGCCGCCTCCTGCTCAAGAACCCTGCCTGACGGCGCCGCCTGAGACCCAGCATGCGCAAAACCCGGTGACCACGGCCGCCGGCGTGCCTCACACTTGACCTTCGTGGGCCACGTCGACATCAACTCCGTCAGCTTCGTCCTGCCCGACGGCAGGCCGCTGCTGAGCGACGTCAGCCTGCGCGTGGGCGAGGGGGCCAAGGTCGCGCTGATCGGTCCCAACGGCACCGGCAAGACCACCCTGGGACGGATCGTGGCCGGCGACCTCGCCGCCCACGAGGGCGCCGTGACCCGCTCGGGCGGCCTGGGAGTCATGCGCCAGTTCGTCGGCAAGGTCCGCGACGACTCCACCGTGCGCGACCTGCTCGTCTCGGTGGCCCCGGAGCCGGTGCGGTGGGCGGCAGCAGAGATCGACCGCACCGAGCTGCTCATGATGGAGCGCGACACGGAGCAGGACCAGCTCTCCTACGCCCAGGCGCTCGTCGACTGGGCCGACGCCGGCGGCTACGACTACGAGACGCTCTGGGACGTCTGCACGGTGGCAGCCCTCGGCGTGCCCTTCGAGCAGGCGCAGTGGCGCAGGGTGGGCACCCTCTCGGGCGGGGAGCAGAAGCGCCTGGTGCTCGAGGCGCTGCTGCGTGGGCCGGAGGAGGTGCTCCTGCTCGACGAGCCGGACAACTACCTTGACGTCCCCGCGAAACGGTGGCTGGAGGACCAGCTCATCGAGTCGCCCAAGACGGTGCTGTTCGTCAGCCATGACCGCGAGCTCCTCGAGCGGGTGGCGACGCGGATCGCCACGCTCGAGCCCGGCGCCGCCGGCAGCACGCTGTGGGTGCACCCGGGCCGGTTCTCCACGTACCACCAGGCGCGGGTGGACCGGTTCGAGAAGCTCGACGAGATGCGCCGGCGCTGGGACGAGGAGCACGCCAAGCTCAAGGCACTCGTCGTGATGTACAGGCAGAAGGCGTCCTACAACTCCGACATGGCGGCCCGGCTGCAGGCAGCCAAGACCCGCCTGGCCAGGTTCGAGGAGGCAGGGCCGCCCGAGGCCCTCCCGCTGCGGCAGAACGTCCGGATGCGGCTGACCGGCGGTCGCACCGCCAAGCGCGCCGTCATCGCGGAGGGGCTCGAGCTCACGGGCCTGATGAGGCCGTTCGACCTCGAGGTCTGGTACGGGGAGCGGGTCGCCGTCCTCGGCAGCAACGGCTCGGGCAAGTCGCACTTCCTGCGGCTCGTGGCCTGCGGCGGCACGGACCCCGAGCCGGAGCACCGCCCGGTGGGCGACGTGCAGCCGGCGCCAGTGGCCCACGAGGGCCGGCTTCGGCTCGGCTCACGGGTGCGGCCCGGCTGGTTCGCCCAGACCCACGAACACCCGAGCCTGACGGGCCGCACGCTGCTCGAGATCCTGCACCGCGGGGACGAGCACCGAGCGGGCAAGCCTCGGGACGAGGCGGCGCGGGCGCTGGACCGCTACGGCCTCGCCAGGGCCAGCGAGCAGACGTTCGACTCGCTCTCGGGGGGCCAGCAGGCGCGCTTCCAGATCCTGCTGCTCGAGCTCAGCGGGGCGACCTGCCTGCTCCTGGACGAGCCGACCGACAACCTCGACCTGCACTCGGCCGAGGCACTGGAGGAGGGGCTCGCCGCCTTCGAGGGCACCGTGCTGGCGGTCACCCACGACCGCTGGTTCGCCCGGGGCTTCGACCGCTACCTGGTCTTCGGCGCCGACGGCCGGGTCTACGAGGCGGACGAGCCGGTCTGGGACGAGGGGCGGGTCGAGCGCGCCCGCTGACGGCCCGGTTGGTCAAGACACTGCAAAATCTTGCAGAAATTGCGAGCGCGAGGCTCCACGGAGGGGTGCCGGGCCCTTAGGGTGACCCGGCACCCCCCGCGGCACCCGTCCCCCAGAGGTCGAGGCTGCCCCCAGCAAAGGAGCTGTCGTGGCCCTCCGCCCCGCCCTCGTCGCCCTCACCAGCGGCCTCGCCGTCATCGCCTCGGTGCTGACGGTTCCCCTCACCGCGACCACCGCCACCGCGGCCGAGCGCACTGTCACCGTCGTCGGCTCCCTGCAGGACGAGCTCGGCTGCTCGGGCGACTGGCAGCCGGACTGCGCGAAGACCGCCCTCACCAGCGATGGCGACTCCACGGCATACCGGGCGGTGTTCGACGTGCCGGCGGGCTCCTACGAGTTCAAGGTCGCCATCAACGGCTCGTGGGACGAGAACTACGGCAAGGACGGCGCCAAGAACGGCGCGAACCTGCCGCTCGTGCTCGAGGGCCCCGCGAAGCTCGAGATCTCCTACGACGACGGGACGCACCGCATCGGCATCGCCCCGGTCGCGCTGTCGGGCCCCGCCACACAGGCCGACCGCACGCTGGCCGGGGACTCGCTGCGCGCGCCGCTGACCAAGGAGCGCTTCTACTTCCTCATGGCCGACCGGTTCGCCAACGGCGACACCGGCAACGACCAGGGCGGCCTCACGGGCGGGCGCCTGGAGACCGGTTTCGACCCCACCGACAAGGGCTTCTACCACGGTGGCGACCTCAAGGGCGTGACCCAGAAGCTCGACTACATCAAGGGCCTGGGCACCAGCGCGATCTGGCTGACACCCTCCTTCAAGAACCGGCCGGTGCAGGGCAGTGGTGAGAACGCGAGCGCCGGCTACCACGGCTACTGGATCACCGACTTCACCCAGATCGACCCGCACCTCGGCAGCAACGCGGACATGAAGACCCTCGTCGACGCGGCCCACGCCAAGGGCATGAAGGTCTTCTTCGACATCATCACCAACCACACGGCGGACGTCATCGACTACGAGGGCGGCCAGCACACGTACGTCTCCAAGGAGACGCGGGCCTACCAGGACGCCAGCGGCAACGACTTCGACGACCGCGACTACGCCGCCGGCACCACCTTCCCGGCCCTGAACCCGGACACCTTCGCGCCCTACAAGCCGGTGTTCCGCAGCGACGCCGACCGCACCGCCAAGACGCCGGCCTGGCTGAACGACCCGACGATGTACCACAACCGGGGCGACTCGACCTTCGCCGGCGAGTCCAGCGAGTACGGCGACTTCGTCGGGCTCGACGACCTGTTCACCGAGCGGCCCGAGGTCGTCGAGGGGATGGGGGAGGTGTACAAGTCGTGGGTCGACCTCGGGATCGACGGCTTCCGCATCGACACGGTCAAACACGTCAACATGGACTTCTGGAAGAAGTTCAGCCCGGACGTGATGGCCCACGCCAAGGCCATCGGCAACGACGACTTCTTCATGTTCGGCGAGGTCTACGACGCGCGGGCCGAGCTCATGAGCCAGTACACGACGGACGGCCGGCTGCCAGCCACCCTGGACTTCGGCTTCCAGGCCAGCGCCCTCGACTTCGCCAAGGGTTCTGCCACGACCAAGCTGCGGGACTTCTTCGCCAGCGACGACTACTACACCGACACCGACTCCAACGTCTACGAGACGCCGACGTTCCTCGGCAACCACGACATGGGCCGGGTGGCGATGATGCTCGGCAAGTCCGCCACCGGCGACGACCTGATGCGGCGGGTGCGCCTGGCCAACAGCCTCATGTACCTGACCCGCGGCCAGCCCGTCGTCTACTACGGCGACGAGCAGGGCTTCATGGGCGCGGGCGGCGACAAGGACGCCCGCCAGGACCTGTTCGCGACGAAGACCGAGCAGTATGCCGCCGAGCCCGTCCTCGGCGGGCCCTCCGGTTCGCGGGACCGGTACGACACGAACGCGCCTCTGTACCAGCAGATCTCACAGCTGGCCAGGGTGCGGGCCGCGAACCCGGCGCTGACCGACGGCGCGCAGGTGCACCGCTACGCCAGTGACGGCCCCGGCATCTACGCCTTCTCGCGGGTCGACCGCGCCACGGGCCTCGAGTACCTGGTGGTGGCGAACAACGCGACGGAGGCGAAGTCGGCCAGCTTCGCGACCTTCAGCGACCGGCGCCCCTTCGACGCCGTCTACGGCACCACGAACGGCCTGAAGTCCGCCAGGGACGGGCGGGTCACGGTGACGGTCCCGGCACTGTCGGTGCAGGTCTTCAAGGCCACCGCTCGCTTCGCCAAGCGCGAGGCTGCGCCGGCGGTCTACCTCACCTCGCCCCAGCCGGGTGCCGTCGTCGGAGGCCGTGCCGAGATCGGCGCCGCGATCACCGAGAACACCTTCGCCCAGACCACCTTCCTGTACCGCCCGGTGGGCACGCCGGCGTGGAAGGCCCTGGGGACGGACGACGGTGCTCCCTACCGGGTCTTCCACGACGTCTCGGGGATGGCCGAGGGCACGCTCCTCGAGTACCGCGCCGTGGTCAAGGACAGCAGCGGGAACATCTCGGCCAGCTCGTCCTATGGCATCGTGGGCAAGCCCGCGGCCGGTGGCGGTGACGCCGGCGGCGGGGTTGGGCCGGTCGTCCAGCCGGCGAACGTCAGCGTTCCCGGAGACCACAACTCCGAGATGGGCTGCACCGGCGACTGGCAGCCCGACTGCCCCCAGGCGCAGCTGGCCCTGGATGCCAAGGACCAGATCTGGAAGGGCACCTACACCCTCCCGGCGGGCCCGCACGCCTACAAGGCGGCGATCAACAAGAGCTGGGACGAGAACTACGGTGCTGGCGGCGCTGCGAACGGTGGCAACATCGAGTACACCGCTCCCGGGACCGCGGTCACCTTCTACTACGACCACGCCACGCACTGGGCCACCTCGGACGCCCAGGGCCCGATCATCACTGCCCCCGGGTCGTTCCAGAGCGAGCTCGGGTGCCCGGGTGACTGGAGCCCGGACTGCATGCGGCCCTGGATGCAGGACCCGGACGGCGACGGCACCTACACGTGGTCCAGTGACCAGATCCCGGCGGGCTCGTACGAGTTCAAGATCGCGCACGGCCTGAACTGGAACGAGAGCTACGGTGACGGCGGGAGCAACGTGGCCCTGTCGGTGCCGTCGGACGGCGTCGTGGTGACCATCTCGTACGTGCTGGCCACGCACCAGATCAGCACCAAGGTGTCCAAGCCCGGCGCAGCCCCGGACCTGAGCAAGGCCAAGGCGTTCTGGGTGGAGCCCGGCCTGCTGGCCTGGCCCGCCAGCTCGGTGCCGACAGGTGCCAACCGAGAGCTGCTCGGCTGGCGCCTGCACTGGTCGCCCGAGGCTGGCCTGGCCGTCGACGCCGAGGCCGTCACCGGGGGATCGGTGGCGGACCTTGCCTACGACGCGGCGGGTCTGCCCGCCGCGGTGACCAGCGCGCACCCTGAGCTCAAGGGCTACCTCGCACTGCGGCTCTCGGACAAGACCGCTCGCAAGGCCGGCGACATCCTGCGCGGCCAGGTCGCGGTGGCGATGTACGACAACGGCGGCGCTCTCCTTGACGCCACCGGGGTCCAGACGGCCTACGTCCTGGACAGCCTGTATGCCGCCAAGGCCAGCACCCGAACGTACGGCGTCACGTTCGGGGGCGCCGCGCCGGCATACCGGCTGTGGGCCCCCACCGCTCAGCAGGTCAGTGTCCTCACCTGGTCGCCGACCGCGGCCGCAGACGCACCGGTGTCGCAGGCGCAGCGCACGCCGATGGAGCGCGCAGCCGACGGCTCGTGGTCGGCCGCCGCGGGGACCAGGAACGCCCGCTACCTCTACGAGGTCGCGGTGTTCGCCCCGTCGACCGGCAAGGTCGAGACCAGTCTCGTCACCGACCCGTACTCCGTTGCGCTGACGCTCAACTCGACCCGGTCGGTGGCAGTGGACCTGAAGGACCGGGCCTTCCAGCCGGCGCTGTGGCGCCAGACCCCCACCCCCACCCTGAAGCAGGACGTCGACTCCACGATCTACGAGCTGCACGTGCGGGACTTCTCGGTCGGTGACGACACCGTCAGCGCCGAGAACCGTGGCTCGTACCTCGCGTTCGCCGAGAACGGTGACGGCACCAAGCACCTCAAGGCGCTCGCCGGCGCCGGGCTCAACACGGTGCACCTGCTGCCGACCTTCGACATCGCTTCGATCGAGGAGGACCCGGCGAGGCAGGAGAAGCCCTCCTGCGACCTGGCCTCCTACGCCCCGGACAGCGACCAGCAGCAGGCCTGCGTCGACGCGGTTCGCGGCAAGGACGCTTTCAACTGGGGCTACGACCCCTGGCACTTCCTGGCCCCGGAGGGGTCGTACGCCTCCACGGCCACCGCCGCCGATGGCGGCAGCCGGGTCGCGGAGTTCCGCACCATGGTCGGTGGCCTGCACCGGGACGGCCTGCGCGTCGTGCTCGACCAGGTCTTCAACCACACCCCGGCTTCCGGGCAGGACGCGAAGTCAGTGCTCGACAAGATCGTGCCCGGCTACTACCACCGCCGGAACGCGGTGGGCGCGGTCGAGACGTCCACCTGCTGCCAGAACGTCGCCACCGAGCACCAGATGGCGCAGAAGCTCATGGTGGACGCCGTCGTGCTGTGGGCCCGTGACTACCACGTCGACGGGTTCCGGTTCGACCTCATGGGCCACCACTCCCGGGAGAACATGCTCGCGGTCCGCGCGGCGCTCGATGGGCTGACGCTGGCGAGGGACGGTGTCGACGGCGCGTCGGTCTACCTCTACGGCGAGGGGTGGAACTTCGGCGAGGTCGCGAACAACGCGCGCTTCACCCAGGCCACCCAGGGCCAGCTCGGCGGCACGCACGTCGGGACGTTCTCCGACCGGCTGCGCGACGCCGTCCGCGGCGGTGGGCCGTTCGACGAGGACCCGCGGAAGCAGGGCTTCGGCAGCGGCGAGCTCACCGACCCCAACGGTGCCGGGACCAACTCCGGGGCAGCCGCCTCCCTCCTGCACGACACCGACCTGGTCCAGCTCGGCCTGGCCGGCAACCTGCGCTCGTTCGCCTTCCGCAGCAACGAGTTCGGGGCGACCAAGCGGGGCGACGAGCTCAAGTACGGCGACGCCCCGGCGGGCTACGCGGACCAGCCCGACGAGGTCATCAGCTACGTCGACGCGCACGACAACGAGACGCTCTTCGACAGCCTGACCTTCAAGCTGCCGGTCGCCACCACGATGCAGGACCGCGTCAGGATGAACTCCCTGTCGCTCGCGACGACCGCCCTGTCGCAGTCGCCGTCGTTCTGGCACGCGGGCGCCGACCTGCTGCGCAGCAAGTCGCTGGACCGCAACAGCTATGACAGCGGCGACTGGTTCAACCGGCTCGACTGGACCGGGTCGGACAACGGCTTCGGCCACGGCCTGCCGCTCAAGGGCGACAACGAGGCCAAGTGGCCGTACATGAAGCCCCTGCTGGGCAACACCGCGCTGAAGCCGACGGCCGCCGATGTCCAGGCTGCTACCGCGCAGGCCCAGGAGCTGCTGCGGCTGCGGTTCTCCAGCCCGCTGTTCCGGCTCGGGTCGGCGCAGGCCGTCAGCGCGAAGGTGTCCTTCCCCGCCAGTGGCACCACGGACGCGCACCCGGGTGTGATCGCCATGCGGGTCGACGACACGGTGGGCACCGACACCGACCCGTCGCTCAAGGGGCTGGTCGTCGTCTTCAACGCCTCGCCGGACGCGGTCGCGCAGAAGGTGCCGGGCCTTGCCGGCGCCAGCCTGGCGCTCTCCCCGGTGCAGGCGACAGGTGCCGACGCGGTGGTGAAGGGCTCGACGTGGGACGCGGCCAGCGGGACGGCCACCGTGCCCCCGCGCACGGTGGCGGTGTTCGTCCAGCGCTGAGCCGCCTGGCCGGCGTGGTCCTGGCCGTCAGGGGGCCAGGACCACGCCGCTTCCCTCGAGGTGGGCGCGGAACCCGCCGTCCACCACGGAGACCCGCGTCAGGTGCATGCCCTGGGGCAGCCCCTGCACGGCGTGGCGGACGGTGACGAGACGTCGAGCGGCGGCCGAGAGCCCGGCATCCAGCCAGCCCGGGCCGCCGAGGTCCACCGTCTCCGGCTCGATGACCAGCTGGCCCCGATCGGCGGTGACGGTACCGGTGGCCCGTAGCACGACGGTTCGGCCGAGAAACGAGGCTGTGCGGCGCACTCCCGCGCGGCCGGCGCCCGCGGCATACAGCTGCACGCCCTGCCCGATCTGGCGGGCGGCCGCGTCGAAGGGGAGCGTGGCATCGAGGCGCAGCGTGCCGGCTCGCAGGCCCTGCTCGGACATCCGCACGTCGCTGCCCGTCGCACGCACGTCCCGGAACGGGCCGTCCGGCGTGAGCACGGAGCCGCTGTCGAGCTGTACCGCCTCCAGCCACGTCTCGCCCGCCCGCAGGCCCCGGGGCGGCGTTCCGGTTGTGGGAGGGGCGGTGGCCGATGGGGTGGGGGAGGCGGTGGCGCCGCGGGGCTGGCTGGCGGCCAGGACCACGGCCACCAGGGCGACTGCCACCGCGAGGACGCCGGTCACCACGCCGAGGAGGAATCTGCGCATGGTCACACCATGTACTGGTCGTGGCGGCGGTAGAGCTCGGTCCACTCCTCGGGCGTGAGCGACCGCTCACCCCTCGCCACCTCGGCCACGGCCTCGAAGTAGGACTCGCGCGGGGCGCCGGGCGCGAAGTGCAGCAGCATCGAGACCGGCGCGCCCGACTCGTTGCGAAACCCGTGTATGCCGCCGGGCGGCACGTGTGCGAAGTCGCCCGCTGCGAGGTCGCGCCAGCCGGTGCCATCGTGCAGTCGCAGCATGCCGTCGAGGACGTAGAACGACTCGGCCATGGTCTTGTGGAAGTGCGGGTCGGGGCCGCTTCGGGCCGCGGTCATCTCGTATCGGTACAGACCGAACAGGCCGCCGGTGGTCGCGCCCGTCGCGAGGTAGTGCACCTGCGTGGTCACGCTCTGCAGGTCTGCCGCTGTCGACGCAGGGCGCAGCCAGGCGGAAGCCTCGCCCGTGTCGCTGCTGTAGAGGGGCGGTGGGTAGCTCATGGGGCCAGTGTGCCGCCACCAGGGCGGCGTGCTCCCGGGTCCGGCGGAAGGGAGGACGTCCGCAGCCGGACTGGGAGGGCTCAGCTGAGCCGGAGCTGGTCCGGCCTCAGGCGACGACTGCCTCGGCCTCCACGGCGGCGCGCGTCGACCGCTCGCGGCGCAGTGCGGGCAGGTAGCAGAGGGCGCCCAGGACGCTGAACGCGCCGGCGCTGACCATGGCCACCTGGTTGCTGGTGTTCCCGGCCAGGACGCCGAGGAGCGGGCTCGCGATGCTGAAGGCCGCGAACGCCATCATCGAGTTCATCGACAGCACCGTGGCGCGGTTTCGGGCCTCTGCCTCGCGGTGGAGGAGGGCGCTGTGCATCGGCCCGTTGCTCCCGTGCAGGCCGTAGGTGAGCAGGTAGGCCGCGATGAGGGCTGCCGGTCCGGCGACCAGCCCCATGACCATGGCTCCGAGGGAGTTGAGCACCCGCGCGAGGATGGCCGTGCGTGCGACCCCGAACCGCTTGGACAACAGCCCGGCCAGGGCGGCACCGAGGGCGAAGACGCCCCAGCCGGCGGAGGCGACCGGACCCATCAGGGCACCGGCCCGCTCCTCGCTGCCGAGCACCTCGGCGAGCCGGATCGGCTGGAAGGTCTCGAACACGACCATGGCGACCGACCAGAAGACCTCGACGACCACCAAGCCCATGAGCACGCGGTTGTGGCGCAGGAGGCCCAGGCCGTCGCGCACCACCTCGGGCGCTTCCTTCACCGACTGCACCGCTCGGCGTGCACCCGTGGCGTCGACGTGGGTGCGCGGCTCCTTGAGCAGCACGAGGACCGCGACCAGGTGCATCACGTTGAGCACCACGAAGACCACCACGGGCAGGACCAGTGCCGACTGGTCCCCGAAGGGGTGCCACCACACGAGGGCGCCGGAGATCAGCGCGCCGGTGGCGATGCCGCCGCCGAGGAGCGTGCCCTGCGCGGCCAGGGCGCCGTCGACGTCCGCGCCGGGGTCCGACGCGTGCACGGTGTCGACGTACCACGCCTCGAGCGGGCCGGAGTCGAGCGCACGAAACACCCCCATCAGACAGGCCGCGAGCGCGAACATCCAGAACGACTGCGCCACGAGGTAGGCCACGGCAGCCAGCACGTTGACGACCGCCGCGGTGATGAAGACGGGTCGGCGCCCGAACGCGTCGGCGAACCCGCTCGTCGGGAGCTCGAGCGCGAAGACGACGAAGCCGGCCAACGCGCTGGCGGTCAGTGTCTGGGCGACCGTGAGCCCGCGTTCGAGGGGCAGCAGCGTGAAGAGGCCGATGACCAGGCCGACGGGAAACCAGCGGGTGAGGGTCAGGCTGAGGAAGACTCGCCGGGCTGCCTGGGGCGAGAGCGGCTCGGTGGTCATTCCCGGCAAAAACAATGAGAGCCTGCTGATTCGGGCGCTGCGGCACGAGGAAGGCCTCGAAATGCCGACGAAGGACAAGCTGCCCCAAAGCGTGATCGCCAATTTCGTGAAGTGGGTTGAAATGGGCGCGCCGTACCCGGTCGCCAGGGTGGCGCCGAAGCCGGTGAACGGCGTCGCGAATGCCCAGGATCTTTGGTCGTTGCAGCCGATCTTGAATCCAACCCCTCCCGCGGTGAGGGATGCGAACTGGGCCCGCAGCGACCTCGACCGGTTCGTACTGGCGAAGCTCGAGTCCGCACAACTTCGCCCGGTGTCCG
>Ga0164302_10000468_pt1 | contig 11229 bp, 9 predicted proteins | sample Whisoiple_202_MG_FD_109714 | JGI IMG/M metagenome (GOLD analysis project Ga0164302, IMG submission 109714) | Soil microbial communities amended with pyrogenic organic matter from upstate New York, USA - Whitman soil sample_202_MG | ecosystem: Environmental > Terrestrial > Soil > Agricultural... | reverse complement strand
TTTCGATTACCTCCTGCTGTCTTGAAAGCTGGGGCTGGCTGTGTGCAGGGTCGGCAGCGGGAAAACGAGCTCGCCGCCCCACTCGGTGATGTAGGCGAGTTGCTCGGTGATCTCGGCTTCGAGATTCCAGGGCAGCGCAAGTACGACGTCCGGCCGATCTTGGGCGATCTGTTCGGTCTCATAGATCGGAATCCGTGTGCCGGGAGTGAATCGTCCGTGCTTGTAGGGGTTTCGGTCGACCGTGTACTCGAGCAGGTCGCTGCGAATTCCGCAATAGTTCAGCAGGGTGTTGCCCTTGCCAGGGGCGCCGTAGCCGACGACCCGCTTCCCTTCGGCGCGGCAGTCGAGCAGGAACCGCAGCAGTGCATGACGAATCGATTCGGTCCGGCGGCGAAGCTTGGAATAGCCGGAGACGTGGTGAAGGCCGGCCGCCTCCTCGATCCGCAGCACATCGGCCACCCGGCCAGTCGGCGGACCGGCATATGCCGCAGGCCGCGCCCACAGCCGGAGGGAGCCACCGTGGGTGTCGACGAGTTCGACGTCGACGACCGCGAGGTCTGCTGATGCCAGCGCACGAGTCGCAGACAGCAACGTGTAGTACTGGAAGTGCTCGTGGTAGACCGAATCGAACTGACCGAGCTCGATGAGGTTGAGCGCGTGATGCACCTCGATGCTCAGGCAACCGTCATCATCGAGCAAAGTGCGCAGTGACTTCGTGAAGCCCAACAGATCCGGGATGTGGGCGTATACGTTGTTGGCGACGACGAGATCCGCCGGACCGTGCTCGTCGCGAATCCGTTGTGCGAGTTTCTCGTCGAGGAACGCCGTTTCCGTCGGAACGCCGCGGTCGCGGGCAGCCGCTCCCACATTCACCGACGGCTCGATGCCGAGGCATCGGATGTTCTTGGCGACCGCGTGCTGCAGAAGGTAGCCGTCGTTGCTCGCGACCTCGACGACGAACGATTCACTGTTCAGGTCGAGCCGTGTGACGGCCTGGTCGACGAACGTCTGAGCATGTGCGACGAAGCTGTCGGAATACGAGGAGTAGTAGGCGTATTCCGTGAAAGTCTCCTCCGGTGTGATCAACGCCGGGATCTGCAGCAGAAGACAGTCTTCACACAGCCGAAGGTGAAGCGGATACGTCGGCTCCGGGGCGTCGAGCTCGTCGACGGTGAGGAACTTCTCGCACGGCGGCGTGGCCCCCAGATCCAGAACGCTCACCAGTCGAATCGAATCGCACAGTCGGCACCGCACCTGCCCGGACCCTCTTCCGTTCAGCTCGTTTGACATCATGCGCCGACCAACTCTGCGGGCCGCGGCGCCAACGCGTCCTGTAGCCACTCGACTGTTCGTGCGATCCCATCGACCAGGTCGACGCGCGGAACCCAACCGAGCTCCCTTTGCGCTTTCGTTGCATCGAGCGCGATTGCCTGGAGCTCACCGTCTTTCGACGGCGCATGCGAGGGGGAAGCCAGGCTGCCGAGTGCGTCGGCAATCAATCGATGAACCTCGACGACGGTCGCCTGGTGCCCCGTTCCGATGTTGTAAGTACCGACGGTGCCGTGTGGGGCCTCCCCGGCGCGCACGAACGCATCGACGACGTCGTCGACGTAGACGTAGTCCCGGCTGGCAGTTCCATCACCGTAGATGGTGGCGAGACTGTCGGTCAGCATTGCTCGACCGAAGACGGTTATGACCCCAGCCTCGCCATGCGGATTTTGTCGAGGGCCATACACATTCGCCAACGCGAGGCAGATCTGCGACAGGCCGTACATTTCCGCATACGCGCGTATGTACATCTCGCCGGCGAGTTTGGCCACCGCATAGGGCGAGATTGGATCGGTGCGTACTGTCTCGTCAACAGGCAGGCACTCCGGGGCGCCGTACCTCGACCCGCCGGAGGCGGCGTAGACGATTCGCTTGACGTCGGCCTGCCTGGCGGCCTCAAGGACGTTGATTGTTCCGAGTACGTTGTTACGGGCGTCGAATTGCGGATCAGTGAGCGAGGCCCTCAGGTTCACCTGGGCGGCAAGGTGAAAGATGACGTCCGGATTGCTGCCGGCAACGATGTCACTCAATTCCGGTATCTGAATATCGCTCTGCACGAACGTGAACCGACGCCGATCGAGTCGGTATTGGCTGCGAGCGGCATCGAGGTTCGCCAGGACACCCGTGCTCAGGTTGTCGATACCCACCACCTGATGGCCCTCATTGAGCAGTCGGTCGACCAACGTGGAACCAATGAATCCGGCAGCGCCGGTTACCAGTGCGCGCATTGCGGTTGTCTCCTTGTTCTCGAGGACCGACCGGCCCTCAGTAAGCGCCTCGGCGCTCGATGACCGCGCGCAGAGTCTTGGCGATGATCAGGACGTCGCCGACCATCGACCAGTTGTCGACATATGAAAGGTCCAGGCGGACAGCTTTGTCCCACGGCAGATCAGACCTGCCGCTTACCTGCCAGAGACCCGTGACGCCGGGCTTGACGAGCAGTCGCCGCTGCACATCGTCGTCGTATGCCTCGACCTCACGCCTCAGCGGCGGCCGGGGACCGACGACGCTCATCTCCTGCCGGAGAACGTTGATGAACTGCGGTAGCTCGTCGATGCTGAACCGTCGCAGGACCCGGCCCACCGGGGTGATTCGCGGGTCATTCTTGATCTTGAAGAGCAGGCCATCACTCTCGTTGGCCGACAACAGATTCTGCAACTCCCTGTCGGCATCCTCGGACATGGTGCGGAACTTCAGCATCATGAACGGCTTGCCGTCGATTCCGATCCGCTCCGCCCTGTAGAAGACCGGGCCCTTGCTGGTCATCTTGACCGCAGCGGCTGCGATCAACAGCAACGGAAGAGAGACCGTCACCGCCGTTAGCGCGAAAGCGAAGTCGAACGCCCGCTTCTGGAACCGCTTCGCACCCTGGTACTGGGGCTTGTCTATGTAGAGCAGCGGCAGGCCTGCGATCGGACGCATGGCCAACCGCGAGCGTGCGACGTCCATCACGCCGGGCGAGACGACGAGTTCGACCCCCATCGGCTCCAACTCCCAGATGAGCCTGCGAATGCCCTTGACTCCGAAGTGGTCGGTGCCGGCAATCGCCACCTTGTCCGCGCCCCGACTCCTGATTGCCTGGAGAACGTGGCCCTCACCGCCGATGACCGGAATCTGTCGTCCGTTGATCGTGAGGTGCTCGCCGCAGGGGGCGCCGTAGCCGGGAATCGCAATACCCACGACACGGTAGCCGTAGTCACTACTGCTGGTCAGCTCGTCGGCGAGGTTCGCGACCGCGTCTCTGTCCCCGATGGCCAGTACCGCTGTTTCGTAGTTGCCCGCTCTGCGCTGACGCACCACATGGCCTCGCCACTGCCAGCGACTGAGTACCAGACCGATGATTCCAACCGGCAGGGCCACCGCGAGATAACCTCGCGAGACCTCGAGTTTCAACAGCAATTCAGCAATAGCCACCGCGCCGAACGTCCAGAACGACGCGACCACGACTCGCCGGTACTCCTCGATGCCTGCGCCGATGTACTTCGGCGATCGGGTACGAAGACCGGCCAAGGTGGCCAACCAGATGGTGACGAGCACCGCCGAGTAAACCGTCTCGTAGTGGCTTGCCAGGGTGTCCGCAGTCAGAGTGCTGCCGAACCGCACGTACTGCGCAAGAAGCACCGCGATGCAGACCACAATGGTGTCCGTGAACCGAAGGTACGTGGCGTACCGGCGTTCCCAACTCCGATGTCCGAGTACCGCGGCTTGCGACTCCAGCGCCGGCTTGACCACCGTGAGGTGGGCAAGGGCGGAGGCCTGCCCGCCGTTTGGCGCTTCGGCCAGGGAGACAAACGAACTGTGACGCTGCTGGATGACCATAGCTAGCTGACGGTCCCTTCAGCGCAACCGGCGACAGAACCGGCGGAGTCGGCTAGGGGTTTGCCGACTCCGCCGGCCTTCGAATCGCGCCGCGGGCGGCAGGCGCGTCGAGTCAGTAGTGGCAGTGGTGATGGGGACGACGTGCTGAGACGCGTTGTTTGATCTGGCACGAGCCCTCCCTCCCTGGTGTCTCAAAAGCCGTGTGTCCCAATTCTGGGACTCGGTGGCGTGCAAATCTCTGAGAATTAGCTGCCGGTTCGGTGTCCGGAGCGAACGCCTCGCCTCGTTCAAGGAAGCTACCACTCGCACTTTTGCATCGCAAGGCAGATCTAGCAAATTCTTACGTATCACTGACGACAGCCCGCCCCATACATCTGTGCCCTACATCACAATAATGTCCTGAAACCCGTCATGACGTGCCATTATGAGCCACCGCATGCAGTCGGCCCGCCTCCGCTCCTATTTCCGTTGCTGGAAAAAAAGCGCATGTATCTGCAGATCTAGCAATGCCCCTAGTTTTTGTAAGCAAAATCGCTGGTAAGTGCGACCTCGCACCTGCCAACAGGCCGTTCGTCGATCGCGAAACAGAGTGGGGCAAAGTTAGTTAGCGCACAATAGATCTCTGCTGAAGGACAAGCCGAGAACCGACGGTTCGGGACGGCATCTCGTCGCCTGCGCAATTACCCGCTAGGGGGACGACGCACGCGCAGAAATCGATGCGACGCCGAAACGTCAGCCGAGAATCAGGCCGGAGGTGGGCACTCCGGTGCCCGCGGTGACGAGCACATGCTCGACATCGGCAACCGGATTCACCGACGAGCCGCGAAGCTGCCGAACGCCTTCGGCGATGCCGTTCATGCCGTGGATGTAGGCCTCGCCGAGCTGTCCGCCGTGTGTGTTGATCGGCAGCCTGCCACCGACTTCAATCGCGCCGTCGGCGATGAAGTCCTTGGCCTCGCCTTTGCCGCAGAACCCCAACTCCTCCAACTGAATCAGCGTGAACGGCGTGAAGTGGTCGTAGAGGACGGCGGTCTGAATATCTGTGGGCTGCAACCCCGACTGCTCCCACAGCTGTCTGCCGACCAGGCCCATCTCGGGCAGTCCCAACTCGGGCCGGTAGTAACTCACCATCGAGTACTGGTCTGGGCTCGACCCCTGTGATGCGGCCTCGATGATCGCGGGTCGGTGCTTGAGATCTTTCGCCCGCTCCGCCGAGGTGATGACGAGAGCGACGCCGCCGTCAGTCTCCTGGCAGCAGTCCAACAGCCGCAGCGGCTCGGCGATCCACCGCGAATTCTGATGGTCCTCAATGGTTATCGGCTTCTCGTAGAAGTACGCCTTGGGATTTTTGGCAGCATGCTTGCGGTCGGCCACCGACACCGCACCGAAATCCTTGCTCGTGGCACCGGAAAGGTGCATGTACCGCTTCGCGATCATCGCCACCTGCGCGGCGGGCGTGGACAGGCCGTGCGGATACGAGAACGAATTGTCGACACCGGTCGAGTCCGCGTTCTCCACCAACCTCATCTGCACCTGGCCGAACCGCTGTCCCGATCGCTCATTGAATGCTCGGTATGCGACAACGCAATCCGCGACCCCGGTGGCGACGGCGATGGCCGCCTGCTGGACCGTCGCGCACGCCGCGCCACCGCCATGGTGGATCTTCGAGAAGAACTTCAGCTCACCGATTCCGGTGGCGCGCGCAATGGCGACCTCGGTGTTGGAGTCCATCGTGAACGTGACCATGCCGTCCACGTCGGCCGGGGTCAGACCCGCATCCTCGAGCGCATCGAGTACCGCTTCCGATGCCAGCCGCAACTCACTGCGGCCCGAGTTCTTCGAGAAGTCGGTGGCACCGATGCCGACGATAGCCGCCTCGCCGGACAACTGACCCGGCATCAGGCACCGCCGATCGTCAACGTGGAAGTCGCGATCACGTGGTCACCGAGACTATTGCTGCCAACGACTTTCACGGTGATCAGACCGTCTTCGACAGCCGTCACCTCGCCGGAGAACGTCACCGTGTCATACGCGTACCAGGGCACGCCGAGACGCAGCTTGATCGACTTGATGATCGCGGTCGGGCCTGCCCAGTCGGTGACGTAGCGCTGCACCAACCCGGTATCGGTGAGGATGTTGACGAAGATGTCCTTGGATCCCTTGGCCTGTGCCTTGTCGCGGTCGTGATGGACGTCCTGATAGTCACGGGTCGCGATCGCCGTGGACACGATGAAGGTCGGATCGCCGTACAGCGACAGCTCGGGCAGCTTGGTTCCGACCGAGGTCGTTGGTGCACTCATGCGTCAGGCTCCCATGCGTACAGAGTCCAGGCCGGACCACCCGGCCCCTCGGGAAAGTCGATGTACGTGGCGCGGACCGGCATTCCGACCTGCACGGCCGCGGGATCGACACCGCGGAGCTCGCCGAGCATCCGGACCCCTTCGTCGAGTTCGACGAGCGCGATGACGAACGGCAAGGTGCGGCCGGGCACTTTCGGTGCGTGATGCACGACGAAGCTGAACACGGTGGCCTTGCCACTGGCGACGACGTACTCCGTCTGCGAGTCTTTGTCCTGCCACAGCGCGGGCACCGGCGGATGCTGCAGGCCGCCGTCGCCCCGCTTCTGGATGCGCAGCTCGTGGGCGTTGATGCCGTCCCAGAAGAATTTGGTGTCGCGAGACGAGGCAGGGCGCATCATCGCGTCGGCGTCGAGGTCCTCGGGGACCGTCACCGCTTCGGCCCGGCCTGCATCGGCCGGCCTGAATTTGAGGATGCGCCAGTCCATCTCGGCGACGTCCTCATCGCCGACCTGCCAGGTGATCCGCTGGCTGATGAAGTAGCCCTCACCCAGAGCGGTGTTCTTGGGCCCGACGACGTCGGTCAGCTCGGCGACGACGCTGACGTCCTCCCCCGGCCGCAGGTAGCGGTGATAGGTCTGATCGCAGTTGGTCGCGACGACCCCGAGGAAGCCTGCGCCGTCGAACAATTCCATGATCGGCCCGATGGGATCATCACCTGGACGGTCACCGCCGAGGCCCATCATCGTCCACACCTGGATCATCGCGGGCGGTGCGACGACACCCGGATGGCCGGCCGACTTCGCGGCCTGCTCGTCCAGGTAGATCGGGTTGTCGTCCCCGATGGCGTCGACCCAGTGCCGGCTCATCGGTTGGTTCACCGGATCACGGGCGACTCGCGGCTTGCTGCGTCCGGCCGACTTGATCTGTTCGACGGCGTTGTGGATGTCGTCCGGGTTCACCTGGGAACCCTCGGCACCTTCAGCCCAGAGGCCGCGATCATCTCCCGCATCACCTCGTTCACCCCGCCCCCGAATGTGATCACCAGGTTTCGCTTGGTCTGGCTGTCGAGCCATTCGAGGAGTTCGGCCGTATCCGGGTCCGCCGGGTTGCCGTGCGTGCCGACGATCTCCTCGGCCAGTCGTCCCGCATACTGAATGCGCTCGGTCCCAAAGACTTTCGTCGCTGCCGCATCGGCGACATCGATGGTCTCGCCGGAAGCCGCTACCTGCCAGTTGAGCAGCTCGTTGATACGCCACATGGCTTTGATCTCGCCGAGCGAGCGCTTGACGTCGTCGTGGTCGAGCGGCGTGTCGCCGTTGCTGCCCGGCTTGGACGCCCACGTGTGGATGCGGTCGTAGAGCGCCGCGAACCGCCCAGCCGGTCCGAGCATGACGCGCTCATTGTTCAATTGCGTGGTGATCAAGCGCCAGCCGGCGTTCTCCTCGCCGACGAGCATCTCGACAGGCACCCGCACATCGTTGTAATAGGTGGCGTTGGTGTGGTGCGCACCGTCGGACAGAATCATCGGAGTCCACGAGTAGCCGGGATCCGTCGTATCCACGATCAGCATCGAAATGCCTCTGTGTTTCGCGGCTTCCGGATCAGTGCGGCACGCCAACCAGACGTAGTCCGCATCGTGTCCGCCGGTGGTGAACACCTTCTGCCCGTTGACGACGTACTCGTCACCGTGGCGCACCGCGGTGGTGCGTAACGACGCCAGGTCGGTGCCCGCCTCGGGCTCGGTGTAGCCGATCGCGAAGTGAATCTCACCCGCGAGGATGCCCGGCAGGAACTTCTTCTTCTGCAGTTCGGTCCCGTACGCCTGCAATGTCGGGCCCACGGTCTGCAGCGTGACCGCCGGCAGCGGCACGTCGGCACGGTGCGCCTCGTTGACGAATATCGACTGTTCGATCGGCCCGAAGCCGAGGCCGCCGAACTCCTTGGGCCAACCGACGCCGAGCTTCCCGTCGGAGCCCATCCGTTTGATCACCGCGCGATAAGCCTTGCCGTGCCGGTCGGCCTCCATCTCCTTGGCCTCTTCCGGCGAGATGAGATTGGAAAAGTACTGTCGCAGTTCGGCTTGCAGCTGCTTTTGCTCGGGGGTCAGTTCGATGTACATAGCTCTCCCACCAGGTCGAGGCGGTGTGACGGTCCACCAAGCAGTCGGGTCAGGTCCTTGATCGTCGAGTAGTAGCGGTCCATCGGGTAGGCGATGTCCATACCCATGCCACCGTGCAGGTGATGGCATAGCTGCATGACCGGTGGGGCCTGCGAGGCGAGCCAATAGCCGAGCACGTCCAGATCCTCGTCGGCGTCGAGCCCCTCGGACAGCCGCCAAACCACTGAGGTGGCCGCCAACGTCAGTGTGCGAGATGCGATGTACACCTCGGCCAGCTGCGCCGCCACGGTCTGGAACGTCGACAGCGGCTTTCCGAACTGCTCACGGTTGGCCACGTAGTCGGCCGTCAGCCGCAAAGCACCGGCGACGACGCCCGACGCGAACGCTCCGATGCTCGCCAGCACCAGCTGGTTGACCCTCGTCGCCGCCGCGCCCGCCAGAACGTCATCGTCGGAAACGGCGACATCGGTGAATGTCACGGCGTATTCGTCGGAATGGTTGGCCGTCGGTGTCTGGGTGAGCCGCACACCGTCGGCCTTCGGCGAGACCACGACGACCCCGGTGTCGGCCGTCACGACGAGCCAGTCCGCCTGCGCCGCATACGGAACGCCGATCTTCGTGCCGTTGAGCTTGCCGCCCGCGAGCTTGGCCGTCGGTTTGTCCGGCAGCGCCGCACCGGGTTCGCTGAGAGCAGGCGCCACGATGGAGCCCTTGCCGACACCTGCCAGGAATCGGTCGAGTTGCGCGTCTGACGCCAGGTCCAGCAGCACCGCAGTGGCCCCGAGAACGCCCAGCGCCGGACCGGTGGTGCCGTGCCTGCCGATCTCGGTCAGTGCGGTCGCGAGCTCAGGCAGGCCCACCCCGTCGCCGCCGACACGTTCCGGTACGGCCAGCGCCGTCACGCCACCGGAGACCAACGCGTCCCAGCTGTTGTCACGCTCGAGAACCGAGGTGACGACGTCGGCGACGGCCTGTTGCCCTTCGTCTGGACTGAAGTCCACCCGAATCCTCCTTGATTCGCCTGCCGGTCAGTGAGTGACCGGACACTGTCCGGTGTAGTCAACCTGCCAGTGCTTGATCCCGTTCAGCCACCCCGACTTGAGCCGCTCCGGCTCTCCGATCGGCTTGAGATCCGGCATGTGGTCGGCGACCGCGTTGAAGATCAGGTTGATGGTCATCTTGGCGAGGTTGGCGCCGATGCAGTAGTGCGCTCCTGTGCCGCCGAAGCCGACATGCGGATTCGGGTCGCGCAGGATGTTGAACGTGTGCGAGTTCTCGAAGACGTCTTCGTCGAAATTCGCTGAGCGATAGGACATCACCACCCGGTCGCCCTTGCTGATCTTCACACCGCCGAGTTCGGCGTCTTCGAGAGCGGTGCGTTGAAACGCCGACACCGGCGTCGCCCAGCGGACGATCTCGTCGGCGGCGGTCTCGGGGCGCTCCTTCTTGTACAGCTCCCATTGGTCGGGGTTCTGTGAGAATGCGATCATGCCGTGAGTGATGGAGTTGCGCGTGGTCTCGTTGCCCGCCACCGCGAGCATGATGACGAAGAAGCCGAACTCGTCGTCGCTGAGCTTCTCGCCGTCGATGTCGGCCTCGATGAGGGTCGTGACGATGTCGTCGGTCGGGTTCTTCGCCCGTTCCTCGGCCATCTTCATCGCGTAGGTGATGAGTTCGAACGACGACATCGCGGGTTCGACCTCGGCGTACTCCGGGTCCTCGCCCGCGGTCATTTCGTTGGACCAGCGGAAGAGCTTGTCGCGGTCCTCCTGGGGCACGCCGAGCAGTCCGGCGATCGCCTGCAGCGGCAGCTCGCAGGAAACCTGTTCGACGAAGTCGCCCGAGCCTGCGGCGGCGGCGGTCTCTGCGATCTTCTGGGCGCGGGTGCGCAGCTCGTCCTCGAGCCGTCCAACGGCGCGCGGGGTGAAGCCGCGGGAGATGATCTTGCGCAGACGCGTGTGCTGCGGCGCATCCATGTTCAGCAGCACCGCCTTTTGCAGGTCGATCGCATCGCGGGTCATGTCTTGCGGCCAGGTCGGGATCGCGCCGTCCGGCGAGCTGCCGACGACGTCATTGCGCTTGGAGACGTCTTTGACGTCGGCGTGCTTGGTCACCAGCCAATAGCCCTTGTCGCCGAAACCGCCGGTACCGCCCGGCACGTCGACCCAGTGGACAGGCTCGGACTTGCGGAGCTCGGCGAGCTCCTCGACAGGTAGGCGCTCGAGGTTCAGGCTCGCGTCGAGGAAGTCGAACTCGGGCGAAATGGGGCAGGGCATAGCAAAGTACTCCTCAATTGCAACGTGTTCTAGTGCCAGTAAAACATGCCTTCTCCGCAGATCAAAGGCTCGGCTTTAACTCCGCTTGTCAGAGTAATGAAACGTGTTCTAGCCTGGCGGGATGGGTAACCCTGTGATCGTCGAAGCCACCCGCAGCCCGATCGGCAAGCGGAATGGATGGTTGTCCGGCCTGCATCCCACCGAGCTCCTGGGGTTCACCCAGAAGGCGCTCGTGGAGAAGGCCGGAATCGACCCCGCCGAGGTCGAGCAGCTGATAGGCGGCTGCGTGACGCAGTTCGCCGCGCAGTCCAACAACATCACCCGGGTCGGCTGGCTGGTTGCCGGCCTCCCCGAGCACGTCGGAGCCACCACGGTGGACTGCCAGTGCGGCAGCGGGCAGCAGGCCAACCATTTGATCGCCGGGCTCATTGCGACCGGCGCCATCGACGTCGGCATCGCCTGCGGCATCGAGGCGATGAGCGCGATCGGGCTGGGTGCCAACGCGGGCCCCGACCGTTCCGTGCTGCGGCCGGAGTCGTGGGACATCGACCTGCCCGACCAGTTCACCGCCGCGGAGCGGATCGCAAAGCGCCGCGGCATCACCCGCGAGGACATCGACGAGTGGGGCTTTCAGTCGCAGAGCAGGGCCAAGCAGGCGTGGGCCGAG
>Ga0164302_10000467_pt1 | contig 11248 bp, 9 predicted proteins | sample Whisoiple_202_MG_FD_109714 | JGI IMG/M metagenome (GOLD analysis project Ga0164302, IMG submission 109714) | Soil microbial communities amended with pyrogenic organic matter from upstate New York, USA - Whitman soil sample_202_MG | ecosystem: Environmental > Terrestrial > Soil > Agricultural... | reverse complement strand
CCGCGACAGCCGTGAGACACTTTCCAAAACACCAGGTCAGCGGCAGGCAAAGATGTCGCCGGCGATGAGAACCTATACGCCGCAACTTGTAGCGTCTCATTCTGCGTTGCATTTTCTCAGTCGCAGTTGCCAATTCTGAGACTGCCCAGGTCAGGGCGTTGCGGCATAACGCATTTCGTAGGAAATGAAGCGTTCTGTGAGACAAACCGGGCGGAGATGGTCATGAGACGGCGTGCAAACCTGCAGGTCAGCCCGGACCATAGATGTCATCGAAGGCGAGAACCGGCGGCGGCAAGTCGGCAGGCCATGAGATAGCCGTAGTGCGCGTGCGGGAAGTTGCGGTTGTCACCAAGAAACGCGGTCTCAGAGAACAGCTTCGCGAGGCTGGACACCTCATCGTTCAAGGCGGTGGCGTTCGCGATCAGCTCGTCGGCGATCTCGGTGTATTCATACCGATCAGTTTCGCATCGCTCTACTACGTCGGGCTACCATCAGCCGGGTGCGGGCTCCATCAGCATCACTGCACGTCAATGTGCCCCAGCCGCCTGGGGTTTGATGTCGGTGCGCGACGCTATCGTCGGAACGGTGAGCGAGGGACTAGAGCAGGCTGTCAGACGACTCGATGAACGGGTCGTTCGAGATGCCGACGTGCGCGCCAGCCACTGGTACGGGCCGCCACCCGAGGACGACTGTCCCTGCGGATCGCATCGACAGGCCACCCGCTGTCACGGGTCGAACGACGGATCGTGGATCGCCGAGCCACCGCCGCCCCTGCTGACCGGTCCGCGCACGGGGTACGCGAACCCGGGCTGCTACGCCCGTGCGAGCAAGGACTGCGACGAGCCACTGACCCGCGAGCACTTCATCACCGACGACGTGCTCGGTGCGATCTCGGCCGACGACAAGGTCGTCGTCGTCGAGGGCGCCGCTTGGCGGGACAAAACCGAGCGGCGCAAGACGATTGGCCGCGCGTCGCTGTCGCGCAAGATGCTGTGCCGCCGCCATAACAACGCCTTGTCGCCGCTGGACAACCGATGATCGTGCCTCAGTGATGGGTCTCGCTGAACCAAACCTTGGTGGCATCGAGTCCGAGGTCCGCTCGCGCGGGCGCGTAGTGAGCGATGCCCTGCCAGCCGACGGCGGTGAGCGCGACGAAGATCCAGTTAAACCAAAGCCCGACCTTCAGCGAGGCGGGCCTTCCTCCATCTGCAACGTTAGCCTCCGAGTACGAGGGGTTGAAGCGGGCTGAGCGAGTCGCTCCTGCTGTTTGGCGCGAGACCGGGACGTATCGCCGACCGGCCCGCTTCCTTGGCCAGCATCACCCCGACGATGCGTCGGGCGCGCAGCGCGGCGGCGTCCGCCTGGAACTCGACTCCGCCGCGCCATCCGTCGTAGCCTGCGTGTTCGGACGCCATCTCCAAAATGGATGTGTCGCGTCGCGCGACTTCGGCCAGGAACGACCTCAGACCGTCGGTCACCTCACCGCTGTCCATTGCGTAGTTGCGCGACGACTGCATGAACACGTGGGTGGAGTTTTCAGACTCGGGTGTGATGCCGTGCGTCCGAGTCGTGGTGTGCACCTTGCCATCTGAGCTTTCAATCTCCCAGTACTGACGGTGCATCGCCGGCGAGGCGAACGTTCCGCCCTCCCGGTGTTTGTACGCCACGGCACTGTCTAGCCTGGTGGCGTCGGCCTGCCAGCCGGCGAGGGGAAGTTCCGCCAAGGCTCGCGTGTAGGACACGGTCGTCTCGGTCACCTCGACGTCGTTGAAGGCCCCCATACTCTCAAGTCCCGGCGGCAGATCACTCGCGTGCACGACGGGGGCGTAACTGAAATCGAGATAATGCTCGTGAACCATCATGTAATTGGCGTTCACGTGCCAGGCATCCGCGAATGTCGACCACGCCGGGTCGTTGATCCATGGCAGACGTGGCGGCTGACTGCCGGCGGCGGCGGCCGGCTGTCCCAGCCAGATCCAGACGAAAGGCGGCTTCTCCAGGACGGGAAACACGCGCACCCTCATCCCTGTCGGAACCTGGGGTTGGGTCGGCGTGTAGACGCACTTGCCCTCGATGTCGTAGGCGCATCCGTGATAACCACAGACCAAGCGGTCCCCGTCGATGCGGCTATGTGACAGCGGGAATGCCCTGTGCGCACAACGATTCTCGAAGGCATTGACGCCGCCGCTCGCACCCCGCCACAGCACGACATCCGTACCGAGCAAGCGACGCCCCAGCGGCGCGTCGGTTATCTCGTCGCAGGTGGCCGCCACGTACCAGCACTTCTTCGGGTAGTTGGTATTCACAGGTCCAGCACCAACCTTTCGGTGCGCGAGCGCGATACGCAGACCAGCATCACCTCGCCGGCCGCCTTTTCAGGCTCGGTGAGCATCGAGTCACGGTGGTCCGGGGTGCCCTCCAGCACCCTCGCCTCGCAGGTACCGCAGACGCCTTCATAGCAGCTGGCCATGATCGGAATATCGGCTTCCTCAAGGGTTTCCAGAATCGACTTGTCGGATGTGATCTCCAACGTGACCCCCGAACGTTGGCACACCACCTCAAACTGGTCGAGTGCGTCAGCGGCCTGCTCTGCAGTCGGTGCCTTGGCGGCGAACCGTTCGATGTGAAGGGTTCCTGCGGGCCATTGGGCGCATTGCTGCTCGACCGCGGCGAGCAATGGCTCCGGCCCGCAGCAGTACACCAAGGTGTTGTCCTCGGGATCCTTGAGAAGCGATTCGAGGTCGAGAAGACCCCGTTCGTCCTGCGGCCACACCGTGACGCGCTCGGGGTACCGTTCTGCAAGCTGATCGGCGAAGGCCATCGACGCTTTGGTGCGTCCGCCGTAGAGCAACGTCCAGTCGCTGCCTGCCCGCTGCACGGCTTCCAGCATTGCCATGATCGGGGTAATGCCGATGCCCCCGGCTATGAAGCGGTACGTCGGAGCATCGACGAGCGGAAAGTGGTTGCGGGGCCCGCGAACTCGCACCGTGGCGCCCTCTTGGAGGTGCTCGTGCACGTATCGCGAACCACCGCGACTATTGGGATCGAGCAACACCCCGACGCGCCACACACCCGACTCACCAGGATCACCGCACAGCGAGTACTGGCGCGTAAGGCCATCATCGAGAATCAAGTCGATGTGTGCTCCTGGTCCCCAGCGGGGCAGGTCTTCGTTCTCTGGATGGGCAAGGTCAAGCACCGCCACACCCTCCGCGGGTGTGCTGCGCCGCCGAACGACTAGATCGGCCGTGTATTCATGGACGTTGGCGCTGGGCATGGTGATGGCGGGCGCTGACATTGGTTATCACGCCGCGGGCGGCATGTAGATCGTCTTGTAGACCTGGAACGCGTGCAGTCCTTCCGGACCGAGTTCGCGTCCCATGCCGCTTTGCTTGATGCCGCCGAACGGGGCGACGGGATCGTTGACGTAGTGATTGACCCCGATGGTCCCCGAGCACACGCGGCGGGCGACGTTGGCGGCTCGTTCTGGATCCGATGACCACACGGTCCCGCCCAGGCCGTAGACACTGTCGTTGGCGAGTGCGATCGCTTCCTGCACGTTGGAGTAGGGGATCACCGAGAGCACTGGGCCGAAGATCTCTTCGCGTGCCACCGTCGCGTTGTTGTCCAAGTCGGCGAAGATGGTGGGTTCGAGGAACCAGCCTCGATTAAATGGCCGCCTACCGCCGGTGGTCATTCGGGCGCCTTCACTCTTGCCTTTGGCGATGTAGCCTTCGACGCGCTCGCGCTGGCGCTTTGATACCAGCGGGCCGACCTTGGTCTGCGGATCGAGCGGATCACCCACCGTCAGCGAGCGCGCCAAATCGGTAATGGTGTCGACGATTTCGGTGTATCGGCTGCGGGGGGCCAGCACCCGGGTGTTGAGCCAGCAGATTTGACCGTTGTTGAGCAGGGTGCACCCGAAGAAGGGCTCGATCGAGGCAGCCAGATCGGCGTCGTCGAGGACGATCGCCGCGGACTTGCCGCCGAGTTCGAGGGTGACCGGCCGCAGCAGCCGTCCGCACGCTTCGGCGATCCAGCGGCCCGCGGCGGTGGAGCCGGTGAACGAGACCTTGTCGACGCCCGGATGTTCGACCAGGTAGGCACCCACTTCACGGCCGCCGGGAACGACGTTGACGACACCGTCGGGTAGGCCGGCTGCGGCCGCGGCCTCGGCCATCAGGAACGCGTCGAGTACGGTCTCCTCGGCCGGTTTGAGGACGACGGAGCAGCCGGCGGCTAACGCGGGTGCGACTTTGAGGAACGAAATCCCTTGCGGGACATTCCAGGGCACGATCGCGCCGACGACACCGACGGGATGTTTCGACACCAGCGATGTGCCGCCGAACATGCCTGCACGTGATTCCTCCACTGGTGCACTGGTCATCAGGTCGCTGTAGTAGCGCACCAGCAGCGGCGGAAAAACGGCCTCGAATTGCTGGGCGAGCCAGATCGGCATGCCGTTCTGCATCGACACCCGTCGCGCCGTTTCGGCGCCGCGGGCTTCCAGTTCCACCGCGAACCGTTCGAGGGCGTCAGCGCGGTCCTTCGGTTCCCAGGTCGCCCATCCGTCGCCGGGGTCGAACGCTGTCCTGGCTGCTGCAACTGCGGCGTCGATATCGGCCTCGGTGCCCCTGGGCACTGAGCCGATCCGCTCCTCGGTGGCCGGGGAATGGACCTCGATGGTGTCGTGGCCGGCTGGGGCGGTCCACGTGCCGCCTATGTAGAGCTGGGGGTAATCGATCGTGGTCATTTGAGATCCGCCGATGAGGAGAAGGTGAGCTTTGCGGGCAAGTGCTTCAGGCCGCCGACGAAATTCGTCTGCGTGTACTGCCCGGGTCCGAGCAGCTCGATCGACTCCACGCGGGGCAGCAGCTCCTCGAGCATCACCTTCAGTTCGAGCTTGGACAGGTGCTGGCCGATGCACATGTGCGGGCCGTGGCCGAATGCGATCTGCTTGTTGGGCTTGCGGTCGATGTCGAACTCAAAGGGGTGGTCGAAGACGTCCTCGTCGCGGTTACCCGATTGGAACAACAGCATCAGCCGGTCACCCTTCTTGATGGTCTGGCCCCGCATCGTGTAGTCCTGTTCGGCGCGGCGCGTGAAGTGTTTGACCGGTGCGACGATCCGCAATGCCTCCAGGATGAGGTTGGGGATCAACTTCGGATCCGCTTTGACCCGGGCGAACACGTCGGGGTGTTGGGACAGTAGCTGAAGTGTGCCGGCCAGGGTTGCCGAGGTGGTGTCGTGCCCGGCGGTGGCGATGGCCATGTAATAGCCGTAGGAGTAGGACTTCGGTAGGTACTCGCCGTCGGATCCCTTGGCGGTGGCGACGATGGTGGCGAGGTCGTCGCGGGGATTGGCGCGGCGGTCTTCGGCCAGCATGTCGAAGTAGGCGCAGAAGTCCCGGAAGGTGGCCGCGAACTGTTGGGCCATTGCCTCGGGCGTCACCGCCTCGACGTCCTCGCGCTGATGTTCCGGATCGGCGGTGCCGAAGAACTCCTGGGTGAGCTTCATCATCTTCGGCTCGTCCTCTGGCGGCACCCCGAACAGCGTCATCATCACGTGCAGTGGGAAGCCCAGGGCCCAGTCGTCGAGGAGGTCGATCTCGCCTCTGGCGGAGACCTTCTCGAGCTTCTCGATGGACGTCGTGGCGAGGTCGCGGATCTGTTCTGTCCATTTCTGGAGCTGGGTGGGCCGGAACCAGTCGTTGGTGATGAACTTGATTTCGGTGTGCTCGGGCGGGTCCATGTAGGGCAGGGCGTCCATAATGCGAAGGTGGCCGCCGATCAGGCCCTTCATGAACTCGTCGCCGGCCTGGTTCTGCAGGATCGGGTTGTTCGCGCCGGGGTGGTCCGGGCCGCCGCCTGCGGAAAAGATCTGCGGCTGGCTTTCGACCTCCTGCAGGTCGGCGTGCTTGCTGACCAGCCACAGGGGGTCGTAGCCCTCCACGACGGCCTTCGCCAGCGGCGCGTTGTTGCGCACCCAGGTGTAGGCCTCATGTAGCGCGGCGAGGTCGCCGTGGCCCTCGGGGAGCACGATCTGCCGTGCGACCTCGTCGGGAATGATGGCTGCTTCGGTGTGCTCAGCGGTCGTCATGGACGTCCTCTTTCTGCTGTGTTGAATGCTGCCCCTATATCCCTCGCCGACGAGATCTCGTGGGCGAGCGCGTTTGGTGACTCAAGTCTCAGTGGGCACGCTTTGTGGCGCGTCACCATGACGGGGGGTGATCGCTCCCGCGTTGGGGGTAAAAGCCCAGTGCGGCGAGGTGGGGGGCGTCCCTCCCGGCGGTTCATCGATCGAAGACTCGGACCTCGCGCCGCAGGTTTTCGTCGTTGAGGCTGGGTGGTTAGCACTCGGTCGGGCGCGTGGTGACCCGGTCCTCGTCGCGCTTGTCGAAGAATTCGTGCTTGCGCTCCCCGATTTCGGGGTTGCCCATCGTCGAGTAGCCGTACAGGCATTCCAGTCGCAATTGGTCGTCGAGCGGGTGCCCGATGACTTCCAGGATCGTCGATTTCGCGGATTCGACGGCGGTTTGGGGGTTGCGCAGTATCTTCGCTGCGATGGCCTCAGCAGTGGACATCACCTGATCGTGTGGTACAACGCGGTTGACCAGATGAACTTCCTTCGCGCGGCGCGCATCGATAGGTTCGCCCATCAATTCCAGCTCCATCGCGATCCCGACACCGCAGGTATTCACCAGTCGGACAATGCCGCCGTCGGCGAAGTGCATACCGCGCCTCATGTGAAAGAAGCCGAAATTTGCCCGCTCCGAGGCGATGCGGATGTCGCAGGCCAGGGCGAGTTCGATGCCGCCTCCGATCACCCAGCCGTTGAGCGCCGCGATGATCGGTTTGGGGGTCCTGTGCAATCCGCGGGTGATACGCCCCGCGAATCCCTTGTCGAGCAGGCTGCGTCCCAGTTCGGGCCCGGCCGATAGCCAGGGTTCGACATGGGATTTGAGATCGGCACCCGCGCAGAACGTGGTATCGCCGGCACCGGTGAGGATCGCCAGTCGCGCCGCGGGATTGGTCGCGAAGGTCGACCACGCCTGAAACAGCAATTCATCTGTCTCACCGTCGATTGCGTTGTGCACTTCTGGGCGGTTCAGCGTGATATACGCGATGTCATCACGCACTTCGTAGAGCACCTTGGACACTTTTCCTCCGAATCTAACTGGTTGCTGACTGCGGGCCGACTTTGTGCCTGGCAATGATGATCTTCATGATCTGGGCGGTTCCGTCGCCGATTTGCAGGCCGAGGACGTCGCGCAGCCGCTGTTCGTAGGGCAGCTCGGCGGTGTAGGCGCTGTGGCCGTGTAACAGCAGGCAGGTCTGGATGATGTCGAAAGCAAGCTTGGGTCCCCACCACTTGCACATCGCGGCTTCAGCCGTGTGCGGCTGCGCCTGGTCCTTGAGCCACAGCGTCTTCAGGCACAGCAGCCGGCAGGCTTCGAGCTGTGTCTCGGCTTCGGCGAGTGGAAACGTCACGCCCTGGTTGACGCTGAGCGGCCGGCCGAAACTCTCGCGCTGCGAGATCGACTGCCACGTCTCATCCAACGATTGGCGTGCCACCGCGAGGCATTGCAGCCCGATGAGCGCGCGACTGTAGTCGAAACCTTGCATCACCTGGACGAAGCCTTTGCCCTCCACGCCGATCAGGTGTGTCGTGGGTAGGACGACGTGTTCGAAATGCACCGAACCCCGCCCCGCGCAACGGCCACCGACGTCATCGAACTCGCTGGTGGTGATGCCGGCCGCGTCGAGCGGGACCAGGAATGCGCTGATCCCTCGCGCGCCGCTGCCCGAAGGGCCGGTCCGCGCCCACACTACGGCGAAACCGGCTTGTGTGGCGAAACTCGTCGAGGTCTTCTCGCCGTCCAGAATGTAGGTGTCACCGTCGCGGCGGGCACGCAGCCGCAGATTTGCCGCGTCGGACCCGCCGCCGGGTTCTGTCAGGGCGATCGCGGGGATAATCCGTCCCCCGACAACGCCTTTGAGGTAGCGCTCAACGATCTCTGGTTGTCCATGCCGCGACAGGATCGCGCCGGCCAGCGACATCGTGACCATCAGCTGCCCGATGTTGTAGTCGGACCGGCATAGTGCTTCCAGGACGAGGCCCGCCGTCACGCAGTCGAGGCCGAGACCGCCGTAGTGCTCGGGCAGTTCAATACAGAGCAGTCCGAGTTCGCCCATGTGGCACAGGGTTTGGCGGTCAAACGCGCCCTTGCTTTCGCGCTGTTTGTAGAACGGGGCGAGATGTTGTTCACCGAATCGGCGCGCTGCCTTGACCAGAGCTTCTTGATCAGCACTGATGGAGAAATTCAACGAAGCAGACATCACGATCCTTCAGCTAGGGCCGCCCACGGCGACGACCTTGCCCGTGCCGATGTCAGCCGGTGCCGGCGAGGGCCGTAACCTCGTCGAAGCCCTCGCGGAGGCAGGCCGAGAACGTCTCGGCTTCGGCAATCGCGTCCGGGTCGTAGTTGACCGCGATGCAACAGGTTCCGTCGTAAGTCAGCATCGCGACCATGGCTGGGATGCCGGGTCTGGGACCCATCGGGTAGACGCGCGTCACCTGCGCACCCGCCAGATACAGCGGACGGCCGATCGCCCCTAGGTTGGAAGCCTGCAGGTCGGAGAGGCCGGTCATTCCACCGGCGATCCTGGTAAGCACTATTCCCGGTAGGCGGCTCAGCACCGGCGCGATCAGGTCGAGGAATCCCAGCGCGGGCTCCATACGTGCTTCTGCGACGAAGTCGTGGATGGCGGCGATCCGTGTCTTGGGATCCGGTTCACCGACCGGTGCCACGAACCGAGCGCCGGCGAACTTGTTGGCGCCCATCGGGTCGCTGTCGGTGCGAAGGCTGACCGGTATGGCGATGGGTATAAAATCGACTCTGAGAGATAGCTTTTCGTGATAGCGCCGGACCCCGCCGAGTAGGGCGGCGATGAATGCATCGTTGACCGAACCCCCGGCAGCCTTTCCCGCTGCCTTCAGCTCGTCGAACGCCACGTCGAAGGTGTCCAGCCGATACCCGGATCCGCTGCCGGTCAGCGCGGGGGAGTGGGGCGCATCCGGCGGCGTCAGCACGCGCTGCAGCGACATCGCGAATTTGACGGCGCCGGTTGCCGTTCCGACGGGGTCGCCGGCGAAGCGGCCCGCTGCGGACAGCGCTTCACGTACCGCACCCGCGGGCGCGCTGACGACCTTGGCCGCCAACCGGTTTACCAGTAGCTCCTCCGGTGTCTCCTTCCGTCGGGGCTTGGGCATCGGCCTATTTTCGGCCGGTCCGGGCTCCCGGCCATGCCCGTGGGCCAAGTCGAGCAATTGGAGCAGACCAATCCCGTCACTCAGGCTGTGATGCGGTTTGAACAGGTAGGCAGCCTGACCGCCGGTGACACCGAGCACGAGCAGCGCCTCCCACGGGGGACGCTCGGGATCCAGTGGGCGGGCGGCGAACTGGGCAGCCAGCGCGTGCAGCTCAGTCATCGACCCGTCACCCGGCAGCCGAACCCGTTGCAAGTGGTAATCCAAGTCGAAATGCGGGTCCGGCGACCATGCCGGGGGAACGACGGGCAGCGCCGGCTCGACGACGCGTTCCCGCAGCCGCGGGACCTGCTGGGTAAACCGATCGTGAGCGGCCACCAGCCGCTCCCAATCCGGCTCTTGGTCGAGCAACTCGACGATCACGCCGGTCGACCGGGCGCGGTGGTCGCCACCGGTGCGCCACATCAGTGCTTCCCACGCGCTGAGGTCTTGGCCTCCGCCCCATGAGGCGAGCGCGTCGTCGGTGCTAGGCATCGCGATCAACCCTCTCGGTCGACACCGCCGCGCGGTCCCACCGCGGCGGTTACCTCCAGGATCAGTTCCGCCACCCGGGCAGGGTCGTCGGACATGGGCACGTGCCCGACGTCCCTAAGGCGGATCAACTCCGCACCGGGTATCCGTTCGAGCATCGCCGAACCGAAACCGTCCCAGGGCAGCACCCGGTCACGGTCGGCCCACACCAGTCGGACGGGATAGTCGCGATCGGCAGGCAGCGGTTGAACCTGGTGGAGCGGGATTGCCCGCAGCAGCGGAACGACGACGGGCGCCGCACCGCCAGCCCGGATGAAGGCCGCCAAATCATCAGGTGGGACGCGACTGGGGTAAGCGACCTGCCCGGCCAACAGAGGCCAACGCAGAAGCGCGTTTGCGGCGATGGCGTCGGCACGGGGCGCACAGCGCCCGAGCGCGCCTACGGAAAGCCTTATCACACTTGCCCGTAACTCGATACTGCGCTGCGAATGCCAGGCCCCTGCCGGGCTGAACAAGACCAGGGAACGCGCCCTGCCGCGGCGCGCAAGCTCCATTCCGAGCCATCCGCCCAGGGAGTTACCGGCGATGTGAAGTTTCTGCAGGCCCAGCTTGTCGAGCTCTTCCTCGAGAGCGTCAGCAAGGGCCTGAACTGAGGGCGCAACCTGTGGATCCAGCGGCGCCGCGCCGCCGTGCCCCGGAAGCGTCGGCACGATCACGTCGTGGTGTGACTCGAGGTATGGCAGGACCGGCGACCAGGCTCGCCAGATGGCGCCGACGCCGTGCAGCAGTAAGAGCGGCGTTCCGCTTCCGGCCCGATGGCTCGGGGTCAGTTCCAGCGGCGGGACTACCGCACAGGGCTTGTCGGCGTGGCGCCGCGCGAGCACAGCCGCCGTGGCCACGGCGCTGCCGGCCAGAAGCGCCGTGGCCACGGCGGTCGTCCGTCGGCGCGGGCTATTCGTCACTGAATGTCGTCCGACGTCGGTCAGGGGGTCAGCACGGCCTTGAGGACCTCGCCGCGGTGCTGCGCCTCGACCGCCTCGTTGATTTGGGCCAGCGGCATCGTAGTAATCAGCTTGTCGAACGGGAACTTGCCCTGACTGTGCAGATCGAGCAGGTAGGGGATGAATGTCTTGGGGTCGGCGTCGCCCTCGACGATGCCGCGGATAGTCAAGCCGAGCAGGGGCATCTGGAACACCCCGGCCGAAAAGACGGTCTGTGGATCGGCAGGCACGCCGATCATGCCCAGCATCCCGCGCATCCCGAGGGACGCGATCAACTGTTCTACCACCAGAGTCACCGCGGTGGTGTCGATGGCGTAGTCGGCGCCACCCGGGTGGATCTCCTTGATCTGCTCGGACAGCGGGCCGGCCTTCGGATCGATGGTGTGGGTGGCGCCGAGCTCTGTCGCCAGCGCCCGCCTACTCTCGTGCAGGTCGACCGCGATGAT
>Ga0164302_10000464_pt1 | contig 11280 bp, 9 predicted proteins | sample Whisoiple_202_MG_FD_109714 | JGI IMG/M metagenome (GOLD analysis project Ga0164302, IMG submission 109714) | Soil microbial communities amended with pyrogenic organic matter from upstate New York, USA - Whitman soil sample_202_MG | ecosystem: Environmental > Terrestrial > Soil > Agricultural... | reverse complement strand
CCGATCATGATCCAGGTGCAGAAAGGCACCGTCAGCGTCGGATAGACCAGCACCATGCCCCAATAGGAATTGAGCAGACCGATTGATCTAACGATCTGGAACATAGGGATGAACAGGAGCGTGTCCGGCACCAGGTAAGTGAGGAAGATACCGGTGGCGAGGATGCTCGATCCCCAAAAGCGCATGCGGCCGAGCGCGAATGCGGCCAGCACGCTGACTACCATGGTAATCGCCACCACGCACACCGTCACGATGACGGTATTCTTGAAGAAGATCAGGAAGTCGGTCTGCGTGAGCAGAATCCTGAACTGATCGAGCGTGACACCGTCGAAGATGAACCACGGATTGGTCGCCAACCGCGCCATCTCGGCGTCACTCTTGAGCGCCGTCACAACCATGTAATAGGGTGGCATCAGGAAGAAGATCGCGAACAAGATCAGAAAAAAATAGGACGCAAACAACGCCCAGCGTCGGCTGCGCCGCAGGCTTGATCGAGCCGGCGCTGTTTTGCCGGCCGGCACGGCGAGAGTGGCGGTGCTCACCCGATCTCCCTCCCGCGTTTGCGCACGCCGCGCAGGATGAAAACCGCCGCGATTGCGAGAATCGGGAGCATGAACAGCGACGTCGCTGCGCCCAGCGGCAGGTCGCCGGAGCGGATACCGAGCAGGAAGGCGTAGGTGGCGAACATGTGCGTCATGTTGCGCGGGCCTCCCGCCGTCATGATCTGTACGATGTCGAAATTGGCGAAGGTGACGATCAGCGAGAACAGCACCGTGATGGCGATGATATTGCGCATCATCGGCAGCGTGATGTGCACGAACTTCTGCCAGGCATTGGCGCCGTCGATGTCCGCGGCTTCATAGAGTTGCTCGGGCACCGATTTGAGCGCCGCCAGATACATAATCAGGAAAAACGGCGCGCCGTACCAGACATTCACCAAGATGACCGTGAAACGGGCCCAATAAGGGTCACTTAGCCACGCAACCCGTTCGAAGCCCAGACTTTGCAGCGTGTAATTGAAGGCCGAATTCGTGGGATCGAACAGCCACCACCAGCCGAGCGTGGACAGGGCCAGCGGGATCACCCACGGCACCAACAGCATGCCGCGCCATTTGCGCTGGCCCTTGACGGGAAGATTGTTGACGAGGTGCGCGGTAACTAGCCCGATCAGGGCCTTAAAGAACACGGCGGAAAGCGCAAAAATCGTCGATTGCCACACCACCATCCAGAACGTGTCGCGCGACATTAGGAACGTGAAATTCGACAAGCCGATAAAGCGCGTCTGCGCCTTGTTCAGCATCGAGAGCTGGATCGAATAAAGCGCGGGGTAGATGACCAAGCCGCAGATGATCACTATCAGCGGCAGGCACATCAGAAACGCGATGGTCGAGCGCTGCCGCATGAAGCGGCGCAGGCGGCTTTTGCGTACCATAGGCGCGCTCGTGTCACTGAGCGCGGGGGTCCAAGTGTGGATGGTATCGGCCATCAGGCGCTCTCGCTGTTAGCGGGAGGATGCATGCCGGCCGATCGAGCCGGCATGCAGATTGTCCTGGCGCTAGCCCTCAGGCGCGCAGCGTGCCTTCGAGTTCCTTCTCGGCCCACTTGATGACGTCGTCGAGCTTCTCCTTGCCCTGCGTGAACTTCGAGATCATCACAGTGTCGATCGCCTGGTTGTACATCTGGGCGCCGACTTCCGAACGCGCAGGCGCACCGAACATCGAGGTCTGCTCGTCGCCGCGCGGGGGGTAGCCGTACACGGTGCCGACCGGCGGCTCGACGATCTTCCAAGTGTCGAGATCGTACATGGTCTTGAATGACGGCAGATCATAGCCGTTCGAAGCCGCGACCAACTGCGCCACCGATTCTTTTTCCGAGATGAAGAGCAGAAGATCCTTGGCAGCCTGCTTGTTCTTGGAAAACTTCCACAGGCCGTAGAACTGCGGAAGCTGGCCGACGAAGCGGCCGTTCGGACCCTTCGGCACCGGATGCGTCCAGCATTGCTCCGCCACCTTCGGGTTGTCGCGCTTGGCGACCGACCAGGCGCTCGGCGGGTTCATGATGCCCGAGCCCTTGCCCGAGATTAGCCAGCGGTTGTTGCCGGCATCGTCCCAGGCGAACACTTCAGGCGGGCTCGCTTCCATGATCTTGCGGGCGACTTCCATCGCCTGCCGGGTCTGATCGGAGTTGATCTTGATGTTGTCCTTGGCATCGATGAACACCGCGCCGTAGGCGTTGAACAGACCGCCGACCCAGTCGACCGCGTCCGAGGTCTGGCCCATTGGCAGGCCGACCGGGAAGCCGGCCTTGTGCAGCTTCTGAGCGGACTCGACATAGGCATCCCAAGTCCACTTGTCGGTCTGCGCCTTATCCCATTTCGATTCGTCGGCAGGGAACATCGCCTGCAGATCGAGACCGGCGTGTTGCTTGTAGAGGTCGAAGCGCGAACAGCATGGCTTTACTTGGCTGCCGACCGCGGTTGGTACGCCGAGCCACACGCCCTTGCTCTTGGCGAGATATTCGGCGACCGGGCTGATCGGGCCGTACTTCTTGATGAGCGCGGCGATCACGTCGTCCAGGGGCTCGAGTTGCGCTTGGTGGATACGGATGTTCCAGTCGCGATGCGACATGATGTCGTGACCGGTGCCAGCCTGCGCTTCCGCCGCAGCGGTCAACTTGTCCTTCTCACCTTGCGAGGTGATGTAGTCGACATGGACGTCGACTTTATTCTTGTCGCCCCATTCCTTGCAGAGCTTGTCGAGCGTCTTGTTGGCGCCGGGCACCCAGTGGTCCCAGCAACCGAGTGAAAGCGTACCTGCGGCATAGACGCCGCTGACATACGGAGCAGTAATTGCCGCCGCAGAACCGAGGGCGGCAGTCTTAAGAACGGCACGACGCGATAGACGTGATTGTCCCATAGGTCTCCTCCCGGATGGCGCCATTATTCGGCGTTTTGAAAACGATACTCTCGGGCCGTGCGGACGGCTAGTCACTAAAGTATACGTCGCTATAAATTTCCGGTTCCTAGGCGTTTACTCGCTTTCTACGCCCGCCAAGCCCGTTCTCATGAATCGCCCGGCTCGTGGACTGCGGCATCTGGGTCGGTGATAAAGCCCTCTTATGGAAACCTTTGTTTTTCTCGCCGTTTTGTTTGCCGCCGCATGCCATGCCGGCTGGAATGCCCTGATAAAGGTCGGGCTCGACCCGCTATCGACAACGACCTTGATTTCCGTGGGCTCCGGCATCGTGGCGCTCGCGTTTTCTCCTTTCGTGGGCGTGCCTGCGTGGGCAGCTTGGCCGTGGCTGGCGGCTTCGATTGTTATTCATCTGGTCTATTTCGCCTCGCTTATCGAAAGCTATCGCACCGGCGATCTTGGTCAGGTCTATCCGATCGCGCGCGGCTCGGCTCCACTGATGACGGCCGCGGTCACGTCGATCTTTGTCGGCGAAAAATTGAGCGCGTTGGGTTGGGCGGGGATTGCCGCTCTTGTCGGGGGCGTTTTGCTGCTCTCAGCGCGCGGGGCGCGGCACCTGGCCGAAATCGATCGCCGCGCGATTGGTTTTGCGCTGTTCACCGCCCTGACCATCTGCGCCTATTCCGTTGTCGACGGTATCGGCGCCCGGCTATCGGCAAATCCGAACGGCTATTCGGTCTGGCTCTTCGTCGGCATTGCGGTGGTGATGGTCCCTTACGCGCTCTACCGCGACGGACGGGACGTCATTCCGGCGATGCAGCGCTTCTGGCTGCGCGGCTTTGCCGGAGGCGCCTTGCAGGCTCTGTCATACGGCATCGCAATCTGGGCCATGACGGTGGCGCCGATTGCGATCGTCGCCACCCTGCGCGAGACGAGCGTCCTGTTCGGCGCTGTGATTGCCGTCGTCGTTCTAAAGGAGCCATTGCGTGCGGTGCGCATCGTGGCCGCATGTCTCATCGTCTGCGGCCTCGTGCTGATCCGCGTTCAGTAGCCGCTAGAGCTTGAGTTCGGGAAATTCGCTTTCGAGGCGTGCAAGATCGATTTCCGTGTCGACGTCCCACAGCGGCGGGCGTTCGACCAGCATGAGACGCTGTTCGACGATGCGCGCGCGCGTATCGGCGAGAACCGTGCTCCCGCCCCAGGCGATATTCGAGAAGAGCGCCGGCTGCGCCTTGCGCATTCCGAGAAGCACATAGCCGCCAGCCTCTGAAGGGATGAGGACGATATCAGTACCGTCGCGCAATGCAGACGCGGCGCTACGCAGATGGGCCTCGGTCAGGGCAGGGCAGTCGGTGCCTATCACCAGAACGGGTCCGGCGCTGGTTGCCACCGCCGCAAGCATCCGGGTGCTGATGTCGCCTTGTGGCTGCGGCCTGAGCGTGATCTTCATCCGGGCGACCATTTTCAGAAATGTGTCGTGCGTGGCATCGGGTTCGCAGCACAACGTGACCGGGCCGATGCCGGCGGCGAGCGCGATCGCGACTGTGCGCTCAGTCAATCTCTCCTGCAGCACTGCTGCGGCATGCGCTCCAATTGCAGGAATGAGCCGGGCCTTGGCGAAGCCCGGGATGGGTGCCTTTGCCAGGATCGAAATAGAGACGGGACTAGTGTTCAGTGGGGGCATAGCGTTGCGCGACTCGCCTCGGATCAGCGCCGAGGAAATACGCCAGACGGAGCGGCCACATCAAGAAGGTTGGATTTATTTCGGCGTCGCCGGACTTTACTGCGGAATTCACCGAGCCAGAGCGGTCGTGACGGGCAGATCTATGCCAATCCGTCCGAAGCCTGGCAACTTTACGCCCGGGTGACGAAGATCAAGGCCTGCGACCAGACCCATGAAATTGACCTCGACGCCCTCGACCCAGCCGAGTTTCAACCCGGCGAGACCATGCAGATTGATTTCAAAACCGGTGCCACTGTCCGTTCGCCCGGCATAAAAGCCATATCGGAAGTCGCGGCCGACTGCATTCGAGGGCAATGCAAGACCGAGCTCCGGTACGGTGCGCAGGATTGCGGCAGTGAAGCTGTTGCTGTTCGGGCCAGGCCAGATCCGGTAGTCGCCCGTCTGTGAGTAGTTGTAATCCTTCACCGTGGCCTCGATGCGCGGGATCAACTTTTCGGCCTCGGGTCCGGAAATGTCCGCCAGCATGACGGGCTTGTTGCCGTACCATTTTCCGTCGACCGGCCAATTGTTAATCCGGATCGGCTGCCCCCAGCCGACGACGTCATAACGCTGCCAGTGCGGCTCATTCGCGTGCTTGAGCACGACCCAGCTGTGCACCGAAAAAATGCCTTTCCAGGCGCCTGCGGTGCCGGTGAAGATGATGACCCGCGCAGGCGCGGAATCGGCCGCAGCCGGCAAAATCCCGGTACTCGACCAATCGGCATCGCGCCACGAGCGCGGATCGTCGCTCATGGCGTAAAAGGCGGCACGGGCGAGGAGCGGCGCGATGAAAAGAAGGAGAAAGGCGAACATTACAGTTGCGGTGCGGCGGCCCGGTGACTGGGTGGGCGTCATGATCGCGGATTATAGAGGTTTTCCGGCCTAAAAGTGGCGACCAGCGGCCGGGAAGTTAACGCCGTGCTGCCGCGACTAAAGCGACAAGGGCGCGGTCCCCGGCAACGGTCAGATCATTGAGGCTCGCCATTGCCTTGTCGCGTTTTCGCCTCGGACCGCGGCGCACCGGCGGTACATGAATGAATGCGGCGAGCCGGAGTCCGGTGCTGGTCGATGCCGTTTCGGCGACGCGCCAGCACAGGTAGTTGCAGAGGTAGCGCCCGGCGTCACGGGAAAGTGTGACCCGAGGCCGCAGGCCGCGAAGCGCCGCAAGCAGCGGGCGAGCCGGTGTCCGTAGCTTCATTGACGTCGGGCTGCCGACAGCGATGGCGCGGCGTCCCAGTGACGCGCCGCCGGCGTCGGGCAAAAGCGCCAGGGCATTTCGCGCGCGGGTTTCCACGCGAAGTCCACGTGCGCGCGGTGCAAGGCCGAACATCAGCAATGCGTCCGGCTTGTGCTTGGCAATCAGCGCCGGCAATTCGCGGTCTACCGCCGCATAACTTGTCGGAAATATATGAGTGACGATTTTTACGTCCGCCAAAGCAGGACGGCGCGCGCGCTTAGCTCGCTGTGCGAGGGGTCCAGTCGGGTTGAACGGCGCACCCGGGAACGGACCAAATCCTGTAACTAGGATGGTGAGGGACATCTAGACGCCGAGGAGCTTTGCGATCTCTTCGACGGCCAAGGTTGGGGCAAGCTTGCCGGCAGCCACCAGATTCTCCATCTGCCGAAGCTTGGCGCGCACCGAGGCATCGCTGCGCAGCCGCGCAGTCAGGCGCTCCTCGAGCATGGTCCACATCCATTTCACCTGCTGCTCGCGCCGCCGCGTCGCCAGCTCGCCCGTTGCGGTCATTTTGTCTTTGTGCGCGATGACATGGGCCCACAGCTCCTCGATGCCTTTGCCCGTAAGTGCGGAATAAGTAATGACCGGAGGAGGCCACGAGGGTGACTGCGGGACAAGGATATTGAGCGCGGCCTTGTACTCTGCCGCCGCAACCTTGGCCTGCTTGATGTTGTCGCCGTCGGCCTTGTTGACAGCGATCATGTCGGCGAGCTCGACGATGCCTTTCTTGAGACCCTGCAATTCGTCGCCGGCGCCCGGCAGCATCAGCACCAGGAAAAAATCAGTCATGTCGGCGACCGCCGTCTCCGACTGGCCGATGCCGACCGTTTCCACCATAACGACGTCATACCCGGCCGCTTCGCAGACCAGCATGGTCTCGCGCGTCTTTGCCGCGACACCCCCGAGCGTGCCGGATGACGGTGACGGTCGTACGAACGCATTCGGATCGCTCGCAAGGCGCGCCATGCGCGTCTTGTCGCCGAGGATGGAGCCGCCGGTTCGTGTCGAGGATGGATCAACGGCAAGAACCGCAACCTTGTGACCCTTGCCGGTCAGGTGGGTGCCGAGCATATCGATTGTGGTCGATTTGCCGGCACCCGGCGCGCCGGTGATGCCGAGACGTACACCTTTGCCGGTGAGCGGCAACAGCTCCTGCACGAGTTGGTGCGCGGTTCTGCGATGGTCGGCGCGCTTGCTCTCGATCAGCGTGATCGCACGCGCCAGCATCGCGCGGTCGCCCGAACGGACGCCCCGAACAAGATCGGCAGACGGCAGGTTGCGCGAAGCCATCGATTCCTCAAGCCCCGGAATGATTATGCTAGCGCGAGGATTCTGCAACGCCATCCGCGAGGCGAAGCACGAGGCCACCTTGACCTTTCCTGCGCTCGGCCGTGGCGCGCGCGAAGGCATATAACTGATTGCGCTTTTCGATGCGGCAAGACGAGTCACTGGCGCGCTTGCAGAAACGAGCCCGCGTCACCTGGCCGGCATCGGCTTCATCCACGGCGATCACCTGATAAACGCCGTCCACGAGCCTGCGTGCGATCGCATATTCGAACATGCCGGGGCGTTTTGCGGACGCGCTCTGAACGACGAAGATATCGCGCGCCAACGGATGAACTGAGAACGAGCCGATGTCCGTCATCCCGCCTCCTGTGCGCTGATACGTCCCGCGGTCCCATTTATAGGTTGCCTGCTCAGGCTCGTCGGCAGTTCCTTTGCTCAAGGAATAGAACTGGAGCCGTAATCGCTCCCCCAGCACAGGCTGTGCCTCGGAAAGGAGTGGCCCAGCCGAATCGACGCAGCCCGATAGTGCCAATGCGCAAAGGATCACACCGGCGACGCGGATGAAAAGCTGCCTCACTCCGCGGCCTCTTCGCTGTGCCCCAGCCGCTTGTTTAGCTTTTTCAGCAGTTTTTCTGCCGCCTCGGCGATCACCGTGCCGGGAGGAAAGATCGCTTCCGCGCCGGCCTTCACAAGCGCATCGTAATCCTGCGGCGGCACGACGCCACCGACGACGATCATGATGTCGTCGCGACCCTGTTTCTTGAGTTCGGCCTTCAGCTCCGGCACCAGCGTTAAATGAGCGGCCGCGAGCGAAGACACGCCGAGAATATGAACGTCATTCTCGACTGCCTGGCGGGCTGCCTCGGCAGGGGTTGCGAAAAGCGGACCAATATCGACGTCGAAACCCAGATCGGCGAATGCCGAAGCGATGACTTTCTGGCCGCGGTCGTGCCCGTCTTGCCCAATCTTGGCGACAAGCAGACGCGGCCGGCGGCCTTCGGCCGATTCAAAAGCTTCAACGGCCGTGCGAACACGTTCAACGGCGCCGGTCATGCCGACCTCCCGCTTGTAGACTCCTGTAATCGCCTTGATCTCGGCGCGATGGCGGCCGAATATTTTTTCCAGCGCCGATGAAATCTCACCGACGGTCGCCTTGGCGCGGGCGGCATCAACGGCGAGGGCGAGCAGATTGCCATTGCCGCGATCGGCGGCACGCGTGAGCGCATCGAGTGTTGCCTGCAAGACCGCCGGATCGCGCTCGGCCTTCAGGCGCTTGAGCTTTTCGATCTGGCGGGCCCGCACGGCGGAATTGTCGATCTTGAGCACGTCGATCCGGGCTTCGTCCGTCGGCGGATATTTGTTGACCCCGATGACGGACTGCGCACCGGCGTCGATGCGAGCCTGGGTCTTTGCGGCAGCCTCTTCGATGCGCAGCTTGGGAATGCCAGCTTCGATCGCCTTGGCCATGCCGCCAAGTCCTTCCACCTCTTCGATATGGGCCCAGGCTTTGTGCGCAAGCTCATATGTCAGCCGTTCGACGTAATAAGAGCCTCCCCAAGGGTCGACGATGCGAGTGGCGCCCGCTTCCTGTTGCAGCACGATCTGGGTATTGCGCGCGATCCGCGCCGAGAAATCGGTCGGCAGCGCGAGCGCCTCATCCAGCGCGTTGGTATGCAGCGACTGTGTCTGCCCCTGCGTTGCCGCCATCGCTTCGATCATCGTGCGCGCAACGTTATTGAACACGTCCTGCGCGGCGAGCGACCAGCCCGACGTCTGGCAATGCGTGCGGAGGGAGAGCGCGCGCGGATCACCGGGCTCGAACGGTTTCATCAATTTGGCCCAAAGCAGGCGCGCGGCGCGCAGCTTGGCGATCTCCATGAAATAATTCATGCCGATCGCCCAGAAAAAAGAGATGCGCGGAGCGAACTGATCGATGGTGAGCCCGGCCTTTAGGCCGGCGCGCACATACTCAACACCATCGGCGAGTGTATAGGCGAGCTCGAGATCCTGGGTCGCTCCGGCCTCCTGCATGTGATAGCCGGAGACGGAAATCGAATTGAATTTCGGCATCTCAGCCGACGTGTAGGCGAAGATATCGGAGATGATGCGCAGGCTGGGGCCGGGCGGGTAGATGTAGGTGTTCCGCACCATGAACTCTTTGAGGATGTCGTTCTGGATCGTGCCCGACAGTTTCGCGTGCGGAACGCCTTGCTCTTCCGCTGCGACGATGTAGAGCGCAAGCACCGGAAGCACCGCGCCGTTCATCGTCATCGACACGCTCATCTGGTCGAGGGGGATTCCCGAAAACAGCGTGCGCATGTCGTAGATCGAGTCGATCGCAACCCCGGCCATACCAACATCGCCTGAGACCCGCGGATGATCGCTGTCGTAACCGCGATGCGTGGCGAGATCGAAAGCGATGGAGAGGCCTTTTTGACCCGCCGCGAGATTGCGACGGTAGAAGGCATTGGAATCTTCGGCGGTGGAGAAGCCGGCATATTGCCGGATCGTCCAGGGCTGCGCCGCGTACATCGCAGGGTAGGGGCCGCGAAGGTAAGGAGCCTTGCCCGGATAGGTGTCAAGGAAGTCGAGGCCGGCTAGGTCCCTTTCACCATAGACCACGTTGACTGCGATACCTTCCGGCGTCGTCCACGAGGTCGACGGGCGGTTGCCTGCAGGCACAGCCGGATCGGCGAAGTCAACCTTGGCGAAGTTGGGGACCTGACTCATTTGACCTCAAGAGTACCATGTACCGCTTGAAGGGTCGAAAGCGCGTCGCAACCCATATAAACAAAGTCCTTCACGCCGGCCTGCCGCCAACTTTGCTCCTTCTCGCCCGGTCGGCTGGCAAGGTGCACAACCGCGCCGGCTGCAGCGAGTGCCTTGGCTGCGCTTGGTGCCTCACTTTCGTACACCTTGTCGGACGAACACAGGCAGGCGAGTTTTGCGCCCGACGCCTGGAAGGCGGCGACCATGTCAGCTTGGCTTTTGAACCCGTCATTCGTCACGGCCTCGATGCCGCCAGCCTCGTAAAAATTCTTGGCGAACGTCGCCCGGGCTGTGAAATCGGACAGCTTGCCGAGGTTTGCGAGAAAAACTTTTGGCCGCGCCCCGGTTTTGGCAAGGACACGGTCCGAGGCATCGCGTAATGCCTCGAATGGCTCGGCCAGACGGATGCGCGGCAAAGCGTCGATCGTCAGCGTCGTGGCTGCCTCTTTTGGAGGGGTCACTGGCGCGATGCCAAGCACCGTCGCTGGTGCTTCATCGAGGTTGGGATAGTCGCTGGTGCCGGTGAGCGCGTCCTTGCGGCAAGCGACTGCCTGCTGACGTTTGGTGCGCACGGCAGCGACTTTCGTCTGGATGAGACGCGCTTCGAGCGCCGCCCATACGCCGCCCGCGCCGTCGATTTCTTGAAACAAGGTCCAGGCGGCAGAACACAATTTCTGAGTCAGATCCTCGATGGCGCCGGAGCCCGCGGCAGGATCGGCGACCCTCGCAAGATTCGACTCTTCGAGCAAAATGAGCTGGGTGTTGCGTGCGATACGGCGCGCGAATGCATCGGGTAAGCCCAGCGCCGCGGTGTGAGGCAACGCCACGATGCTGTCGGCGCCGCCAACACCAGCAGCAGTGACGGCGATGGTCGTCCGCAGCATGTTCACGTAGGGGTCGCGCCTGGTCATCATGCGCCAGGCGGTTTCTGCTGCGACATAGGCCGGCTTTGGCGCAAGCCCGCAGGATTCTTCGATCCGCGCCCACAATTTCCGCAACGCACGAAACTTGGCGATGGTCAGGAATTCTTCCGCATCCGCGGAAAGCCGGAAATAAATCATATCTCGTGCTGTTGTGAGCGGCACGCCGCTCACTTCAAGCGCGCGCAAGTATTCCACCGCACTTGCGACAACGAATGCGAGCTCCTGTGCTTCCGAGCCGCCGGCATTGTGAATAATGCGGCCGTCGGCCACCGCGAACGGTCCGCGAAAGTCTTGCGATGCCAGCTCGCCGATCAGGTCGGCGAAGGACTTCGAAATTGCGGTCCATGGCTGCGGGCTCTTGCCGGTGGCTGCAAATCCCCCGACCGGATTGATGCTGGCGCGCATGTCGACCGCAGCCGGTGGAAGCTG